>JABAOH010000351.1_pt1:92500-132093 | contig 132093 bp, 113 predicted proteins | sample 7062181 | NCBI WGS metagenome assembly JABAOH01 (sample SAMN14538630, study PRJNA623070) | marine sediment metagenome | biome: marine biome [ENVO:00000428]; feature: marine pelagic biome [ENVO:01000023]; material: deep marine sediment [ENVO:00002113]; isolation source: pool of 5...
GAATGACGGAGGTAGAGCACTGACTGGGCTAGGGGGCCCACCAGCCTACCAAACCCATTCAAACTCCGAATGCCGTTCATTTTAGCATGGGAGTCAGGCTGCGAGGGATAAGCTTCGTAGCCGAAAGGTAAACAAACCAGACCGCCAGCTAAGGTCCCAAAATATAAGCTAAGTGCAAAAGGAGGTGGATTTACCCAGACAACCAGGATGTTGGCTTAGAAGCAGCCATCATTTAAAGAAAGCGTAACAGCTCACTGGTCAAGTGAATCTGCGCCGAAAATTCATGGGACTCAAGCTTATTACCGAAGCTGCGGACTTGCGCTTCGCGCGTGAGTGGTAGGGGAGCATTCCATTGTAGTGCGAAGGTGGCTCGTGAGAGCTGCTGGACGAAGTGGAAGAGATGATGCCGGTATGAGTAGCGATAAGAGAGGCGAGAAACCTCTCCACCGAAAGCCCAAGGTTTCCTGAGGAAGGCTAATCCGCTCAGGGTAAGTCGGCCCCTAAGCCGAGGCCGAAAGGCGTAGGTGATGGGTATCAGGTTAAGATTCCTGAACCGCCTGCAGTGCGTTTGTACGATGGGGTAACGCAGGAGTGAAAGGTCAGCCGGGTGATGGTTGTCCCGGTTCAAGCATGTAGGAGGGTTCTCCAGGTAAATCCAGAGAACCATTAACTCCGAGGTGCAATGAGGAGTCCTTTTGGACACAAACTGGCCCTAATCATACTGCCAAGAAAAACCTCTAAGGAGTGCTGCGGGTGACCGTACCGTAAACCGACACAGGTAGGCGAGGAGAGTATCCTAAGGCGCTCGAGAGAACCCTCGTTAAGGAACTCGGCAAAATAACCCCGTAACTTCGGAAGAAGGGGTGCCTTTTCCGGCAATGATCTTTACGAAACAGAGCTGGAGAGGGCCGCAGTTAACAGGCTTGAGCGACTGTTTACTAAAAACACAGGTCTCTGCAAAGTCGCAAGACGACGTATAGAGACTGACACCTGCCCGGTGCTGGAAGGTTAAGGGGATATGTTAGCGTCTTCGGGTGCGAAGCATTGAACCGAAGCCCCAGTAAACGGCGGCCGTAACTATAACGGTCCTAAGGTAGCGAAATTCCTTGTCGGGTAAGTTCCGACCTGCACGAATGGCGTAACGACTTGGGCGCTGTCTCAACGAGGGACTCGGTGAAATTGTAGTAGCGGTGAAGATGCCGATTACCCGCGGCAGGACGGAAAGACCCCGTGCACCTTTACTGCAGCTTGGCATTGGGTTTTGGCACAGCATGTGTAGGATAGGTGGGAGGCTTTGAAGCGGGGACGCTAGTTCCCGTGGAGCCAACCTTGAAATACCACCCTTGGTTTGTAAGGGTCCTAACTTCGCTCCGTGAATCCGGACGAAGAACAGTGCTTAGTGGGCAGTTTGACTGGGGCGGTCGCCTCCTAAAGAGTAACGGAGGCGCCCAAAGGTTCCCTCAGCGTGGTCGGCAATCACGCGTAGAGTGTAAAGGCATAAGGGAGCTTGACTGCGAGACCTACAAGTCGAGCAGGTGCGAAAGCAGGCCTTAGTGATCCGGCGGTTCCGTATGGAAGGGCCGTCGCTCAACGGATAAAAGGTACGCCGGGGATAACAGGCTGATCTCCCCCAAGAGTTCACATCGACGGGGAGGTTTGGCACCTCGATGTCGGCTCATCGCATCCTGGGGCTGGAGAAGGTCCCAAGGGTTTGGCTGTTCGCCAATTAAAGCGGTACGCGAGCTGGGTTTAGAACGTCGTGAGACAGTTCGGTCCCTATCCGTCGTGGGCGTAGGAGATTTGAGGGGAGCTGTCCTTAGTACGAGAGGACCGGGATGGACGAACCTCTGGTGCACCAGTTGTCGCGCCAGCGGCACAGCTGGGTAGCTATGTTCGGAAAGGATAACCGCTGAAAGCATCTAAGCGGGAAGCCCACCCCAAAACTAGATCTCCCAGGGTGTTATGCCCTCTAAAGGCCCCTTGTAGACCACGAGGTTGATAGGCCGGAGGTGTAAGCGCGGTAACGTGTTCAGCCGACCGGTACTAATAGGCCGTGCGGCTTAATCCTTTTTAAAGACTTTGTCCGTTTTGCCCAAACCCTGCAAGTTGTCATTATTTTTGGAAAAAGTTTTTCGGTGGCCATAGCGTAGGGGGTACACCCGTCCCCATTCCGAACACGGCCGTTAAGCCCTACAGCGCCGATGGTACTGCCGGGGGGACCCGGTGGGAGAGTAGGACGCTGCCGAAATTAAGAAAACCCCGTGTGCTCGATCGAGCATATGGGGTTTTCGCTTTTAAGATAACGGGATTCGCTGGGGTGTCCGAAAGGTGAGACGTTCGACAAGAGATGCCATTCAATCGCTTGTAATGTTCAGCATTATTGAAACAACATCAGAATCATAATCCGCAACTGCCAGGTCGTTATTACCATCGTCATCCAAATCGGTTGAAAAAATTGATATAGGTCCAGCACCTGTTCAATGATTCAATGCAGTCTGGAATGTTTCTTCTCCATTATTCAGCAGAACCGAAACTCAGTTGGAAGCTAGATTCGCTACAGCCAGGTCATAATCGCCATCACTATCAAGATCGCTGGAGAATACTGAAAAAGGTTTGTTTCCTGTTCCGTAACTCACAGCAGTTTGAAAGGCACCGTTTCCATCATTCAGCAAAATCGATACATTGTCGGAACTATGATTTGCCACAGCGAAGTCACGGTTGCCATCACTGTCGAAATCAGCCGAAAATACGGATGCTGAAGAACTGCCTACCTGATAATCAAGTCTAGTATTAAAAAACAAGCTTACTTGGGACCTGGGCAGAGGTGATTTTGGCCCAAAGGGGCGATTATCAGAGCGCGACACATAGCCCAGGATTTATAGGAATGCTAAGCATAATGCAAAGGAGTTCTTGATCGAACACACATCATTCCTCCTTACGCAAAAGCTTTGGATGTGTGGGCATCGTCATCTCGTCCCCGCAGGAAACATTGGACGTCAGCTGTAAAATGAGAATGGCGACAAGAATACTCTTACAAGATGCGGATGTTTGCATGGCTAACCTTTCCGGCGGACCTGATGCTCCATTCGATCGGCCATACAATGTGCGGTTCTTGTTGGTGGGGGGATCTATCAGAATGATGATAAATATAGAAAAATTCGCAAGCTATTTTTAATATTCAAAAGGGAAGTGGGAGGCGAAGACTCTATGAGATCATTCCTGCCTGATATGAACATGCATTAAAGAGTTGGCACTGGATAAACCTGCTGAGTGTTTACCTCTTCAGAAGAAATTTGACTAGACTAATGAGCACTATTGTTTCATCCTTAATGATCGTCCACTTGCAAACATCCGTATGCTCTGTGGCGCACCTGAGAGGAGGTAACCGATGAGCCGTATAGGAAGAAGAGATTTCTTGAAGCTCGGTGTAGGAGGGAGCGGTGTGGTCCTCTCTGGGAAACTACCCCCGCACCCGGCCATAGCGGCGCCCAAAGCAACGCGAGCAGGCTCCGATCATTCCTGGTGGGTGAGGGAAGTGGACGAGCCCACGGTGGGAAGGGATGACAGCGTCTATGCACGATTCGATGCAGAAGACAATGTATTTGGCTCTTTTTCGAAATACGTAGGTAGAGAGAAGCTGCAGGAATTGCGGCGACATCGCATGGAGAAGACCAAGCGATACTTAAAAGAAAATCGTCCGGGTTTCAGGCTCGCAGACAGGGCTTTGGCCGATGCAGCATGGGTTGTTTCGAACATGGGGGGCATCAACAAAGGCCTGCGCTCTTGGAATCGGAAGTTTGCTACCACGCCGGAAGAGCGGGGTGTTGAAAAATTCCAAGGGAGTCCTGATGAAGCCGCCGCTCTCGTCAAGGCAGCAGCCCGCTATTTCGGAGCGGCAACGGCTGGGATCACTTTACTGGATCAAAGACATATTTACACCAGATACAGAGGAAAGGACATTGCATTCGAAGATGTCGAAGAACCTTACGAAGAAGATAACAAAAAGCTCGTTATTCCAAACAAGTGCAAATATGCAATCGCGCTCAGCGTCCAGATGTCCATCGATAACATCCAGTGTGCACCGACGGCGATCAGCAGCGCTGGATCGGCTTTGGGATACAGCCGGTGTGAATTTCTCGTGGGCGCTCTCGCCGAATTCATCAGGGGGCTAGGATACACAGCGATTCCGAGCGTGAACGACCTGGGATCCAGTGTGGCTATCGCCGTGGATGCTGGGCTCGGTGAGATGGGGCGCACGAATCGCGTCATCACACCAGAGTGCGGCCCAATGGTACGTCTTGCCAAAGTGATCACCGATCTCCCGATGGCGGCGGACAAGCCGATCGATTTCAACGTTCGCGAGTTTTGCAAGGTGTGCAAGCGGTGCGCCGAGGCATGCCCGGTAAAAGCGCTCTCATTCAAGGAAGAACCCGATTATGAGGTTTGTGGCGAATGGAACAACCCGGGCCACGAGGCATGGTTTGAAGATGCTCCCAAATGTCTCGCGTACTGGCAGGAGTCGACGTCGGGCTGCAGCGTTTGTCTGGCCGTTTGCCCGTGGTCCAAAAAAGACAAGACAATGATGCACTCGATGGTCAAAGCGGCAAGCGCCAGAATGCCGTTTCTCGATGGCTTCCTTGTATCGATGGATGAAACGTTCGGCTACGGAGAGCAAAAAGATCCGGAGACGTGGTGGAAACTCGATTTGCCCGAATATGGGATAGACACTACGCAAGGGAAGGGGCAGAAATGAACAAGGATGTTCATGATGTGAACGTGCTGTTTCGGAGAAGACCATGGTACATGTGGATTCTCGGAATCATATGGATCATCTGGCTTTTGTTCTGGATCGAGGTTTCCGTCGGGTCATGGGAGGAAATGGAGTATCGGGCTTTTTACCTGTCAACGATCGTACTCGTCTCGAGTTTGATTGTGGGACTGATCGTGAACTATTTCGCGTCGAGAAAATGGATTCGCAGGACAACCTCGAACGAGGAATCCTGACGTGGCACTCATAGCTGAACAAGTTCGAATAAAACGCCATGTTTGCCTCATGAATGCAGTCAGGAGAAGCCAGAGCCAGTGAGCAGGAGAAAACCACACACCGAGGGGTGCAATATGTCAGTTCTGGTGATTCGCGGGCCATCGAAACTCGGCGGTGAGATTTGCGTCCGAGGCGCCAAAAACGCTGCATTGCCGATTCTTCTGGCGTCGGCGATCGCTGAACGCCCCATCTCGCTCGAAAATGTCCCGGTGATCCTGGAGGATGTTCAGGTCGCCGTGGAAGCGCTGGAATTTCTCGGCTGCCGGGTCGAGGTGAGCGGCGATCACGCCGAAGTGCGGCCAGGCGAGATAAAAAGTACGACAATGCCGGACGAGATCTGTGGGCGATTCCGGTCGTCCCTTCTCTTCCTAGGACTCCTAGCCGGTAAGTGTGGGCACGCCAGAATCTCCATGCCGGGTGGTTGTAACCTGGGCTATCGCAAGTTCGATCTGCACCTAGACGGTTTGCGTCGGCTCGGCGCGAAGGTGGAGCTTGGCGAATCCCACATAGAAGTATGGGCCGACCGCATGGTGGGCGCCGATATCGATTTCTATCTCCCGACGACGACCGGCACCGAGAACATCATGCTCGCCGCGTGTTTCGCCAAGGGGAGGACGAGAATATTCAACGCCAACACCAGGCCAGAGATTGCCGACCTTGGCGCGTTCTTGAACACGCTTGGTGCAAATGTGTCGGTGGGCAATAGGGTGGTGGAAATCAACGGCGTATCGGAGTTCACTGGTGGACATCACCGCATCATGTCCGGCTGGGACGAAGCCCTAACGTACATCATGGCCGCTGGGATGACGAAGGCGGAGATCTGCGTAAAGGACTTTTCGCTCGGGCATGTGCGAAGCGATGTCGGCTACCTGCGCGGTGCCGGCTTGGACCTCTTCGAGTGGGGAGGCAACGTCTACGTCTCCGGCAAGGACAAGACGCTGCAATCATTTGACCTATTCACAGCGCCCTATCCGGGGGTCAATTCGGATATGCAGCCGCTGTTCGCCGCCTTTGCGAGCCAGTGTCACGGCGAGACCACCATTACCGATCAACGCTTCACGGATCGGTTTCAATATGTTAATCAGTTGCAGAAACTGGGCATGCCGATCGAAAGCCACGGAAACTGCGCTGTGATACAAGGCCCGGCCAGATTGCGCGGCGGCAGAGTCGAAGCCACCGATCTACGCTGCGGCGCCGCGCTGATATTGTCCGCGCTGGTCGCTGACGGCACTACCGAAATCGGCAACGCCAGGGAGATCTATCGGGGATATGAGAACCTCGTCACCCGCATGGAGCGACTCGGTGCGGACATCGAAGCCGTTGAAGACTGACTACCGTCATTGCGACTCACGCCTCACTCAATGATGTCAACGACGCCAAACTATGCTGATGAGCTTGCAAAACTGGACGTCGGTGACATTCGCTTGTCCGATCCGCTCTGCGAACATGGGACCTGGTGCATCGGCGGCCCGGCCGACATCCTGGTGCAACCGCATAATCCGGAACAACTGTCGAAGCTGCTGCGTTTCCTCGACGAGCACGGCGCTCCGATGGCCGTAATCGGAGACGGATCCAACGTGCTCTTCGACGATGCCGGTTTTCGGGGTGTGATCGTCAAGATCGGTCGACGGATGTCCGCCTACGGGATCGAGGGCACCACGGTGTGGGCGGAAGCGGGAATTGCGGTACCTCGATTGGCCCGCGCGGTCGGATCGGCGGGGCTGTCCGGGATGGAGCACACGATCGGTATACCCGGCACGCTTGGTGGTCTGATCGCGATGAACGGGGGCAGCGAGCATAAGAGTATTGGAAGCGTCATTCGCAACGTTCGAGTGATGGACCGCAAGGGGAGAATAAGAACGCTCAGCCGGTCCAAATGTGAATTCTCGTACCGGCACTCGATATTTCAAACATCGAAAGATATCATCATTCGGGCCAAAATGGATTTTGGCCGCCGCGACGGAGCGTCGATTCGAAATGAGATGCTTGAGATTATCCGCATCCGGCGCGCCAAATTTCCCCTCGACCTGCCAAACTGCGGCTCGGTTTTTTCCAGCAGCGAAGAGATGTTCAACACCGTCGGTCCGCCTGGAAGACTGATCGAAGAGGCAGGTATGAAAGGATTTCGCGTCGGTGGCGCACAAGTGAGCGAGAAACACGCGAACTTTATCGTCAATACCGGTGGCGCCACGGCCGCCGATGTAGGAGAGCTGATCCGCATCGCCCGTGAGAAGGTCCACGATCGGACCGGCTATTGGATGGCGTGCGAGGTCAAATTTCTTCCGTCGAACGGATCCATGAGACCTGCGCATGAGGTGTTCGTAACAGAATGACCTGTTTGAACGGAGTCACCATTGCCGTTCGCGACGGTCGGCGGATCCTCGCAGCAATTCGAAAATGAGCGTTCGGACCGAAAAATCCTTCATGAAATCGAGCCTGCAGACGCTGGCTGTGCGTGTCGTTGTCATCCTGCTCGGATTAGGGGCCGGTGTTATGAACGCCAGGTGGCTCGGTCCCCGCGGCGTTGGCATACTTGCACTGCTGCTGCTCGTCAAATACATCACATTCCGCTTCGGCAATCTAGGTTTCGGAAGCGCAATCGCGTTCTATACGGCAAGAAAAGCGTTCTCGACCGCCCGCATCGCCAGGGTGGTATTCTCAACCGGAGCGATCGCAAGTGTGTTCGGTGGGCTGGCCGTCCTGCTCGTCTGGCAGCGCGGCTTTTCCCCCTGGCAAGACATCACCCCGCATCTCTTCTACCTGGGTCTTGCCGCGATTCCGTTCACCTTTTTCAATAACTTTCTCGGACGCCTCCTCAGCGGCCAACTGAGGATCACGGAAATGAACGCGGCCGACCTGATCACTGCGGCGGCCAACGCCGTGTTTGTCGCGGTTCTCGTCGTTGCGCTGGAAACGGGAGTGGCAGGTGCCATCATCTCGGCGTTGATATCGGACGTTGTTACCCTTCTTTACCTCGCCTCGAGGTTGAGAAAAAGGGATGCGACAGCGGAGTCTACGCCGGCGATGAGGGACAGAAACGAACTGGTGGGGCAGCTCTGGCGGTACGGTCGGTGGAACTATCTTCTAATGATTACGAATTTTCTTTCCGAGGAACTCCCGTTAATCCTGCTGAAAAGTTTCTCCGAAAATAACGCACAGGTCGGCTTGTTCTCAAAGGCTCGGGGGCTTGGACGCTATTTTCGCGTTGTCACGCTTCCTGTCTCGCAAGTGCTCTTCCCCTTCACCGCGGCCTCGAACGCTGAGGAAGCGACACGGCGCACCCAGGTTCTCTGCCGAAATTCGCTGCCGATCATGGTCCTTGTCACCGGGCTGCTTGCCGCTTGTGTCAAGAAAGTCATTTTAATTTTATACGGCGGAGAGTTTTTACCGGCTGCGGCGATTTTTTACGCACTAGCCCCTGGAGTGGTGCTGTACCCGATCCTTCAATTTTCGGAAGTTCACGTCGCCGCTTCCGGGCACCCGCGTCCGGTTTTTTTCGCGAGCTTTTGTACGTTTCTCGCCGCTGTTGTTTCATGCTGGTGGTTGATCCCGAGATATGACGCAATCGGCGCCGGGCTGAGTGTGAGCGTTACCTGCGCGGTGGGCGCTTTGCTACGTCTATTGGTCTTCAGTAGAATCACAGGAACTTCTGTTTCAACGATGCTCATTCCGCGCAAGGGGGACTGGATGTATTATCAACGAATCTGGAAGACGGTTGCTTCTACCGTCTCCAGAACGTAATGGGATTGCTACGCCATGCGAAGGTTGAAGATTATCTATACGTTCGGCTATTCCTTGCAAACAGGAGGGCACTTCAAATCTGCGCTGAGCCTGATGTCGAACCTGGTCCTGGCAGGACACCAATTGACCGTCCTGGCTGCACCAGGGGGGATCGATGAAATCATTCGCGAATTCACGGTCGCCGGCGCGGACATTCAATACATTCCCCAGCTGGAGAGGTCCTCTCGTTTCCCGCTCATTTCCGGCGCGCGGCCGATCGCCCGCATTGCGCGGGAACGCTCGGTGGACATTATCCACGCCCAGGATTTCATCAGCGCCAGCCACGCGTACCTCGCCGCCATCCTTTCGGGCAAGGCTTTCGTATTGACGGAGGCGGGCGGCGCTTTCAAACATCACTTGCCGCCCAGGGATTCGGAGACGGTCCTGTTCAGCCAGGAGCTCTTGGATGCCACGCACAAGGCATACCCCAAGCGGAAGGACCGGCTGCATTTGATTCGCGCGCGTATCGACACGAGCCTATATAAACCGGAAAAAGTGGAATCCGAATTCGTCGAGGAATACGGTCTCCCCGAAAGTGGACTCAAGATCGTCGTTGCGACGCGTCTCGACGCGCAAAAGAGCTCCTGGCTGGACTTGATCACGAGAATCGCTCAAACGATCGTGGAAGAGTCCGTGGATCTGAAGATCATCGCGGCGACATACGGAGATCTGCTCCCCCTCCTGCGAGATAGGGCAGACCAAGTCAATAAGAACAGCGCGCGCGGGTCGGTCATTCACCTGGTCGGCCAGATCAAGAGCTTGAAGCACATGATCCAGCTCTACAGCTACGCCGATGTCGTGATCGGCAGCGGTCGCGGTATCCTGGAGGCGATGGCATGCCGGAAACCCGTCGTTGTCCTCGGCGAAAATGGCGAGGGGGAGATTCTAGCTCCGGAAAACATCGAAGAGACCGCCTACTACAACTTCTCCGGAAGACATTTCCGCTACCGCCCGGAGCCTCCCGAATCTGTGATCGTCTTGCTGAGAGACCTCCTGATGGATCCGGATCGCCGCGGACGGCTCGCTGATTTCTCCTACGAGTATATTCAACGGGAGATGGACGCTCGAATCGGGGCGGAGCAGCTGGCTAAGGTATACGCTGAAGCCCTCGAACGCAAGCCTGGTTCGCTCATGAGCGCCATCTTGTGGTACGGCACAGCGGCCAAAGAAAAAATCAGCGTGGGTATCCGAAACCGGATCTCGCCCCGTCGACTGTAAGCTGCGCTGTTTTGTTGGAGATCATTTCATGAGGATATGCACTTGCATGTGCTTCCTGCTGCCCGCCCTGAGAATGGTACCCCGCAGGTCGAATCCGCCGAGCGAGTAAGCTCTCAGAATCACATGGAAAAGTGCAATCGGATATTTCTTCCCATCCGCGGGAAACCAAAGGCGTCCGTTAAACGTACGATAGAAAAAAGCGGAATACTGTGGTATAATTAAAGATGTAAGGTCTTGGGCCAAGACACGGATGCTCCAGGGGGGAAGCCAATGATACCCAACCAGCACCTACGCATTGTTCTGTCTCTTTCTTTCATCAGCATAATATCATTATTGATAACAAGTTGTGGCGACGAGAGCCCTCAAGGTCCCGGGGATACCATCGGCATTGATACCATCCCCCCCGCTGTTGTCACCGATCTTGTGGCGAAATCACCGACGGCGTCCTCCCTGGCACTCGTTTGGGTCGCTCCGGGTGACGATGGAACGACGGGACAGGCGGCGAGGTACCACATTCGTTATTCCTCTTCTCATATCACCGACCAAAACTGGGACTTGGCGACACCAGTCAGCAGTGTGCCCAAACCGAAGCCGGCAGGTCAAATCGAAACGGTTGTTGTTACCGGTTTACCACCGGCGGAGGACATATATTTTGCGTTGAAAACCTGTGATGAGGTTCCGAATGAATCGGAATTGTCGAATTGTGCAATGGGTACGACAAACCAGGAGAAAGTGCCCCCGGCGGCCGTTACGGACCTAAAAGCGGATGCGATCAGCCAAACAGAATTTCTTCTGACGTGGACGGCTCCCGGGGACGATATCATGGAAGGAACTGCATCCGAGTATGATATTCGGTACTCCTACTACCCCATTAACAAACAGAACTGGGCCGGAGCGAACCATGTAATCGGAGAACCGGCGCCAAAGCCGGGAGGTCAGCCGGACAGCTTCATTGTGACCGGCATGGCTCCTGGGATGAATTACTATTTTGCGATGAAAACCGCAGATGATGTCCCGAATTGGTCGATGATTTCGAATTTATGTCCTGCTCTTGCTCTTAGTAAATACCTCTGGGTGACGCCATCGGTCGTTACTGTCGGGGATGAAACGCAGGTCGTGTTCAGAGCTTCCTCTACCGAGGCTACTAAGGTCAACATCTGGAGATATTATTACGACTATCCTACACGTAGCTGGAAATGGATCATCTTTAAACACCTGGTAGACGGGATGTTTCCCGGTGGTTCCCACGCCGTCTGGTGGGATCTGAAGGACGACGACGGTAATCCAGTTCCCGATAAGTATGCCGTCCAATATCCTGTAAAACTCCATTGGGGAGAGACACCGATCGATTCAACAAGGATCACAATAGAGCAGCCCGAGTAGTTCATGCATCTCCCGCCTGGGAACGAAATCCACAAAAAGGCCTTGACAGAGGATGCGGATAGAATTAATTTAAGAACTGTAAATTTTTTTACATTTCATTCCAGGAAGATCAGGTGGCTAAGCGCTTCAATATACGCCTCAGCCGACGAGAGCGGGAGATCATGGATCTCGTCTATCAGCTCGGCGAGGCAAGCGTTTTGGATGTCGCCAGCCGCTTGGAAGACAGTCCCAGCTACGACTCCGTTCGGATAACACTAGGCATCCTGGCCAAAAAGGGATTTCTCACGCATCGCCGGGAGCAGCGCCGTTACATATACGCTCCCACTGTTCCTCGCGAAAGAGCATCCCGCTCAGCAGTTCGCAGCCTTCTTAAGACCTTTTTTGGCGGTTCTCCCAAAAAAGCAATACTGGCCATGCTCGATATGTCCTCATCCAAGCTCACGAAAGAGGAGCTCGACGAGATCGCTGCATGGGTGGAAAAGGAGAAGAAATCATGATCGATGCGGTTTTGGAATTCTACCTCTTACCAATCGCAAAAGAGCTCGGCTTCGGTATTGTTTTGAAGGCGACTGTCGTTCTATGTGCTGCAAGCCTGCTGGCGCTTCTTTTCAGGCGTGCATCTGCGGCGGCCCGCTATGCGATTTGGAGCGCGGCGTTCGTTGTACTCTTCATGCTTCCCGTTGTTTCCATGGTCCTGCCGTCGTGGAATCTCGAGCTATCCGGGCAGGACAGGGAGTTCTCCACGTCGGGCGTCCATTCGACGGTTGTCTCGACGGCCAATCCTACCCGTGTAAATGCTCCAGAACTGATCGGCGGAATGCAGCAAGAAGCCGCAGTAGATCGGGGCGCGACATCCGCCTTTAGCGCCTCTATCGTGGAGGCGGTTGTTGTGCTGCTCCTTTTGCTCTGGTTTTGCGGCACCATTTTTATGCTATTGCGTCTAGCTCTTCACCTGTATCGCGTTGATAAAATCACCTTGCGTGCACTCGGCGACGATCAACGGGAGATCTCCAGATTGTCCGCCTCGGTCATCGCGTCCACCGGTATCAGGCGCTCGGTGCGCGTCGTCGTGAGTAACGAAGTGTCCATGCCGCTCGCCTATGGAGTCGTAAATCCGGCAATCATTATTCCAGCCGCTGCAAGAGAATGGTCTCCTGACCAGATGCGTAGCGTATTATTGCACGAGCTGGCGCACATCGCGCGCTGGGATTACCTGGTTCACATCATCGTCGAAATCGTGCGCGCTTTGTACTGGCCGAATCCCATTGTGTGGCTCGCCGCGCGCCGAAGCGCCGCTGAGCGTGAACGCGCATGCGACGATTTTGCCCTGCGGCAGGGGACTCCCTCGAGCGAGTATGCTTCTCATCTCCTCGGCATTGCGCGTTTGCAGGTAGACCAGTGCGTTCCCATCAGCGCCGTCATTGGAGCTGGGGAACCCGGCCTGGTCAACCGGATTCGTCACGTGACGAATGAAAAGCTGGACCGCTCACCGCTTCGACCCTACAAGCTGTTATTCGCGGCGGCCCTGGCGCTATTCATTGTCCTGCCCCTCGGCACTCTCGAGGTTTCGGGAGCGAAATGGAAGATCCCACAGACGGAACAGCTCATTGAAGATTTGCGAAGTAACGGCGATTCCATAGTCCGCCGTCGGACAGCGTGGTGGCTTGGCGAGCATGAAGCCCGTAACGGGGTCATGCCGCTTATTGACGGCCTGCGCGACGAGGCGGCAGATGTGAGGCTGGTATGTGCATGGGCGCTGGGAGAAATCAAGGATCGAAAGGCGATCGTCCCTTTGATCCAATCGCTCGAGGATGAGGATGCTCTTGTGCGGGAAATGGCTGCGCTGGCTCTGGGTGAAATCGAGGATCCTTCCGCAGTGGACCCGCTTGTCGATGTGTTCGAAAAGGACGAAGACATGCGCGGAGCGGTAGTATGGGCCCTGGGTGAAATCGAGGATAGAGGCAGTCGAAAAGCTAGAAAAGCTCGGCGGGAGGCTTTTGACGAGTGGGGGCGTAGACCCTGGAGAAATGATGAAGTGTGGACGGGTAAATTGGGAAAAAACCTTCCTGACTCCAAGAATGTAAGCGCTCTCATTAAACAGCTGCGGAGTGGCAATACCGAGGCGCGCCGAGAAGCTGCGTTGAATTTCGGCCATCTAGGCATGCGCCATTACTACGAGTCCACAAGCGAACTCGAGCAGGTGGTCGATGCCCTTCTCGATACGCTTCGTGATCCTGAGCCCGAGGTTCGGGCTGCTGCTGTTTGGTCCCTGGACGAGATCAATCCTTCGAGATCTGCTCGATTCCGCAAAAAACATAACCACAGCAAGCACGATCACTGAGTTCCTGAGGCTACAAGGTTCAAAAGCAAAGGCAAACATTCCGCGGTAGAGTTGTGAGGCTAAGTGAAAAAATTTTTACACTAGGCCGGCCAACATGATTAGGAATGCTGTAATAAAGGAGGGGTAGCCATGCTGACCGGATGCGCGAGGGGAATGTCTGCGGCGTTCGCTTGCCTGATTCTCACCGTCCTGGCGTTTCCTGCTCTGGCAGCTTCCAAAGGTTCCGGGACGGCGGCCGATCCCTACATCGTTCCCAGAACGGACTCGCGGATCATAGTGGACGCCATGCTCGATGAGGCGGCGTGGGAGAGCGCTCTAGTGCTGGAGTTGAACTACGAAGTCAGCCCGGGCGAGAACATCCCACCGCCGGTTCGCACTGAAGTTCTCTTGACTTACGACGCGGACCGACTGTATGTCGCCTTTCGTTGTTACGATTCAGATCCATCTGCCATCCGCGCACACCTATCTGATCGGGACCGCATCGGCGGGGACGACTGGGCGGGGGTCATACTCGACACGTTCAACGATGAGCGAAGAAGCTTCGATCTGCTCGTCAACCCACTCGGAGTCCAGGAGGATTTTATCGAATCCGAAACTGGCGGCGGCAGCTGGGATGCCATCTGGAATTCGGCCGGAAAGATTACTGATTGGGGCTATGCGGTCGAGTTGGCGATTTCATTCAATCAGCTTCGCTTTCAGCGAACCGGCAAGCCCCAGGTGTGGGGTTTCGATGGCGTTCGGCGCTATCCACGGAGCCAGAACCATCATATCGGTGCATTCCCTAGAGATCGCAGCAATAACTGCTACCTCTGCCAGGCGATCAAGATTGAAGGTTTCGAAGGCGCTTCCCCCGGCCGCAACATCGAGATCTCCCCGACTGTTACCGGAGTGCGTACGGACGCTCGAAGCAGCTTGCCAGATGGTGATTTTCAAAAGGAAAATCAAGACGCCGAAGTTGGTGTGACGACGAAATGGGGAATGACTCCCAACCTCACGTTCAGTGGCACGATCAATCCTGATTTCAGCCAGGTTGAGGCCGACGCTTTGCAGCTGGATATCAACCAACCCTTTGCCCTGTATTTTTCGGAAAGGCGCCCCTTTTTCACGGAGGGCGCTGACTTTTTCCGCACCCTGAAGACGGCCATCTACACGCGGACCATGCGAGATCCGCTGTGGGGCTTGAAGCTGACCGGCAAGGAGGGGGCCAATACGATCGGTGCGTATATCGTCCGAGATGATTTGACCAACCTGATCTTCCCTGGAAGCCAGGGCTCGAGTTCCACATCGTTAGCGATGAAGTCGACAGCGTCGGTTTTGCGCTACAAGCGGGATATTGGCAGCAGGTACACCCTCGGCGCTCTTTTCACCGATCGCGAAGGAAAAGACTATTTCAACAGGTTGCTCGGTTTCGATGCTGACTTGCGCTTTACGCAGTCCGATCAAATCCAAATACAGCTCCTGGGATCATACACGGGGTACCCGGATGATGTCGCGGGCGAATTCGGCCAGCAAAGGGGAACTATCAAAGACAGATTCATCGCCTTTGAATGGGACCATTCTACCAGGACCCATTATGTGTGGCTGGATTACGATGATGTCGGCAACGAATTCCGCGCAGATCTCGGTTTTATACCGATGGTCGGTTTCAGAAACGTCGAGGGAGGTTATTTTTACACCTGGAACGCACCTCAAAATAGCTGGTGGTCCCTGTTCATGGCAGGGTGTGAGTTCAACTATTATGAGGAGCAGGCGGGGAAGCTCCTGAACGAAGGTGCTTCTGCTTGGTTCCAGTACAGCGGCGCACTGCAGTCATGGTTCTACAGCCGCGGTTATCAGTTCAGAGAAGCGTATAATGGCCTTGAATTCGATCTAACGTCCTTTACAGTGCAGAGCGGATTCAGGCCTGTAGGCGATCTGGCAGTGGATCTGTACGCTTACTTTGGAGATCGCATCGACTACGCAAATACGCGACTCGGGGATCGAATTCGCTTGAATCCTTACATCGGATACAATCTGGGTCAGCACTTGCGTTTGACACTCGATCATACTTTTGAACGGCTCTCCGTCAAGGGAGGGCGCCTCTACACTGCCAATATCAGCCAGTTGTCGGCTGTGTATCAGTTCAACGTTCGCACTTTCTTCCGCTCCATCCTCCAATATGTCGACTACCGGCGCAATAGCGATCTCTACACGTTCGAGATAGCCCCCGAGTTCAAGCACTTCTTTACTCAGCTTCTCTTCTCATACAAGATCAATCCACAGACGGTACTTTTCCTTGGGTACAGTGATAATTACTTCGGAAGCAATGACTTCAGCTTGACGCAAAGCGATCGGACATTCTTCGTGAAATTGGGATATGCCTTAGTGCTATAGGAAATTATTAGACAGGCCTGTTATCGGCCGGAGAGCTGTCCTGGAGGTTGGAGAAAGATAGAGAGCCGCTACCGGCTTTTGTAAGCAGGCAAGGATTCCGATTGAACCGCTTTGAAAGCCCGCTGGTTTATCGTATACCGGCGGGCTTTGTGTGTGACATACAAGTAGAGAATCTCCAATGACAGGAAGGATAAAGAGATGATCTAAAGTGTCTCAAGCATTTGCAATTTGATAACATAATGACAGCAGGCGCTCCAGGCGTGGGTGCCTCGTTTTTTTATCCCTATATTTGCCGAAATATGTTTAACTCCGAACTTGAATCGCGACGGAAAAGACGCTCAGTCAATCCAAGGAGGAATCGATGAGGAACCTACTTGTTTTTCTTCTTGTGGTTCTTTTTGCCGTTCCTGTATTTGGAATGAAAAAACCCTTTACGATCGAAGATCTGTACCGGATCAAGAGCGTTGGTGATCCCAAATTCTCTCCCGATGGCAAGCGGATCGCTTTTACGGTAACGGAGTATTCTTTTAAAGAGGGCAAAAGCAATTCCGATATCTATATGATGAACGCGGACGGGAGCGGGATCAGACGCTTGACGACGCATGATCAAGGCGATTGGCATCCGCGCTGGGCTCCCGATGGAAAATCGTTGTTATTCTTATCAACTCGCGAGAGCGGCACTCAGGTGTGGCGCTTGCCGGTCGATGGTGGGGAAGCGCAAAAGATCACAAACTTTTCCCCCGGCGCGAGCGGCCCGGTCTGGTCTCCGAACGGAAAGCAGGTTCTCTTTTTTACGCACGTTTTCCCCGGGTGCGGTGCGGATGATGAGTGCAACAAGAAGCTAAAGGAAGATCTCGACAATGGAGTCGTCCAGGCGCACCTCGCCGATGACTTGTTGTACCGGCACTGGAACTTCTGGAAAGACGGCAGGCGGATTCATACGTTTATATTCGATATCCCGTCCGGGGAGCATTTGGACCTGACACCTGGTGAAAGGGATGTGCCTTACTATGAAGTCGGCGGGAGTTCCGGATTCGATATATCTCCCGATGGGGAGGAGATCTGTATCTCCACCAATGCCGATTCGAACCACTGGGAGACGACGAACAAGGATCTTTGGCTGGTGTCCGCGGGGGGTGGGGATCTCGAGAATATCACCGATGAAAATGAAGCTTACGATGCCCATCCTCGGTATTCTCCCGACGGCCGCTATATCGCCTACATCCTGCAAAAGGCTCCTGCCTATGAAGCGGACCGGTTTCGTTTGGCAATTCATGACCGCAAAACAAGAGAGAAAATCGTCCTCACCGAAGGCTTCGACAATTGGGTGAGGGACTTCGAGTGGGCACCGGATTCGCGGAGCATCTATTTTGCTGCGGACGTCGATGGATCGCGTCCCATCTATAAGGTTGATGTCACATCCAAAAAGATGGAGAGGATCGTGGATCTTCGAACCATCGACGCGTTCGATATTTCTCCGGACGGGAAGACGCTTGTCGCGGCACGGCGATCGGTACACGAGCCGAGTGAGATCTGGAGCGCTGATACAAAGGGAAAATCGATCGAACGACTCACCACGTTCAATAAGAAAATCGAAGACGAAGTGGATATCCGCCCGGCCGAGGAGATGTGGATCGACTCGCCGACTGGCAGGAGAATCCATACATTCGTTGTCAAACCACATGGTTTCGATCCATCCCAAAAATATCCCCTGATTCTCAACGTTCACGGCGGCCCGCAGATGCAGTGGACCGATGGATTCCGCGGGGACTGGCAGGTATATCCAGGTGCGGGATACGTTGTTGCGTTTCCAAATCCGCATGGGTCATCCGGTTATGGGCAGGAATTCACACGTGGGATATCGCGGGATTATGGAGGCAAGATCTACGAAGACGTGATCGCTGTCACCGATGCCTTGGCCGAACTCCCTTGGGTGGATGAAAACCGTTTGGGTGCGATGGGTTGGTCTTTCGGCGGCTACATGATGGCGTGGATCGAAGGTCACACGGATCGTTTCAAGGCGATTGTATCGATGATGGGGATCTATAACCTCACCTCGAAATACGGATCGACGGAAGAGCTGTGGTTTCCCCAGTACGATTTGGGAGGAACACCGTGGGATTCCGAGGATTACGAGAAATGGTCACCGCATCTTCACGCTGAAAACTTCAAGACCCCTTGCCTCGTCATCGCCGGCGAAAAGGATTTCCGCGTCCCATACACGCAGAGCCTGGAATTTTTCACCGCCCTCCAGAAGCGAGGAGTGCCTTCGCGTCTCATTGTGTTCGAGAATGACGGTCACTGGCCGAATTATGTGAAGTCAATGCCGCTCTACTACAACGCGCACCTGGATTGGTTTCACGAATACCTGGGTGGCGAACCGGCACCCTATGATGTGAAGGAAATGGTGCGAAACCGGGTGTTTGCGAAAAACGATGCGTCTCATTGAACGAGTGTCATCTTGAGAGTCTTTTCGTATCCCGGTGCTTCCAGTCGGTAAAAGTAGACGCCTGAAGCTACCTTTTGGCCCTGTCTGCTTTTGCCATCCCACACGATGGTCTTAGGACCGGCAGTCTGATGGGCATCCACGAGCGTCTGCACCGATATTAAGGGCAATTGATTTAGCGGATTTCATATCATTTCATACCCGTTATTCTTGATATCGATGCTCCTGAGATTTGGCCCATGGCCGGTGGTCCGTCCATGCCCTTTCGCTTGATCTGGGATCTCATCGTTTGCGCCCATCCACCATTCCGGGCTCCAACTCCTGAGCCCTCGTTGGCATATCGAGTGGAAGTTACATATCGCGAATCCCTTGCGTGCTGCAATCTCGCTCAAGATTCAGCTATTGCTCAATATCCTTGCCTGGTATATGGTTATCCCATCTTTTAAAAGGGGTGCATCGATCCTGCGCGGACGCCGGGGCAATGCGAACAGGTGGCTTCCCAGCCTCGATTCTGTCCCTGATCGGCGACCATAGATGTTGAGGGATAAAAAAATGCCGCGGATCGCTCTATTCACGGGTCATATCTCGAAGAAAGTCGGCGGATTCGAGGAGTATTTCATACAGCTAAATGCCGAACGGCAGGGCGATCTGCTCGTAATCGAGAATGATTATCATGCCATCCCAGACGGCGTGAAACGCAGGCTGGAAGAAGCCGGCCTCCAGCTGCACCGAGGACGGATCCATAGGAATCCATTTAAAGCAGCGGCCGATATTCACAGAATCCTGAGGATGCATAAACCCTCGATCGTACACGTCCACTTTGCTCCGGTTTCTTACATCACGATCATTCTCGCCAGATTGATGGGTATCCGAAATATTTTTTGGACAAAGCATAGCATGCTCTGCGTCAGGAAATATTCGAAGACATGGTGGTATCACAAGATCTGCACGCAATTTGTGAAGAAAATTATATGCGTCTCTCATGCTATTGAAAAAGAACTGGGATCCCTCGGTTTGGGAAACGCAAAGAGATTAGCGCTCCCACTCGGCATTAACTTGGAAAAGTTCGATCCGGATAAAGTCAGCGAAGGGGAAAGGGAAAAAATAAGCAAGGAACTAGGCCTCAGTGAAAGTGATTTTGTCATCTCCATTGTGGCTCAAATCCAGCCGGTCAAGCGGTTGGATGTATTTATTAAAGCGATGAATATATTGGTCAACGACTATCGAATGAACCATATAAAAGCGTTTATCATCGGTGGTACGTTTGCAGAAAAAGAGTCCGAGCGGCTGGAGGCCGAATATAGGCAATTGATATACGATTGTAATCTGTCCGGAAATCTCACTCTCTTTGGAGTCCGAGAGGACATCCCTCACATTTACTCGATATCGAACCTCTCGGGACTGACGTCTCTTACCGAGGGTTTACCGTTGTCCCTGGCAGAAGCGGCTGCGATGGGCCTGCCCTTGTTCGGGAGCAATACGAGCGGGATCAACGAAATCGTAAAAGGCGGGCACAACGGCGTGTTGTTCGAGGTGGAGAATTATCGGGAACTTGCGGCCAAGATAAGGGAACTTGTGGAAAATGAAGCCCTGGCCAGAGAATATGGAGAAAGCTCAAAGAAAATCGTCAGTGAAATCCATGATGTCCGAGCAAATGTAAAGGTGTTGAACGAGTATTATGAGACTGTCAGCTAATCTGTGGGCTTATCCACCAGCAACCGATTGCTGGGGCCAATCATAACCAAAATATCGATTTGCCTTGCCACCCACGCGGGCGACTGCTTCGAGGTCTTCCTCGGATAATCGCTGCTTCCACGATTCATCCAATGTTACCCGCTGGTCCGGTTTCAATCGCATTACGTTGCCGAAGATGTGATGCTCCCTTTTGAAAAAATCCTCTTTGATCTCTGCACGCTCGGCGCCGACAAAATCCGAGATTCGATCGATCCAAGCCTGATAGTCGTTGCATAGATCGCAGTACCGAATCCGGAGCCATTGGTCGGCGGATACGAATCGTCTCGCCCGCTCTGTGTTCTCATTGGCCTTGAGCCATGCGCGCGCAGCCCACGAGGCATCGCTGCGGCCGCTGTGCTTCAAATAACTTGCAGCACCACCCCGCACGTCACGGACGAGATGAATTACTTTGAGGTCCAACTCATCCATTTCACTCAAAAACTTTATTCGCATCGGATCCTTCTGCGCGTCGACAAAGATATTTTTCCCTGTGATAGCGAGCACGGACTTGGCCAGGTGGACATTACGACGCGCGATTTCGCTTATTGTCTTCTTATATCCAGGTAGAAAAGGCACCAAGCAATCGCGTACCGTTTCGAGGAATGTATTCCGCAAAGGCCGCACCAGGGGAATATCTACCGCTCGTAACCGGCTGACTTGAAAAAGGGTTCTCCATTTACGGAGACTGAACGAGCTCCCCAGCGATCGGATCCGCTTTTCGAGCTCCCGGTAAAACGGACAATCGAGAAACCGTTTACCGCAGGAGCATAGGTACGTCTCAATATCTTCTCCCGGGACCGGCCCGCAGATCTCCGAGATGCTCGCCATCTGGGGGTGGGCGTTGAGCATGAAGGCCAGGAGAGTCGATCCGGAGTAACTGGCGCCCGCAATATAGAGATATGGGATCTTCCCGTCATTCATGGAATCGTACAATATGGATGATACGGGCGCCTGTCAATCGGATTCAGGGACGCGTAGCAGGCGCGAAGCTTTTATTGTTTGCCCGCCTGGGTGAGGTGTACTATAGTCTGTTAAGATATTGAATCGCCAGGCGTTCCGTTTGGAGGACGTTCGATGAAGATCACGATGGCACAACTGAATCCCACGGTCGGTGATATCGAGGGAAACATATCCAAAACCCTCGAAGTGATCGAGCTTGCAAACAGAGAAAAAGCCGATCTCGTGGTTTTTCCCGAACTGTTCATAACGGGGTATCCGCCGAGGGACCTTCTTTACAGTCCGGACTTCATCGATGAAGCACAAGCTGCACTGGAGGCGCTCGTCGAAGAGACGAAACGATACGGGCGGCTCGGAGTGCTGATCGGGTGCCCGCGGCGGACTGGATTTTCTGAAGGCAGAGGATTTTACAATATGGCGATCCTTATTTCAGAAGGAAGGATCCAATTCGAACAGGCAAAATCGCTGCTTCCTACTTATGACGTTTTCGACGAAGACCGTTACTTCGATCCGGCGAGAAGCATTACACCTTTTGAGTTCAAAGGACTCTGGCTTGGCGCTTCGATATGTGAAGACGCTTGGAGTGATGAGAGTATATGGGGCCAGAATCCTTACCCGTTCGATCCCATACGTGTCCTTGCGAGAAGTGGTGCGGAGCTCATAATCAATATATCTGCATCTCCGTTTTCCGTCGGCAAGGAGGAAGTGCGCTTCAGACTCTTGCGTAATCACGCACGTAAGAACGGGCTGCCATTCCTGTTCGTCAATCAGGTCGGGGGCAATGACGAGCTCGTTTTCGATGGCAGGAGTCTATTCGTCGATGCCTTGGGTAATGTTCAAGTTGCGTTGCCCTCTTTCGCGGAGGCGATCCGAACGATCGATACGGAGCGGCTCGCAGGTCCACAGTCCTATCAATTAGAGGAAGAAGTAGAGACGATATTCAAAGCGCTCGTTCTCGGGACCCGGGACTACATTCGAAAATGCGGATTTTCGAATGTCGTCATGGGCCTATCAGGGGGTATCGATTCATCCGTCGTAGCAGTGATTGCCTGTCACGCAATCGGTCCTGAAAATGTTATCGCCCTATCGCTGCCTTCGCCACATTCCTCGAAATCGAGCGTGGAAGACGCCAAGAGGCTTTCGGACATACTCGGTATCCGCTTGGAAGTCGTCGATATTTCCAAAGCAATGAAAGCATATGATTCCATGCTCAAATCGGCATTCAAGGGCCTGGAGGAAGACGTCACCGAAGAAAACCTTCAGGCGAGGATCCGGGGAAACATACTGATGGCGTATGCCAATAAATTCAATCTGCTCCCGCTATCCACCGGGAACAAGAGCGAACTCGCTGTGGGATATTGCACCCTCTATGGGGATATGAGCGGCGGATTGGCCGTGATATCGGATGTTCCGAAGACGATGGTGTATGAGATTGCCAATTATATCAACCGCGATGGGGAAGTAATTCCCGAGTGCATCCTGAATAAGCCGCCTTCGGCCGAACTCAAGGCAGGCCAGTTGGACCAGGATGTTCTGCCCCCGTATGAGGTATTGGATCCAATTCTAGAGGCGTACATCGACATGGAGCGCCCACCCGAGGAGATCATTAGAGAAGGATTCGATCCAAAGATCGTTGAGTGGGTTGTCGATGCGGTAAGAAAAAACGAATACAAGCGAAAACAAGCTCCCCCGGGTCTCAAGATGACCTCCAAAGCGTTCGGCAGCGGAAGACGCATGCCGATTGCGGCAAAGTACCGCGTCTAACGAGAGTCTCGAAAAGATTTCCAATACGTAACTCGCTGTAGAAAACCCTGATCCTTATCATGCCATCCATAAAGGCACTCCTTTTCCCATGGACAGAGTTGCTGCGAGCGCTTCTCCGCCCGCTTCTTGCCAAGATGGACGCTTCCTTGCCTCGAATTTTCGTGCCGCTCATCCTGGTTGTTATCGCTGTTTGGATGGTTTCCGTCCCCATCCACGAGCTGCTGCACGCAGCCGGTTGCATTCTATCGGGTGGTGTTGTGGAGGAGCTTACCGTTCAGCCGATCTACGGAGGAGCGATGCTATCACGAGTGTTCAATTTCGTTACGCCCGGTGGTGCCTATGCGGGTCAGCTGAGAGGTTTCGATACCGGCGGAAGCGATCTCTGCTATTTCGTCACCGTCTCCTTTCCTTTTTTGCTAACCATATTTCTGGGCTTTCCTCTCCTCGCTTCGGCCGCACGGTCGGGGAATCCACTATGGCATGGTATTGGAGTCGTTCATGCCCTGCTGCCTGTGGCATCTATCGCTGGGGATTTCTATGAAATGGGTTCGATTGCGGCAACACGCCTGTTTGGCTACTTGCCTGGCTCGGAGGAAGCATCGCTGTTTCGGGGGGATGACCTGTTTCTCATTATCTCCCGCGTCAGGGAAGCCGCTCCTTCGCACGGGGCGTTGGTCGTAACACTCGGTATCATTCTGGCCATTCTCTTCGTCACTGTGACACTCGCTCTCTCGCTCCTTGTTGCGCGTATCGTGGTGAAGAAAACGCCTTGAAATGCAAGTGACCGCCGTATAAATTAACGGCTTAAAAGGCGCGGGAAGCATGAACAAAGTCCAGAAATTCCTCGAGAGATTATTCGCAGCTTTCAATCTCAAGTCCATTGGCACCTATATGGTGTATGGGGTGATCGTGGGCGTGGTCGCAGGGCTTGGGGCAGTGATGTTCTACACTCTCTGCCAAATGGGGCTCCACTTCTTCTTGGATGCTTTGGCTGGTTATCGGCCTCAAGCGCCGTTTGGGGAGCCCCCACTTTTTGAAGAAACATCCGTTCCGTTTCGAAGGTATCTCCTCATCCTCATACCCGCCCTCGGAGGATTGCTCAGCGGTTGGATTGTTTACACGTTCGCTCCAGAGGCGGAGGGTCATGGGACCGATTCCGCCATTGATGCGTTTCATAACCGAAAGGGCAGGATCCGTAAGCGGGTGCCGATCGTAAAGGCACTGGCCTCGGCCGTCACGTTGGGCTCCGGTGGATCGGGGGGACGAGAAGGACCGATTGCCCAGATTGGTGCGGGCTTCGGTTCGTTTCTCGCGGATAAACTCGGGTTATCCAGTCGTGAGCGCCGGATCTTGTTGGCCGCCGGGCTGGGTGCTGGTATTGGCAGCATCTTCCGTGCTCCGCTCGCCGGTGCGTTGTTTGCTGCGGAGGTGTTGTACAGGGAGCCCGAATTCGAGACGGAAGTGGTGATCCCCGCGATGGTCACGACAATCGTCGCTTACTCGACTTTTGGGCTCATCTTCAGCTTCAACCCGCTCTTTCAGCAGAGCGGTATGGCCTTTGGTCATCCCTACGAGCTTGGACCGTATGCCGTTCTTGCACTGGTCGTTGCGCTCGCATCTCCTCTGTACGTGAAGTGCTTTTATGGAACCAAACATTTCTTCTCGAGAATGAACGTGCCCAACCATGTCAAGCCGGCGATTGGCGGGCTTCTCACCGGCGTGGTGGGATTTTTTCTTCCCCAGACGCTTGCGTTCGGATACGGCGTGATCCAAGGCGCGCTGGACAATACCATCAGCATCCATCTGCTGCTCCTCATTGCTTTTGGCAAGATCCTCACAACGTCCTTCTCGATCGGTTCCGGCGGCAGCGCCGGCGTGTTCGGTCCGTCGATGGTGATCGGCGGCGCGCTGGGCGGAGCGGTGGGCAATGTTTTTCACAACCTGATGCCGGCAATCGTGGCCCATCCCGGTGCTTTTGTGATTGTGGGAATGGCTGGGTTCTTCTCCGCGGCCTCGAACGCACCGATTTCCACGATCATCATGGTGAGCGAGATGACGGGCAACTACAACCTCCTCGTTCCCGCGATGTGGGTCTGTGCAATCGCCTATATCATCAGCAGGCGGTGGAGCATCTATGAAAACCAGGTTCCCAGCAGGGCGGACTCCCCCGCGCATCACGGCGATTTCGTGAAAGATCTCCTCGAAGAGATTTACGTGAAAGATATTTTTTATAGAGACGCGACCCTGAGAAGCGTGCCGGAAAGAATGACGCTCAGGGAATTCGTCCCAATCATGACGTCCACCGACCAGCAGAATTTCCCCGTTGTCAACGATCGAGATGAAATGACAGGCATCTTCTCGATCAACGATGTGCGCGAAATACTCGTCGAACGTGAGCTGGATGACCTCATTATCATGAAGGAAATCGCGGACGAAGATGTTCCCTATGTAACAATGGAGGACAATCTGGCGGATGTCCTCCGAAGGTTTACGCTTCATGAGGTCGACAGCCTGCCCGTCGTCGAAGAAGAGGATTCAAAGAAACTTTTGGGGATGATCCGAAGGCGTGATGTGATCATCAGCTACTATGAAAAGCTGAGCACATTGAAAGTCGATCTGGACAGGATGTAACCCAAAGTGGAAGACGGCAAAAAGGGATCTCGTATGTCAGAGCAAGTAGAAACATCCGGTACTGTATCGAATCCCGCCGAGGAGAAAACGCTTAAAAACACGATTCACGTATCCGAACCGCTGCTGGAAGAATTCGTCAAGCGGCTTGGCAGAGACATCCTCCGATATCTGCCCGCTGCTTTTTTGCCTGCGGGTTTGAGCGTTTTGGGCGTTGCGATCTTCACCCGAATATTCGATCCAAGAGAATTTGGCCAGTACGCGCTTGTTGCGGCAGCGGCGGCCATCATGATCACACTCGTTGCGGCGTGGATCCAGCAGTCGGTGCTCCGCTACCTCCCAAAATTCAGGGAGCAACATGAGCTTCCGAACTTCATGCAAAGATTCTGCTTCACTCTCTCGATGACGCTGCTGATTGCATTGATTGCGTTTCTGATTTTATATCTTTTTCTCAACGAATCTCTTGATGAATATGGCCGCTTTTATTTTCCCGGAGTGCTGTTGGTGCTAGCAGGTATCGCTTTTCAGAATCTCAGCACAGTTTTTCAGGCGAATCTACAGTCTGGTAAGTTCGCCAAATATAAAATCAGCCAGGCTGTTGGGCGACTCGCCCTCGCCCTGGCTTTGATTTTTCTCATATCGAGGGATGTGGTTTGGATCATTGTCGGAACGGCGGCGGCACAAATGATACTCGTTGTATTGATTGCCGTCGAATTGGATCTGGGAAAAGCGATTGCTCGCATCCACAGATCTCTGGATCTCGATTTTTTCAAGACGTTCGCCGCTTATGGCTTTCCGTTGATCGGTTGGATGATGGGTGGACAGATCCTTGGGCTTTCGGACCGCTTCATTATCGGATCTTATAAGGGAGCCTCGCAGGTCGGCATTTACTCGGCGAACTATATGCTCATTAGCATGGGGCTTGGGTTGGCTTCCAGCCCGTTCATCATGGCAGCCCACCCGATCATCATGAACGCTTGGGAGAGAGGGAGCCGCGCAAGAATCACCGAGTTGATATCTGCCTTTTCGAGATACTATCTGCTGGCGATCATCCCGTTGGTCCTCATTGGCGGGATATTCAGCCGGGAGCTCGTCATGGTGCTTCTCGGCGCTGAATTCCACGAGGGGCACATTATAATTCCGTTCGTGCTCGCGGGGTATATGGTATGGGGGCTTTCGATGTATGGACACAAAGGGCTCGAGCTTCTCGAGAAAACCTTGGTCATGCTGATGTTGGTAGGAGTGTGCGCAGTGACCAATATCATCCTCAACCTTATCTTTGTGCCGAAGTACGGTTACTTTGCAGCCGCTGTGACCACGTTCATCAGCTACCTCGTCTATCCGATTTTAGTGCATCGCATTTCGAGAGCCCACATCCCGTGGCGGATTCCATGGAAAGCCGTTGGGAGAATTGCCATCGCTTCCGCTGTTACCGGCAGTGTAGTGGTCGTTTTGAGAACCTACCTGGTGGCAACGATCGGGCCGTTTGCATCGCTGGTGTTTGGCGGAATTGCCGCCCTGGTCGTTTATTTCGCTGTGTTATGGGCCACGCGAGAAATCGGGCGAAGTGCGTCGGATGATTAGGTCCCATGGTATGATTGAGTGCAAATGGAGATGCAATAGCCGTCGTATCCTGTTTGCGCCCCGGATCGTGGTCCACGTGAGCAGTTGGCTGTTGAGTGAACGCAGGAAATCACCTTGCGGCGATCGAGGCGCGCTCGGCCCATGGCACACGAACGGCGGATTGGTTGAAGATGAATGACGTTTCTCCAAAGGTGTCCGTGATCATCCCGTGTTTTAACGGGGAGCGCTTTATCCGTGATGCCATCAATAATGTACTGGAACAGACGCATCAGGAGTTCGAGATCATTGTGGTCGACGACGGCTCGTCAGACGGGTCCAAACGAGTCATCGACAATTTTCGTTCCGAGCCGAGGCTCCGCTATGTCGAGCACGGCGAAAACCGCGGGATCGCTGCGGCAAGAAACACGGGTATCGGGATGTCTCGCGGGGATCTCATCGCTTTTCTGGATCAGGATGATCTGTGGCGGCCGCAGAAACTCGAGAGGCAAATGGAGGTCATGGAAGGCGATGATTCTCATGATATCGGCATGGTGTTTACCGATGTCGAGGTGATCGAACAATTAAATGGAAAGGAGGAGCACCGGTTTATAAGAGCTCCGCTGGAAATCAATGCGGCCCCGCGAATCGAGCTGCTGAAAGCGTTTTTCATGAAAAACTTCATTCCGATTATCTCTGTAATGATCCGCCGATATTGTTTCGACGAAGCCGGAGGATTCGACGAACGCATACGAAGCGGCGCGGATGATTATGAGCTCTGTTTTCGACTGGCGAAAAAGTTCCGGTTGGCCCACATCGCAGAGCCTCTTGCCGTCAAACGGGTTCACGGGGAAAACTACACGGACATCAAAAAGCTATTCCCGGATGACCTGATGATCCTCGGGCAGGTTTTGGAAGAATTCCCGGAGATGGCCGATTTGAGAAACCGCAGGCTCAGCGATCTCTATGATAAGTTGGCGGCCTGTTATTTGCGCGAAGGTGAACTCGAGAGAGCGAAGAAGGTGTACCGGCAGTCAGCTAAGTATCACCGTTCGAATGTGAAAGCTTATGTTGGAATGCTCCTATCCAGTCTGGGAGGTTTGGGGAAGGCGATGGCCAGGCGATGGGTTTCGAACAGGTCGATCTAGTGAGCGCTTTGCATCCATTTTTCGTGCCACATCTCGAACTCCAAGAGCAGCCACAGCCTCGTAGCACTCGTGATTTTTCCACTGTAGAAGCGATTGATTTCCTGATCGACCGTTTTCCAGTTGAGAATGCCTTCTCGTCTTATTCTCCACTCGTTCAGGTAGTCGTGGACCAGGTGCTTGAGGTCTTTCCTGAGCCATATTTCGAGTGGTATTGCAAATCCATGTTTCGGCCGATCGACGAGTTCTCTCGGAACATATTTGTGGAGGATTTTTCTCAGCAGATATTTCGACTCACCCTCCTTGACGATCAACTGTGACGGCAGTCGCGCGGCAAACTCGATGATCCGCTGGTCGAGGAGCGGATCCCGGCCCTCGAGACTCACCGCCATCGTGGCCCGGTCCACTTTTGTCAGTATGTCGTCGGGCAGGAACTGTTTGTAGTCTGCAGCCCGCATGAAGCTCATGAAATCCTGGAATCTTCCTTCCGAAGCTTCGAATTGCTTCGATTGATCGCCAAAAACACCCGCTGACCGGTCGAGAAGCGTCGTCGTTTCGGCGTCCGACCATATGCGCACGCCATTGAAAAAGAAACGGGACATGGATATATCCGGCTGGGTCAGGTCGTCTAGTTTCTTTGCACGCAAGTCGATGTTTGGGATCTTGAGCTCGAGGAGTTGTTTCAACGGTTCCCACCCAAGCCCTTTTGCGGCGATGCGGGCGGCTCCATGGTGCCTGGAGATCAACCGGTGGATTCGTCCCAGCCTTGCGTGGTGCCGGTAGCCCGCGAAGATCTCGTCTCCTCCGTCGGCAGACAGCGCCACCTTCACATGAGACCGGGCGAACTTCGAAACGAGATATGTGGGTATCGCAGATGCATCCCCAAACGGCTCATCATAGATCTCCGGAACTTTCGGGATGATCTCTATCGCCATCTGCGATGTGCAGTACAGCTCGTGGTGTTCGGTTCCGAGGTGCTCGGCGATTCGTTTTGCATCTTCAGCCTCGTTCAGGGCCTCGTATTCGAATCCAATCGAAAACGTCTTCACCGGGGATGATGTTTCTTTCTGCAGAAGCGCTGTAACGGTTGGCGAATCGATTCCGCTGCTCAAAAACACACCGACCGGCACGTCCGAAACCAGGCGAAGGCGAAAACTGTCCATCAGGATCGATTCCAGTGCCTCCGCGGCTTCGTTCTCATCGTCAGGTGTAAAGGACTCCTCCTGGGGACGAGCGGCGCTTGCTTTGGGGGAAGCATCGCCGAATTGCTCCAGCACATTCCAGTAGCGCGAGAGCCGGATGTTTCGCTCCACATCGAGCATCAAGATGGAGCTGGCTTCGAGTTTCGAGATCTTTTGAAAAATAGAATGCGGAGCGGGGATGTAACCGAACTTGAAGTAGAGCAATAGCGCATCGAAGTCAATGTCCCGTTCGACTCTTGGGTGGCGAAGAATCGCCTTGAGCTCGGATGCGAAAATAAACCTCCGGCCGTCGAAATAATAATAAAGCGGTTTGACTCCGGCGCGGTCTCGAACGAGGAAAAGTCTGTTTTCTCGTTTGTCCCACAAGCAGAAAGCGAACATCCCCCGAAACGTGTCGACGGCCTCCAGTCCCCATTCGCGATAGCTCTTGAGAATGACTTCCGTGTCCGATTGGCTTTCGAAGCGGTGACCTTTGGCTTCGAGTGTCTTCCGAATCTCTCTGAAATTATAGATCTCTCCGTTGTGGACGATCCACACACGGTCATAATGCATCGGCTGGTGGCCTCTTGGCGTGAGGTCCAGAATGGTGAGACGTTGGTGGCCCAAACCGAGATTATGCTCTTCGTCGAGGTAGATCCCAGAGTCATCCGGGCCCCGGTGCGAGAGCGTGTCCCGCATTGCTGCCAGGAGATCCGGTTCGATCTTATTTTCAAAATCCCATATGCCGGCGATTCCACACATTGAGACCCGACTTTCTGATCTGCGAGCTGGCGAACAAATCCTCGGCGGCTCGAGCACGCATCGCAGGAAACCTATTCTAAAGGTTTTGCCCCGGAAAGTAACGGTTTCTTTTGCCGCTTCGGAATTGCAGTGAAAGCGCGCGTCTCGTATAATCGGCGCAGAAATGGCGAGCTGTCGCGAGGAGATTTCGATGGACCAGCCTTTTGTGGAAGTGGATCACTCGGGCGATATCGGGATCGAAGCAAAGGGGAAAGATCTCGCAGCATTGATCAAGAATCTTACGCGCGGGCTTTTTTCGCTGATGTATCGGGGCGGCGTCTGCGCGGAAATCGAGAGGCGCATATGCGTTGAATCGAATTCCGCGGAAGAGCTCATCATCGATTGGCTTTCCGAAGTGCTCGCAGTGTCGGATATTCATGGAGAGCTCTACGAATCGGTCCAGATCGAGAAGGCGGGAGACTACTATATTGAAGGGATTCTCGAAGGGGAAAAGCTTGATCCGAAAAAACATGACCTTCGATTCCACGTGAAAGCAGCCACCTATCACGGTTTGAGAATCAAAAAGCATGGCGGTGTACTTCGTGCGCGCGTGATATTCGATCTTTAGACGCGACTTCAATGTGATGCGGCATGACGGGATCGCAATCTTGTGAGGAATGAATCTATAGCAGAGAAATGGGAGGATAGGGTTAATGGCTTCACTTCACGTCTGGGTAGAAGGAAGGGTGCAGGGAGTGTTTTTTAGGGACACAACCCGGAGGCAGGCACTCAATCTCGGGCTCACCGGCTGGGTGCGAAATCTCCCCGACGGAAGGGTCGAGGCGGTGTTTCGAGGGGACAGGGAAGTGTGCGAAGAGGCGTTGAAGTTTGTTCACGCGGGCCCGCCGGGCGCTTTGGTAACCAAAGTGGATCATCGCTGGGAACCGGACGATGAGACCTTCGTCGATTTTGAGATTCGATTTTAGCGTGAACGATAACCCAAGGACTACTCCTTCACATATTCCTTGAGCGCATCAGCAATGTGCTCGGGAATCCTTTTGTATTTGTAATCTTCTCCGACGCATAGGTGTTTCGTCCATCCCTCGGCGATCAAGCGGCCGTCATTCAACACTCTGTACTCGAACTTAATCGTGCGGCTTTTGAGTTCGCCAATCCATGTCTCGATCGTGACGCAATCCTCGTAGCCCACATTGCCGATGAGGCGGCACGAGTATTCGATGACAGGAAGCATCGCGCCGTCTTTCTCGATTTTTCGGTAGCTGTGGCCGGCAGCCCTCATCAAACCGGTGCGGCCGATCTCGAGCCATGCGAGAAAAACCGAATGATGGGCGATTCCCATCTTGTCGGTTTCATGGTATCGGACGATTTCTTCGGTTGTGTGGATCTTCATGGCTTGAAGTGCTCTTCCAATATCTGTCGACAAGCAGTTTCGCGCTATCTATCGAGGATCGAATAACCGAACCAGGCCTGCTAAGCTGGAGGCTCCAGAATACCTAAAGCAGTATGGACGCGCAAGGCAATCGTCATGTCATCCGGTTGGAAATTTTGCGCTTGATATGGTGATGTATCATCAATAAGATATGCGGGCAGAATCCTCGGGATTGGGTGAATCCTCTTTCCGTCAGGCGGGAAGTGTGATGGGACGTGAGGCGACAAGATCCACTAATCACTCAAGATCAAACAACTTAAAGATCATCAATGGAACTTTTCCGAAAGGAGAAGACATGCCATCGGAATTCAAAAACGAACCGCTTGTCGATTTCAGCAAATCTGAAAATGAAGAGGCAATGAAGGATGCCCTCAACAAGGTCGAATCTCTTCTAGGCGCCGAGTATGACTTGATCATCGGGGGAAAGCGCGTCAAAGGCAAAGAAAAGATCCGCTCGATCGATCCATCGAATCCTGACAATATCGTCGGTTATGTGGCTAAAGCTTCCAGCGAGCAGGCGGAGGAAGCAATCCGTGTAGCGGCGGAGACATTCGAAAACTGGAAACGAGTGCACCCGGAAGAGAGGGCCGGGTATCTGTTCAAAGGCGCCTCTTTACTCAAAGATCGGAGGTACGAGTTTGCCGCTTGGATGGTTTACGAAGTGGGGAAGAGCTGGGTGGAAGCGGATGCTGATGTGGCCGAGGCGATCGATTTCATGGAGTTTTACGGCTGCGAAGCGATCCGGCTGGGCGGCGAGCAGCCGGTGACACAGATACCGTCGGAAAAAAGCGAGCTGTTCTACATCCCGCTAGGTGTAGGTGCGGTGATCCCTCCGTGGAACTTCCCGCTCGCCATCCTCGTTGGTATGACTACTGCTGCGCTCGTTGCAGGCAATACAGTGCTCCTCAAGCCTTCGAGCGATGCACCGGTGATAGCGGCGAAGTTCATGGAAATCTTGGAAGGCGCGGGCCTTCCTGCTGGGGTTGTGAACTTCATGCCGGGGAGCGGCGCGCAAGTCGGCGATTACATTGTTCAGCATCCGAAGGTGAGATTTATCGCTTTTACCGGCTCCAAGGAGGTGGGTCTTCGGATCAACGAACAGGCGGCGAAACACCGGGAAGGGCAGATCTGGATCAAGCGGGCAATCCTCGAGATGGGCGGCAAAGATGCCATCATCGTGGACAGCGAGGTGGATTTGGATGATGCGGTCCAGGGAGTTCTCTCCTCCGCTTTCGGTTACCAGGGACAAAAGTGTTCGGCGTGTTCTCGTGCGATTGTCCTGAATGAAGTCTATGACAAGTTTATGGAGAAATTCATTCCCCAGGTGGAGAAGATCGTTCAAGGGCCGCCATACGAGTCGAAAGATCATTTCTTGGGCCCGGTGATCAACGAGGCGGCCTGCGAGAAAATCCTCGACTACATCGAAATCGGCAAAACCGAGGGCAAGCTTCTCACCGGCGGTTTGAGGGCTGCAGGCGACGGGTTCTTCATTCAGCCGACGGTATTCGGGGATATCGCTCCCGACGCGAGAATCTCTCAAGAAGAGATCTTTGGGCCGGTGCTCGCCTGCGTCCGGGCGTCCAATTTCGATGAGGCGATCGACATCGTGAACAGCACCGAGTACGGCCTCACCGGTTCGGTGTACACGACGAATCGCAAGCATGTGGAGAAAGCGCGTACCGATTTCCACGTGGGAAATCTCTACTTCAACAGGAAATGCACGGGAGCGCTCGTTGGTGTCCACCCGTTCGGCGGGTTCAATATGTCCGGGACGGACAGCAAGGCCGGTGGGAGGGATTACCTCCTCTTGTTTACACAAGCCAAGTCCGTATCGGAAAAGATCTCTTGATCAATCGGACGCTTCGCATAACAAAATCGGCGCCGTCGTAAGGGGGGCGCCGATTCCTTTTCCTGTGCGTGAGGATCAGCAGAGGTTCTCTATCCCTGACTTTCCGCCTCCTGAGCGCGCTTCAACAGCTCTTCGTTTGCGCGGATATTGATCTCCACCCGCCGGTTGGCGCTCCTGCCTGCATCTGTATCATTCGTAGAAATTGGCCGGAGTTCTCCGTATCCAACGGTGGTGAGGCGGGCAGCATCGATTCCGATGTCCACCAAATATCCGTACACCGCTTTGGCTCGTCTCTCGGAGAGCTTCTGGTTGTAAGATTCCGAGCCAACGTTGTCCGTATGTCCGGCGATGACGATATCCGTATCCGGATAGTTCGCGAAGACCTCCCCCATCTTTCGGATGTTTTGCTGGGATTCTACTTTGAGCATGGAAGAATCGAAATCGAACAGAATGGCACTATCCCAGGTAACCCGGATTTCATCGCCAATTCTTTCGGTTTTTGCACCTTCGATCTTGGCCAGTTCTTCGGCTTGCTTGTCCATGTAGTGGCCGATGATACCTCCTATAGCGGCCCCGGCCGCGCCTCCGATGATCGCACCTTTACCGGTGTTATCCGACTGGCTTCCGATGACGGCCCCTACCGCTGCTCCTGCAGCGCCGCCAATCGCGGCTCCTTTGGCCGTCTTGCTTTTGGCGCATCCCAGCGGCCCAACAATGAGGAGCGCAAGTACGGTCAGCATCGCGACAACACCCCAGACGAATTTCACATTCAACTTTTTGTTTGAGCGCATCGGAACCTCCTTTGGAAACGCACGCGCTTGGAACGGGCACCCGATACAGGGGAATACGGGCCCAACTTTCGCGTTTTTTGTTCAATCGGTCGAAATCTATGCGGTTATAAAAAGTTTGTCAAAGCAAATCCCGCGCCAGATTCGGAGCGGCGGCTCTTTGGGAGTAGTCGGCTAAACGCTAAAATATTCAGCATTTGGATGGTGAATAATGAGCGCGCCGGTGGTTTGCTCCGGAACGAACTGGAACGCCTCCGTAATCGTAACCCCAATTCGCTTTTCGGCTTCCAGGAGGTCGAGGAGCGTCTTGTTGTCCGAGAGATCGGGGCAGGCAGGGTAGCCGTGGCTGTAACGGAGGCCGCGGCCGGGGTCCAGGCCGAGCTCGGCCCGTATATGCCGGTGGAGGTATTCGGCGAGGCCTTCCGCCGCTTCCACGCTCAGGCCGTGAATGTAGTAGCCTTTTGTGTATTCACCGGTCTTGTCCATTGTACCGGTGATTTCACTGGCCTTTGAGCCTACCGTTACAATTTGGAGGGGAATAATATCGAAAATGTCGTTCCTGATGTAATCTGCGAGGGAGAGATGTTTTTTGCCCTTTTGTCTGGGGAAATGCATGTTCGCAAGAACACGCTCGCGATCTTGCGGATCAAAGATAACGATGTCTTCACCAAAGGACTTGCAGGGGAAATAACCGTAGATGGCTTTCGGCACGAGGTATCCCTTTTCCTTGGCCTCTTTCTGAAGCTCTAAGCGCAGCGGCTCGAACGTTTCCTTGACGATTTTCTCGTAATCGGGCTTCTTCGTTTTGCGGATCCCCCAGGAGAGCCTGTAGAGCGAGCTGATGTCCATGCATGGATACACATCGTCAATGTCGATGTCATGAATTTCTTTCAAACCCCAGAAGGGCGGTTCGGGCGGTTCCACAATCGGAAGATCGGCCTTTTCCGGTGCCGGCTTGGGCTTTGCCGATTTTCCGGCCGCTTCGTTCCTCTCTAAGGAGCGCTCGGTTTCCAACTTGTATCTCTCGACAGTTTTCTCGCGCGTTTCAGGTGAGGACAGACTGTCCAAGATCGCCAGACCCTCGAAAGCGTCTTTTGCATAAAAAAGACCGGGCGGGTACACATACCCTTCCTCCAAGAGCGCGCTTCGCCTGGCGAAATTCCGCGTGACGGCGGCGCCGCCGACAAGAATCGGAATGCGAATGCCGGCACGGTGCATCTCCTGCGCGATAACGGGCATTTGTCTCGATGTCGAGACGAGAAGCGCGCTCAACCCGACCGCATCCGCTTTGAAATTCTCCGCCTCTTCGATGATCGTTTGGGCGGGCACCTGTTTTCCAAGATCTTTTACCTCATATCCGTTGTTGGAAAGGATCGTCTTGACGAGATTCTTGCCGATATCATGGACGTCACCATAGACAGTAGCGAGGACGACCCTTCCTTTTGCGTAACCGGTCTTTTTTTCGAGAAATTGCTCCACGTGCTCCACGGCCCGTTTCATCACTTCGGCGGATTGCAGGACGAACGGCAGGATCAGTTCGCCGCTTCCGAACTTGTCGCCCACTTCCTTCATGGCGGGGAGCAGCACGGTGTTGATCACATCGACGGCCGGCATCTTTTCCATGATTTGGTCAAGGAGGGCTTCGATATTTTCGGGAAGCCGGTTGACGATCTTGTAGTGGACCTCTTCCCCGGGGCCAGCGAACGTCCGGACATCTCTCTTTTCCTTCTTTTGCTCCACGCCTTCGAAATAATCGATCAGCGTTGATAAGGCGTTCTCTCCCCGGGCGAAGATCAAGTCTTCCGCCAGATTGCGTTCTCTCTTGGGGATCTCGGCGTAAGGTTTAATTTCACTAGGATTTACAATCGCAATCTCAAGTCCTTTCTTAAGCGCATGATACAGGAAAACGCTGTTCAAAACGGCCCGGGCGGCTTTCTTAAGTCCAAAGGACACATTGCTCACGCCCAGGATCGTCATCGATCCGGGGATTGTTGTTTTGATCGCCTCGACGGCGTTGAGCGTCTCGATAGCCGAGTTTTTGTATTCGTCCTCTCCAGTAGCGAGAGTGAATGTCAACGGATCGAAAATGATTCGGTTTGGCTCGACGCCGAACTTGCGTTTGAGAATTTCTGCAATCCGTTCGGCAACGGCGACCTTCTCATCGGACGTCTTTGCCATTCCATTCTCATCGATCGTGAGCGCAATCGTGCAGGCACCAAAATCACGGATGGCATTCCCAACTTCATCGATTCGCTTTTCTCCGTTTTCGAGATTGACGGAGTTCACGATTACTCGACCCGGATAGTTCTTGATCGCTTCGTTTACAACTTCCGAGTCTGTGGAATCTATCATGATGGGTGCGGGAACCTGCTGCGAGAGGATCTTTGCAAGCTCGAGGAACCGCTCCGGCTCACCTTCCCGCTCGGTCAGCGCGACGCAAACATCGAGCGCATGCGCCCCTTTTTCCCATTGGTCGCGCGCCATCAGCGCAATACCGTTGTAGTCGTTATCCAGGAGGAGCTTTTTCATCTTGCGGCTCCCCTGCGAGTTGACCCGCTCGCCGACGAGTAGCGGTGCTGGTTCCTGCTCCAGCGTGACATATGTCATTGCGCTCGATATCGCATGGAGAGGCGAGATCTCCCGCTTTGGAATCGAAATGCCTTGGAGCTTCTCCACTAATGCACGAAGATGCTCGGGGGTTGAGCCGCAGCATCCACCGGCCAGGGCCACTCCAAATTTTTCGATGAACTCACCCATATCCCGGGCAAAGCCTTCCGGCTCGAGGGGGAACACGGCTTTGCCTCCCACATTTCTGGGAATACCCATATTGGGAACGCATGAGATCGGTCGCGAGCTGTGTTTGCTCAGGAAACGGATACTGTCGCGCATCTCATCGGGACCGGTGCTGCAGTTGATTCCAATGACATCCGCGCCCATCGCCTCGAGCGTTACGAGGGCTGAACCGATATCCGTTCCCAGGAGCATCCGGCCGTTTGGGTCGAGGGTTACCAGGGTAACAATGGGAAGATCATGACCTGCCCTCGCGGCCGCTCGTTTGCAACCGATAAGAGCCGCCTTCGCTTCGAGTATGTCCTGTGACGTTTCGATGCTGAGGACATCTGCACCGCCCTCGATGAGACCCGAGGCCTGCTCTTCGAAAATGTCGGCCAGCGTGTCGAAAGAAATGTTGCCGAGATCTGGATCGGAGGAGGATGGGAGCATGCCCGTCGGCCCAAGCGAACCGAAAACCATGCGGGGATCCGAGTAGCCGTCGCAAGCCATCCGGGCGATTTCTGCGGCACGACGGTTGATTTCGCGGACTTGATCACCGAGACCGTACTCTTGGAGCTTCAACCGGGATCCACCAAATGTGTCCGTTTCTACTCCCATGCAGCCCACATCGAGGAAGCTCTTGTGAATCCCCTCTATGAGCTCTGGACGTGTGAGCACCAGGTACTCGTTGCATCCGTCCTTGCCGCCGAAATCGTCCGGAGCTAGATCCAACGCCTGGACACTCGTCCCCATGGCTCCATCGAGGATGAAGACGGTTTCACGCAGCTTCTTCAACAAGGCATAGGCGTTCTTCATAGCCATTAATAGAGGTAATTCAAGGTTTTAAGTATTGATCATGCCTGCATCCAGACGCTATTTGATAAAATACGCTGACATTAACTGCTTGGATCTCATAATATAAGCCGGAGGGGAGGGATTGCAAAACCTAAGTTGGGCAGGTTCATTAGGTTTTCTCGAATTCCGGAACACCGTGGGCCGCCCAGCTCGAACTTACGAGCCCGCCTCCGGGTCCTCCTTGATCGGTAGATACAAATGGAGATTGGTTGAACGATCGCATTCATAAACTCCTGCTGTCCCTTCTCGTTTTGGCCCTGTTGCTGCGGATTGTATTCAGCGTTTTCGTGGTCGGTTGGAATGCACCTCCCAGGGGTGACGAAATCGACTATCACGCGATCGCCTCGAATCTGTCTGCGGGCGAGGGATTCACCCTGGCTGGAGGTGCCGCAACGGCTCGTCGCCCGCCAGCTTATCCCACTCTCCTAGGTATATTGTACATGGTTTTTGGTGCGCACGTCGGAGTGGGCCGCGTCTTCCAAATTCTCCTTGGCGGTTTCATCGTTTACCTCGTGTTCCGCGTCGCGAAACTGTTTATTTCCGAAATGGCGGCACTCGTCGCTGCAATTCTGGCCGCTTTGAATCCGTTTCTGATCTTTATCTCCGGGTATCTCTTGACCGAAAACCTGTACATAGTCTTTATGTTGGCGTTTCTAGTCGTCCAACCGTGGGGAAGGGGACTCTGGGGCCCAAAGAAACGCCTGGCAATCGGCGCATTTTTGCTCTCCCTGCTTACTCTCACGAGGCCCACGGGATTGTTTTTCACATGTTGGGTGTTTTCTGCTTTGGTGGTATTCAATCGATATCCGGTGAGAGAGAGAGCCGCGCGCGCGGCGCTGTTTTTGCTCGTGTGGTTGATTCCGATTGTGCCGTGGGAGCTGCGCAACTATCGCGCATTTGGAGAGCCCGTCTACCTTACCACTCATGGCGGCATCACGTTTTATCAGGGGAACAACGCGGCGGTCCGGGATATACCTCGCTATTACGGTGGTGTTGCCCCACTCCATGCGTTGCCGGGGTATTCGCAGTTGGAGCGCATGGGTGAGCTGGAAAAAAACCGGGCGGCCTGGCGGTTGGGGAGGCAGTTCGTAAGAGAAAACAAGCGGTATATCCCTGTGATGACGGCGAGGAAGTTCGTCCGGTTCTGGCGTCTGAGGAGCGATGTGGCACTCAGCGGCGTCAGGAGCGGATGGTGGTGGAACAAGGGGAGTGCTCTCGGAAAGCTCGCCAGCTCCCTGGATGTGGGATTTATTTATGCTGTTATCGCGATCCCGCTTTTCTTGATCGGTCTCTTTTGCACGCTGCGTGAGTACAGAGCGTTTTTCTTCCTCTATGGTGTGATCGCAGTGCACACACTGACGGCGCTCGTATTTTTCGGATCGATACGCGGGAGGATCCCTGTCGAGTCTGTGGTGGCGATTTTCGCTTCGGCCGGTTTATTCGAAATCATCCGCAGATTGCGGAAATTGCGCAAACCTGCCTCGGAGAAAGACTAGCCTCGTTGTGGAAGGCTCCGTGGGGGTTCCTCACCACGCTCCCGCTTCCATAGAAAGCGCCTGTCAAGTATGTACTCCTGCTGTGATC
>JABAOH010248370.1_pt1 | contig 131697 bp, 127 predicted proteins | sample 7062181 | NCBI WGS metagenome assembly JABAOH01 (sample SAMN14538630, study PRJNA623070) | marine sediment metagenome | biome: marine biome [ENVO:00000428]; feature: marine pelagic biome [ENVO:01000023]; material: deep marine sediment [ENVO:00002113]; isolation source: pool of 5 deep marine...
CTTCTTGTTCATGGCTCAATCCTCTCAGAGAAAAGAGCCTCCTCAAATCCCGGGGCGATTCATCGCTCTTCGGCAAACGGCCCGTCCCGCGGCAAGCGCATGACGAATCCATCGAGGAAGTGCTCGCACTAAACCTCATCTCAGCGCGCCGAGAACGGGAAATGACTCAGGAGGCCTTGGGCCGCCGGTCCGGAGTCAGCATGTACGTCATCGCTCACATCGAACGCCAGGCGCGAAACCCCTCGCTTCAAACGCTGGCGAAGCTTTGCGTGCCGCTGCAATGCACGCTCGAAGAACTCTTGTCGCCGCCTCGCTTGGCGCGTGAATGACACCCCCAGGCAAGCTTCCAACGCCTCCCGAGGCGCGCGTTTGGCGCCGTGTCTCAATCTGAGAACTTGTCTTGAGCACACCCGAATCCCCGGGTTAACCCGCAGCCAGCCTTCCCGGCGCGGTGCTCCACTGTCCCCGGCTTCCCCACGAACCCAGGAGACAACCATGCCCGTAGAACTGAAGGTCAACGGCCGAAGCGTGGCCGTGGACGCGGCACCCAACACGCTGCTGGTGCACGCGCTTCGAGAACACCTGCGCCTCACCGGCACCCACGTGGGCTGCGACACCGCGCAATGCGGCGCCTGCACCGTGCACGTGGACGGCAAGGCCGTGAAATCCTGCAACGTGCTGCTGGCCCAGGTGGCCGGGCGCTCGGTCACCACCATCGAAGGCATGGCCACGGCCGACGGGACCATGCACCCCATGCAGGCCGCGTTCAAGGAGTGCCATGGCCTGCAGTGCGGCTTCTGCACGCCGGGCATGGTGATGAGCGCGGTGGACCTGTGCCAGCGCCACCCCGGCGCCAATGAGGCGCAGATCCGCGAGCAGCTGGAAGGCAACCTGTGCCGCTGCACGGGGTACCACAACATCGTCAAGGCCGTGCAGCAAGGCGCTGCCGCCATGAAGTAAGGAGCGAATCATGGGTGCCATCGATTTCGCCAAACTCCCCCACATCGGTGAGCCGCTGCGCCGCAAGGAGGACTACCGTTTCCTCACCGGCGCCGGCCAGTACACCGACGACATTCAGCTCGCGGGCATGAAGTACGCAGTGTTCGTGCGCTCGCCGCATCCGCACGCCAACATCCGCTCCGTCAACAAGACGGCCGCGCTGGCCGCGCCGGGCGTGGTGGGCATCTTCGACGGGCAGGACGTGGCCGCCGACAAGGTGGCCGGCCTGCCCTGCGGCTGGCTCATCACCAGCACCGACGGGCAGCCGATGAAGGAGCCGCCCCACCCCTTCCTGGCGCAGGGCAAGGTGCGCTACGTGGGCGACCACGTGGCCATCGTGGTGGCCGACACGCTGGAGAACGCGAAGAACGCCGCCGAGCTGGTGGAGGTGGACTACGAGCCCCTGCCCGCCGTGGTGGACGTGCGCGACGCGCCCAAGGGCACGGCGCTGCACGACATCGCGCCCGACAACCACTGCTACAAGTGGGCCATCGGCGACAAGGCGGCGGTGGACGCGACCTTTGCCGGCGCGGCGCACGTCACCAAGATCGACCTCGTGAACAACCGGCTGGCGCCCAACCCCATTGAGCCGCGCGCCGCCATTGGCGCCTACAACCGCGCCAACGACGAGTACACGCTGTACGTGGCCAACCAGAACCCGCACGTGGAGCGGCTGCTGATGACGGCCTTTGTGCTGGGCCTGCCGGAGCACAAGGTGCGCGTGATCGCACCGGACGTGGGCGGCGGCTTCGGCGCCAAGATCTTCCTGTACGCCGAGGACGTGGCCGTGACCTGGGCGGCGAAGAAGCTCAACACCGCCATCAAGTGGACCTGCGAGCGCAGCGAAGCCTTCCTGTGCGACGCGCACGGCCGCGACCACGTGACGCACGCCGAGCTGGCGATGGACAAGGACGGCAAGTTCCTGGGGTTCCGCGTGCACACGGACGCGAACCTGGGCGCTTACCTGTCCACCTTCTCCACGGCGGTGCCCACCATCCTGTACGCCACGCTGCTGGCGGGGCAGTACACCACGCCGCAGATCTACGTGGAGGTGGACGCGTGGTTCACCAACACCTCGCCGGTGGACGCGTACCGCGGCGCGGGCCGGCCCGAGGCCACCTACCTGCTGGAGCGCATCGTGAGCCGCGCGGCGTGGGACATGAAGCTGAGCCAGGACGAGATCCGCCGCCGCAACTTCATCACCCAGTTCCCGTACCAGACGCCGGTGGCGCTGCAGTACGACACGGGCGATTTCCACGCGTGCATGGACAAGGCCAATGAACTGGCCGACGTGGCGGGCTTTGCCAAGCGGCGCGAGGCGAGCAAGGCCAAGGGCCTGCTGCGCGGCATCGGCTACAGCAGCTACATCGAGGCCTGCGGGCTGGCGCCGTCGAACATCGCCGGGGCGCTGGGCGCGCGCGCGGGCCTGTTCGAATGCGGCGAGGTGCGCGTGCACCCCACGGGCAGCGTGACGGTGTTCACCGGCTCGCACAGCCACGGCCAGGGGCATGAGACGACGTTCGCGCAGGTGGTGGCCTCGCGGCTGGGCATCGACCCGGCGCAGGTGGACATCGTGCACGGCGACACGGGGCGCGTGCCGTTCGGCATGGGCACGTATGGCTCGCGCTCCATCTCGGTGGGGGGCGCGGCCATCATGCGCGCGCTGGACAAGATCGAGGCCAAGGCCAAGAAGATCGCCGCGCACCTGCTGGAGGCGAGCGACGCCGACATCGACTTCGCCAATGGCGAGTTCACGGTGAAGGGCACGGACAAGAAGATCGCTTTCGGCCAGGTGGCGCTCACGGCCTACGTGCCGCACAACTACCCGCTGGACAAGCTGGAGCCGGGCCTGAACGAAACCGCCTTCTACGACCCGACCAACTTCACCTTCCCCGGCGGCACCTACATCGCCGAGGTGGAGGTGAACCCCGAGACGGGCGAGACGCGCGTGGACCGCTTCACCGCGGTGGACGACTTCGGCACCATCATCAACCCGATGATCGTGGAGGGCCAGGTGCACGGCGGGCTGGTGCAGGGCATTGGCCAGGCGCTGCTGGAGCACTGCGTGTACGACCGCGAGACGGGCCAGCTCGTCACCGGCTCCTTCATGGACTACGCCATGCCGCGCGCCGACGACGTGCCCAGCTTCACCCTGGGCCACGTGTGCACGCCCTGCACCACCAACCCGCTGGGCACCAAGGGCTGCGGCGAGGCGGGGGCCATCGGCTCGCCGCCGGCGGTCATCAACGCCGTGCTGGACGCCCTGGCGCCGCTGGGCGTGAAGGACATCGACATGCCGGCCTCGCCCTCGCGCGTGTGGCAGGCCATTCAATCGGCCAAGCAGTGATTCATTCAAGGAGACAAGACCATGTACGCCTTCACCCTTGAACAACCCAAGACCCTGGCCGACGCGAAGCGGCTCACCGGCGGCGGCGCGCAGGCGCTGGCGGGCGGGCAGACGCTGATCGCCTCGCTGAAGCAACGCCTGGCGCAGCCCGGCGCGCTGGTGGACCTGGGCAACGTGGCCGAGCTGCGCGGCATCCGCCGCGAGGGCAACAGCCTCGTCATCGGCGCCATGACGCGCCACGACGAGGTGGCCAGCAGCGCGGACGTGAAATCGTCCATTCCCGCGCTGGCCGCGCTGGCCGGTGGCATTGGCGACAGGCAGGTGCGCGCCATGGGCACGATGGGCGGCTCGGTGGCCAACAACGACCCGGCCGCGTGTTACCCCAGCGCGGTGCTGGCGCTGGGCGCCACCATCGTCACGGACAAGCGCGAGATCAAGGCCGACGACTTCTTCCAGGGCATGTACAGCACCGCGCTGGACAGCGGCGAGCTGATCACCGCGATCCGCTTTCCCATTCCGAAGAAGGCGGCGTACGCCAAGTTCCGCCAGCCGGCCTCGCGCTTCGCGCTGGTGGGCGTGTTCGTGGCGCTCACCGACGGCGGCGCGCGCGTGGCCATCACCGGCGCGGGCAACGGCGTGTTCCGCCACCCGGGGCTGGAGGCGGCGCTGACCAAGAGCTTCACGCCCGAGGCCGTGCAGGGCGTGGCGGTGGACGCGGGCCAGCTCAACAGCGACCTGCACGCCAGCGCCGAGTACCGCGCGCAGCTCATCCGCGTGCAGACGCAGCGCGCAGTGGCCGCGGCCAACGGTTGATGCCTGAATCCACCGCCACGACGACCGAACCGCGCGACATCGACGGCTTGCTGGCCGCGCTGCGCGGCGTGGGCTACCACGCCCCGCGCGCGCTGGCCACGGCCGTGTTCCTGGCCATGCGCCTGCAGCGCCCACTGCTGCTGGAGGGCGAGCCGGGCGTGGGCAAGACGGAACTGGCCAAGGCCTTGTCGCGCGTGCTGGGGCGCCCTTTGTTGCGCTTGCAGTGCTACGACGGCATGGAGCAGCGCGAGGCGCTGTACGAGTGGAACCACACCGCGCAGTTGCTGCACATGCGCGCGGCGCAGAACACGGCCACGCCCGAGCAGATCGAGCGTGAGGTGTACCAGGAGCGTTACCTGATCCGCCGCCCGCTGCTGCAGGCGCTGCAGACGCCGCCGCCCGGCGCGGTGCTGCTGATCGACGAGGTGGACCGCGCGGACGAGCCCTTCGAGGCCTTTCTGCTGGAGTACCTGGGCGAATACCAGGTGAGCATTCCCGAGCTCGGCACCATCACCGCGATGGCCGCGCCGCTGACGATTCTGACGAGCAACCGCACGCGCGACCTGAACGACGCGGTGAAGCGCCGCTGCCTGTACCAGTGGCTGGACCACCCGGACCGCGAGCGCGAACTCGCCATCGTGCGCGGCCAGGTGCCGCAGGCCAGCGCCGCGCTCACCGAGCAGATCGCGCGCTTCGTGGAGCGGCTGCGCGCGCAGCCCTTCAGCAACGCCTTCCAGCGCGCGCCCGGCATCGCCGAGAGCGTGGAATGGGCCAAGGCCCTGGTGGCGCTGGACACGCTCACGCTGGACCCGGAGGTGATCCAGGACACGGCGGGCATTCTGTTCAAGCAGCGCGAGGACGTGGCCGCGCTGTTGCCGATGATCGATCAGTTGCTGCAACCGGAAGTCTGAGGATCGCCATGCAACTCGGCGACGCGCGCACGGGCAAGTTCCCGGACCAGATCACCGCCTTCGGCCGCGCCCTGCGCCGCGCCGGCGTGCCGGTGGACAGCGCGCGCATCGCCAGCGCCATCGCGGCCACGCAATTGGTGGGCGTGGAGCGGCGCGACGACCTGCAGGCCGCGCTGGGCGCGGTGCTGGTGAGCCGGCCGCAGGACGTGGAGGTGTTCGACGAACTCTTCGCGGCCTTCTTCCGCAACCCCGAGCTGGAAAAGCAGCTGCTGTCGCAGATGCTGCCCAAGTCGCCCACGGCCAAGCCCGCGGCACGCAGCGCGCGCGCGCAGGAGGCCTTGACCGTGGCCGGCGCCGTGGCCAAGCAACGCGCCCCGAGCGAGACCGAGCTGCGCTTCGACGCCGCCATGACGGCCAGCGACCTGCAGCGCCTGCGCCACGCGGATTTCGCGGGGCTGTCGGCCAGCGAGTTCCGCCTGGTCGAAACCCTGGCGCGCGACATCGCCCTGCCCTTGCCCGAGGTGCCCAGCCGCCGCGACCGGCCCGGGCAACGCGGCCACCGCATCCACTGGGGCCGCGCGCTGCAGCAGGCGCGCCGGCACGACGGCGAGCTGATCGCGCCGCCGCGCCGCCAGCGCCGCCGCGAGCCGCTGCCGCTGCTGGTGCTGGTGGACGTGTCCGGCTCCATGGAGCGCTACGCGCGGCTGCTGCTGGCGTTTCTGCACCAGGCCACGCGCGGGGTGCCGCGCTCGGCCTTCGCTTTCGGCACGCGCCTTACCGACCTGCGCGGAGCCTGGAAGCACAGCGACGCCGACACCATGCTGGCGCTGACCAACGCCGCCATCGCGGATTTCGCGGGGGGCACGCGCCTGGGCACGTCGCTTGCCGAATTGCGGGAGAAGCACGCGCGCTGCCTGGTGGGCCGGCGCACGGTGGTGCTGCTCATCACCGACGGGCTGGACACCGGCGACCCGGCGCAACTGGACGCCGAGTTGCTCTGGCTGCGGCGCCACAGCCGCCAGGTTCTGTGGCTCAACCCGCTGCTGCGCTATGCCGGGTACGAGCCGCTGGCGCAAGGGGCCAGCGTGCTGCACCGCCACGCGCACGGCATGCTGGCCGTGCACAACCTGGAACGGCTGGAACAGCTCGCCCAGGCCCTGGCCGACCTGCTGCGCGTGCGCTGAATCTGAAACCCAAGAAGGAGAACCCCATGGACATGGAAGGCCACCGCATCCTCCCCGTCGACCAGGTCAAGGTCTGGGACGCCCTCAACGACCCGGCCGTGCTCAAGGCCTGCGTGCCGGGCTGCGACAAGTTCGAGCCCCTGGGCGACGACGCCTACGCCGTGGGCGCGGCCATCAAGATCGGCCCGGTGTCGGCCAAGTTCACGGGGCGCGTGCAACTCAGCGAGATCACGCCGCCGCGCAGCTACGAACTGGGCTTCGAGGCCCAGGGCGGCGTGGCCGGCTTCGGCAAGGGCCATTCCAAGGTCACGCTGGAGCCCGCGCCCGGCGGCACGGAGCTGACCTACACCGTGAAGTCCACCGTGGGCGGCAAGATCGCCCAGCTGGGGCAACGCCTCATTGATGGCGCGGCCAAATCCATGGCAGATGACTTCTTCCGGCGTTTCGAGGAAGAATTGCTGCGCCGCCACCCCGAGGCGGCTGCCGCCCGGGCGGCGGTGCCGGTGCCCGCGGTGGCGGGCGGGCCTTTCGGTTCGCTGGGCCCCATGCCCGAATGGGCCTGGCCGGCGCTGGCCTTTGGCGGCACGTTCATCATTGCGCTCATCATCTTTTTCAGCCTCGCCTGGGGCTGATCGCCCACATGGAAAACCTCGATCTCTTCGTGCTGCGCACGCTGCTGGACTGGCGGCGAGCGGGCAAGGCCACGCTGCTGGCCACCGTCACCCGCACCTGGGGCAGCTCGCCGCGCCCGGTGGGATCCATCATGGCGCTGTGCGAAGGCGGCGCCGTCGTCGGCTCCGTGTCGGGCGGCTGCATCGAGGACGACCTGATCCACCGCTTCCGCGACAAGCTGGAAGACGGCCCGCCGCAGAAGACCAAGTACGGCGTGAGCGCCGACGAGGCCCACCGCTTCGGCCTGCCCTGCGGCGGCACGCTGGAGCTGCTGCTGGAGTTCAACCCCGACGCCGCCACGCTGGGCGATCTGGTGGAGCGCCTGAGCGCGGGCCGCATGGTCCAGCGCAGCACCGACATCGCCACCGGGCGCGTCACGCTCACCGACATCGACCAGCCCGAGGCCCTGCGCGAGCACGGCGGCGCGCTGCACAACGCCTTCGGGCCCGAGTACCGGCTGCTCATGATCGGCGCCGGCCAGCTCACCGAGTACCTGGCCACCATGGCGCTGTTCAGCGGGTTTTCGGTGACGGTGTGCGACCCGCGCGAGGAGTACCGCGGCGCCTGGCAGGTGCCCGGCGTGACCCTCACCACCGAGATGCCCGACGACGTGGTGCGCGGCTTTCGCGCCGACCGGCGCACGGCCATCGTGGCGCTCACGCACGACCCGAAGCTGGATGACCTGGCGCTGCTGGAAGCGCTGGAGACGGAGGCCTTCTACATCGGCGCCATCGGCTCGCGGCGCAACCAGATGGCGCGGCACGCGCGCCTCATCGAGCACTTCGACCAGACCGAGGAGAGCCTGGCCAAGCTGCGCGGGCCGATCGGCATCTACATCGGCAGCAAGACGCCGGCCGAGATCGCGGTGAGCGTGATGGCCGAGGTGCTGGCGGTGAAGAACGGCGTGCCGCTGCCGCGCGACCTGGCGGTGGGGCCGGCCAAGGACCAGTTGGACGTGACGCCGAACGATGCGGCGGCGGTCTGTTTCGTGCGCGAAGACTTGTGAAGCCCTGGAGCAACACCGTCGCGCTGGTGCTGGCGGCCGGCGCGGGCAGCCGCCTGGGCGGCGTGCCCAAGTGCCTCATCCGGGTGGACGGGCGCACGCTGCTGGAACGCCTGCTGGACGCGCTGGCCGAGGCGGACGTGCACAGCGTGCGTCTGGTGGTGGGTCACCACGCCGAGGCAGTGGCCGCGCACGTGGCCACCCTGCCGGCCGAACGCCGGCCCGTGCTGCTGCGCAACCCCGAGCCCGGCGACGAACCCGCCGACTCGCTGCGCGTGGGCCTGCGCAGCCTCACCTCCATGCCCGAACGCCTGCTGGTGCTGCTGGGCGACCTGCCCCTGCTCGGCGCGCCGCAGATCCTGGCGGCCGTGGACGCGTTCGACGCGCGCGAGCGCGGGCGCCACGTGCTGGTGCCTCAAGTGAACGGCCAGCCCGGCCACCCGGCCGTGCTCGACGGCCTGGCCTGCGCGCTGCTGCGCAACCAGAGCGGCGGCCTGCGCGCCTGGCGCCAGCGACAGCCCGAGGCTGTCGCGTTGTGGAACACATCGGACGAGGCGCACGTGCGAGACCTGGACAGGCCCGAGGACCTGCCACGCCTCGCGCGGGACATGGGTTGGCAGGTGGAGGCGCCGCCGGTTTGAGCGCCTCTCGAGCAAGCGCCTGATCAGTGGCGCTTGCCCGAAGCCCCATCGAGCCGCTCGACGCTCGCGACTCGGTGCAAAGGCAAGCTTGGCAAGGCGTTCGATGAGAGATCAAGGTTCAAGTCGCCGCCCGGCCGGGGGTGAGAGGAACTGTCGGCAGGTTCAGCATGTGGGCCAATTCCTGCGGGCTCATGCCAACTAAGCCCGCATCCGCCTTCTTGCGAATCGCTGCGTCAGCCTTCGCGTTCTCCTCCAGCTCGCGGATGAAATCGTCCGCCATCTCCATCACGTCTGCGAAGGAATGGTATTCCCGCTCATCGACATCATTGGGTGCAGGCGGCATGTTTTCCCGGAGCCGCCCAATAGCTCGCATGCGAGGCTGCGACGCCAGGTCTGCCTCCCGCCGGGATAAGGACAAGGGCGTACGCGGTGTCGAAGGCCGCGAGAGCTGGGCGCCAAGGGCCCCCCCATCCTGGACATGTTCGGCAGCTGCGATGGATTCGAACCCGTCCACATCGGCGCGCGCCGCGTCGTACATGTCTCGCGCGTACTCGATACCTTTCACCCAGCTCCCCTCCGTGTACTCCAGTCCATTCACGTATTCCGCCATCAACCGAGCCGTCGCTTTTCGCTGGAGCTCAACTTCCGACGACAAGCCCAGCTCCGGAAACGGACGTTTCAGCAATTCGCTCACGATGTCGAACTGGTCCAGGTAGGCATCGATCTGAGACTTCACTCGAAAGCTGAGTTCGCAGACAAGCCGCGCCGCGGACCAGCGGTCGGCATCGGACGCCTCTTGCCATTGCGTGACCGCCTCGCCCAGGTCCTTGAGCATGCGTTCGATTTCTTCGGGCTTGTCAGCGAACAGCGTGTCATGCAAGGAGTCGAGTTTCAGACCCTGGGTGCGCGGATCCTCCGCCAGGAGGCGAGTCAGTTCCGGATGAAGCTTCTTGCCATCCTCATGGTCAGGATCCAGGTAGGCGTCGAACGCCCTGAAGCTATCGCTGGCGAGCTCGCCCATTCGATCTATTGCGGCCAAACGCGCGCGGATGATGGTTTGGGCCCCGGCCTGCTGCGCAGCCTGTTGCTGCCCCTTCGCGGCTCGTGTGGCCTGTACTTGTTGCCGCTCCACTCTGGCGGCCTGAGCCTCCTTCTTCTGGGTCCGCGCAACCGCTGCTGTTTGCTCAGCCCATTGGTACGTCTCGACGAACTCGCTGCCCGGATGCAGCATGGCATTTGCAATGTCCACCAGAGCGTGGCCGAACCGAACGATTGGTTCACGATGGGCCGGGACGGTCTGGTAGTGAGGGGTAAGCGTCAACAATTCACCCACCGCCACCAGGGCGCGGATGTAGTCGGCACTTTTCTGCTGGAGTTCTCGGGCGTGATGCAGCACCTCGTCATGGAACTCGGGCTCGTGGCCGCGCTGGTCTCGCTGCTCCAAGAGAAGATTCAGCTGATGCCCCATCTCGATCAGCTCAGCCCACTTCTTGTTCAGCAAATCCTGGGGCAGCGACTCCATGCGCAATTCGCTCGAAACAGGCCACGCCGCAAAAATCTTATTGAAGCGGTTGCACAGCGTGTCGGCGTTTTTCGGGTTGGGCATCCCGGCCATGGCGTCAATGGCCCTGAGCAAGGGCTCGCCCGCGAAGCAGGCCTTGTCATAGCTGTCGACCAACTGCGTGTCCGCCGCCGTCTTTTCCTTGGTGGAGGCGGCCACAGCGAATCGGAGCCTCTTCTTACCGGTTTGCTGCGGCCCCGCTTCCAGTTTGCTCAAGGCCTTTCGCGTGGCCGTGGCTTTCTCCGCGGCCTCCTGTTTCAGCGGTTGGAGCGAGGTGGGGTCCGTCAACTTCAGGATGGGGGCTAGCGTTTTTGCCAACTCGACGACATCAAATTCCTTGCCGCTCTTCACCAGCAGGCCACTCAAGGCCCGGTCCACATCCGTCTCGGTGAAGCGCCCGGTCTTCCCTTGCTGGATGAGATAGGCGACGACATCTTTGTGAACCCTGCCGTTTCGAGACTTGCTGCCTTTGCCGACGCGTTCGAGATCAAGCAGCATCTGATGACCGTGCTTGCAATAGTGCGAGCCCTTGCCGGCATCGGCGTCGCCCTTGCTGCGCTCACTTTCCGCGCGCGCGGCCCCCAGGCGAATGCTTTTGGCCCAGTTCTCAAAGTCCTGGTGCGACAACGGCGGGCGTGAGAAGGGATTGCGAAGGCTCATTTGGATGTCTCTCAAGCGTGTATGCGTGGAAGAAGGTTGAATCAAACGCGGGCCGCCCACAGGCTGGCGGACACCGTGTGTTCCAGGGGTTCGTCGCCGACACGGGCCAAGGCGACACGCCACCAACGCCGCATGCCGTCGAAGTGCACGAGTGCAGCCTCAAAGGCCTTCGGCTCGGCATGGCTGGGGCCGAGCTCGCCGATCAAGGTCAGCGCGCCGGCCCCGCCATCGCGCGCCATTCGCAGGTTGCCGATCTGGCGCCACAGCGCGTTGTAGGAAAGGGCGAGGTTCAAGGCCTCGCGCTCACGGCCCTGGGCGGGCGAACCCAGATCGGCAATGAGCACCAGCCGCGTCCACTGTCTGGACCATTCGAGCTGGAAGGACTCGCCGTCCGGGAACAGGGCACACCAGTGGCCGGGCTGGGGATGAAGAAAGTGCACCACCTCACCCAGGCTGAGTTGCGCCTGCTCCAGCAGTTGGGCAGCGTCTTCTTCGGTGATCAGGCAGGGCATCGACAAAGGGCAGGTCGCAGTTGCGGAGTAGGTAGTCACATTTGCCGATTTGTTCCAGGCTTAGGCCGCCGCGATCGAACCTCAACCGAGGCTTTGCCGCACTGCGGCATGAACAAGGCTTGATCGACCCGCGGCAGGCTGATTCAATGCACCCCATGCCCATCAGCCCAGCCGCTTCGCCCACCGACCGCCTGGCCCTGATCGAGCAGGCGCGCCGCGCCGTGCTGGAGGCGCGCAACCCCGACGCCGGGCCCCGCCTGGCCCCCTGGGTGGCGCGCTCCTGGCGGCGCTGCCTGCAACTGGGCCTGGAGCCACGCCGCGAGGTCACGTTCGACCCCGTGAGCAGCGCCCAGGCGCACCGCGCGCTGGAGGCCAGCCAGCCGCTGCTGCGGGCCGCCGCGCCCGTCATCCGCTCGCTGGCGCGTGCCATGGCGCACACGCGCTACTTCGCCATCCTCACCGACGCGGAGGGCGTGGTCATCGACGTCAACGGCCCCATCGACCGGCACGACCCGAGCGTCGCGCGCATCGCGCGCGTGGGGGTGGACCTGTCGGAACGCGCCGTGGGCACCACCGCCATCGGCATGGCCCTGACCGACCTGCAGCCCGTGTGGCTGCACCGGGGCGAACATTTTTTCGACGCCACCAGCATCTACAGCTGCGCGGGCGCGCCCATCTGGGACCCGGACGGCCAGTGCGTGGGCATGCTGGACCTGACCGGCGTGAACGTGGCCGAGCAGCCCGCGCTCAAGCACCTGGTGTCGCAATCGGCGCGCAGCATCGAGAACGCGCTGGCGCTGGCGCGGCCCCACCACCTGCTGCTGCGCATGAACTGGCCCGGCCGCGTGCTGGGTGACGACAGCGACGGCCTGGTCGGCCTGGACGCGGACGGCAATATCACCGGGCTGAACCGCCCGGCCGCCGACATGCTGGGCGTGGCGCCGGGCTCACCGGCCGGCCACGCCAGCCTGCACTTCGCGGCGCCGGTCGAGTCGCTGTTCGACACGGCCGCGGCGCATGGCGGTGCGCTGGAGCTGCCACTGTGGTCGGGCCTGCGGCTGCAGGTGCTGGCCCAGCTGGACCGCAACGCCGTGTCGCAGGCCGTGCCCCTGAAAGACCTGGAAACCGCCGCCATTCGCAAGGCGGTGGACGACGCGCGCGGCAACGTGCAGGAAGCCGCGCGGGCGCTGGGGATCAGCCGGGCGACGATTTATCGGAAGCTGGGGGCCAGGAGTCGCTGACTCGCAAGCTGCGCGCTGGCACCTATTTGTTGAGCTTCGGCGGGGTGGATTTGGGCTGCTCATCGCGACCGAAAAGGCGCTCCTTCAATAGGCCGAACGTGCTCAGTTCGTTCAGCCTTTTCTGCTCGGCAAACGCCTCTTCGATTTCGTCGTCCAACATGAAATCCTCCGCATCAGGTGAGAGGAATCGCTCCTCAGCCGACAGCTGATTCCACGATCGATCACCGACCGTCGTCCCGGTGGGGGCAGCGTCGACCGGGGTCAGCACCCCCTTCAACAGCGGGCTCTCGGGGTCAGGGGATCGGGCCAGGAGCATCTGATCCACCACCGCGGGTGAGTCGGGCCGCGGCGAATTCAGCCCATCGCTGCGCCTGCGGTCCGTCTCGGAGACGTCGCCAAGCGACAGCCAGTCGCTGCGCTCCAGCGTGTGCAACTGTTCGGCGAGCGGTGGCTCAGTGGATTCCGGCGGCAGATCCAGCCGTTCGTTGATCTCCCTCGACAGCGCCTCGTCAACAGGCGGCTCTTCCAACGGCCGCCCAGGACGCGTCGCCAACGACACGTTGGCGCGATCCATTTGACTGAACATGTCCTCAAACGCGTCGATGTCGGCTTGTGTGGCGAACGAGGCGGGCGCGCGTGTGCCAATGCGCCGAGGCGAACGGATCGGCGTCGTCAGCAGCCGGCGATCCTCGGATTGCCTCACTTCAGCCCATGGCTTGCCCTTCGCGGAAGTCACCCCGTGGGCAGGGTGTGGCGCAGCAGGCGCGCCTCCGACGTCGATGCTCGCCAGAAGATCGTCCAGGCGCTGGACTGCCTCGTCCATCCTCCGTCCGACGAATGCATCCGGCACCAGGCGGCTCACGTCCTCGTCGCTCAGCGGTGCCACCACAGGCTGTCGGACCGGCTCGTTCAAGGGTGGATCGAGCAGCACATCCTGACCAGCGATCGCAGGGCTGTCATCGGTGATCCGGCTGGCGAGGGACTCCACGGCCGTCGACCTGACGGGCAGGTTCAGGCGGGGCGCCAGTTCGAGGGCGGGGTGCGGATGCACGTCGTTCTGCTCCTGAGGCCCTGCACCTTCGACCTCAGCGAAGAGATCGGCCGCCCATTGCCTGGCCTTCAAAGTGCCATTGCCGACGGTCGACGCCAGGGGCGCTTTTGGCCGGGCTTGGCGAATGGGTCGGTGAAGAAGCGCCGGCTCGAGGCCCTTCGAGGAGGAAGCAACACAGGCCGAGTCCGCGCCCTCCACGGCGTCCTCAAGCGCGTTCAACCGGAGGTCCTGCTGCTCCTGCTGTTCCTGCTTCAGCGCCGCCAGTTGCGCATCGACATCTTCTTCGCTCTGGACGCCAAACTGCGACTTGACGTGCTCTTGCACCGCGTGAATTTGGTCTTGCACAGCCGCCACGGCCAACGCCGTGGTCAGTTCGGTGACTTGTTGCTGCTTGCGCAAAGCGAAGCGAAGCGACGTGTGTGCCAAGCCATGGGGCGCCGCACAGGCTTGGGCCACCTGCAGCAGACTCTTGGCCATGTCGAGCCAGGCACCTTGCTCCGAAACTGACAGGTGGGATGGAAATCCGACGGCGAGGAGCTGGATCACCCGGGTCAACTTCGTCATCCACTCGTTGACGGAATCAATGACGTCCTGGCTCGCTTTCTGAATCTCTTGAAGCAGTTCAGGAGAAGGAGCCGGGCCATTCGCCCGCTGCACCAGATCATTCAATCCGTCGACCAAGTTATTCAGCTGCCTCCGAGGCAGTTCCACCAGCGAAGCGTGGAAAGTCTGCGGAGACAGGGGTCGGGTGACGGCGCTCGATTGCAACGCCTCGGTCAAACGTTCGATGGCCTTCGCCTCTGGAGAGTCCGCAACCGACGCACCAAAGAACCGGAGGAATGGTTTCGCTTTGTCCTCCACGTCCTTTGACACTGCGTCTTCGATCTGCTGCGCCTTCTTCAGTTGGTCATCACTGGAAGACGGGCTGTTCACCAGGGCCGCCCGCTCGGGCGATCCTGCCTGCATCCACGCGTGGACCTCACGGGCGACCATGGTGACCCCTGCTTTGACCGTCGACCGCTCGTGTGCGGGCGATACCGGGCGCAACGCCAGGGCCAACTCCGCAGGAGAAAACTCCTTGCGTCCTTTCAGCTCCTTCAGCTTCGGCAATACGCGAGCCAATTGTTCAGGCGCGTATTCGGCTCCATGGATTTCCAAGTACTTGATGGCGCGATCGAGACATCGCTTGTTTCGATGCGCGGCAGACTTGGAGAGAGCCTGGCTCGTGTGCATGTGGGACTTGCCATCGACGCGAAACAGCTTGCCCTTGACATCAAGGGAGTTCTTCGTGTGACGGGCTTGTCCTTCGACCTCCTTCGTCAGTCCAGTGAACTCTTCGCGAGACATGGGCTGGCTTTTGGAGGATTTCAAGAAATTCGGCAGCTTGGGAAGGGATGGCATGGTGTCACCTTGGGAAATGGCACCCTCTATCGGGTTGGGTGCGGGGCTTGGTGAACCCAGCTACCGGTTCGTTCCATGCCTAGGCCGCCGCCTTGCGCGGGCGCGGCCTTGATGCCTTCTTGACACCCACCCCCGAAGTCTTTCGCCCGCCTTGACGGGCCCCTGCCTACGCTCACCCAGGTCTTCACTTCGGGGGTTCCCATGGACTTCGTGACGCTCGCCGCCCTGTTGGCGGCCGGGCTGTTTGCCTACCTCGTGGCTGTGCTCGCTCGGCCGGAGGAATTCTCATGAGCGCCGGCGCCTGGAGCCTGCTCGCGCTCTTTCTCGCGGCGCTGCTCGCCCTGGCCTGGCCGCTGGGGCGCTGGATGCACACGGTCATGGACGGCGGTTTCACGCTCGGCCAACGCATCGAGGCCCCGCTGTGGCGCCTGCTGGGCACACGGCCCGAGGCCGAGACCGGCTGGTGGCCCTACGCGCGGGGCCTGCTGGTCTTCAACGCGCTGGGCGTGGTCGCTGTGTTCGCGCTGCAGTTGTTGCAGGGCGCGCTGCCGTTCAACCCGCAGGGCTTGGGCGCGGTGACAGCGGACTCGGCCTTCAACACGGCCGTCAGCTTCGTCACCAACACCAACTGGCAGGGCTATGGCGGCGAGACCACCATGGGCTACCTCACGCAGATGCTGGGCCTGACGGTGCAGAACTTCCTGTCGGCGGCCACGGGCATCGTGGTGGTGGCGGCGCTGATGCGCGGCTTCGCGCGGCATTCAGCGCGCGGGGTGGGCAACGTGTGGGTGGACCTCACGCGCATCACGCTGTGGGTGCTGCTGCCGCTGTCGGTGCTGCTGGCGCTGGCCTTCGTTGGCCTGGGCGTGGTGCAGAACCTCTCGCCCTACCTCACGCTCACGCCGCTGCAGCCGGGCGTGGGCGATCAGACGCTGGCCATGGGCCCCACGGCCTCGCAGCTGGCCATCAAGATGCTGGGCACCAACGGCGGTGGCTTCTTCAACGCCAACTCGGCGCACCCGTTCGAGAACCCGAGCGAGTGGAGCAACGCGTTGCAGATGCTCGCCATCTTTGCCATTCCCGCCGGCCTGTGCTTCACCTTCGGCCGCGTGGTGGGCGATCTGCGCCAGGGCTGGGCCGTGCTCGCCGCGATGGCGCTGATCTTCGTGGCCGCCGTGGTGGCCGCCACCAGCTTCGAGCAGCAGGGCAACCCGGCCCTGGCCGCGCTCGGCACCGACCAGGCCGCGAGCGCCCTTCAGTCGGGCGGCAACATGGAGGGCAAGGAGGTGCGCTTCGGCATCGCGGCGTCCTCGCTGTTCGCGGTGATCACCACGGCCGCCAGTTGCGGTGCGGTGAATGCCATGCACGACAGCTTCACGCCGCTGGGCGGCATGGTGCCCACGGCGCTGATGCAACTGGGCGAGGTGGTCTTCGGTGGCGTGGGCTCTGGCCTGTACGGCATGCTGGTGTTCGCGCTGCTGGCGGTGTTCGTGGCGGGCCTGATGATCGGCCGAACACCGGCCTACCTGGGCAAGAAGATCGAGCCCTTCGAGATGCAGATGGTGTCGATCGCGATTCTGGTGACGCCGCTGCTGGTGCTGCTGGGCACGGCCGTGGCGGTGATGACGGAGGCCGGCCGCGCGGGCATCCAGGACGCGGGCCCGCACGGGTTGACCGAGGTGCTGTACGCCTTCTCCTCGGCGGCCAACAACAACGGCAGCGCCTTCGCGGGCCTGTCGGCCAACACCCCCTTCTACAACGTGCTGCTGGCCATCGCCATGGCCGTGGGCCGCTTCGGCGTGATCCTGCCAGTGCTGGCCCTGGCCGGCTCGTTCGCGGCCAAGCCGCGCGCCGAGGCCAGCGCCGGCAGCCTGGCCACGCACGGGCCGCTGTTCATCGGTCTGCTGGTGGGCACGGTGCTGCTGGTGGGCCTGCTCAATTACGTGCCCGCGCTGGCCCTGGGCCCGGTCGTCGAGCACCTGATGCTGTGGGCGAAATGAGGCGCCCGACCATGACAAGACAAAGCCTTTCCCTGTTCGACCCGGCCCTGGTGCGGCCGGCCCTGGTCGGCGCGCTGCGCAAGCTCGACCCGCGCGCGCAGATCCGCAACCCCGTGATGTTCGTGGTGTACGTGGGCAGCGCCTTCACCACCGCGCTGTGGTTCGCGCGGCCCGACGGCTTCACGCTCGCCGTGGCGCTGTGGCTGTGGTTCACGGTGCTGTTTGCCAACTTTGCGGAAGCGATGGCCGAAGGGCGCAGCCAGGCGCAGGCGGCGAGTCTGCGTGGCTTGAAGCGCCAGACCTGGGCGAAGAAGCTGGACGGCGCGTTCAAGCCCGGTACCCCGCGCACGGCCATGCGCTGGCTGCCGATCGAGGCCGAGTTGCTGCGCAAGGGCGACGTGGTGCTGATCGAGGCCGGCGACACGGTACCCGCCGATGGCGAGGTGATCGGCGGCGTGGCCTCGGTGGACGAGAGTGCGATCACGGGCGAATCGGCGCCGGTGATCCGCGAGTCGGGCGGCGATTTCTCGGCCGTCACCGGTGGCACACGCGTGTTGTCGGACGCGGTGGTGGTTCGCGTGAGCGTGAACCCCGGCGAGACTTTCGTGGACCGCATGATCGCGATGGTGGAGAACGCGCGGCGCCAGAAAACGCCGAACGAGATCGCGTTGACCATCCTGCTGGTGGCGCTGACGATCGTGTTCCTGGGCGTGGTGGTGAGCTTGCTGCCGTTCTCCACCTTCAGCGCGCAGGCGGGGGGCGTGGGCGAACCGGTCGGTTTGGTGGTGCTGGTGGCGCTGCTGGTGTGCCTGATCCCCACCACCATTGCCGGGCTGCTGTCCGCCATCGGCGTGGCGGGCATGAGCCGCCTGATGCAGGCCAACGTGATCGCGACCTCGGGCCGCGCGGTGGAGGCGGCTGGCGACGTGGACGTGCTGTTGCTCGACAAGACCGGCACCATCACCCTGGGCAACCGGCAGGCGGCGGCCTTTCTGCCGGCGCCCGGTGTGAGCGAGCGCGATCTCGCCGACGCCGCACAGCTCGCCTCGCTGGCCGACGAAACGCCCGAGGGCCGCAGCATCGTGGTGCTGGCCAAGCAGCGGCACCAGTTGCGGGAACGCGAACTGCAGTCCATGGGAGCGCACTTCGTCGCGTTCACGGCGCAGACGCGCATGAGCGGCGTGGACCTTGCCGAGGGCCGCCAGATCCGCAAGGGCGCGGCCGACGCGATCCGCCGCCACGTGGAAGCCCTCAGCGGCGTGTGGCCCATGGCCGTGCAGACCCTGGTGGACGACGCCGCGCGGCGCGGCAGCACGCCGCTGGTGGTGGCCGACAACGCGCGCGTGCTGGGCGTGGTGGAGTTGAAGGACATCGTCAAGGGCGGCATCAAGGAGCGCTTCGCCGAGCTGCGGCGCATGGGCATCCAGACCGTGATGGTGACCGGCGACAACCGCCTCACGGCGGCGGCGATCGCGGCAGAGGCCGGCGTGGACGACTTCCTCGCCGAGGCCACGCCCGAGGCCAAGCTGGCGCTGATCCGCGAGCACCAGGCCCGCGGTCGCCTGGTGGCCATGACAGGCGACGGCACCAACGACGCACCCGCACTGGCCCAGGCCGACGTGGCCGTGGCCATGAACACCGGCACGCAGGCCGCCAAGGAGGCCGGCAACATGGTCGATCTCGACAGCAACCCCACCAAGCTGATCGAGATCGTGGAGACCGGCAAGCAGTTGCTGATGACGCGCGGCGCGCTGACCACGTTCAGCATCGCCAACGACGTGGCGAAGTACTTCGCCATCGTGCCGGCGGCGTTCGTCACCACCTACCCGCAGTTGCAGGCGCTCAACGTGATGCAACTGGCGAGCCCGGCCTCGGCCATCGTCTCGGCGGTGGTGTTCAACGCCTTGGTCATCGTGGCGCTGATCCCCGTGGCGCTGCGCGGCGTGCGCTACCGCGCCGTGGGCGCGGGCCCGCTGCTGCGGCGCAACCTGGCGATCTACGGCCTGGGCGGCGTGATCGTTCCCTTCATCGGCATCAAGGCCATCGATCTCGTGATCGCCGGCCTGGGCCTGGCCTGAACCCAAGGAGTTCTCATGACCAGCGACAACACCCCCACCCACCACGAAAGCCTGGGCACCACGCTGCGCGCCGCCGTGCTGCTGTTCCTGCTGCTGAGCGTGGTCACCGGCCTGCTCTACCCGCTGCTGCTCACCGGCGCGGCGCAGACGCTGTTTCCTCATCAGGCCAATGGCAGCCTCATCCAGCGCGACGGCAAGCCCGTGGGCTCCGCGCTCATCGGCCAGGCCTTCACCGAGCCGGGCCACTTCTGGGGCCGGCCCTCGGCAACCGGGCCCACGCCCTACAACGCGGCGGCCTCGGGCGGCTCCAACCTCGGCCCCACGAGCCAGCCGCTGCAGGACGCCGTGCGCGAGCGCATCGCGGCGCTGCGCGCGGCCGACCCGGGCAACAGCGCGCCCGTGCCGGTGGACCTGGTGACCGCGTCGGCCAGCGGGCTGGACCCGCACATCAGCCTGGCGGCGGCGCAGTACCAGATCAAGCGCGTGGCCCGCGCGCGCGGCCTGGCGCCGGACACCGTGCAGGCCCTGGTGGACCGCCACGCCCGGCGCCCACTGATCCCCGGCCTGGGCGAGCCGCGCGTGAACGTGCTGGCACTCAACCTCGCGATCGATGCCGCCGCGACGCCGGTGCGATGATGCGGGCGCCATGAACGACGCCACGCAGCGCCCCGACCCCGACCTCCTGCTCGCGCAGGTGCAGGCCGACGAGGACCGGGCGCGGCGCGGGCGGCTGAAGATCTTCTTCGGCGCGTCCGCCGGCGTGGGCAAGACCTACGCCATGCTCTCGGCCGCGCGCGCCGCCCAGGCGGAGGGCACGGCCGTCACCATCGGCGTGGTGGAAACCCATGGCCGGCCCGAAACGCAGGCGCTGACGCAGGGCCTGCCGCGCCTGCCCTTGCGCAGCGTGCCGCACAAGGGTCACGCGCTGCACGAGTTCGACCTCGACGCGGCCCTGGCCTTCGGCGCCACGCACCCCGGGGCCCTGGTGCTGCTCGACGAACTCGCGCACAGCAACGCGCCCGGATCGCGCCACCCCAAGCGCTGGCAGGACGCGGAGGAACTGCTGGCCAGCGGCGTCGACGTGTGGACCACGATGAACGTGCAGCACCTGGAGAGCCTGAACGACGTGGTCAGCGGCATCACCGGCATCCGTGTGTGGGAGACCGTGCCCGATCGCCTGTTCGACGGGGCCGACGAGGTGGTGGTGGTCGATCTGCCACCCGACGAATTGCTGGAGCGCCTGCACAGCGGCAAGGTCTACCTGCCCACGCGCGAGGGCGACGACCAGCGCGCCGAACGCGCCGCCGCGAACTTCTTCCGCAAGGGCAACCTGCTGGCGCTGCGCGAGCTGGCCCTGCGCCGCACCGCCGACCGGGTGGACGACCAGGTGCGCGCCTTCCGCCAGGCTGGCGCGGTGCGCCCCGTGTGGCCCAACCGCGAATCGCTGTTGGCCTGCGTGGGGCCCGGCGCCTCGGCCGACAAGGTGGTGCGCAGCGCCGCGCGCATGGCCGCGCAGCTCGACGTGCCCTGGCACGCTGTGCACGTGCAGGCGCTGTCGCGTGAGCCCGACGCCGCCACGCAGAAAGCGCTGGACCTGGCCGAATCCCTGGGCGCCAGCGTGAGCAGCTTCAGCGACCGCGACCCGGCGCGCGCGCTGGTGCGTCATGCGCGCGAGCACAACCTCACGCGCCTGGTGCTGGGCCGCTCGCGCCGCGCCTGGCCCTGGGCGCGGCCCATGGCCGAGCGCATCGCCGCGCAGGCGGGCGAGCTGGAGCTGCTGCACGTGGCCGAGCCACCCGGCGGAAGCGAGCGCGCAGTGCCCGCCCGGGCGGCCGACGAGGCACCGCCCGGACCGCGCTGGCCCGGCTATCTGGCGGCTGCCGTGGCCTGTGGGCTCACGGCCCTGCTGGCCACCCCGCTCATCCCGGTGCTGGAGCTCAGCAACATCGTGATGATCTTCCTGCTCGTGGTGGTGGGCATCGCGCTGCGTTTCGGGCGCGGCCCCGCGGTGCTGGCGGCCTTTCTGGGCGTGGCGCTGTTCGATTTCTTCTTCGTGCCGCCACGCTTCACGCTGGCCGTGAGCGACGTGGAGTACCTCGTCACCTTCGCCGTGATGCTGGTGGTGGCGCTGGCCATCGGCCAGCTCACCGCCGTGCTGCGGCAGCAGGCCGATGCCGCCACGCGGCGCGAGCGGCGCGTGCGCGCGCTGCACGACATGTCGCGCGACCTGTCGGCCGCGCTGTTGCCCGAGCAGGTGGCCGAGATCGGTGCGCGCTTCGTGCAGGCCGAGTTCGGCATGCGCAGCAGCCTGCTGGCCGCCGACGAACACGACCGCCTGCAGGCCCTGCCCGGTGGGCAGGCGCCGGTGGATATGGCGGTGGCGCAGTGGGCCTTCGAACGCGGCGAGCCCGCCGGCCGCGGCACCGACACCCTGCCCGCCAGCGCCACGCTGGTGGTGCCGCTGAAGGCGCCGATGCGCACGCGCGGCGCGCTGGTGCTCGACCCCGGCGCGGCGGGCCAGGGGCAGCGCCGGGCACTGGACACCGAGCAGCGCCGGGCGCTGCAGGCCTGCGCCTCGCTGCTCGCCATCTCGCTGGAACGCATCCACTACATCGAAGTGGCGCAGCACAGCACGGTGCAGATCGAATCGGAGCGCCTGCGCAACTCGCTGCTGGCCGCCATCTCGCACGACCTGCGCACGCCGCTGGCCTCGCTGGTGGGCCTGGGCGACGCGCTTCGCCTCACACCGCCACCGCTGTCGCCCGCGCAGGCCGAGCTGGCCGAGGCCATCGCGCAGTCGGCGCGGCGCATGGCGGCGCTGGTGACCAACCTGCTGGACATGGCGCGCCTGCAGGCCGGCGCGGTGCCCCTGCAGCGCGCCTGGCAGCCGCTGGAAGAAGTGGTGGGCAGCGCGCTGGCGGCCTGCGGCGACGCGCTGCACGGCCGCGCGATCGAGGTGCACCTGCCGGCCGATCTGCCGCTGCTGCAGTTCGACGCCGTCCTGATGGAGCGCGTGCTGGTGAACCTGCTGGAGAACGCGGCCAAGTACACGCCGGCGGGCTCGGCCATCCGCCTGTGGGCCGTTGCGGACGCCGACGTGGTGCGGCTGTGCGTGGACGACCACGGACCGGGCCTGCCGCGCGGCCAGGAGGCGCGCGTGTTCGAGAAGTTCGAGCGCGGCTCGCGTGAAAGCGCCACGCCCGGCGTGGGCCTGGGCCTGGCCATCGGCCGCGCCATCGTCGAAGCACACGGCGGACGCATCGAGGGCCGCAACCGCGAGCGCGACGGCCGCGTGGAGGGCGCGCGCATCGAGATCACCCTGCCGCGCGGCACGCCGCCGGCCGACCATTCGACGCAATGAGCACACACGCCCCGCAGATCCTGGTCGTCGAAGACGAGGCCGACATCCGCCGCTTCGTGCGGCTCACCCTGCAGGCCGAAGGCCACGAGGTGCACGAGGCCGCCACCTTGCAGCGCGGCCTGATCGAGGCCGGCACGCGCCGCCCCGACCTGGTGGTGCTGGACCTGGGCCTGCCCGACGGCGACGGCGTGGACCTGATCCGCGACCTGCGCCAGTGGTCGGCGGTGCCGGTGATCGTGCTGTCGGCGCGCAGCGCCGAGGCCAGCAAGATCGAGGCACTGGACGCGGGCGCCGACGACTACCTCGTCAAACCGTTCGGATCGGGTGAACTGATGGCACGCGTGCGCGCGCAGTTGCGCCGGCACCTCGCCCAGACGCCCGCCGGGGAATCGGTCATCCGCTTCGGAGAGGTGGCCATCGACCTGGCGCGCCACCAGGTGCAGCGCGCGGGTGAGCCGCTGCGGCTCACGCCCATCGAATACAAGCTGCTCACCCACCTGGCCAGCCAGCCCGAGCGCGTGATCACCCACGCGCAACTGCTGCAGGCCGTGTGGGGCCCCGGCCACCGCGAGGACACGCACTACGTGCGCGTGCACATGGCCAACCTGCGCAAGAAGATCGAGCTGCACCCGGCGATGCCCAGGCACCTGCTCACGGAGACCGGCATCGGCTACCGCTTCGTGCCCTGAGAACGTGCCCTGAGCCGGCGCACTCACCCGAGCAGGTTCACCGCGCGCAGCGGCCGCAGCACGCTGGACGGTGTCATGCCGAAGGTGTGGCGGAACATGCGGCTGAAGTGGGCCGAGTCGGCGAAGGCACCGTCCAGCGCGGCCTCGGTGAGGCTGCCGTCGGGCCGGTAGGCGGCCATGGCCCGCCGCACCTGGGTCCAGATGCGGTAGCTGCGAAAGCTCACCCCCAGTTCGTCGCTGAACAAGTGGTTGAAGCGGGAGGCCGACAGGTGCGCCGAACGCGCCAGCGCCTCGCGGTCGGGCACGCCCTCACCCGCTTCGCGCAGGCGCTGCAGGCTGCGCAGCACGCGCGGGTCCACCGGCTGCAGCTCGGGCAGCCCCTGGCGCCCCAGCAGCGCGGGCAGGTCGAAGCTGTGCAGGCGCTGTTCGGTGTGCCAGCGGTTCACGGCGCGGGGCACCGGCTCGCCAATCACCGGGCCCTGGCGCGCGAACACCGGCCTCAGGCGCCGCACCTCCGGCGCGTCGGGCTCCAGGTACATCAGCGCGACGCGCTCGCCCTGCGGATCGAACACATGCTCCACGCCGGCGTCGATCAAGGCGCTGTGGCAGGTCTCGACGCGCCCGCCCGGCAACAGCAGGCGAAACCGCCCCGACAGCCCCAGCAGCAGCACCGGCGCGGCGTGGCGGTGCCAGCCGGTGGCGGGGATCTCACCCAGGTACAGCGCCTTGTCGGCGCACAGGGTGAGCGCGTTGCCGCTCAACACAGCCCAAACCTCCAAGACGCTCGCGAGCCCGGCCGATACCGTGGCGGCTCCATCCACCCCCACGACAGGAGAACGAGGTGTCGATTCGTACCGCCCACCATTGGGCGCTGGGCCTGGCCCCGCAGGCCGGGTTGATCAACGCTGCAGGCAAGGGCCTGTCCCATCTGCTCAAGGCTCCACTGGTGAACATGAACCGCCGGCTGGCGGGCCTGGTCGAGCGCCAGGTCCGCGTGGCCGGGCACGCGCTGCATTATCTGGACGGCGGGCGTGGCGAGCCGGTGCTCTTGCTGCACGGCATCTTCGCGGAGAAGGACCACTGGGTCGATCTGGCGCGGCGGCTCACGCCGCACCACCGTGTGATCGTGCCCGACCTGCCCGGCTATGGCGCGAGTGAGCGGCACGACGACCAGCGCTATGGCTACGCCGAGCAGGTGGAGCGCCTGCGCGCCTTCATGGACGCGATCGGCCTGCAGCGCGCGCACGTGGCGGGCAGCTCCATGGGCGGTGCGCTGGGCGCCCTGCTGGCCGGCGAGTACCCCGGGCGCGTGGCCTCGCTGGCCTTCATCGGCGCGCCGCATGGCCTGCGCTCGCCGCAAGCCAGCGAGACGGACCGCCTGATCGACGCGGGGCAGGCGCCGCTGATCGCGCACGACCCGGCGGAATTCGACGCCCTGCTCGCGCGCCTGTTCGCGCAGCGGCCGTGGCTGCCTTGGCCCATCCTGCGCGTGGCGCGCGAGGACGCGATCCGGCGGGCGCCGTCGAATCACCGCATCTGGCAGGAGCACCTGGCCGACCGCCATCTGCTGGAGGCGCGACTTGCGCGGGTGCGCGCGCCGCTGCTGACGCTGTGGGGTCGGCGCGACCGGGTGTTCCACGTGTCGGGCGCGCGCACGCTGCGCTGGCACCGTCCCGACGCGGACATCCAGGTGCTGGACCGCCTGGGACATTTGCCGATGATGGAGGACCCGCTGGCCGTGGCGCAGCGCTACCGCCCCTTCCTGGCACGCCACCGATGGATGACCCGATGCGCATGAGCCCCTTCCTGCCTGCCCGCGCCCCAAGCTCAGCGTCCTGGCGCTTCATGGCGCTGGCCTTGTGCGCCGCCTTGGCCGCCTGCGAAACGGCGCCCCGCGCCGGGAGCGAGACGCAGGCCCAGGTACTGGACGTGGTGACGGACCGCCACGCCCTGCGCGACGGCCACCCCGAGCTGTACGCGGCCCTGCGCGCCGGGGTGGCGCGGCGCGAGCTCGACGAGGGTCGGCTGGTCGAAGGCGAGTGCGGCGTGCCCGACGGCGCGCAGCCCTCGGGCATGCGCTGGCACACGGTGACGGTGCTGCTGCCGCCCGGCGTGCGGCTGCCCAGGCGCACCGTGGCGGACGTGCACGAACTGCGCGGCCCCGTGCCGGCCTGGGCCTTCGACTTCGCCGCGGCCGGCTTGCGCCGCCTGGACGCGCTGCGCGACAGCGACCTGGCGGCCGGCCGCGTGCTGCGCCTGGGCTGCCAGCTCAAGGTGCTGGACGGTGGCGATTGGTATGCGCCGGTCTGGGTGGCGACCGCGCCGGACCGCCTGCGCCTGGCACCCGGCGACGTCGTTCGTCTGCGCGTGGGCGCCGAAGCCGGTTCGAAGGATGCGGGCCCACCGGCCGAGGTGCTGGAGCGGCGAACCGACGTGGCCGCGCCCGGCGGCAAAGCGCTGGTGCGCTGCGGCTAAGGTGCCGCGACAGGCGCAAGGGCACGCAGCCGCTGGTGCACCGGGTCCGCGTCATCCACCGGCTGGTTCTGCTTGCCCTTGAGGTAGTGCTCGGTGAACACGCCGAACCAGGCCGACAGCGCCTCGGCCGCGCGCGGCTCGCCCGCCAGCGCCAGGCACAGGGCCGCCCCCTCGGCGGTGCAGAAGTGATCATCGCGCGCGGCGCGGCGCAGGCGGTAGCTGGAGGGGTGGTCGGGGTGCAGGCTCAGCACCGGAAACGGGTCGAGGTAGCGGCTTTTGTTGAACATCTTGCGCGCCTCGGACCAGGTGCCGTCGAGCAGCACGAACAGCGGGCGGCGCGCGGGCGCATCGGCCGTGGCGGGTTCGGCCGGCGGCGGCGTGGCGATGACCCGCGAGGGCTCCACGAACTCACCCGGGAACACCACGCAAGGCTGCCATTGCGGGTCGCTCAGCAAGGCGATGAGCGCGGGATCGATGACGGTGCGCGACCAGCCGAAGGCCCAGGTATCGGCCACCACGTCGGCAATGAGCCAGCCGGTGTTGCTGGGCTTGAGCGCCTCGATGTCGCCCATGAGCAGGCACACGCCGGCGCGTGTGTCCACGCGGGGCTGCAGATCGCAGACACAGTAGGCCCGCAGGAGGCGGCAACGTTCGCACCGGATGGCCGCGCCGCCGCGGGCCACGAAGGGCTTGACACTGGCGGCCATGCGCGCGGCGCGCAGGCGGAAGACGGCGTGGGACATGAGGCGGCGACTGTACCGCCGCCCCGTGCCGCCGCACGGTCAGGGGATGAAATTCAGGCCTTCCGGCAGCTCGCCCTGGATCGGCACTTCAAACAGCGGCCCGCCGCCGTCGGGGTCGATCACCGTCGCGCCGTGGCTGGCGAAGAACACCGCGATCTGCGTCTGTGCCGCCACCGCCAGCGGCGCGGCGGCCGCAATGCCGATGTTGGTGAGGAAGGTGTGCGGGTTCTTCGGAATGCCCGGGTTGCCGGCATTGGCCAGGTCGTTGCGGAAGTAGGTGACGCGGTCCTTGAGCCCGCCGGCGCGCACGATGGCGCTGCTGGTGGGGTTGGGCACGGTCACGTCGCCCTTGGCGAACTGCACGATGACGGGCTTGGCCGCGTGGCCTTGGGGCGGGTCGCGGCGGATCAGCTCGGCGTACGACACGGGGTTGCCCGACTGCTGCACCCATTCGTTGCGGTCCAGCAGCTCGGCGATGGCCATGGCGCCGGGCACGGTGTTCACCAGCGGCGGCTGGTCGCGCAGGGGCAGGTTCTCGTTGAAGTTGAGCGGCACCGGCAGCTCCGGCGTGGGCGGCAGGTTCAGCAGCACGGGCTGGCGCGTCGCCAGGCTCAGGCCGGTGAGGATGCGAAACGCCGGGCTGAGGCGCGCGATCTCGGTGATGGAGCCGCCGGGCACGTTGGGCACGCCGGCCTTGATGTTGCGTTCCACGCCCAGCAGCATGGTGCCGTAGATGCCGCCGAAGGACTGGCCCGCGTAGTAGATGCGCGCGGGGTCGAGGTCGCGCGATCCGTCGCCGTCCACGTCGACACCCACCTCCACCTGGCGCACCAGTTGCATGAGGTCGATGACGGTCTGGCGCAGGCCGTCGCGGCTGCTGACGATGGTCTGCGGCGCGGCGGCGTTCACGCCCTCGGTGCTGTCGATGGTGCCGTTGCCGTCCTGGTCGATGCCGCGCCCGCCAGCGGGAATCTGCACCGGCGCGCCCGCTGTGGGCAGCACCGCCAGGAAGCCCTGCGCCCCGCCGCCGTGGCCCACCACGTTGATGGACAGCGTGGCGATGCCCTGCGAGGCCAGCACCGAGGCCACCGTCCAGGGTGCGCCGTACATGCTGTCGGTGAAGCCGTGGCCGAAGATGGCCACCGGCCAGCCACCGGCCGGCTTGGGGCTCGCTGGCAGGAAGAACTGGGCCGTCAGCGCCTGGCTGCCCAGCGGGCGGGGGGCGCCCGTGAGGGTGTCCGTCGGCGGGATCACCTTGGCGGTGTTCTGGTACTCGGGCGAATCGAAGCGCGCGTAGGCCACGTGGCCCACGGCGCCCGGCATCACCTGCAGCGCGGGCGTGGGCAGGAAGCTCTGGGTGAACGAAGGCGTGGTGCCGGTCTGGCGGTTGAACTGAATGCCCTGCAGGCCCGCCACGGGGAACAGCGCGCGCACGGCGCCGCCGTTGCCCACCATGAAGTTCATGGGCGCGGGCGTGCTCGCCTTGATGCGGCGCTGGATCTTGAGCAAATCGCCCGTGGCCGACTGGGTGGTGAACAGCGAGGCCGCCACCACCGCACGCCCGCCGCCGCGCGCCATGGGCAGCGCATCGCGCAGCTCGCGCTCATGCGCATCGCGCCCGCCCAGGAAGCTGGCGTTCTTCAGCTTCTTGCCGCTGGCGTCGCGCACGGCGTTGGTGATCACCAGCAGGTAGCGCGAGCGCTCCTGCAGCAACTCGTCGGATTCGAAGGCCAGTGTCTTGCTCGCCGGGTCCCACACCACCTGGTTGATGCCCACCTTCTGGCCGAAGCCGCGCAGGGTCAGCACGTCGCCCAGGTTGACGAGGTAGATGCTGTCGCTGTTCACCGACGCGGGGTCGATATCACCGGTGAAGGGCACGGTGATGCGCGGTTGCGTGGAGAAGCCGTCGAGCGTGTTGATGACGTCGATGTCGGCGCAGTCGCTGGGGCGGGCGGCGCAATCGGGCTTGGGCAGGTTCACGCGGCGCAGCGTGGCGTTGCCGAAGTCGGGCACGGTGTAGCGGTTGCTGGGGAAGGGCGAGGCGCTGGCGTCGTAGCGCACGGCCACGCCATCGGCCTGCGCGAGCATCGGCCACAGGGCGAAGGAAAAGGCCAGCGTGAACGCCAGCCGCGGGCAGCGCGGGCGAGTCGGGGTCATGGCTTGTCTCCTGGGAGGGCCGCTGAACGCGGCTCGAGTGCCTGGCAGGGGTGCTGTTCGAGCGGCGGTTATAGGCCTGCCGCGCCGCGCGCACCAGAGGGTCTGGCGTTTTCCCTGAGGCGGGCGTACCGTGGTCTGTCGCGTGCGCGACGCGCCGGGTCGACGGAACCTCGGCCGGGCGGGCGGCTCCATCCCTGTCATGGAGGTTTCATGTTCAAGACCATCAAGGACCTGATCGAGCAGCTCACCGGCGAGCTCTCTACCCCGGCGCAGACGCCCCCCAATGACCACACCCTGCACCTGTCCACCGCCGTGTTGCTGGTGGAGGTGATGCGCGCCGCCCCCGAGGTGCACGAGGACGAATACGACGCCGTGCTGCGCGCCCTGCGCCGCAAGTTCGAGCTCAGCGACGACGAGTTGCAGCGGCTGATCGAACTGGCGCACGAGACCGCGCGCACCGCCTACGACTACCAGCGCTTCACGAGCCTGCTGAACGACCGCTTCACGCATGCACAGAAGGTGGCCATGGTGGAGGCCATGTGGGAGGTGGCATACGCCGACGAGCACCTCGACGTGCACGAGAACGCGGTCATCCGCAAGGTGGCGGGGCTCTTGCACGTCACGCACGGCGAATACATCGCGGCCAAGATCCATGCCCAGCATTCGGGTCCGCCGTCTGGCCACGCCGAGCTGCCCTGAACACAAGCCCGGCAACGATCTTTGCGGTGGCGCTGCGCCGCGTTTACCGGCGCGATACATGGCTTGAGCACGATGAAGGCTCAACAACCCCTCCCGAAAGGAGACAGCCATGAAAGCCCGTTCGTTGATCTCGATCGCCGTCGCCGCCGCCACGCTGGCCGTGAGCACGGCCTCCTTCGCTGGCGACGACCACCGCCGCGGACACCGCCACGACGGCCACCGTGTCGAGCGCCACGTCGAGCGTCATGTCCACGACCGCGGTCCCCGCCACGTGCACCGCGACGTGCACCGCCACGTCCACCGCGACGTGCGCATCGTGAACCGCCACCACCACTATGACGACAACCGCGGCCCGCGCTGGCACCGCGGCCAGTACCTGCCGCGCGAGTACCGCGGCGGGCGCTACGTGGTGGTGCAGCACCACCCGCGCCTGTACCAGCCGCCGCGCGGCCACCACTGGGTGCAGGTCAACGGCGAGTTCCTGCTGATCGCCGCCGCCACCGGGCTGATCGCCCACGCCATCCTCAACTGAGGGTCATCCGGGCGTCCTATCATCGCGGCATGCAACGCCGCCACGCCCTCTCCTCCATGGCCGCCCTCGCGGCCATGACTTTCTTGTCCGCCTGCTCGCGCGAGCCCGAGGCCGCGCCGCCGGCCCCGCCCATCGACCGCTCCCAGGCCCTTCAGGTGCTCGCCGCCGAAGGCAAAGGCTTCACCGTGGGTGCCATGATGGCCGCCAACACGGTGTACGTGCTGTTCGACCCGCAGTGCCCGCACTGCGCCGCGCTGTGGGAGTCGTCCCAGCCGCTGTTGCGCCAGGCGCGCTTCGTCTGGCTGCCGGTGGCCCTGCTCAACGCCAAGAGCCTGCCGCAGGGCGCGGCCATCCTGGGCGCGGCCAACCCGGCCGAGGCCATGTCGGCACACGAGAAAAGCCTGCTGGCCAACCAGGGCGGCATCTCCGCCTCGGCCAGCGTGCCTGCCGAGGTCGAGGCCGCCATCAAGCACAACACCGCCCTGCTCAATCGCCTGGGCGCGGAGTCGGTGCCCTTCGTGGTGACGCGCGACCCGCAAGGCGGCGGCGCGCGCACCGTGGCCGGAGCCATGCCCACGGCGCAACTGGCCAGCTTCATCGGGCTGAGCGGCCAATAGGCGCGGCCGGGCGCGACCGCCGACAAAAAGTAATTAATTAGTGCAATGGAGGAATCTGAAACGTAGGTCATTCGGATGAAACTAGGTGAGTGCCCGCTGCCGCGTTCGCGCGCGCGGCCCTTCACCAACCATCCTCCGAACGACCCATGCCTCGCATTCCGTCCAGCCGCTGGGCAACGGCCGCCCTCGCGGCTCCGCTGACCCTCGCGCCCTGCCTTGCCCAGTCCCTTCCCATGCCAGTGGGCGCGCCGCAGGCCGCGCCCCAGGCCCCGGCCGACGGCAGCCCGACCATGCCGGATCGGCGCCCCGGCCAGAGCCGTCAAACCCGCCCGAACATCCAGGCCGGAGACCTGAGCCTCAACGAATCGGGCGCCCAGTACCGCAGCGAGTCGCGCGACGCGCGGGTCGGCGCCCGATTCGGGCGCGACTGGGGCGGTGGTGGCGGTTCGCGCATCGACATCGATTACGCGCGCCTGCTCGGTGACACCTGGGCCGTGGGCGCCAACGCCTCCGCGGGCACCGAGCGCCAGGAGCTCATGCTCAACGGCCTGTACTCGCCCAGCAAGGACCTGCACTTCGGCCTCTCGCTGGGTTGGCTGCGCGACACCGACACCTATCAGTTCCATTCGGGTCCCGATGACGTGGAGGTCGACCAGGCCTCCGCCCTGCTGCGGGTGATCAAGCGCTTTGACGAAGGCTCCTGGCTCACGCAGCTCAACGCCAGCGCCTACCTGGCCCGCGCGCGCAAACCCGACGTGGGCGACGCGGTGATGGTCGAGGAAACCCCCACCCTCATCCGCTTCCTCGTCGATCCCCGTGAGATCGCCCCTGGCCGCCTGCAGGGCTTCAACGTGGGCATGGGTGTCGCCCCCTGGGCCAACGCCGAACTCAAGCTCACGCTGGGCCGCGAAACCCTGCGCTACCGCTTCCAGGACGGCTCCGGCGAAAAAGACAGCCGCGCCACCACAGGCCTGGCCTACACCCATGCGCTGCCGGGCTGCTGGCAACTCGAAGGCCAAGCCAACTCGGGCGCGTCGGGCGACCGGCTGTCCTTCGGTGTGCGCCACGGCAAGTGGAACCTGGCGTTGGCGCGCGACGGCGGCGCCCCGGGCATGAAGGCGCGCACCAGCCTGATGGTGGGCCTGGAAGCCCCGCTGGATGGCCGCTCACCGCGCTGCTCCACCCTGAGCCAACGCCAGACCGCCACCGTCCGCCGCCTCGACGAGGTGTTCCAGCGCCCGCGCGAGTTGCCCACGCGCGTGCTCGCCAAGGTCGACCTGACCGCCGTGCCGGTGCTGCTGGCCAGCCTCGACAAGTCCAGCCTGGGGGGCTCCACCGTGAGCGCCACGCCCGACGCACTGATCATCAAGCTGCCCGTGCCCGCCGTGGCTGTGGCGCAGGTGGACCTCAACGGCGCACCCTCGACCAACCTGGGCAGCGACGGCAGGCCGTTGATCTGGGTGCAGGACGGCTCGCTCTACCTCGGTATCCGCCGCTTCCCCAACCCGGGCGCCGGGGCCACCACGCCCGTGTCCGTCGTCGTCGTGATGTCCGACGCCAGCCTGACCCTCGTGAACTTCAATGCGGTGGGGTACTGACATGCGCGCCCGCAACCTCTTGCCTTCCCCTTCCCTGACGCCGTTCTTCCTTCGCCTGCTCAAGCGGCCCTGGCAATGGCTGCTGCTGCTCCTGATCGGCACATCCCTGGTGTGGGCCGCGGGCGGCGTGAGCATCAACAACCTGGTGATCACCACCGTCAAACAGCTGTCCTTCGCCCAGGCAAAGGCCGAAGTCAAGGTCAACCAGCAGTTCACGCAGACCGCCACCGTGCGCCTGAGCCCCGGCGCCGTCACCTACCGCAGCAGCGACACGGCGGTGGCCACGGTCAACGCCCAGACCGGCCAGGTCAGCGGCGTGCTCGCGGGCGAGGCCACCATCACCGCCAGCCAGGCCGCCTCGCCGCCCTACCCCGTGGCCAGCGCGAGCTACACGATCCAGGTGAAAGGCCTGCCGGTCGTCTTCCAGCCCTGGCAACTGGCCAGCGTCATGTACGGCATGCCAGCCTTTCAGATCACCGCGCCGGTGTCCAACGTTCAGAACGCCAGCATCGTCTACCGCCTCAAGGACCCGGCCACGGCGGTGGCCAGCGTCACGGAAGCGGGCGTGGTGACCGTGAAAGCGGTGGGCAAAACCATCATCGTGGCCACGCAAAAACCCCTGGGCACCTACGACGGCGGCACGCTCGAGGCCGAGCTCGAGGTGACGGCGGTCCCCGGACTGAACGACCGGGAACTGCCCTACACCCCGGACCCCATCGCCCTGCCGTCCCAGCTCGGCGGGCAGAACGTCACGTACAGCAGCAGCGCCACCGGCGTCGCGACGATCATCGGCACCGGCGGCCAAGCGCAGGTCTCACTCAAGGGCCTGGGCAGCACGGTGCTGGAAGCGAAGAACGCCGCCGGCACCGTGCTGGCCAAGGCCACGTGGAAGGTGGTCGCGGGCCAGCCCACGCTGGGCGTGGACCCGGTGGCCTCGCTGCCCTCCACCACCTTCGAGACCACGCTGCGCGCGCGATCGAACAGCGGTGGCGCCATCAGCTTCAGCATTCCCGACCCGACCGAGGCCAACGAGTTTGCCGAGATCAACGCCTCCACGGGGCAACTGTGGGTCAAGGGCCCGGGCACGGTGAATGTGAAAGTGTCCCTGGCCCAGAACGGCCCCTGGGCCGCGCGCGAGGTCACGGTCCCCGTCACCATCGAGCAAGGCCCGCCGGGCATCGTCATCACCCGCTGGCCCACGGGGCCGCTCAAACAGGGCGACACCTTCAGCATCGGCTACCGCACCAACTTCGTTGGCGACGATGTCCGGGGTTGGGTCTACTCGTCTGGCGATATACCGGTGGCGGACCCGCACTTCCGCCAGGTGTCGCAAACGCCCACCGCCGCGCCGGGACAGGAAGGCTCCATCGAGTTCCGGGTCGAGGCCGGCACGGCGAACGGCCTGTACCACTTTGTGATGGGCTACGTGGCGGGGCCCTTCTTCCCGCCCATTCAAGCGAGCTACACCAACAACACGGCCCCGACCCGCGAGATCCGGGTCGACGGGCCAGCACTGCCCAAGCGCTACAACCTGGGTCAGCCACTGAGCATGGTCTACGGCGACAAGCCGGTGATGCCCAAGTCCTACGACCAGAGCGGCGCCGAGGTCACCGACAACAACCGCTGCACCGGCTTCTCCGTGGCGGGCAGCGGTGGGGTGCTGGAGGGCATCGGCCTGGGCCCTGTGTGGGACAAGGACAGCTGGAAGACCGTGGGCGTGGGCCAGACCGTGATTGCCTGCGGCTCCGCGGTCAACACGGGCGCGGTGAAGGACTACGACAGCGTGGTGGTCACCGTGACCGGCGCCGACCCGCGGCTGCAGGGCTTCCCCGCGATCACGGTCGGCATGGATTCGAGCCCCTACCCCTTGACGCCGCCGGCCTCGCTCAACGGCACGGGCACCTGGACCTATGCCATCGTGGACGCGAACGGGCAGCCCAGCCCCGTGGCAAGGATCGACACCAGCGGCCCGACCCCGATGGTCGTGCCGCTGGCGCCCAGCACCGGCCCGGTCTTCGTCCGCGCCACTCAGGCCGCCGGCAGCAACTTCCGCGAAGCCAGCATCCAGAGCAGCCTGACGGTGAATGAGGCCCAGTCCCGCACTTTCAAGACCATCTACGCCACGTACGGTGACCCGGACTTCGACATTCCGCGCCCGCAGGGGGTTGCCAGCGGCACCGTCGTCACTTACCAACTCCCCGATCCGAAGCAGGACGTGGCCGAGTTTCGCGATGGACGGCTGCGCATCCTGAACGCGGGAAGCACCAGCATCAGGGCCAACGTGGGTGCCGAAACCTTCGATGGCCAGATCATCGTGGCCAAGGCCATCCCCCGCCTGGCGTTTTCTTTTCCGCCCGGGCTCTACTTCGCCTCGACTTGTGGCGAAGAAAAGACCTGGCCCATCGCCAATGCGGGAACGAACAACTGGGTGAACGGCACGCTGAGCACCAACTCCGATGGCGCGTTGTTCTACCCCATGGGGGCCACACCATCGGCCGGCGCGCCTTACTACCAGCGATGGATGAGCCACAGCGCCTATACCCCGGAGATGGCGTTCTGGCAGGAGGCCTGGGTGGAACAAGCCGAATCCAGAAACTTCCTGGCCGCGCGCAGCCCCAGCATCCAGTACAAGGTCTGGGGCAACGACAGGGTGGCTTGGCTGCACCCGCCTTGGGCACCGGACGGCGCCTGGGTCCTGTCCTGCAACCAATAGGCCACACGATTCGATCGCATAAAAGAAGCCACCATCGCAACGATGGTGGCTTTTTTGTATGGACCCCTGCAGGCGCTGTCGGCCTCAGCGCCTTCGTGCCCTGCGCGGCGGCCGCGCGCTGTCCCGCTCCTGCCGCCGCTGCGCCTGCGCCGCCTTGCCCGCGCGCAGCCACGCCAGGAACTGCTCGGGCGTCTCCAGCGTGATGCGCCCCATGAGCGTGGCGCGAAAGTCGCCGATCACCAGCTCCGCGGATTTCTGCGCGTCCACGCGGCCGCCGCTCACCAGCGCACCGCGCTGGCGACCGACGACGGCCAGCAGTTCCTCGGCCGGCGCGTCCGCCAGCGCCTCTGGCGTGAAGCCAAAGCCGTAGCGCGCGATCAACCGGTCGGGATAGTCCAGCTTCAGCTTGTCCAGCAGCTCCAGCGCCACCTCCTCGTCGTCGTAGGCGTTGCGCCCCACCGCCCCGCTCGCCGCGAGGTTGAAGCCACTCTGCGGCACGATGATGTTGGGCCACAGCATGCCCGGCGTGTCGTAGAGATAGAAGTCATCGGCCAGCACCAGGCGCTGTTCGGTGCGCGTCACACCGGCCTCATCGCCGGTCTTCGCCGATCGCTTGCCCACCAGGGTGTTGATGAGCGTGCTCTTGCCCACGTTGGGAATGCCGCAGATCAGCACACGCATGGGCTTGACCATGCCCCCGCGGTTTGGCGCCAGCTCGCGGCAAGCCGCGATCAAGGCGCGCGCCGGCGCCGTGACGCTGGCGTCGAGCGCGATCGCGCGCGTGCCGGGCTGGGCGTTGTAGTGCGCCAGCCAGAGCGCCGTGCGCTCGGGATCGGCCAGGTCCTGTTTGTTGAGCACCTTCAGCGAAGGCCGCTTCTGCGTGAGTTCGCGCAACAGGGGGTTGGCGCTGGAGCCCGGCAGGCGCGCGTCCAGCATCTCGATCACCACGTCGATGGATTTCACGCGCTCGCCGATGGCTTGGCGCGTCAGGTGCATGTGACCGGGAAACCACTGGACGCTCATGGGGGAAACGGAAGGTGGGCAGCAGCCGCCAATGGGCCGCGAAGGCGCGCATTGTGCCTCGGTGTAAGCCCGCAGGCCCCGCCGCGCCGGTCTGCCTAGAATGCCCCGTCCTCCACCCGAGCGAAAGCAAGCCATGGCCATCACCGTCAAGATCGACCTCGGTTACGAATTCGCCGTCAAGGCCAAGGCCGCCGACGTGTTCAAGCTGCTGTCCGACGTGCCCGCGTCCGTGGCGTTTTTCCCCAAGGTCGAGAAGCTCACCGACCTCGGCGGTGGCAGCTACCAGTGGGAGATGGAGAAAGTCGGCACCGCCCAAGTCAACATCCAGACCGTGTACGCGAGCAAGTACACCAGCAAGTGGGACGAGGCCAAAGGCACCGGCACGGTGAAGTGGACGCCCGTCAAGGGTGTGGGCAACGCCCAGGTGGGCGGCCACTGGAAGATTGCCGATCAGAAAAAGTCCACCGCGATCGAACTCGCCATCGAGGGCACGGTGGACGTGCCGCTGCCCAGCCTGATGAAGATGGTGGTGGCACCAGTGGTCGAGGCCGAGTTCGAGAAACTCGTCGACAAGTACATCGCCAACCTGGTGAAGAAGTTCGGCGGCGAGGCCTGAGGGCGCGTCAGCGTTTGTTGATGGAGAGGCCGGAACGGGGCCTCGGGGCGGGGCACCCAGGGAGGGTTTGGCGCCGGCCAAACGTTCCCCCAACCATTCCGCTGCCCACCCATGCGCCTTCGCTCACTGTCCTGCCCGCCGATCCTTGGGGGCAACAATGTCCGTCCACCGTCCGGGGCGCCGCCGCTTCGCGCGCCGTTGGCCTCTTCATGCTCGTCCACCACCTCCGCCGAAGAGGAAGGGTCCTATGACAGCGGATCCGAGTTCACTGGCGAGTCCACCGACGGGGATGGGCCCGACGTCAATGACCTCATCTCTCCGCGCATCAACGCCACGGTGGCGTTGGTGCTGGAGCGCCGCTTCGAACAGGCCGTGCCACTCATGAGCCCGAGCGCCGGGCAGCTCTGGTTCCTGATCTGACCGCTGGCCGCGCGGGCCTCACGCCGCCAGCGCCTGCCCCTTGCCCACCGCCGCCACGCGCGGGTGTCCGAGGCGATCGGCCGACACGTACTCCTGTCGATACACCTCGAAGGGCATGGTGTCGGCCGCCTCGATGGCGCGCTGGTCGTCCACCGAACGCTTCGCCAGCGCCTCGAAGCGCGCCTGCTGGGCGTCGCTCCAGGGCAGGCCCAGCAGGTGCCGGTGCGTGAGCGCCGACTGGCCACGCACGAAAGCGATGAAGGAGTCGTCGTGGTGGGCCGACATGGCGCGCAGCACGCGCGCCGAGGGCAGGAGATCGGGTTGGCGCAGCGTGCTGCGCGCATGGGCCACGGCCAGTGCGTGCGCGTCGGTGCCATCCAGCTCGTCCAGTGCATCCGCGATGGGCTGCAACTGCTCGATGATTTCCTGGCCCCAGTCGCTGAGCTTCACGGGCGCGCCGCGGCGCAGCAACTCCAGGCCGGGCTCGCGGCCGCGCGCGGCCGTCAGGTGCTGGTTCTGAGCGAGTTCGCGGATTTCGCTCGGCGTGTCGGGCGGGCTGTCGGCCAGCAGACAGTGCAGCAGGAACACATCGAGGAAACGCAGCGTCATCGCATCGATGCCGATGGGCTCGAAGGGGTTGAGGTCGAGCAGGCGGACCTCGATGTACTCGACGCCACGCTCGCGCAAGGCGTGCAGCGGGCGTTCGCCGGGAAAGATCACGCGCTTGGGGCGGATGGTGCCGTAGAACTCGTTCTCGATCTGCAACAGCGTGGTGGCGAGCTGGTTGTAGTCGCCGCCCGGGTTGCGGATGCCCACGGTCTCATAGGCGGGCCAGGGCCGCGTGAGCGCGTCGTGCAGCGAGGCCGCGTAGCCTTCGAGACCGTTGTAGCTCACGGCCAGCGTGGCCTGCGCCTCGCTCTGATAACCCAGCCGGCCCATGCGCAGCGAGGTGCCGTGCGGCATGTACAGCGTGCCGCTGGCGCCGAGCTTCTGCAGCTCGTGGTTGCGGCCTTCGACGAAGCTGGAACACACGGCCGGCGAGGCGCCGAACAACGTGAGCAGCAGAAAGGCGTGACGGCGGAAGTTGCGGATCAGAGCGAAGTAGCCCTCGTTGTCCACACCCGGCAGGGACCAGTTGTAGTGGATGCCCGAGATGGTCTGCATGCGGCGGCCATAGCGGTGGCCCAGGCCCATGCGGTAGACGCTCTTGGCGCGGCCCACGTTGGACGAGCCGTAACGGCCGAGGGGAATGGTTTCGTCGGTGGGCAGGCCGCAGGGCATGCTCGACACCCAGAGCATTTCATCGCCCTGCGCCTTGAGCGTGCGCAGCACGAACTGGTGCACCTCGCCCAGCTCGGCCAGGCAGCTCTCGACGCTGGCGTGCACGCCGGTGATGAGCTCGAGCTGCGACTCGCTGTAGTCGGTGGTGATGTGGGGGTGCGTCAGCGCGCTGCCCAGCGCGGCCGGGTGCGGGGTGAGCGCCAGCTTGCCATCGGGCTGCGACCGCAGGCTCTCCTTCTCGAGGCCACGGCGCATGCCGCGCAGGCGCTCGGGGCCCAGGGCGGCCAGCCGTTGTTGCAGTGCAGACATAAGGACACTCTTGCGAAGCGGGGGCCGGAAGTTAACACGGCTGCGCGGATTCTGCAGACGCCTCGTCGGGGCATCCCCAGACGGCCTGGGCCCGGGCGATCCAGGCCTCGATCGCCTCGGGATCGTGGTGTAGGCGCAGTTCGTCGAAGGCGGTCTGGGCCTCGGGGTAGCGGTGGCGCAGGTAGTTGAGCCACTGCTTGAGCCGCCCCGCGCGGTGGCGGCGCTCGACGCGCGCGCTCACCCGGGCCCAGAACAGCGGCAGCAGCGGCACCACACGCGACCAGGGCACCTCGCCCTCGCCACGAATGGCCATCGCCATGCCCGGGTCGGTGATCTGGCCGCGGCCGATCATCAGGTGCTCGCAGCCCGTGACGGCCTGGCAGCGGCGCGCGTCGTCCGCATTCCAGATCTCGCCGTTGGCGATGAGCACCGGCCGCTGCGCGGGCAGGGCCTGCGCCACCCGCGCGATGCGTTCCCAGTGCGCGGGCGGCTTGTAGCCCTGGGCCTTGGTGCGCGCGTGGATCACGAGCTCGCTGGCGCCCGCGTCGGTGATGGCCAGCGCGTTGTCTTCGGCGCGCGCGTCGTCCATGTAGCCCAGGCGCATCTTGGCCGACACCGGCACGTGCGCGGGCACCGCGCGCCGCACCGCCGCCACGATGCGCCCCACGAGTTCGGGCTCGTCGAGCAGGATGGCGCCGCCCCGGCTGTTGTTCACGGTCTTGGCCGGGCAACCGAAGTTCAGATCGATGCCCGGTGGCTTCAGCGTGGCCAGGCGCGCGGCGTTCTCGGCCAGCAGCGTGGGGTCGGATCCCAGCAACTGCGGGCGCACGGGCACACCGGCCACCGTGCACCCGCCGTTCAGCAGCTCGGGCACCACGCGGATGAAGGCGCGCTCGGGCAACAGGGTGTTGGTGATGCGGATGAACTCGCTCGTGCAGCGGTCCACGCCGCCCAGGCGCGTGAGCACGTCGCGCAGCGTGGCGTCGAGCAAGCCTTCCATGGGAGCGAGCAGCAGCATGGGCCGTATTGTCCCGTGCGACGGGCCACCGCCCGGCGGCGGGGACAATCGCGCCCATGAACACCGCCGTGGACGACCTGCACCTGGTGCACGAGGACGACGCCCTGATCGTGCTCGACAAACCCTCGGGCCTGCTGGCCGTGCCGGGCCGCGGCCCGGACAAGCAGGACTGCCTGAGCGCGCGCGCCCAGGCGCGCTGGCCCGACGCCCTCATCGTGCACCGTCTGGACATGGCCACCTCGGGCCTGGTGGTGATGGCGCGCGGCCTGGCGATGCAGCGCGCCCTGTCCATGGCCTTCGAGAAGCGCCGCGTGCACAAGCGATACACCGCCGTGGTGGCCGGTGCGCTGGCCAACCCCGATGCCGGCAACGGCTGGCAGACCATCGACCTGCCGCTGATGATCGACTGGATGAACCGCCCGCGCAGCATCGTGCACCACGAGATGGGCAAGCCCAGCCTGACCCGCTGGCGCCTGGCGGCCGATGACCAAGGCGCGCACGGGGACATCGGCACGCGCTTAGAACTGGAGCCCGTGACCGGGCGCACCCACCAGTTGCGGGTGCACCTGCAGGCCATCGGCCACCCGATCGTGGGCGATCCGCTCTACGCCAGCGAGGCGCAGCGCGCCATGGCCGGGCGCCTGCTGCTGCACGCGGGCTGGCTTGCCTTGCCGCACCCCGTCAGCGGCGACACACTCGAACTGCACAGCCCCTGCCCTTTCTGATCCCGAACGACCGACCCGAAGAGACACTCCGCATGACCACCCCCCACCTCACCATCCTCACCGGCGCCTCGCGCGGCATGGGCCAGGCCATGGCCCGGCAACTGCTGTCGCCCAACCACGTGCTGCTGTGCCTGTCGCGCCAGATCAGCGACGAGCTGCAGGCCGAGGCCGAGCGCCTGGGCGCGCCGCTCACGCAATGGTCGCAGGACCTGGCCGACACCCGCGGGGCGCGCGATCGCCTGTCGAACTGGCTCACCGGCCTGAACCCGAAGGAGATCGCCAGCGCCACGCTGATCAACAACGCGGGCGTGCTCCCGGCCATCGTGCCGCTGCCCGATTGCCCGCCCGAGCAGCTCACCAACGCGCTGCGCGTGGGGCTGGAGGCGCCCATGCACCTCACGGCCGCGTTCCTGGGCGCCACGCGCGCCTGGGTGCAGGCGGGCTGGAAAGGTCCGCGCCGCGTGCTCAACATCTCCTCCGGCCTGGGCCGCAACGCCATGGCCTCGCAGGCGCCGTACTGCGCAGCCAAGGCCGGGCTGGACCACTTCACGCGCTGCTGCGCGCTGGAAGAGCTGCACCAGCCGCATGGCGCGAAGCTGGTCTCGCTGGCCCCGGGCGTGATCGACACCGACATGCAGATCCACCTGCGCGGCAGCGAAGCCCAGGCCTTCCCCGACCGCCAGCGCTTCGTCGACCTGCGCGAAAAGGGCATGCTCAGCAGCCCCGAGGACGCGGCCACGCGCGTGCTTGCCTGGCTCGACCGCTCGGACTTCGGCCAGAACCCCGTGGCGGACGTGCGCGACGCCTGAGGCTTCACCCGCGAGGTCGCCATGCTGCAACGACGCCGCTTCCTCGCCGCCTCCGCGCTCGCTGCGGGTGGCGTTCGCGCCCAGTCCACGGACTTCTGGGCCCGCCTGCGCGAAGGAGGCCATGTGGTGCTCATGCGCCACGCCCAGACCGAGCCAGGGGTGGGCGATCCGCCCGACTTCCGCCTGGGCGAATGCGCCACGCAGCGCAACCTGAGCGCCGACGGCCGCGAACAGGCCCGACGCATCGGCGAGGCCTTCCGTCGCGAGGCCATCCGCCTCGACGAGGTGCGCAGCAGCGCCTGGTGCCGCTGCGTGGACACCGCGCAGCTGGCCTTCGGCCGGCACGTGGTGTGGGCACCCATCAACTCGTTCTTCGGTGGGACACAGGCACGCGAGACGCAGACCCGCGAGGTGCTGGCCGCCGTGCAATCGCTGCGTGCGCCCGGCAACTGGATGCTGGTCACGCACCAGGTGAACATCACGGCGCTCACCGGCGAGTACCTGGCCATGGGCGAGGTCTTCGTGACACGCCCCGAGGGCGGGCGCCTGCGCCTGCTCGCGCGCCAGACCTTCTGACACGGGTCCGCGCTACGATGCCCCGTTTCCCCTTCCCCCTCAGATCCCTGGAGTTCACATGAGTCGAGACGTCTACGTCGTGAGCGCGGTCCGCACCGCCATCGGTACCTTCGGCGGCAGCCTGAAAGACACGCCACCCACCGCGCTGGGCGCGCTGGTCGTGCGCGAATCGCTCGCGCGCGCCCACGTGGACGGCGCCGACGTGGGCCATGTGGTGTTCGGCCACGTGGTCAACACCGAACCGCGCGACATGTACCTCTCGCGCGTGGCCGCGCTTGACGGCGGCTGCGCGCAAGGCACGCCGGCCTTCAACGTGAACCGCCTCTGCGGCTCGGGCCTGCAGGCCATCGTCTCGGCCGCGCAGGGCATCCTGCTCGGCGACACCGAGATCGCCATCGGCGCGGGCGCCGAGAACATGAGCCGCGCGCCCTACGCCAGCCTCAACACCCGCTTCGGCGCGCGCATGGGCGACGCCACGCTGGTCGACATGATGGTCGGCGCCCTGCACGACCCCTTCCACACCATCCACATGGGCGTCACGGCCGAGAACATCGCCGCCAAATGGGGCATCAGCCGCGAGGAGCAGGACAAGCTCGCCGCCGAAAGCCACCGCCGCGCACAGCACGCGGTGGAGGCGGGCTACTTCAAGGAGCAGATCGTCCCCGTGATGCTCAAGAGCCGCAAGGGCGAGGTGGCCTTCGACACCGACGAGCACTTCCGCCCCAACGCCACGGTGGAGGACATGGCCAAGCTCAAGCCCGTGTTCGTGAAGGAGAACGGCACCGTCACCGCGGGCAACGCCTCCGGCATCAACGACGCCGCGGCGGCCGTGGTGCTGATGAGCGGCGAGGAGGTCAAGGCGCGCGGCATCAATCCCATCGCGCGACTGGTGGGCTACGCGCACGCGGGCGTGGACCCGAAGTACATGGGCATCGGCCCGGTGCCGGCCACGCAGGCCGTGCTCAAGAAGACCGGCCTGAGCCTGAACGACATCGACGTCATTGAGGCCAACGAGGCCTTCGCGGCCCAGGCCTGCGCCGTCATCCGCGACCTGGGGCTTGACCCGGCCAAGGTCAACCCCAATGGCTCGGGCATCTCGCTGGGCCACCCCATCGGCGCCACCGGCGCGCTGATCACGGTAAAGGCCATTCACGAGCTCGACCGCTGCCAGGGCCGCTTCGCGCTGGTCACCATGTGCATCGGTGGTGGCCAGGGCATCGCCGCCATCTTCGAGCGTTCCTGACCCCGCACCGGAGGCCCGCATGCACGGACTGCCGACCGCCGAGCCGGCGGACCTGGGGCTGAGCCCCGAACGCACGCAGCGCATCGTCCAGGCCCTGCAGAGCGACGTGGACAGCGGCCGCCTGCCCGGCGCCTCGGTGCTGATCGCGCGGCACGGCCGCGTGGTGCTCGACGCCGCCGTCGGCCGCCTCGACCCGTCGCGCGACGCGCCCATGGGCACGGATGCGATCTTCCGCATCTACTCCATGACCAAGCCCATCGTCTCGGTGGCGGCCATGATGCTGGTGGAGCAAGGGCGGCTGCAACTGAGCGATCCGGTGGGCCGGTACATCCCCGCCTTCATGAGCCAGCGCGTGGCCGTGCCCGGCCCGCACGGCGTGGCGCTGGTGCCCGCCGCGCGGCCCGCCACCGTGCAAGACCTTCTGCGCCACACCGCCGGCCTGACCTACGAGTTCACCGGCAACGGCCACGTGAACGCGCTCTACTCGCAAGCCGGCCTGGGCAGCCGCGACCAGACCAATGCCCAACTCTGCGAGCGCCTGGCCGCGCTGCCGCTGGCGCACCAGCCCGGCACGGCCTGGGCCTACAGCCGCGCCACCGACGTGCTGGGCCGCGTGATCGAAGTCATCACCGGCCAGCCCCTGGCCGAGCACCTGCGCGAGGCCGTCCTGCAGCCGCTGGGCCTGCACGAGACGGGCTTTCATGTGCCGCCCGCGCAGCACCACCGCATCGCCGAGGCCTTCGAACACGACCCCGATGGCGGCGTGCAGATGCCCATGCACGACCCGCGCGAGGTGCCGAAGCTGGAGATGGGTGGCGGCGGCCTCATGTCCACCGCCCACGACTACGCGCGCTTCCTGCAGTGCCTGCTCAATGGCGGCGAGCTGGACGGCCAGCGCCTGCTCTCACCGCACACCCTGGCCTTCATGACGGCCGACCACCTCGGCGCCAGCGTGCCCCACGCCGACAACCCGCTGCTGCCGCCGGGCCACGGCTTCGGCCTGGGCTTCGCGGTGCGCACCGCGCTGGGCGAGGCCAGCGTCCCGGGCTCTCTGGGCACCTACCACTGGAGCGGCATCGGCGGCACGCACTTCTTCGTCGACCCGTCGCTGGGGCTGTTCGCCCTCTTCATGGCGCAGGCGCCGAACCAACGCATCCACTACCGGGGGGTGATGCGGGGGCTGGTGTACGGGGCGGTGGTGGCCTGATCTGGCAGAGAAGGCCGGCTCTCAACCCTTCCCCGGCAAGGCCTTCAGGTACAGGTGCAGCGCCCGCAGGTCCGTCTCGCTCATCTCCCGCAGCGACTCGAAGGGCATGACCTGCACCGCCGTTCCGTCCGGCCGCTTGCCGCTGCGGAACATGCCGATCAGCGCATCGGCATCGGCGTAGCGCCCCATGACGCTGCCCTCGCCCGGCGCCAGCCGCGAGGCCGGCGGCCAGTCGGGCGGGCCGCCGGGAATCTTGCCGCCCACCAGGCCCTCGCGGTGGCAGCCGATGCACATGTTCGCCACGTACTGGCCATGCGCCAGCGTCACGCCCTCGGGCACCGGCTGCTGCGGCGGCAGCGTGTGGTCGATGCGCGAAGCCGCATCAGGTACCACACCAAAGCCATAGAGCGCGCGCACCGGCAGCGGCAGTTTCACCACCGCGCCCGAGCCTGTCTGCGGCGGCAGTGAGCGGATGTGGGCCACGAGCGCAGCCAGGTCGTCGTCCGTGAAGCGGTTGTAGTCCTCGCTCGGCATCACCATCAGCGCACGGCCCTTGGGGTCCACGCCATGGCGGATGGCGCGCACCCAGTCCACCGGCTGGTAGGCGCTCACCACACCGCCGGGGCCGGTGGTGATGTTGGGGCCGGCGATGGTGAGTGCCCCGTCGTCCACGAAGGTGCGGCCGGCGCCGTTGGCACCGTGGCAGTCCACGCAGCCGCGGGACGCGTAGAGGTAGCGCCCGCGTTCCAGCGCGGCTGCGTCGCTCTTGTAGGGCACGGCCTGCACGGCCACGTCCACGCGGCGTTGCTGTTTGCGTTCGGCCAGCAGGATGCCGGTGGCCAGGGCGGCGGCGGCCAGGAGCACCAGGCTGCCCAGTCCAATGCCGAGCACGCGCAGCCAGCGCGTGCGGTTCTTGTTCGTCATTTACCCCTCCTCGTTGAGTGGAGCGATTGCACGACAGCGGGCCCAGGCGCGTCAACGCTCCGGTGGAGGAATAGCGCGTCGGTTTCGCCGGGTTAAGGGATTTTTCAGATGCGGTGACCCATGCGCGTCGCGCCGGCCAGCGGTGTCGGGCCTGGCCGGGTGGCATACATACGGTATGGGCAGAAGCGCGGGCGCGCGCTATGGTCCGGGCCTTGGCTGTCACGCTGCTGCGCCCACAACATGTCCCTCGCCCACCTGCTCGCCCGCCAGGCCCGCACCTCGCCCGACACCCTCGCCCTTTTCAACGGCACCGAGCCCTGGGCCACGCACGCGCAGTGGGCGCAGCGCAGCGCGGCGCTGGCGCAGCGGCTGAGCGCGGCCGGGCTGCAACCCGGCGATCGCGTGGTGCTCTTCATGCGCAACCACCCCCGCTACCTGGAGCTGCTGTGGGGCGCGTGGTGGGCCGGGCTGGCGGTGGTGCCGGTCAATGCCAAGCTGCACCCGGCCGAAGTGGAATGGATCATCGACAACGCGCAGGCGCGCTGGGCCTTCGTGACGAGCGACGTGGCGCCGCGGGCCCTGGCCGGGCTGGACCGGCAGATCGACATCGAATCGCCCGAGGCCGACGCACTGCTCGCGCCGCTGCCAGCGGGCGCCTTGCCCGATCCGCACGACAGCGCGCCGGGCGACATGGCCTGGCTGTTCTACACCAGCGGCACCACCGGCCGGCCCAAGGGCGTGATGCTCACGCACCGCAACCTCATGACCATGGGCCTGTGCTACTTCGTCGACGTGGACCCGGTGGACCGCGGCGACGCCATCGTCTACGCCGCGCCCTTGTCGCACGGCTGCGGGCTGTACGCCATCCCGCACCTGATGGCCGGCGCGCGCCACGTGGTACCGGCCTCGGGCGGGGTGGAGCCGGCCGAGCTGTTCGCGCTCGGCCAGGCGCTGGGGCCCTTGTCCACCTTCGCGGCACCCACCATCGTGAAACGGCTGGTGGACCACGCCGAGGCCCACGGCCTGGGACCGGCCGACGCGGCGCGCGCGTTCAAGACCATCGTCTACGGGGGTGCGCCCATGTACCTGGCCGACATCCGGCGCGCGCTGCGCGTGATGGGTCCGCGCTTCGTTCAGATCTACGGCCAGGGCGAAACGCCCATGGTGGGCACCGCGCTCTCGAGACGGCACATCGCCGACGCCGCGCACCCGGACCACGCGGCGCGCCTGGCCTCGGTGGGCGTGCGCGAAGGCTGGCTCTGGACCGGCGACCTGGGCTCGATGGACGCGCACGGCTTCCTCACGCTCAAGGACCGCAGCAAAGACCTGATCATCAGCGGCGGCTCCAACATCTACCCGCGCGAGGTGGAAGAGGTCTTGCTCACCGCGCCCGGCGTGGCCGAGGTGGCGGTGGTGGGCGCGCCCGACCCCGAGTGGGGCGAGGTCGTGGTGGCGTTCGTGGTCGCGGCACCGGGCCAGGCAGGCGATGCCGCCGCACTCGACGCCCACTGCCTCGCGCGCATCGCGCGCTTCAAGCGGCCCAAGCGCTACGTCTTCGTGGACGCCCTGCCCAAGAACAACTACGGCAAGGTGCTCAAGACCGAGCTGCGCCAACGCGCCGCTCAGTCGGAGAACCCCGCGTGACGGCAGGCCGCAAGGTGAACCACCACGCCCAGACGACCAGGATCAGTTGCAGCGGCGCGCGCACCAGCAGATAGATGGGCCCCCACGCATGGCCACCCATCGGCACCTGGTGCAGGGCCGCATGGATGTTGGCCGGGAAGAACAGAATCAGCACCGCCACGGCGCTCAGGCCAGCCAGCTGGCGCAACCGGGGGATGAAGAAGCCGATGGCAATGGCGATTTCCAGCACCCCGGTCAGGTAGACCAGCGGCGCTCTGCCCGGCACCCAGGCCGGCAGCATCTGCGCCATCGGTTCGGTCTGGATGAAATGCCCGCTGGCCGTGAACAGGAAGACCAGGCCCAGCCCGACGGCCGCAGCGGCCTTCGGGTCGGGCCCGCGCCGGCCGCTGGACGCGAGCAGCCGCGCGAAGAGGTACGGCGCGGTCAACAAGAGGAGCAAGACGATGGGTGTGATCACGGGGCGTTTCCTGCATGAATTCGGTGGTGCGCACCTTAGGCAGGTCAGGCCGTGAAGACGACGCCCTTGCGACGAATCGCCACCCGATGGGCGCCACTTGCCTGGGAGCGGCGCGAAACGCCAACGCCCTGCGCACAGGCGGCCGCCGAGAAGCCGCCGGCGTCGGCCACGCGCAGGAAGGTGATCAGGTCGTCGAGCTTGTCCATGGGCTCCCCCGGCAGGCGCCCTGGCTCAGTTGCCTTTGGCGGCAGTCGCCGGCGGGCGCCAGCCGAAGAACATGGGGTAGACCTTCTCCACCACCGGGCCGTCGAAATCCCAGGACACGCACTGGCCCAGGTGCGGCGGCGGGCGGCCGTCGTCGCGCGGCGAGAAGGCGCCGGCGCGGGTCTGCATGGCGGCCGTGGCCAGGTTGTAGAGCAGCTCACGCAGGTGGGTGCACCCGGCGGTGTTGCCCAGGTGGCGCTGGATGGTGTGGCGCCAGCCCTTGCCCAGCACCTCGCCCACCATGCGCTGCATGTTGGGCAGGATGCCCGGGCAGGGCTCGTGCGGGAAGGCATCCATGGCGACGGCGATGTCGCGGATCACCATGGCCTCGTCGTAGGTCACGCGGATCCACATGTGGTGAATGGGCTCGTGGGCGGCCCAGCGGCCCTCGCCGCGGATGTCGACGTCGAAGGGCTTGCTGTCGTGCAGCTCGCCCTCGATCTCCCACAGGCCATCGTCGCGGCGAAATCCCTGGTAGTTGACGCGGCGGGTGTGCATGGGCTGGCGCGCAGCGGGGGTGGGCAGTGGCACGTGGGGCTCCGGGGCTTCGGGAAAACCCGCGATTGTCGGATCAATCACCGCCAGGCGCTGGCACACTGGTGTCTTGCCTCCCAGGAGCGCGCCATGGCCCACGACCACGACCACGACCACGATCACCAGCACGACGAGCACGACCACGACCACCCCCACAGCGACGCGCCCTGGAAGCACAACGGCGTGCGCGTGATCCCGGGCAACCAGCTTGACGGCAACGTGCCCTCCACGCCGGGCATGGACCGCAAGGCCGCGATCAACTTCGCGCGCGTGGGCGCTCAGAAGCTGTGGGCCGGCACCGTCACCATCCACGCCAACGCCAAGACCGGTGCCCACCACCACGGGCACCTGGAAAGCGTCATCTACGTCGTCAAGGGCCGTGCGCGCATGCGCTGGGGAGACCAGCTGGAGTTCACCGCCGAGGCTGGCCCGGGCGATTTCATCTACGTGCCGCCCTACGTGCCGCACCAGGAGATCAACGCCAGCCCGACCGAGGTGCTGGAGTGCGTGCTGTGCCGCAGCGACGGCCAGGCGGTGGCGGTCAACCTGGACATCGAGCCGGTGGAAAAACCCGAGACGGTGCTGTGGGTGGACCCCACGCACCCCACCGGCGGCGTCTGACCGCGTGCCCGATCTGCGCAGCCTCACGTCCGTGGTGCCCGCCACGGGCCGGCTCGACACCCTTCTGCTGCGCCCGGCCCGGCGGCTGGACGCCGTGGCCGTGAGCGAGGCCGAGGCCGTGCACGGGCGGGGCCTGGCCGGCGACCACAGTGCCGCGCGCCACGGCGGCCTGCGGCAAGTGACCCTGATCCAGGCCGAGCACCTGCCCGTCATCGCCGCGCTCACCGGACGCGAGCTCCAGGCGGCCTGGCTGCGCCGCAACCTCGTCGTCTCGGGCGTGAACCTGCTGGCCGCGCGCAGCCTGTTCGAGGACGTGGTGATGCACATCCGCATCGGCGAGACCGTGGTGCTGGAGGCCACGGGCGACTGCGCACCCTGCTCGCGCATGGAGTATGTGCTGGGCCCCGGCGGCTACAACGCCATGCGGGGGCACGGCGGGCTGACGGCGCGGGTGCTGGTGGGCGGCGTGCTGCGTCCGGGGGATGCGGTGCGGATCGTGCGCGCCGCTGTTGTGCACACAAAAGGCACACACAGATAAAATTCGCCGGTGAAGCCGTTTCGCTGGAATCCGGACAAGAACCACGCGCTGCAGACCAGCCGCGGTGTGTCGTTCGAAGCCATCGTGGTGGCCATCGAAAACGGCGGTCTGCTGGACATCATGATTCACCCCAATGCCCGGCGGTACCCGAATCAGAAGATTTTTCTCGTGGCGCTGGATGGTTACGTTCATCTCGTGCCCTTCGTCGAAGCTGCTGACCACACCTTCCTGAAGACCATCATCCCCAGCCGCAAAGCCACGCGAGACCACTTGCCCACCGGAGGCCACGATGCCCAAGCTTGACGCCTACGAATCGGACGTTCTGGCGGCCTTCGAGAAGGGTCGACTCCAGTCGGTCGCCACCAAGGCGGAACTCGCCAAGGCGCGTGCCGCCGCGCGGGCCACCGCCATCAAGGACCGCAGGGTCAACATCCGCCTGACGTCGGGCGATCTGCAGGACATCCAGACCCGGGCGCTGGAAGAAGGCATGCCTTATCAGACGCTCATCGCGAGCGTGCTCCACAAGTACGCCACAGGCCGGCTGGTCGAGGCCGGAACGCAAGAGCCGGCCCCCGAGGGTTACGGTACGCGCCGACGCCGCAAGGCCTGAACCTCAATCCCCCTGAAAGCCCCCCGCCCGCAGCGTCACCACCAGGGTGTCGCGCCAGCCGTGGCCATCGGCCGGGTCGGGCTGGATGGGCGTGCTTTCGTGGATCACGCGCTCGTCGTCGAGCAGCAGCAGCGACCACGGATCGCGCAGCGTGAAGCGCTGGCCGCTGGGGCCGTTGGCCTCGAACACGCGGCTTTCACCCCCCTTGATGGCGTGGCGCCGCACCAGAAACACCGCCACCAGGTCCACGCCGTCGCGGTGGGCGCCCTCGGGCGTGGGACGGCCGATGCCGTCGGTGGTGTCGATGCGGAACGGGTGCGCCTCGACCGCCCAGGCTTGTTCGCCGCGCAAGGCGCTGGCCGCCGCACCCAGGCGCTGCAGCAGGCGAATCCAGGCCGGGGCCTGGGCCATGGCGGCCTCCATGGGTTCGAACCAGCGCTGCATGCCGCCGTGCAGGGCGTTGTATTCCACCGGCTGCCAGTGCGCGCGGTGCGGCACCTGCTCCACCCGCTCGCCGTCCACCACAAAGCAACTGTGTCGGCGCAGGCGGTAGCGGCCGCCGTCCTTCAGGTAGGCGTCTGGCGCCAGGCGGTCCCAGTGCGGCTCCAGGGCACGCAAGTCGTCCAGCGGCACACCGATCCAAGCGGCGGTGTCCTCGCCGCTGAGCAGGCCTGCGCCGCGCTCGCGCAGCGCGGTGTCGATGGCGTTGGGGGACAGGTAAGGGGGCGAAAACTCGGCGGCGCTCATTCCCACGAGTGTAGGGGCGCGCCTCGGGGAAAGCCCGCATCGGGGAATGCCGGCGTGAGTGGCCCAATGGCGCCATGAACGCCGCCGCCAACCCTGGGCCCCCCGAAGCGCCGCCGTCGAGCCAGGCCACCCGCGAGCCCTCGGCGCTGGAGCTGCCGATCGCCGACCTGCGCCCGGGCGACCCGCTGCGCTGGCTGCGGGCCGGTTGGGCCGACTTCCTGCGTTGCCCGGGCATCGGCCTGTTCTACGGGGCCTGCTTCTGCGCCATGGGGCATGCGCTGCTGGGCGTCTTCCGGGCGGCGCCAGCCTATGTGCTCGCGCTCTCGGCGGGCTTTCTGCTGATGGGCCCCTTCCTGTGCCTGGGCCTTTACGACGCCAGCCGGGCGCTGCAGCGCGGTGAGACGCCGTCGCTGGGGCGCTCGCTGCGTGCCTGGCTGCCCACCAAAGGCAGCATGGCCCTGTTCGCGGGCGTGCTGCTGGTGCAGGAAATGCTGTGGGGGCGCGCTTCGCTGGTGGTCTTCGCCGTCAGCTTCACGACCCTGCCGGACACGCAGCACCTGCTCGCCCAGATGCTGCGCGGCCAGCACCTGGAGTTCCTGATCACCTGGACGCTGGTGGGCGGCGTGTTCGCCGGTCTGATCTTCGTGACCAGCGTGGTGAGCATTCCCATGATCCTGGACCGCGGCGCCGACGCGATCTCGGCGGGCCTCACGAGCATTCGCGCCTGCCTGCAGAACCCGGGCGTGATGCTGTGGTGGGGCGTGTTGGTCAGCGCGCTGGTGGCGTTGTCGATGCTGCCGTGGTTCCTGGGCCTGCTGGTGAGCGGCCCGGTCATCGGGCACGCCAGTTGGCATGCCTACCGCGCCACGGTGGCGCCGGGCGGGCCAGCCGAGGCGGCGTAGTCAGGCGCCGCGCTGGGAGCGGCGGCGGTCCCGCCGCCCCGCCGCCGAGCCCAGCAGGGCCGGTTCGACCAGACCGTCGAACAAGGGCTGCAGCTTCATGATGCTGTTCATGGCCGCCCGCTCGTCGAGGTCGCGGCACAGCCAGTGCAGCAGGTCGGGCCGCATGAACCACAGCGCACGGGCCGATTCGGCCACCAGCAGCCGGTGGCGCAGTTGCTCCGCCTCGAAGCCGCCGGCTTCACCGACCAGGGCCAGCATGGCCTTGCGCACGCGCGCCAATCGGTAGGGATCGTCGTCGTGGCGGTTCTCGCCCTGCAGCCGCTGGGCAACGGTGTCGAAGAGGGTCGAGAGGAACTGCTTCATGCCTGGGTGGGCGCAACTCTTGTAGGGGCTTGTCGGAACATCCGCTGACGACGGGCGCCATTCCAGCACAAAACGCCCGTTTTGTAACGACCTTCGTGAACCTTCATGGCGCGGCGCCCGCGGGCGCACCCTCGCGCCACAGCCGAAGGGCCAGCCACCACGACAGCAAGGTGTTGGTCAGGGCCAGCAGGCCCAGGGCCAGACGCACGCCCGCCGGGGGCTCATGGATCTGGATGAACAGCACCAGGGCGCTGGAGAGCGCCTGAAAGCCGAGCACGAGCCAGAACAGGCCCTTGCGCGGCTGCCAAAGGCGGTGAACGGCGGCGGCAAGCGAAGGCATTCGCTCATTGTGCCCGGGCGGTTTCGGCCCCTTGCGCCTCCTTGGCGCGTTCGGCCTCCCGCTCCTGCAGCCAGCGCCACATCACCTTGCCGCTGCCACTCTTGGGCAGGGCGTCGACGAACTCCACCTCGCGCGGGCACTTGTAGGCCGCCATGTGCTCGCGGCACCAGGCCAGGATATCGGCCTCGCTGAGGCGGCCCTTCGCTTCGGCGCGCAGCACCACCACGGCCTTCACGCTTTCTCCGCGGTAGGCGTCGCGCGTGGCGATCACGCAGGCCTCGGCGATGCCGGGGTGCTTGAACATCAGCGCCTCCACCTCCGCCGGCCAGACCTTGAAGCCGCTGGCGTTGATCATGCGCTTGAGGCGGTCGGTGATGAAGAAGTAGCCGTCCCCGTCCACGCGCCCCAGGTCGCCCGAGCGGAAAAAGCGCTTGCCGTCGATCTCGATGAAGGCCGCGGCCGTGGCCTCGGGGCGTTTCCAGTACCCGTCGAACACCATGGGGCCGTGGATCACGATCTCGCCCGTCTCGCCCTGTGGCAGCTCGCGCAGTGTGTCGGGGTCGACCACGCGCGCGTCCGTGCTCATGAAGGGAATGCCCAGGCACTGCTGCTTGGGGTCGTCGGGCGGGTTGCTGTGCGAGGGCGCGGCCGTTTCGGTGAGGCCGTAGCCCTCGACGAAGCGCAGGCCGAACAGATCGAGCAGGCGCTGCGCCACAGCCTGCGGCATGGCCGCGCCGCCACCACCGATGTAGACCAGGCTGGACAGGTCGTACTGGTCGAAGCCGGGACTGGCCAGCAGGTCGATCACCATGGTGGGGATGTTGGTCCAGTGCGTGACGCGCCAACGCGAGATCAGGCGCCCGGCGAGTTCGCGGTCCCAGCGCGGCATCAGCACCAGGGTGGAGCCGGCGTAGATGGCCGTGTGCATGCCCGCGACCATGCCGGTGATGTGGAACAGCGGCACCACCAGCAGTGCCACCGTCTCGGGCGAGCTGTCCCCCCACAGGCTGCCCGCCACCGCGTTGTGCATCAGCGTGCGGTGCGGGTGCATGCAGCCCTTGGGCAGGCCGGTGGTGCCGCTGGTGTAGGGCAGCACGGCCAGGTCGTCGGGGCCGCGGTTGTGCTCGGGCAATGGCGCGGTGCTGGCCAGGGCCTCGGTCCAGCTGGCCACGCCACCACCCGGCAAGACAGGCCGATCGTGTCGCGCGCCCAGCCAGCCCTGCCAGGCCGGGGGCATGCCCGTCACATCGTCCATCGGGCCGATGGCGTCCGCGTAGTGCGTCACCACCAGGTGGCGCAGGCGCTGCGCCTCGGGCAACTCCGCGTTCGCTTTCAGCAACTCGCCAGCGAGATCGGCCGCGCACACGGCCACGCGCGCATCCGGGTCGGTGATGTAGTGCCCGAGCTCATCGGCCTTGTTCATGGGGTTGACCGGCACCACCACCGCATTGGCGCGCAGCACCGCGTAGCAGGCGACGATCCACTGCGGGCAGTTCTGCAGGAACAGGATCACACGGTCGCCATCGCGCACACCTTGCGCCCGCAGGTGTGCGGCCAGGCGCTCGGCCTGCCCGTGCAGCGCGGCGTACGTGGTGACGCGGTCGAAAAAAACCAGTGCGGCCTTGTCCGGGTAGCGCCGGGCGCTCACCGACAGGTTCTCCCACAGCGAGGTCTGCGGCGGGCGAAGCGCGTGCGGCAATCGCCGGGGCCAGAAGCTGTGGTGCGCGCGCACCGGCGGCTCCAGGTGGCTCATGTCGGTGGGTCTCCTTTGGGGTTCTTGTATGGCACGAATACTGCGTCTGGCGCCTGGGCCTAATTGATCGGATTGTTCAATAAAGCTTTTGCATAAGCCTCCCACGTAAACCCCGATCCCTGGCCCAAAAGGCCAGGACTACATTGCCCCGCTTGCGGGCGTCGCACCGAACAGGTGCCCGCGCGTACGTGCCCGACAACACCACCGACCTACGGAGTACCTGATGAAACTCAATGCCCTGAAGCTGACCGCCCTCACCCTGGGCACCACGGCCGCGCTCCTCGCCGCGCCGGCCCACGCGGGCAAGGACCTTGACGCCGTCAAGAAGCGGGGCGAGCTCAACTGTGGGGTCAACACCGGCCTTCCCGGCTTCTCCGCGGCCGACAGCCAGGGCAAGTGGAGCGGCATGGACGTGGACCTCTGCCGCTCGGTGGCCGCGGCCATCCTGGGCAACCCCGACAAGGTGCGCTACGTGCCCCTCACCGCGCAGCAGCGCTTCACCGCCCTGCAGTCCGGCGAGATCGACGTGCTGGCGCGCAACACCACCTGGACGCTCACCCGCGACGCCTCGCTGGGCCTCACCTTCGTCGGCGTCAACTTCTACGACGGCCAGGGCTTCATGGTGCCCAAGAAGCTCAACGTCAAGAGCGCCAAGCAACTCAAGGGCGCCACGGTCTGCGTGCAGTCGGGCACCACCACCGAACTCAACCTCACCGACTACTCGCGCGCCAACAACCTGAACATCAAGCCCGTGGTGTTCGAAAAGCTCGAAGCCGCGCTCGCCGCCTACTCCTCGGGCCGCTGCCAGGCCTACACCACCGACGCATCGGGCCTGGCGTCTTCGCGCGCCAAGGACATGGCCAAGCCCGACGACCACGTGATCCTGCCCGAGCTGATCTCCAAGGAGCCTCTTGGCCCGGCCGTGCGCCGCGGCGACGAGGACTTCGCCGCCATCGTCAAATGGGTGGGCTTTGCGCTGATCGAGGCTGAGGAATATGGCGTGACGCAAGCCAACGTCGACCAGCTCAAGGGCTCCAGCACCAACCCCTCCGTCATGCGCCTGCTGGGCATGGGGAACGAAGACACCGGCAAGCTGCTCGGCCTCGACAAGGAATGGGCGTACCGGGCCATCAAGGCCGTGGGCAACTACGGCGAACAGTTCGAGCGCCACGTGGGTCCGAAGACCGCGATCGCCCTGCCGCGCGGCGTCAACCAGCTCTGGACCAAGGGCGGCGTCCTGTACGCCCCACCGATCCGCTGATCCACGCCGGGCCGCACCGGCGGCCCGGCCTGCCCCCTGCCCGCAGCGATGCCAGTCGCTGCGGGCATTCTTCGTGTCCCCATCGCATCCGTGGCGAGGTCCCCGTTGACTACACCCGCATCTCCTCCACCCCCTTCACGACAATGGTCGCTCAACAGCCGGGCCACGCGCGGCGTGATCTACCAGGTCGTGGCGCTGGCCTTGCTGGGCCTGGGCCTCTGGTACCTGGCGCACAACACGCAGGCCAACATGCAGGCCCGCGGCATCCAGAGCGGCTTCGACTTTCTGGGCGCCAGCGCCGGATTCGACATCGGCGAAACGCTCATCGCCTATGACCCCAGCCAGAGCTACGGCCAGGCCATCTGGGTGGGCGTGCTCAACACCGTCAAGGTGGCGCTGGCGGGCATCGTGTTCACCACCATCCTGGGCGTGGCACTGGGCGTGGGGCGCTTCTCGCGCAACGCGCTGGTGCGCGGCCTGTGCTATGGCTACGTCGAGGCCTTCCGCAACGTGCCGCTGTTGCTGCAACTGCTCATGTGGTACCTGGTCTTCATCGAGCTGCTGCCCGCCTCGAACGAAGCCATGTCGGCGGGTGGCCTGCTGTTCCTCAGCAAGGGCGGCCTGTCCTTCCCCTGGCCCACGGCCGGCGTCGGCCACGTGCTCGGTGGGCTGGCCGTCGGCGTGATCGCCGGCGTGCTGTGGCGTCGTCGCGTGCAGAAGCGCTTCGAGGCCACCGGCCAGGATGGTGACCGCTTCTGGGCGCCGCTGGCCATGCTGCTGGTGTTCGCCGTCGTGGGCTGGGTGGTGGCCGGCATGCCCCGCGAATGGAGCATCCCGGAGCAACTGCCCTTCATGGTCGATGGCGGCCTGGCCCTCACGCCCGAGTTCCTCGCCCTGCTGATCGGCCTGACCACCTACACCGCGTCCTTCGTGGCCGAGGTGGTGCGCGGCGGCATCCAGTCCGTCAGCCGCGGACAAGACGAGGCCGCGTCCGCGCTGGGCCTGAACCCGCGGCAGAAGATGAAACTCGTGGTCTTGCCCCAGGCCATGCGCGTGATCATTCCGCCACTGACCAACCAGTACCTCAACCTCACCAAGAACTCATCGCTCGCGGTGGTGGTCGGCTACCCCGACGTGGTGTCCATCGCCAACACCACCATCAACCAGAGCGGCCGCGCGGTGGAGTGCATCGCCATCATCATGCTGGTCTACCTCAGCACCTCGCTCACCACCTCGCTGGTGATGAACTGGTACAACCGCCGCATGGCGATCCGGGAGCGTTGATCGCCATGAACGCGCAGTTCCAACCCATCGCGCCCCGGCCCTCGCCGGTGCGCCACTCCGGTGCGCTGAACTGGGCGCGCCGCAACCTCTTTGCCGACTGGAAGTCCACGCTCGCCACGCTCATCGTCGGCGCGGTGCTGCTGTGGGCTGTGCCGAAGCTGTGGCAATGGGTGATCGCCGGCGCCGTGTTCCGGCCCGACGCCGACGCCTGTCAGGCTGCGCGCGGCGTGGGCGCCTGCTGGGGCGTGATCGCCGAGAAGTACCGCGTCATCCTGTTCGGTCGCTACCCGTTCGACGAGCAATGGCGCCCGCTGCTGGCCACGCTGCTGATCGTCTTCACGCTCGTGATCAGTTGCATGCGCGTCTTCTGGACGCGCTGGCTGGCGCTGATCTGGCTGGCGTCGCTGGCAGGCTTCTTCGTTCTCATGGGCGGCGGCGTGCTCGGCCTGTCCAGCGTGCGCACCGAGCTGTGGGGCGGCCTGCCGCTCACCCTCATGCTGGCGGTGCTGTCGCTGTTCCTCGCCTTCCCGCTCGCGGTGCTGGTGGCCCTGGGCCGTCGCGCGAAGCTGCCCGCCATCCGCACCATCAGCGTGCTCTACGTCGAACTCATCCGCGGCGTGCCGCTGATTTCGGTGCTGTTCATGGCCTCGTTCATGTTCCCGCTGTTCGTGCCGCGCGGGGTGACGGTGGACGTGCTGGTGCGCGTGGTCGCGGGCCTCACGCTGTTCATTGCGGCCTACATGGCCGAAACGGTGCGCGGCGGCCTGCAGGCCGTGCCGAAAGGCCAGTTCGAGGCGGCCGATTCCCTGGGCCTGGGCTACTGGCAGACGCAGCGGCTCATCGTGCTGCCGCAGGCCGTGTCCATGGTGGTCCCCAGCATCATGAACACCTTCATTTCGCTGTTCAAGGACACCTCGCTGGTCACCATCGTCTCGCTCTACGAGCTCACCGGTGCGCTCGCCCTGGCCCTGAACTCCGACGTGCAGTGGCGCCCCTTCAAGCTCGAGGCCTATTTCTTCATCACGCTGATCTATTTCACCGGCTGCTTCGCCATGTCGCGCTACAGCCTGTGGGTGGAAAAACAGCTTGCCGCCAGCAAGGCGCGCTGAAAGCCGAACATGACCGAACAACAAGCCATCATCCGTTTCGACAAAGTCAACAAGTGGTACGGCAATCACTTCCACGTGCTGCGCGACATCGACCTCAGCGTCGCCAAGGGCGAACGCATCGTGATCTGCGGCCCTTCGGGCTCGGGCAAGTCCACTCTCATTCGCTGCATCAACCGGCTCGAGGAACACCAGCAGGGCGTCATCGAGGTCGACGGCGTCGAGCTCAAGGACGACATCAAGGCCATCGACCAGGTGCGCAAGAACGTGGGCATGGTGTTCCAGCAGTTCAACCTGTTCCCGCACCTCACCGTGCTCGAGAACCTCACGCTCTCGCCCATGTGGGTGGGCAAGATGCCCAAGAAGGAGGCCGAGGAGCGGGCCATGCAGCAGTTGAAGCGCGTGCGCATCGCCGAGCAGGCCAGCAAGTACCCGCTGCAGCTCTCGGGTGGCCAGCAGCAGCGCGTGGCCATTGCGCGCGCGCTGTGCCTCACGCCCAAGATCATGCTGTTCGATGAGCCCACCTCCGCGCTCGACCCCGAGATGATCAAGGAGGTGCTCGACGTCATGATCGAACTGGCCAACATGGGCATCACCATGCTGTGCGTGACGCACGAGATGGGCTTCGCCAAGGCCGTGGCCGACCGCGTCATCTTCATGGACCAGGGCCAGATCGTCGAGCAGAACACGCCCACCGAGTTCTTCAACAACCCGCAGAACGAGCGCAGCAAGGACTTCCTGTCCAAGATCCTCGGCCATTGACTTGAGGCGGTCATCGCGCGCTGACACAATGCGCGCGACACGGAGCCTGCGCCTGGCAGGCCCGACAAGGAGACCGCCATGCCGCAGCAAGCCCTTCCCGCCGCCCGGCGACTGACCTGGCTGCGCTGGAGTTGCACCACGGCCCTGGGCCTGTCCCTGTGGTGCACGGGCGCGGCCCTGGCCTTCGACGTGCAGGGCCACCGCGGCGCCCGTGCATTGGCGCCCGAGAACACGCTCCACGGCTTCCAGCGTGCGCTGGCCATCGGCGTGAGCACGCTGGAACTGGACGTGGTGCTCAGCGCCGAGGGAGTGCCCATCGTCTCGCACGACACCACGGCCAACCCCGACATCACGCGCGACCCGAGCGGGCGCTGGTTGCAGTCGCGCGGCCAGCCCTTTCACACGCTGACGCTCGACCAGATTGCCGCCTTCGACATCGGCCGCATCAACCCGTCGAGCCGGTACGCGCGCGACTTCCCGCTGCAGGAAGCCGCGGATGGCGAACGCATCCCCACGCTGGCGGCGGTGTTCGACCTGGTCAACCGCCTGCGCGCCGACCACGTTCGCTTCAACATCGAACTCAAGCGCAACCCGGAACGGCCGCAGGAATCGCCCGAGCCCGAGGCCTTCGTGCGCGCCGTGCTCGCCGTCATCCAGGCCCGGGGCATGGCAGCGCGCTGCAACCTGCAGAGCTTCGACTGGACCTTGCTCAAGCTCAGCCAGCGCCTGGCGCCCGACATGCCGCTGGCTTTCCTGAGCGTGCAGCGCCCCCGATCGAACAACCTGCACAGCGGCGTGTGGAGCGCGGGCCTGCGCGAGGCGGATTTCAAAGATGCCCCGGCCCTGCTGGCGGCGGCCGGCGCCCGGCTGTGGTCGCCCAACTTCAACGACATCAGCCGCAGGCTCGTGGAGCGCGCGCGCGAAGAGGGCCTGCGCGTGATCCCCTGGACGGTGAACGAGGTGCCCGACATGGAGCGCCTGATCGATTGGGGCGTCGATGGCATCATCACCGACCACCCGGAGCGCCTGCGCGCCGTGATGGAGCAGCGCGGCATGGGCCTGCCGCCGACCGTCGACACCGCGCCGGCCCGCCAGAACTGAACGACATGTCCCATCCACTGCTGCAACCCGTGGCCGATGCACTTGGCGGCCTGCGCAACGCGACCCTCTCGCCCGCCGAGGCCAGCGCGCGCCTGCGCAATCAGAGCGAACTGATCGCCGCCCTGCCCCCGCGCTTTGGCGAGGTGCTGGGCCAGTTGCTCGACCGCCTCGAGTCCTCTGCGCTGTTCGATGGCGAGAGCTGTTCCTTCAGCTCGCGCGAACTGCACGACAGCCTGCAGTTCTGGATCGACAAGGCAGAGGCGCGGCTGGCGGCCGCCTGAGCCCGTCACGGAAACCCGTGTCAGCCGCCCGTCGCGCCACCGGGCGGCCGGCGTAAGGCACGCGGGCGCCGCCGCGACCGACCCCTTTTTTGCGGAGGCCGCCATGTTCCCACTCAAGCGCATCATCCTGACCGCCGGGCTGGCTGCGATGGCCGGGGTCGCTACCGCTGCCGACCTGCGCTGCGAGGCGCAACGCGGCGCGCAGGCGCCGGCCATCGTCGAGCTCTACACCTCGGAAGGCTGCAGTTCCTGCCCGCCGGCCGATCGCTGGCTCAGCGGCCTGCGTGGCCACGACGGGGTGGTGGCGCTGTCCTTCCATGTGAACTACTGGAACCACCTCGGCTGGCGCGACCCGTTCGCCACGGCCGCCACCACCGCGCGCCAGTACCGCCTGGCCGAGCGCCTGGGCGCGCGCCAGGTCTACACGCCGCAGGTCGTGCTCAACGGCCGCGACCACCGCGGCTGGCGCGGTCAGTCGGCCGCGCAACTGCCCACGCCGTCGGGCCCGGCGCCCGCGCTGCGCGTCTGGCGCGAGGGTGGCGATCTGCTGGCGGAGGTGGCGGGTGGCCACGGCGAACTGGCCGGCTACTGGGCGGTGCTGCTCGATGAGGTGAGCAGCCGCGTCACCGCAGGCGAGAACGCGGGTGAGCACCTGCGCCACGACCACGTGGTGGCGCACTACCAGCCGGTGATGCCCTGGCGCGACGCTCAGCCGCACACCGAGCGCTGGCACCTGCCGCTGCGGGGCCCGCACCGCGTCGCCTTCGTGGTAACCGACCCCACGCTCACCCGGCCCGTTCAGGCGGTGGTGCTCAGCTGCCCTGCATGAGCCGGGAACCTAGCACGCGCTTTCCTTATCATCCACACCCATGCGCGCCCTCTGGATCGCCCTGCTGATTGCCCTGCTCCCCGTGCGCGGCTGGGTGGGCGACGCCATGGCCCTGTCCATGCTGGCAGCCCCCGGCGGCCATCCCGCCCAGCAGTCCAGCGCCGCCGGGCCTTGCCCGCACGCGGAGCCAGCCGCGGCCCACGACGGGGCGGCGCATGCCGAGTCCGCCCACGGCGATCACCGCCACCTGCAAGGTGATGCCGCCCACGACAACAACGCCGGGCACCAGCACCTTGCCTGCGACCTCTGCAACGGCCCGGCACTGCAGGCCAGCGCGGCCGATTCGCCGCGGGGGCAGGCGGCCCCCGGGCCTCAAGTGCTGCGCGCCGAGCGCTTCGCCAGCCTGGCCCCGCGGCAACAGCACAAACCCCCCATCGCCTGAGCGCTCGCACCCGTGGTGCGTCCGCGTGTGCCCTGCCGGGCCGCGCGCACGCCGTTCGCGAACCCTCAGGAGATGAACATGAAGCACCGCTTGCGGCTGCTGCCGCTGTGCGTGGCCTTGTCGGCCACTCCCTTGCTGGCGGGCACGCCCGCCGAGGCCTTGCGCGCCGCCGATCCCGGCGAAACGCCGGCCGCCCATACCCCGCCGCTGCCCGAACCGCAGCAACTGGACGCGCCCCCGACCGACACCGACCTGGCCCAGGCGCTCGCACGCTGGCGCGAGGCCAACCGGCGCGTGGCCGAGTTTCCGCGCGGCCACATGGACCTGCTGCGTTGGGAGGCCGCGCGAGCCCCCGCGCCAGCGCCGCCCGCCCCGGCGCCCGCCCTCCCCCTGATGCCGGCCGAGGCCTTGAACATGTCCCTGCGCGAGCGCCCGGACCTGTTCACCCACACGGGCATGAACCCGCTTGAACAGGCGCGCGTGCGGGTGGCCTTCGCCGGCCACGCGCGCACGCTGCAGCAGGCCTGGATCGACGCGGTCGCGCTGCGCGCCTCGGCCCGATTGAGCGCGCACGAACTGGACACGGCGCGCACCGGCACCGAACTCGGCCGGCGCATGGTGCAGGCCGGCAACTGGCCCCACGCCCGGCTGCTGCAAGAGCAGCGCATCGAGGCCGAGGCCTGGCGCGCCCAGGGCGACGCCACCCTGGCCGCGCAGGCGGCGCTGGAGCGGCTGGCCGGCCTGCTGGGCTTGTGGCGCGCGGCCGAGGTCCAGGCGCTCGCCGAGCGCCTGCCCGATGCCCTGCCCGCCCCGCCCGAGCGAATGGTCGCCCCAGCCCCCGACGCCTCGCCCGAGGCCGCGGCGCTGCGGGGCGATCCCTGGCTGGCGATCGAACGGGCCGAAGCCGCCCGGCTCTTCACCGGCCTGCCCGAGGGCCGCTGGGAGGCCTGGACGCGCCAGCGCGACGCAGCGCTGCAGGCCCTGGCCGCCACCGACGGCGGCGGTACCACGCCGCCGCACCTGGACGATCTGCGCCTGCTGCGCGAGCAGCGATCACAGGAGGCCGAGACACAGCGCGCGCGGCTGCTGCGCATGGCCGGTGAACGCCGCGCCATGGCACGCCTGGCCTGGTCGCAACTGGCCGTGCGCCACACGCAGGCGCTGCACGCGGACCAGGTCATTGCCCCCCTGAGCGACGAGCTGCAACAGGACATGCAACGGCGCGTCAACGGCATGCTGGAGAGCACCTGGACCCTGCTGGCCAGCGCCCGCGAACGCAGCGCCGGCCTGCGCACCGCCGTGATGGCGCGCCGCGACTACTGGCGCGCGCAAGCCGCGTGGCAAGCCCTGCTGGCCGGCGACGGCTTCGCCATCGACGGCCCGAGCGGCGCGGGCCAGGCCCCCACCAGCGGCAACGGCACCCCCCACTGAGGACACCCCATGCAACGACGACACTTTTTTGCCGGCGCTGCGAGCGCCGTCGCCGCCGCTGGCGTCAGCCGCGTGGCCCTGGCCGCGCTGCCCGAGGCGCCGCAACAGACATCAGCCGAGACGGCCGCCCCCTGGACGCCGCCCGGCGTGACCGGCGCGGGCCGCCCCTACCAAGCCGTGGTCACGCTCAACGGCTGGACCCTGCCCTGGCGCATGAACAACGGCGTCAAGGAGTTCCACCTGGTGGCCGAGCCCGTGGTGCGCGAGGTCGCGCCCGGCTTCCACGTGAACATGTGGGGCTACAACGGCCAAAGCCCGGGCCCCACCATCGAGGTGGTCGAGGGCGATCGCGTGCGGATCTACGTGACCAACCGCCTGCCCGAGCACACCACCATCCACTGGCACGGCCAACGCCTGCCCAATGGCATGGACGGCGTCGGCGGCCTCAACCAGCCGCAGATCCCCGTCGGCAAGACCTTCGTCTACGAGTTCGTGGCGCGCCGGCCCGGCACCTTCATGTACCACCCGCACGCCGACGAGATGGTGCAGATGGCCATGGGCATGATGGGCTTCTGGGTCACGCACCCGAAGCAAAAGCACCCGCTCATCGAGGACGCGCAGCGCGACTACTGCTTCCTGCTCAACGCCTTCGACGTCACGCCCGGCAGCCGCACGCCCCAGGTCAACACCATGCTCGAGCAGAACATCTGGTGCTGGAACAGCCGCGTGTTTCCCGCCATCAGTCCGCTGGTGGCGCGCCTGGGCGAGCGCGTGCGCGTGCGCATCGGTAACCTCACCATGACCAACCACCCCATCCACATCCACGGCATCGAGTTCGAGGTGACGGGCACCGACGGCGGCCCCACGCCCAGGGGCTCGCGCTGGCCGGAGGTGACCACCGATGTGGCCGTGGGCCAGATGCGGCAGATCGAGTTCATCGCCGACGAGCCGGGCGACTGGGCCATGCACTGCCACAAGAGCCACCACACCATGGGCGCCATGGGGCACGACGTGCCCACCATGATCGGCGCCGACCACCGCGGCCTGGTGGCACCGCTGCAGCGCGCGGCGCCCGACCACATGGTGATGGGCGAACGCGGCATGGCCGACATGGGTGAGATGCAGATGGAACTGCCCGCCAACACCTTCCCCATGATGACCGGCAGCGGCCCCTATGGCCCCATCGAGATGGGCGGCATGTTCACCGTCTTCAAGGTGCGCGCCGACCAGAAGCCCGGCGACTACAGCGACCCCGGCCCCTACGCCCAGCCACCCGGCACGCAGGCCCGCCTGGTGGAGACCGCAAGCGCGCCCGAGGCACCGCGCGACGCGACCCGCCCTTCCGGCCCCGCGCCGCAACCCAAGGCCAGCGCGCGCAAGCCCGCAGGCCACGCCCACCATTGACCCATCGAAGGGAAACCTCCATGAACCCGCAACGACGCACCCTGATTGCACTGCCTCTGGTGCTGACCCTACCTCTGGCGCGCGCGCATGGCGACGCGCACCGGGGCCACGGCGGCCCCGGCGGCGTGGTGAAGGAACAGAAGCCTTGGGGCATCGCCGGCGACGCGAAGGACGCGCGCCGCACCGTCACCGTCCGCATGACCGACGACATGAAGCTCACGCCCAACCACATCGACGCCCGCGAGGGCGAAACCCTGCGCATCCGCGCGGTGAACGCCGGCGCGTTGATGCACGAGATCGTGCTCGGCACGCGCACGGAACTGCAGGCGCACGCCGAACTCATGAAGAAGCACCCCGGCATGCAGCACGAAGAGCCCTACATGGCGCACGTACCGCCGGGCCGGCAGGGCGACCTGGTCTGGCACTTCAACCGCGCGGGCGAATTCGAATTCGCCTGTCTGATCGCCGGCCACTTCGAGGCTGGCATGCGCGGCACGATCCGCGTGCTGCCACGCAAAGGATGAACACCATGAACCGACGACAACTGCTGCTGACTGGCGCCACGCTGGCGCTGCCGGCCCGGGCCGTGGCGCAGGCCAAGGCACCGCTGCCCGTGCTGCAGGTCTGGAAAGACCCCAACTGCGGCTGCTGCAAGGACTGGGTCGCCTACCTGCAGGCCGATGGCTTCACCGTGCAGGTGCACGACACGGGCAACACGGCCATGCGCCGCCGCCTGGGCCTGCCCGAGCGCTACGCCTCGTGCCACACCGGGCTCATCGGTGGGTACGTGATCGAAGGCCACGTGAACGCGCGCGAGATCCGCCGGCTGCTCACGGAGAAACCCCCGGCCCTGGGCCTGGCGGTGCCCGGCATGCCCGTGGGCAGCCCGGGCATGGACGACCCCGTCTACGGCGGCCGCCAGGACCCGTACGACGTGCTGCTGGTGCAGCGCGATGGCACGGCGCGGGTGCTCCAGTCGTACTTCAGGCGCAGGTGAGCGGGCGCCTGGCACCTCACGGATCCCGACCGCCGCGAGCGGGCGAATACCGACGCTCTACCTCCGACGACCTAGTCTGAGCGGCACGTTGCCGGAACGCGCGCCGCTCGTTTGCAACGGAGGCTGCTTTTGAATGGAGAAGCACCCATGAGACGACTTGGCCTGCTCGGCGTCGGATGTGACGTCGCACATTTCACGAAGATTCCGCAGCTCAAGCCTGAAGCGCAAATCCAGCCACCCGAGGCTTGGGAGGTTCACGCCGCGCAGGACTTCATTCAAACCCTGTTCAGCAAGCAACTGAAGGAGGCCTGGCCAGAAACCCGAGTGAAGATACTGGAGGTGGCGCGAGAACTCCGGCACCGTGCCGACCACTGGGAAACGTACCAATGGGAAGAGAAGCCCCAGTACCGTCACATCGTCACGCCAGAGTCCAAGCGCAATCGCGCAGCACTGCTCGAGCGAGCGGTCGGCCTGATGGATGAGTACCTCCACACCCATCCGGACGCCGCGAACACCTGCATCGAAGTGCACAGCTATGAACCAGGCTCGGGCGACTTCCTGATGGAGCGCGTCCCCCACGTGCCACCTGCAAGCGCGCTGAATGCCTACTCACGCGGCGGGTATCTGCAGTACGCCGGATCCGACGACCCCAGGAGAAATCCGCTCGACCAACCTGCCCCGGGCGACTGCATCGTGGTGGCAGGGGCACCGGAAGGCGGGGGCGGCGCGCTCAAGCTCATCAGCCCCTGCTGGGGGCAGGAAGAACAGGCCTTCATGCAGATCCCGGCGCTGTTCATTGCCATTTATGGCGAGGGCTTCAAGACACGCTTCAAGGTGCCGGGCAGCGGCAACCTGATGGAAATCACGCCGGTTCTGGTGACAAACGTGGTGCCCCTGGCCACGCTGGCGAGTGACGTGCACTCCACTCGAAAACCGACGGAGAAAAAGGACGGGGACGGCCACGTGCTCCCACCCAACTACAGCACCAGCGTATTTCACGGCAGTGCGGAACAGTTCAGCGCAGAGGCCAGCCTGCTGAAGAAGGAAGGCCCGGTGGTCAACGCGCTGTTCTATTCGTTTACCGACATGCGCACGCGCGTCAGGGACAACGACCTTGTGTACCGTTTGGAGGACCTGCGCGACATGGCCACGAGCGTGGGCAAAGCCGCCAAGCTGCACGCCAGGGCCACCGCGCCAAAACACCGGGTGCAAGCCATCGGCGTCGGCGCCGGCATCTACGAACATGCCGAGTGCGTATCGGCGGCCATCACCCTGTTGATGATGGTTCTGCTGGGGCTCGATGCCCGCCTCTACTACGGCAAATCAGCCTTCGAAGCGGCGATGACGCTGGTGGGCAAGGTGCTCGACGCGATGGCTCTGAAATCGCCACCCGCGGGTGGCTTCACCCATGACGACTACGTGCGGGAGATGTTGACCCAGATCGGAAACGTGGAGGAAAAGGACAAGGTGCACTGGCAAATCGGTGGCTTCAAGAGGCCACGGCCCGCTCGTGAGAACGCTGCGAAGCAGACGGCGCCAAGCGAGGGTTCAACCGCCTCCCCCCTGCCGAGCGGCGCATCCCGTCCAACCGGCGACGAACTCAAGACCGTCATCCCGGTCTGACTGCCATCACACCCGACATCAATGGGGAACTGCCCCGGACTGGAGATTGGATGAACCGACTGCACCTGGTTGCCGTGCTGGCCTTCGCCACGGCCAGCGCCCTGGCCGCCGAACCCACGCCCGCCGACGGCGAGGTCCGCCGCATCAACCCCGCCGGCCAGGAAATCACCCTCAAGCACGGCGAGATCAAGAACCTGGACATGCCGCCCATGACGATGGTGTTCAAGGTGAAGGAGCCCGCGTTGCTGGCCAACATCAAGGCCGGCGACAAGGTGCGCTTCACGGCCGACCAGATCAACGGCACCTACACCGTGCTGTCGATCGAAGCCGTGAAACCTTGATCTGCATCAAACCCGGCGCCCGAAACGGCGCCGGGCACGAATGCGGCGCTACATATCGGCGAGCAGAGGCCGATAGCACGTGGGCGCGGCGGCCGAACCAGGCGCCGCCTCTCCTCACCACCAATCCATGCGCTCCAACCTGTCAGTCTCCCAACAGGAATACGTCATCCCGGATGGCGTGACCCTGGTCTCCACCACCGATCTGCAGAGCCACATCACCTACTGCAACCCCGCCTTCGTCGCGGTCAGCGGCTTCGACCGCGACGAGCTGATGGGCCAGCCGCACAACATCGTGCGACACCCCGACATGCCCCCCGAGGCCTTTCGCGACATGTGGGACACGCTGCGCAGCGGCTCGCCCTGGTCGGCCCCCGTGAAGAACCGCCGCAAGAACGGCGACCACTACTGGGTGATGGCCAATGCCACGCCCATCGTGCAGAACGGACAGACCGTGGGCTACATGTCCGTGCGCACCAAGCCCACGCGCGAGCAGGTGCAGGCGGCCGAGGCGCTGTATGCGCGCATGCGCGACGAGCGCGAGCGCGGCCAGTCGACGGTGGGCCTGCGGCGTGGCCAGGTGGTGCACCAAGGTCTGGCCGGGTGGCTGCGCCGCGCACTGCGGCCCAGCCTGGGCCGCGCCATCGGCGGGGTTTGCGTGGCGCTGGCGCTGGCCGGCCTGGCGCTGGGCGGGATGGGTGCGCGCCTGGGCACCACGGCCCAGGTCGCCCTGGCGGTGCCCCTGCTGGCGGCGGCTCTGCTCGCCGCCTGGGCCCTTCGCCGCCAGACCGTGCACCCGCTGGCGCAAGCGGTGCGCTTCGCCAACACCATGGCCGCGGGCGACCTCACCGCGCGCCTGGCGATGCGCGGCCCGGCCGAGTTCGGCGAACTCGCCGCGGCCCTGAACCAGCTCAACGTGAACCTGCAGGCGGTGGTGGCCGACGTGCGCCATGAGCTCGAGGGCGTGCAGGTCGCCAGCCACCAGATCGCCAGCGGCAATCAGGACCTCTCCTCGCGCACCGAGGCCCAGGCCAGCAACCTGCAGCAAACGGCGGCGTCCATGGAACAGATGAACGGCACCGTGGCGCAAAGCGCCAGCACCGCGCAGGAGGCCACCGAGCTCGCGCAGCGCGCGGCCAGCGTCGCGCGCGACGGCAACAGCGCCATGGCGCAGGTCATCACCACCATGGGCGAGATCAGCCACAGCTCGTCGCGCATCGGCGAAATCATCCAGGTCATCGACGGCATCTCGTTCCAGACCAACATCCTGGCGCTCAACGCGGCGGTGGAAGCGGCGCGCGCGGGTGAGCAGGGGCGTGGCTTCGCCGTGGTGGCGGCCGAGGTGCGCCGCCTCGCGCAGCGCACGCTGGACGCGGCCCGCGAGATCAAGGCCCTGATCGAGGACTCGTCCGACAAGGTCCGTCGCGGCAGCGAACTGGTCCACGGCACCGGCCAGACGATGAGCCAGGTGGTGGGCGCGGTGGAGCAGGTCAACGCGCTCATCGGCGACATCACGCACGCCACGCGCGAGCAGTCCAGCGGCATCGGGCAGATCAACCAGGCCGTGGGCCAGCTCGATGCGGTCACGCAGCAGAACGCCGCCATGGTCGAGCAACTCGCGGCGGCCGCGAGTTCGCTGCAATCGCAGGCCGAGGTGATGCACCAGGCGGTGCGGGTGTTCCGCCTGCACCCGCGCGGCAGCGCCGGGGACTGAGGGCCCGGTCGCCGGCCAGCGGTGCCTTCAACGGGCTCCGCCGTTCGCGCCGTGCCGGCGTCGTTTCACGGCGCCGCCGTGGCGTTTCGTCTCAGCCCCGTGGCGCGCGCGGGGCCGGCGGCCGACAGTGCGGTCTCACCGCCCCACCGGAGACCGCCATGCAGCTCACCCCCGTCATCGCCATCCACCTCAGCGCCGCGCTCGCGGCCCTGGCCATCGGCCCCGTGGCGCTGTGGGCGCGCCGCAGCGGCCAACCGCGCGCCGTGCTGCACCGGGCGGCGGGCTACGCCTGGGTCACGCTCATGCTCATGGTCGCCATCACGGCCGTGTTCATCCGCGACTACCGCCTGCCCAACATCGCGGGCTACACGCCCATCCACCTGCTGGTCCCCGTCACGCTGGCTTCGCTGGCGCTGGCCCTCTGGCACCTGCGCCACGGGCGCATCCGCTTGCACCGGCTGACCATGGTCGCGCTCTACATCAGCGCCTGCATCGTCACCGGCGCGCTCACCCTGCTGCCCAACCGCTACCTCGGCCAACTGGTCTGGGGCCAGTGGCTCGGCCTCATCTGACACCCACCCCGAAGGAGATCGCCATGAACACCGCGCCGAACATCCCCTCCACGCCGTTCGACAAGGACCTCGAGCGCACCGCGCGCCGCCGCGTCGCCGCCCGCATGGGCTGGACGCTGCACGCCCTGATCTTCCTCGCCGTCAACGCCGGCCTGGTCTACCTCTCGATGCGCAGCGGGCGCGACTGGGCCATCTACCCCGCCCTCGGCTGGGGCCTGGGCCTGCTCATCCACGGCCTGGCCGTGTGGGTGCGCCTGGGCGGCGGCGGCCTGTACGACCAGTGGATGGACCGCGAGCGCGAGCGCCTTCAGCGCGAGCGCGGCGCGCGCCGCTGAAGCCGCGTCCCGCGCGAGCCCGGCATACTGCGCCCATGGTCGCCTTCAACCCCCGCACCGTGGCGCGCCGCGCGCTCATCGCCGTGGTGTTCAACACCGTGCTGGCGCTGGGTATCAGCGCCATCAAGGGCGATCACTTCGCGCCGACCCTGCTGTACTCGCAGCTCATCGGCCTGTCCATCTGGGCCGGTATCGACGGCGGGCGCTACCTGCTCTCACCCGGCGGCTGGCCCGGCGTGCGGCCGATGGCCGCGCTGGTGGTGGTGGCCGTGTTCGCGGGCTACGCATTCGGCCTGGCCGCGGGCAATGCGCTGCTGGGCCGCCCGCTGCTGTCCAGCGCGAACAACCTCCCTGGGGCCACCGTCGGCTTCCTGCTGATGTCGCTGGCGCTGGGCGCTTTCGGCGCGTACTTCTTCACCAGCCGCGAAATGCTGGCCATCGCCCGGCTGGAACAGGAAGAAGCCCAGCGCCAGGCGAGCGAGGCGCGCTTGCGCCTGCTCGAATCGCAGCTGGAGCCGCACATGCTGTTCAACACCCTGGCCAACCTGCGCGCCCTCATCGCCACCGATCCGCCGCGCGCCATCCAGATGCTCGACCGGCTCAACGACTTCCTGCGCGCCACGCTGTCCGCCTCGCGCAGCGACGCGCGGGGCGGCCAGCACACCCTGCGCGACGAATTCGCGCGGCTGGACGACTACCTCAGCCTCATGAGCATGCGCATGGGCCCGCGCCTGCGCGTCTGCCTGGATTTGCCCGAGGTGCTGGCCCCCCTGCCCGTCCCCGCGCTGCTGTTGCAGCCGCTGGTGGAGAACGCCATCCGCCACGGCCTGGAGCCCAGCGCGCGCGGCGGCGAGCTGCACGTTGTCGCGCAACGCGAGGGCGACACACTGTGCCTGAGCGTGAACGACAACGGCGTGGGCAGCGAGGCACCCGCGCATGAAGGCTTCGGCCTGACCCAGGTGCGCGAGCGCCTGCAGGCCCTGCACGGCGCCAACGCGCGCCTGGAGTGGCACAGTGCGCCGGGCCAGGGCACGCGCGCGCGCCTGGTCCTGCCCATGCCCGAATCGAACGCCACGGCATGAACGCCAACGCCCTCATTGCCGAAGACGAACCCCTGCTCGCGCAGGCCCTGCAGGCCGAGTTGGGGCGCGCCTGGCCCGGCCTGCGCGTGCTCGCCACCGTGGGCGACGGCCTGAGCGCCGTGCAGCAGGCCCTGGCGCTGCGGCCCGACGTGCTGTTCCTCGACATCCGCATGCCCGCCCTGAGCGGGCTGGAGGCCGCCGCCACGCTGGCCGACGACTGGCCCGCCGAGCAGCCACTGCCCGCGCTGGTGTTCGTCACCGCGCACGACGAGTTCGCGGTGCAGGCCTTCGAGGCGCAGGCGCTGGACTACGTGCTCAAGCCCGTGCAGCCCGAGCGGCTGCAGCGCACCGTGGCCCGCGTCCAGGCCGCGCTGCGCGCCCGCGCCGCCAGCGTGGCGCCCGATTGGGCGGGCCTGCGCGCCCTGCTCGCGGGCGCGCCCTCGGCCGCGCCACGGCTGCGCCACCTCATGGCCAGCACCGGCAACAGCGTCCAACGCATCGCCGTTGACGAGGTGCTGGTGTTCGAAGCGGCCGACAAATACCTGCGGGTGCTGACGGCGGGGCGCGAATTCCTGATCCGCACCCCGCTCAAGGAACTGCTGCCGCAGCTCGATCCCGAGGCGTTCTGGCAAATCCACCGCGGCACCGTGGTGCGGGTGGACGCCATTGATCGCGTGACCCGCGACGAGGCGGGCAAATGGCGGCTCACGGTGCGTGGCCTCGACGAGGCCTTTGCCGTCAGCCGCCTCTACGCCGACCGCTTCCGCGCGATGTGAAGCGGTGGCGCGCCGGGGTCATCGTTTCAGTCGTCCCAGCCACCACGGCGACCGTCGCGGTAGCCGTGCTTGTAGCCATGTTTGTAGCCGTGCTTGTGCCAGTGCTTGGGCGGACGGTCGTGACGCCACTGGCGCGGGTGCTGGTACACGGGGTAGGAGTGGACGACCACCGGGTGCGGGTGCACGACCACGGGCCGCGGGTACACCACCACAGGGCGCGGGCTGTACACCGGGTAGCCGTAGGACGGGTAGCTGTAGACCACGGTGGGCGCGTTCGACACGCCCACGTGCACACCGGGCGAATTCACGCCGATGGACCAGTAGACGTTGTCGCGGGCCTGGGCCTGCGAGGCGATGCCCGACAGCGCCCAGGCGCCGGCTGCCAGCGACAGCAAGGCCAGACCGCGCAGTGCGCGGTGGTGGCGGGGGCTGAGAGACAGGGTATTCATGGGGTGACTCCAGAGCGACGGCGGCGTGCCGCACCTGAATTACAGACAATGCCGGGGCCGCGCGCACCACACGCCCGGTCAAAGCTGTAGCAACACGTAAATGGCGACCGATCTTTACATTCCTCCTCAGGCCAAACCCTTGCTCGACCAATGGTGCGGCGACGGCCTCACCCGACATTGGCCCAGCGAGCCGCGCGACAAACTCTGGTTCGGCTTCGACCCGGAGCAGGACGAGGACCTTCGCCACCGCTACGGCGCGCTGGTGGACGAGGCCTTGGCCGGCGGCCTGACCGACTGGGCCGGCGCACCCCTGGGCCGCCTGGCCCTGGTGCTGCTGCTCGACCAGTTGCCACGCAACCTGTTCCGCCGACAGGCGCGCGCCTTCGCCGGCGACCCACGGGCCCAGGCGCTCACACACGCGGCCGTGGCCAGTGGCGAAGACGAGCGCCTGCCCGTGGTGGCCCGGGTGTTCCTCTACATGCCGCTGGTGCACGCCGAGTCGCTGCCTCTGCAGGACGAAGCCGTGCGCTGCTTCGAGCGCCTGCGCGAGCAGGCCCCGGCGTTCTGCCACGCCACGCTGGACGAGAACCTGCGCTACGCGCGGCTGCACCGCGACATCGTGGCCCGCTTCGGGCGCTTTCCCCACCGCAACGAGGCCCTCGGGCGCGCCAGCACCGCCGAGGAGCTTGCGTTTCTGAAGGACGGGCCGCGCTTCGGGCAGTAGGCGCTCGCTCAGCCCCCGGCCAGCGGCCTCAGGGCCGCCGGCAGCCAGTCTGCGAGGCGCGCGTGGATGCGCGCCTCGCGCCGCTGCCACCAGATGCCCAGCGCCACGAAGCCCAGGCCCAACAGCGTGAGCACGAAGGGAAACAGCAGGCTGTCGGCGAACACCTTGTAGCTGAGGTAGCCCACGTAGCCGGCCACGCCAATGGCGCCGAACACCGTGAACACGCGCCGCGCGATGGCCGCGCCCAGGAACACCAGAACCACATTGATGAGCGCGTAGCCCAGCTTCGACAGCTCGGAGTCGCTTTCGCGAAAGCTCAGCCCGCACCAGAACATGATGGCGCCGAACAGGTAGAGCCAGAAGGCGAAGTCCTGCCGGTCGCGTGGGTCGCTGGCCAGGCGGCAGCGCAGGTCCACCCACACCGCGATGGCGCAGGTGGCCAGACCGAACACCAGGGACACGTCGCGCGTGAATTCCCAATCGAAACCCTCCTGGCGCGTGAGCATGTGCGCCACGTCCATGTTCAGGTACCACAGCGTCACGGCCACCGGCATCACCATGAACGGCAGGCGCAGCCACCACAGCATGCCCACGGCGGCCGCCAGCGTGAGCAGCTCCAGCGTGAGCCAGCGCCAGTCGATGAGGCGGTGGTAGTCGCGGTAGCTGTCGGGTCCGCCCTCGGGCCACAGGCCCAGGCCGCTCTGCACCGACCACGCCGCCAGCGGCACCAGGCACACCGCGATGGTGGCCAGGATGCCTGCCGGGATGTGCAGGCCGCGGCCTTGCAGGTGGCGCGCCACCGCCACCGCACCCACCGCGTACCCCAGCGAGAGCAGCAGCACGCCCCAGGCGCCGAACAGCTCCCAGCCCAGGGTCATGAACAGCGTCATGGCGCCAATGGCCAGCAGGCCGCCGAAGTAATAAAGCACGTGGGTGAAGCTGAAGCGCGCGGGGGCAATGGCATCGCCCGCCCAGCGCGCCCACAGGCGCTCGGCCTGCTCGAGAGAGATGTCGCCTGCCTGCGCGGCGGCCTGCAAGCGGGTCCAGTCGATCTGCAGGCGCTGGCTTCGGTCCGGCGCCAGGGTGTTCTCGTCGCTCATGGGGTGCTCCTCCTGGCGCGCACGATAGCGCACAAGTCCCGGCCGGTGGCGACGGCCTGAGCGTGCTGCCTACGCCATCGGTGGAAGCGGCCTTAGACCCGGGTCGACCCTCCCTTGGTCTAGACCCGGAACGGCCCGGCGCGGCCCTTCACCCATGCGCCGTCTCTTGATCATTTCGAAACATCAGATGAGCTCACTCCACGACGCGACCGATGCCCTGCGCCTGCTCACGCAAGCGAGCGAACGCCTGACCCAGATCACCGGCCTCACCGAAAGCGAGGACGCCGCCTGGTTCATCGACTTCCAGGGCGACGGCGGCTTCATGGCCGAGTGGTCTGCCGACTGGTCCCGCCTGGTGCTCACCGCCGACTTGGGGCAGCCCACGGCCGAGGGCGAGCTGAGGGCGCTGAACCTGGCCCTGTCCTACAACGCCCTGTGGCGCGAGATCGGCGACCTGCGCATCGCCCGCGACGGCGATGAAGGCGAGCTGATGCTCATCGGCGAGCTGGGGCCCGAGGACGGTGATCCCGAGACCTTCAACGCCGCGCTGCTGCACTTCGAGGCCCTGCGGCGCTGGTGGGTCGACGCCATCGCCCGCGCGGCGACCAGCAACCCGGCGCCGCCCACGCCGCCGGGGGTCATGTTCGATCGCATCTGATTTCCCATCCCTGCTCCCCCATCAACAAGCAAGCCATGTCCATCAAAAACATCTTCCGCACCAAGGCGCCAGCGCCAACCCCTGCACCAGCCCAACGGCGAGTGCAGTTCGCCGAATTCGACCGTCTCATCCTGGAGCCAAAGCGCGAAAAGGGGGCGAGGCGAGCTGCTCGGGTATCCGTTCACTATGGGCAGTCCCCCGCCCAAGCCGCCAACTGCAACGTGCCAAATGATCTGCGACGCCCGCCGCGTGGTCGCCAGGCAGCGGATCAAGCTTCAACCCCTCTGGATCAGCTCGCGCGAGCCAGCACCTTCGAAGACTTCGCCCGGATCCCGGGCAATGATCTGCCGACAGAGCCACAGCAGGCGCCCAATGCCGCGGCCAGACAGCTCGATCAGATCGCCAAGGCGGCGACGTTCGACGACATCGCGAGACTTCTGGGCAATTAAGGAAGCCATCGAATTCGCGGAGCGGGGCCCGCCTTGGCCCTGCCGCGACATCCCCGTGGCGGCGGTCCCTAGAATCCGCCCATGACCTCCCCCGCATCCCCCGCGCCCACCGAAGGCGACGCCAAAGCCAGCAACTTCCTGCGCCAGATCATCGAAGCCGATCTGGCCAAAGGCACCTACGCCAGCCGCCAGTGGGCCGGCAGCCCCGGCGACGCCGCCCACCAGGCCGCCGGCCAGCCCGACCCGGCCAGGATCCGCACCCGCTTCCCGCCCGAGCCCAACGGCTACCTGCACATCGGCCACGCCAAGAGCATCTGCCTGAACTTCGGCCTGGCGCGCGAGTACGGCGGCGTCTGCCACCTGCGCTTCGACGACACCAACCCCGAGAAGGAAGACACCGAGTACGTCGACAGCATCATCGACGCGGTGAAGTGGCTGGGCTTCTCCTGGGACGGCAAGGGCGGCAGCCACCTCTACCAGGCCAGCGACTACTTCGACTTCATGTACCGCGCGGCCGAATCGCTCATCGAGCGCGGCCACGCCTACGTCGATGAACAAAGCGCCGACGACATGCGCGCCAACCGCGGCGACTTCAACACGCCGGGCAAGAACAGCCCCTTCCGCGACCGCACGCCGGCCGAGAACCTGGCGCGCTTTCGCGAGATGCGCGACGGGAAACTGCCCGACGGCGCCGCGGTGCTGCGCGCGAAGATCGACATGGCTTCGCCCAACATCAACCTGCGCGACCCGGCCATCTACCGCATCCGCCGCGCCACGCACCACAACACCGGTGACAAGTGGTGCATTTACCCCATGTACACCTACGCGCACCCCATCGAGGACGCGCTGGAGCAGATCACCCACAGCCTGTGCACGCTGGAGTTCGAGGACCAGCGCCCGTTCTACGACTGGCTGCTGGAGCGCCTGACCGAAGCGGGCCTGCTGGCCAGCCCGCCGCCGCGCCAGTACGAGTTCGCGCGCCTGAACCTCACCTACGTCATCACCAGCAAGCGCAAGCTGGCACAGCTGGTGAACGAGAAACGCGTGAGCGGCTGGGACGACCCGCGCATGCCCACCCTCGTCGGCCTGCGCCGGCGCGGCTACACGCCCGAGGCGATCCAGCACTTCGCCGAGCGCATCGGCGTAACCAAGAGCGACAGCTGGATCGACTACAGCGTGCTCGAAGGCTGCCTGCGCGAGGACCTGGAGAACAAGGCGCCCCGCGCCATGGCCGTGCTGGACCCGGTGAAGCTGGTGATGAGCAACTGGGGCGAGGTGTTCGGCAGCGACGATCACCTGGAGACCTGCACCCAGCCCGCCCTGCCGCACTCGGCCATTGCTGAGGGCCAGACCCCACCGCCCGACCGGGTCTTCAAGATCGGCAAGGCCGTGTGGATCGAACGCGAGGACTTCGAGGAGGTGCCACCCAAGGGCTACAAGCGCCTGTTCCCGGGCAACGTGGTGCGCCTGAAGGGCGGCTACGTCATCGAATGCACGGGCTGCGCGAAGGACGCGGAAGGCCGCGTGACCGAAGTGCATGCCAAGGTGATCCCCGGCACCAAGAGTGGCACGCCGGGCGCCGACAGCGTCAAGGCCAAGGCGGCCATCACCTGGGTGGGCGTGGCGGATGGCATCCCCGCCGAGGTGCGGCTGTACGACCGACTGTTCAGCGACCCGCACCCGGACGCGGGCGGCAAGGATTTCCTGTCGGCGCTGAACCCGGACAGCCTGAAGGTGGTTCAGGCCTGGGTGGAACCTTCACTGGCCACCGCCAAACCGGACGACAAGTTCCAGTTCGAGCGGCACGGGTACTTCGTGGCGGACCAGGTGGAGCATGGCGTGGGTGGCAAGGCGGTGTTCAACCGGGTGACGGGGTTGAAGGATTCGTGGGGGAAGTGATCCACGCGCGCAGTGGGCGTTCACGAAGTGCTGGCGGCTCGCGAGAGTCGCCGGCATTTCGTTTGAGGGATGGCTGATTTGCAGCGTTCTCGAACACCAGGCCTGACGGCCTGTATGGCCGCTTTCAGGCTGAGTGCGGGTGTTGGTGACATGCGAGCCGTATTGCAGAGCGAGGTTGGCCAACGTGCAGAAGAAGATCAGCCTTGGCTGAACGAAGCAATGCAGGTCAGTTCGACTCAGCAGGATTTTTTGAACGAATCATCAACTGTCATGGGCAGCCGCTGCATGCTTTGTTTGCCGTCGGCGATTACACGCTGATGCGACCGATCAGCGCCTGGCGGTCGCCTGGATCGCCCGATTCACCCTCGGCCACCACTTGACCACGTTCGATCAGATAGTGCCGCGTGGTCAGGTTCAGCGCGCGATGCACGTTCTGCTCGACGAGCACGATGGGTGTCCCTTCGCGGGCCAGCTTGCCGATCAGCTCGAATATCTCGTCGACGATCATCGGCGCCAGCCCCTCTGTGGGTTCGTCGATCAGCAGGAGGCGCGGGGCCCCTGCCAGCACACGCGCAATCGCCAGCATCTGCTGCTCGCCTCCCGACAAGGTGGTCCCCATCTGGCGCCTCCGCTCGGCCAGACGGGGAAATCGCTGGTAGGTGTCGTCGAGGCGCCGACGGGATTCGGCCCGGCTGCGCGATGGGCACTGCATCTGGCCCAGTCGCAGGTTCTCTTCCACAGTGAGTCCGGGAAAGATGCGCCGGTCCTCGGGCACCAGGCCGATACCGCGGCGGCAGATCTGGTCGGCACTGACGCCGTCGAGACGCTCGCCATCGAACAGCACCTGTCCGCTCGACGGTGACAGCCAACCCGCAATGGTCTTGATCAAGGTGGTCTTGCCCACACCGTTGCGCCCGAACAGGCCGATCACCTCGCCCTTGCCCACGCGCAGGTCGATGCCTTGCAGCACGTGGCTCAGACCGTAGTGGGTGTGAATGCTTTTGAGTTCGAGCATCAGTGCTTCTCCCCGAAATAGGCGGCCTGCACCGCCGGATTGGCGCGCACCTCGGCCGGTGGGCCCTCGGCCAGCTTCTGACCCTGGTGCATCACGACCACGTGGTCCGACAACTGCATCACCAGATCGACGTCATGTTCGACGAGCAGGATGGACAGCCCGTGGTCACGCGACAGGCCCCGGATCAGGGACTCGGTTTCGCGGGTGTCGGTGTGGCTCATGCCCTGGGTGGGCTCGTCGAGCAGCAGCATGCGCGGTCGCGAGGCCAACGACACCGCGATCTCCAGACGTCTTTGTTCGCCATGCGACAGGTAGCCGGCCAGCTCGTCGGCCTTGGCGCGCAGCTCGAACTGACCGAGAAGCTCGTCGACCCGGTGCGAGGCGATAGTGCTGCGCACCAGTGGCCGGAACAGGCCGCGGCCACGCTCCAGAAACTGTGCGGCCAGGCGAAGGTTCTCGCGAACCGTCAGATCAAAGAACAGGTTGGTGATCTGGAAAGAACGCGACAGCCCGTTGGCCAGAAGCTGGTGCGGCGCCTGGCTGGTGACGTCCCGGCCATCGAAGCGCACGCTGCCGGCCGTGGGGCGGATGGCCCCGCTGATGAGGTTGAACAGGCTGCTTTTGCCTGCCCCGTTGGGCCCGATGACCGCGGTGATGCGGCCGGGCTGGGCCTCGAAGCTCACGTCGTGCACGGCCCTCAAAGCGCCGAACTGCACGCTCAGGCCCTGAACCGAGAGGATGGCGCTCATGGGCGGATCTCCTTGCGCGGGTGGCGGCGGTCCAGCCAGCGCTGCAGTGCCGGCGTGGCATAGCCGATCAAGCCGCGTGGCATCACGATCACGACGATCACGAACATCACGCCGATGACGATGTGGTGATGCGCGGTGAAGGACCCCACCACCGAGCGCAGGCCGGTGAGGATGGCCGAGCCATAGAGCGGCCCGATCAAGGTTCCGGTCCCACCGACGATGACGTTGATGACCGCATTGCCCGAGACCTGGAAGAACATCAGTTCGGGCGAAACGAACCCGCGCAGCATGGGGTAGAGCGCGCCGCTCGTACCCGCGATGCAGGCGGCCCCCACGAAGGCGCCCAGCTTGTAGCGCCAGGGGTCGACCCCGAGAAAGCCCACGCGGTGCTCGTTGGTGCGGATGGCATCGAGCTGGCGGCCCGCCGGGGTGTCCCTCAGGTAACGCAGTCCGATGTAGATCGCGCCGATGAACGCCAGCACCAGCAGGAAGAATCCTTCGGGCGTGCCCGAGTTCAGGCCGGGGATCACCTTGGCTGCGGGCACGCCGATGATGCCGTCGGAGGCCCCAAGCTCGCGCGTGTTGTAGATCACCTTTGACAGCACCTGCGCCATGCCGAAGCTGATGAGAGCGAAATAGACCCCCTTGGAACGTATGGCGATCAGTCCACCGATGAGGCCAGCCACCATGCTGAACGCCAGCGCGCTGGCCATGGCCAGCCACAGGGAGTCGCTCCAATGCTTGAGCACCAGTGCCGACACATACGCGCCCAGGCCGAAGAACAAGGCTTGTCCCAGCGGGAGCAATCCGACGCGACCCAGCAGCAGGTCTACCGACAGCGCCAGACCACCGAAGATCAGGGCCTCCGTGGCCAGGCGCAGGTAGAACACGTCGCCCAGGGCGAACGCGGTGGCGCCGAAGACCAAGGCCCCGGCAAAGAACAGGATGGCCAGCCATGACGCAGCGGAGCGTCGCCGTGCCGGGGGAACCATGGCATCCATGGCCTTGCGCCCCGAGGCGATCGCGGAAGAAGATGCGGGTGTGGTCATCTCAGGCGCTCCCGAGTTTTCCGAACAGCCCTTGCGGACGCCACATCAGCACCAGGACCATGATCCCGAACAGCAGCGGATCGCTCCATACGGGCGAGATGTAAAGGCTGGAGATGGACTGCACCTGCGTGAGCAGCAGGCCGGCCAGCACGGCGCCCTTGATGGATCCCATGCCGCCGATGATCACCACGCTGAAGGCGATGAGCACGAAGTCGCGCCCCATGGTGGGGAACACCGAATAGATCGGCGCCAGCAGGACGCCCGCGATGCCCGCCAGCGCCACACCGAAGGCGAACGTCGCGGCATAGACGCGGTGGACCGGCACTCCCAACGAAGCGCTCATGTGGCGGTCGTACGCGGCGGCTCTCACCACGGCGCCCACCGACGTGCGGAACACCAGCAGCCAGACCGCTGCGATCAGCGCTCCGCCGAACAGCATCACGAACAGCCGGTAATTGGGAAAGAACAAACCCACCATCTCGGTGGCACCGCTGATGGGCGCCTCCATGCGCAGCGGGTTGGCGCCGAAGACGATCTTGAGCGCGTCTTCCAGCACCACCGCCACGCCGAAGGTGAGCAGCAGGGTCAGCGTGTGGCGGTCCTTGCTGTGGAAGACGCGCTGGATAAGGCCGCGTTCGGTGGCGTAACCCAGCACCGCCATCAGCAGCGGCGTCAGGGCCAGTGCCCACCAGAATGACAGCCCGAGGCCCAACAGGGCCACGGCCAGGTAGGCACCGATGGCGTAGAACTCGCCGTGGGCCATGTTGATGACGTCCAGCAATCCGAAAATGATCGTCAGGCCCAGGGCCATCAACACCACGGCCACGCCGATGGAAAGGCCATTGATCATCTGCGGTGCCAGCACGAACTGCAGCCACTCCAGGGCGTTGCTCATGGTGTTGGGCTCCAGGCGTTGATCAGAAGCGGTTGCAGACGTCGGGACCGATTGCCGCGTCCGCCTTGACCTGCCCCACGAGCTCGAACTTGCCGCCATTCACACGCATGGCATACATGTCCTGCATCGCCTGGTGGTCGCCGGCGCGCATCGTCTTGGTGCCCTGCGGCGTGCTCCATTGAAGGCCCCGCATCGCGGTGCGGACCTTGTCGGTGTCGGTGCTGCCGGCTTTTTCGACCGCGGCCTTGTAGAAGAACAGCACGCCGTAGCTGTCGGCGCCGTACAGGTCGGGCGCAGACTTGTTGGCCGCTTCGAAGTCGGCCACGAACTTGCGGTTCTCGGGTGAGTCGATGCTGGTGGCATAGCCGACGCCGGTCACGAAGCCGTCAGCGGCCTTGCCGATGGCGGGCAGGTTCTGCGAGGTCACCGTGCCGGAGGCGCCCACCACCTGCACGTTTCGGCTGATGCCGAACTCGGCCATCTGCGAGAACAGGCGCACCGTGTCGTTGCCCGCCACCGACGTGTAGATGACCGCCGGACGGGCCGAGCGCATCTGGCCGAAGAAGGGTGAGTAGTCCTTGTTGTCGAGCGGCGCGAACACCTCGCCGACCGACTTCGATCCCTTGGCCTCGGCGGCCGACTTGAAGGCTGCCACCGTGCTGCGACCCATCTCGTAGTCCGGTCCGAGGTAGAACACGTTGGCGTTGGGTTTGGTGCCCGCGAGCCAGTCGGCCAGCGCGGCCGATTGCATGCCCGCCCTCGCGTTGACTCGGAACACATTGGGCGAACACTTGTCGCCGGTGATCGAGTCCGCGAACGACACGGTGGTCGCGATCAGGCGGCCGTTGCGCTCGGCGAGCTGGCCCACGGCCAGGGTGGATCCGCTGTTCACGGTGCCGGTGAGGAAGTCGACCTTGTTCACCTGGAACAGCTTCTCGGCCTTCTGCACGGCCACGGCGGGGTTGGCCTCCTCGTCTTCGTAGATCAGTTCCAGCGGGCGCCCGGCCACGCCACCGGCGGCGTTGATCTGGCGCGCGGCCAGGTCCAGCCCCCACTTCACCTGCTGGCCGATGCCGGCGTAGGTGCCCGACAGCGGCGTGACCACGCCGATGCGGATGGGCTGCGTCTGTGCCAGGGTGTTGCCGGCAAAACCGGCCAGGGCGAGCGCCAGCGGAAGGGATGCGGTGCGAAGGGTGGTGGTTTTCATGTCTGTCTCCTCAGGTGGGGTGGTGGAGGTGGCGGGGAAATCAGGTGCCGTTGAAACGGGGACGGCGCTTGTCGTGGAAGGCTTCCACGCCTTCACGGAAGTCGTTCGAGCTGCGCAGGCGCGAGTAGCAATGCCCTTCGAGCTCGATGGCGATCGACAGGGGCGAGTCCTCGGTGTCGTTGAGCAGCTTCTTGGCGGTACGCTGGGCCAGCGGCGAGAAGCCGCGCAGTTCGTCGACCAGCGCGTCGGTGGCGGCCTCGAGTTCGGCGTCGGGCACGCACTCGGTGGCCACGCCCCAGTCGCAGGCCTGTGGACCGGCGATGCGGCGGCTGCGCATCACGATGTCCTTGGTGCGCGTGATGCCGACCATCTTCTGCAGCCGGGCCGAGCCGCCCGAACCGGGGATCTGCCCCAGCTTCTGTTCGGGCAGCGCGTACAGCGTGGTCGGCGTGACCAGGCGGAAATCGCAAGCCAGGGAGATCTCGAAACCGACGCCGAAGCAATAGCCGCGTGCGGCAGCGATCACCGGTTTGCTGCAGCGGGCTGGTGCGGCCACGTTCCAGGCCAGCTTGCTCACGTGCTCGGGCGAGGCCTCGAGAAAGCCCTTGATGTTGCCGCCGCTGGAGAAGTGCTCGCCTTCGGCGCGCAGCACGATCACGCGCACCTCGTCGTTGGCGTCCAGCGCCTCGAAGGTGATGCGCAACTGCTCGCGCTGCGTCATCGAGATGACGTTGAACGGCGGTCGGCAGAGCACGATGTCGGCGCGCTGGCGCGCGGGGTCGATCTCGACGCGGTAGCCGTCGAACGCAGCACTCAGGGTGAGCGCGGGGTGTTTCAGGTCATTGAGTTGCATGGCGTCCTTGCAGGGTGTGGGAGAAACGAAGGGGAGGCCGCCGTCAGGCCGGTGGCACAGCGGGCAGCCATGGGGGCGCGGCGTCGAACTCGCCGGCCACCAGCTTGCGGCGCAGCACCTTGCCCACGGGGGATTTCGGGATCTCGCGCACGAACACGTATTCGCGCGGTCGCTTGAAGTTCACGAGATCGGAGGCGCGGCAGTGCGCGTCCAGCGATTCGGGGGCCACGTTGTCGCGCGCCTTGACAAAGGCCACCACCCGCTGACCCCAGCGCTCGTCCTTGAGTCCGGCCACCGCCACCTCGTCCACGGCGGGGTGCAGCGACAGCACGGATTCGATGTCGACCGGCGAGATGTTCTCGCCGCCGCTGATGATCATGTCGTCCACGCGGCCGGTGACGAACAGATCGCCGTCGGCGTCGACATAGCCGGTGTCGCCGGTGAAGTACCAGCCCTCGCGCAGGCTGCGCGCATTGGCCTCGGGGCGGTTGTGGTAACCCTCGAACGCCTCGTCGCTGAGCAGATCGGCCACGATCTGGCCTTCCTCGAGCGGTGCGGCCACCTCCTGCGGGCTCTTCGCATCGAGCCTGATCACCCGCAGGCGGGTGTTGATGCCCGCGCGGCCGGCCGACCCGGGCTTGCCCACGGCGTCCTGGTTGATCGAGAAGGTGTAGATCTCGCTGCTGCCGTAGTGATTCACGAACAGCTCCGGTCGGAAGGCCTGCTGCAGGCGCAGCAGCAGCGCGTCGTGCATGGGCGCGCCGGCGAAACCGAGCTTGCGCACGGATTGCGTGTCGGTGCGCTTGAACTCGGGGTGCGAGAGCAGGTCGTGGTAAAGCGTGGGGACGAGGTAGAGATGGCTCACGCGCTCGGCTTCGATCGCGCGCAGCGCGGCCGCGGCGTCGAAGCGGGGCATGCAGACGAAACGGCCATCCACCAGCGCCATGGTGAGCAGCGAGCGCACGCCCATGGTGTGGTAGAGCGGCATGACGCCCAGCGTGCGTTCACCGTAGGCATAGCGGTTCTGCGCAACGTGCGCCAGGGCGGCCACTCGCTCCGCGCGCTGCCGGCGCGGCACTCCCTTGGGTGCGCCGGTCGTGCCCGATGTGTAGAGCATGAGCGAGAGGTCTTCGGCCCGCGCCAGCGGCGTCGGGTCGGCGGGCGCGGAGAAGGCCTGCGCGAAGCCTGGGTCGTCGCTTACGATGTCTCCCGCTGCGATGCGCGCCACGGTCCGCGCAAGGGGCGACTGCGAAACCGACTCCTGCGACGCCGCCTCGTACACCAGCAGCTTCGCTCCCGAGTCGTGCAGCGCGTAATCGATCTCGTCGGATTTGGCGCGCCAGTTCAGGGGTGTCATCACCAGGCCGGCAAACTGGCAGGCCCAGTGCAACGTCGCGGCCTCGTGGCGGTTCTGCAGCACGCCAAGCACGTGATCGCCTGGTCGCAGGCCAAAGGCCGCCAGCCCGCGCTGCACGCCACCGATCGCACGCGCCCACTCGGACCAGGTCATTCGCAACGCGCCATCCACCAGGGCAGTGGCGCTGGCCGCGCGGTCCACGCTTTGAAGAAAGGTGCGTCCGAGATCAAGCACGGGCCACCTCCATCACGGCGTTGACGATCGGCGTGTAGCCGGTGCAGCGGCACAGGTGCCCGCTGAGCATGTCGCGCACCGCGGCCTCGTCGGGCACCTGGCCGTTGGCGCGCTGGCGCTGCAGCCAGTCGGCGCTGGACATGAGGATGCCCGCGGTGCAGAAGCCGCACTGCAGCGCATGGTGCCGCTTGAAGGCGGCCTTGAGTGCGTCCAGCACCGCGTCGTTGCCGCCGGGGTTCTCCACGGTATCGACCTGGCGTCCGTCCACCTGGACCGCCAGCGTCAGGCAGGCACGGGCGGCCACGCCGTCGATGCGCACCGTGCAGGCGCCGCAGACACCGTGCTCGCAGCCCACGTGGGTGCCGGTGGCGCCGAGTTCATGGCGCAGGAAATCGCTGAGCAGCAGCCGCGGTCGGGCCTGGCCGCTGCGCGCGCGGCCATTGAGGGTGAGGCGCACCGTGTGCAAGGCCTCGCGCTCGAGAACGGGGTGGTTCATGCGGGTCTCCGTGCTTGCTGGATGGCCTGTCGCGCCAGACGGCGCAGCAGGTGGCGGCGCGTGGCCGCGCTCGCGTGGGCGTCATCACGAACGTCGAGCGACCACGCGAGTTCGTTCAGCGCATCGTCGAGCGCGTCATCGGCCAACGGCGGCAATTCGACGGCGTGCGGCCGGTCACCCAGGCCGCCCACCGCCACCCGCATGCCTTGTGCATGGGCGATCACCGCGACCGCGCACAGCGCGAAATCGCCATGGCGGCGGGCGTGCTCCGCAAACCCGAAGGACTGACCTGCGGCGGGGCGTGGGAAACTCACCGCTTCGATGAGTTCGTCGGCCCGGCGCGCCGTGCTCAACAAGCCGGTGAAGAACGCAGCGGCGGCCAGCTGGCGGCGACCGCGCGCGCTGCACAGGTGCACCGTGCCCTGCAAGGCCACCAGGCACAGCGGCAGCTCGGCCGACGGGTCGGCGTGCGCGATGGAGCCGCACACCGTTCCGCGGTTGCGGATCTGGACGTGCGAGATGTGCGGGATGGCCAGTGCCAGCAGCGGTGGCACATCGGGATGGGCCTGCAACTGCGCTTGCGTGACGGCCGCGCCGACGCGCAATGCGCCGGGCTCCACCGCGATGGACGCCAGCTCGGCGCTGCGCGAGATGTCGATCAACAGCGCGGGCTGGGCCAGCCGCATGTTGAGCACGGCCATCAAGGACTGACCGCCGGCCAGGATGCGTGCGCCTTCGCCATGACGCTGCAACAGCTCGGCGGCGACGGAAGCGCTGTCGGCGCGCACGTAGTCGAACGCCGCGGGCTTCATGCCTTGACCCCCAGGCGCTGCAGCAAGCGGTGCCACCAGGCCACCGGCGCGGCATCGCCGCCCGCGGCCTGACGCCCTAGCGATTCGAAGAGCTGCGCCACGATCACACGCGCCGCGCCCTCCAGCATGCGGCTGCCCACCATGGCCACCTTGCCACCCACCTGGGCGCGGTAGTCATAGTGCAGGCGGGTGCCTGCGGCCGTGGCTTCCAGCCGCACCAGGCCGTCGCCCGCGCCTGTGCCCAGGCTGGAGCTGCCGCGGCCGGCCAGCCGCAGCCGTTGCGGCGCCTCGATGTCGGAGAGCGTGATGCGCGCTTCGTATCGCGCCTTGATCAGACCGATGCCCACCGTCACATCGGCCCGGTAGCGGTTCTCGCCATCGGCCTGCAGTGCGTGGCAACCCGGGATGACGCGGGCCAGCGCCGCGGGGTCGAGCAGCACGGCAAAGACGCGCTCGGGCGGCGCGGCAATCTCCACCGTGCCTTGCGCGGCGAGCGACAGGCCTTCGCCCGCGGCGGCCGGCGCGGGGGCAGGCGCCTGCGGGTGGCGCGGCGCGGGTTCGGCCGTCTGCAGGTGGTGGAGCACGCGATCGGGCGTGAGCGGCAGTCGGATGTCGGCGACGTCGCGCAGCGGACGCAGCGCATCCGCGAAGGCATTGGCGATGCAGGGCGGCGTGCTCATGTTGTTGCCCTCGCCCAGGCCTTTCGCGCCCAGCGGCGTGAAGGGGCTCGGTGTCTCCAGGTGCACGATCACCGGGTCGGGTGCCTCGCAGGTGGTCGGCATCAGGTAGTCGGCCAGCGTGCCGCTCTGGAAGCTGCCGTCGGCGCCGTAGCGGAACTCCTCCAGCAGGGCCGCGCCCAGGCCCTGCGCAAAGGCGCCCCGGATCTGGCCGTCGGCCAACGCCGGGTTGAGCAGGCGCCCGGCGTCGTGCGCCGTGATGTAGCGGTCCACACGCACCGCACCGGTATCGGGGTCGATCTCCAGGCCGCAGACGTCGAACACGAAGCCGTAGGCGGCCGAGGTGTTGACGCGGTCCTGAGGGTCGGGTGCGCGCAGGGTCTCTGGCGTCCAGAAGGCGGTCTCCCGCAGACCCGGTGTCTCGCCCGCCGGCAGCAGCGCAGGTGCCCAGTGCGGGCTGGCGGCCAGCCGCGTGAACGGCTGGGCCTGGTCCGGCTGACGGCGGTTGAAGACCTTGCCGTCCTCGAAGCCGATGTCCGCGCTGTCGCAGCCCCAGGCCGCGGCGGCGATGCGCGCCAGCTTGTCGCGCAGGCGCTGCGTAGCCAGGTGCACCGTGCCCGCCACGGCGCCCGCGAAGCGGCTGCTGTAGTTGCCCGCGGCCACGCTCCAGGCGTCCTTGGCGGTGTCGAACTCGACGTTGACCACCACCTGTGCAGGGTGCAGGCCGAGCACGTCCGCCACCACCTGGGCACACACCGTCATGTGGCCCTGGCCGGCCGGGGCGGAGGCGATGGTCACGTTGACGCCACCCAGCAGGTCGATGGCGACGGTGGCGCTGGCGATGGCGCCGTTCTTGGGCCCGGCCTTGGCGCGCTGTTCGGCCGTGAGCACGGTGCTGATGTAACCCATGTTCGACACCGACGGTTCAACGATGGCGGCCACGCCGATGCCGTAGAGCCGGCCTGCTGCCCGCGCTGCGCGCTGACGCTCGGTGAGTTGCCCGGCCTGTGCTTCGGCCATGGCCATGTGGGTCAGGCGCGCGTAGTCGCCGGAGTCGAGCACCGCGCCGGCGGCCGCGGTGTAGGGGAAGGCGTCGGCCGCCACGTAGTTGCGCAGGCGCAGCTGCACCGGGTCGATGGCCAGCTCGACCGCGATGCGGTCCATCAGCCGCTCCAGCGCGTAGTACACCTGTGGCCCACCGAAGCCACGCACCAGGCCGGTGGGGGTCTTGTTGGTCACGACCACGCGGTTGCGCACCGCCAGGTGCTCGATGGCATAGGCGCCGGTGAGCGCGCCGTGCATGCGGTAGAAGGTGGCGGGTTCGGGCGCGCGCAGGTAGGCGCCCACCTCGTCGGCCTGGTCGTAGCGCAGCGCCAGCACGCGGCCCTCGGGCGTGACGGCGGCCTCGATGGTGGTCAGCCGCGCCGTGGCCGAGGTGGCGGCGCTCAGGTGCTCCAGGCGGTCCTCGACCCACTTCACCGGCGCACCCGCCTTGCGCGAGGCCAGGCACATCAGCACCACGTACGGGAATACCGCCTGCTTGACGCCGAAGCTGCCCCCCGAATCGCGGGGCACGCGGTGGCGCAGCTTGTTGCCCGGCACCTTCAGGGCCATGGCCATCACCGCGTGCAGCGAAAACGGCCCCATGAAGTTCGAGAGCACGTCGTAGCCCTCATCGCCAGGAAGGTGCTCGGCTATCACCACCCCGCATTCGATGGGCGAGCAGCTGTTGCGCGGGTAGTGCACGGTGGTGCGCACCGTGCGCACGCCGGGCTGGGTGAAGGCCGCCCCGGGCTCTCCGTAGCAGAACTCGCGGTCCGACACCACGTTGCTGCCCACGGCCTCGTGCAGCGGCAGAGCGCCGTCCTGCAGCGCACGTTCGATGTCCATCACCACCGGCAGGGGCTCATACTCGACCCGCACCAGATCGAGCGCGTCCTCGGCGATGTAGCGGTCCTCGGCCACCACCACCGCCACCGGTTCACCCACGTGGCGCACGCGGTCCACGGCGAGGGCCCAGTGCTGCATCGGCTGCTTGACACCCACCACGAAGGGCTGAGCCCAGGCCTGCACGTCGGCGCCGGTGAGCACGGCGCGCACGCCGTGCAGCGCAAGTGCAGCTTGCGTGTGGATGCCGAGCAGCCGGGCGTGCGGATGGGGAGAACGCAGGACCGCCGCGTGCAGCGTGCCCGGGCGTGTGCCCAGGTCATCGGCGTAGGCGCCGCGACCGTTCAGCAGGGCATCGTCTTCCACCCGCTCCATGCGTTGGCCGACCCAGGCCTGCCGGGCGGCACCCACCAGTGAAGGTTCTGCGTGCAAGCTTGTCTCCTGTGCCGATGTGGCGGCTGCAGTTCATGTGCAGCGCCAGTGTCAGGAGGCAGGAGGTGCGCGCGTTATCGCCAGCGTCGGGCGAATGACCGGACGATCTGCCGGCTATCCAAAAAGTCTGGTGACTTTGCGGCCGCGCTCAGATCACGTGCGAGCGTGGGCCGGCCGGCGGCTCGAACAGGTTGACCTTGCGGCGGTAGTCGCTGGGCGTGATGCCCAGGTGCGCGCGAAAGAAGCGCGAGAAGTGGCTGGGCGCGGAGAAGCCGAGTTCGTGCGAGACATCGCCCACCGGCTCCTGGCTGTGGGTGAGCCGCTGCACCGCCGCCTCGAAACGCAGCACGTTGGCGTAAACCAGCGGCGTCACGCGCGTGTCGCGCTGGAACAGCGTGAAGAAGTGGGCGCGCGAGAGGCCGGTGGCAGCGGCCAGCCCGTCGACGTCGAGCTCGCGGGCCACGTCCTGGCGCATGAGGGCGATGGCCTGGCGGATGCGCGGGTCCATGGCCACCGGCGGTTTGCTGCGCAGCAGGCTGGCCAGATCACGCCAGCCCGAATAGCTCTCGACCACGGCGATGATGAGATTGAAGAGCAGGTCCTCGAGGCGTCCCGGGGAGACCTCATCGTCCCACCAGAGTTCGAGCACGAACTCCTCCACCATCTTGCGGGTGGCTTCGGTGAGTCGAACGCAGGGTTCGGGAAAGAAGCGCGGATGACCGGATAGTGCCAATGAGCGCTGCAGCTCGGCCAGCCAGCCGGGTTCGATGTAGAGCGCCAGGATCAGCGTGCGCGCACCGGGAGGTGCTTCGTGTTCGTAGGCGTGGTGTTCCCAGGCGTTGACGAGCACGGCGGTGTCGTCCATTAGCGGCGCCCGCTCTCCTCTCACGCTGAAGGCGCTGTCGGCACCGCCTGCCTTGATCAGGATGTGGCAATGGTGATGGGCGTGCCCCACCAGCGGTGCGTCCATGTCCAGCAGGGCAACCCTGCCGAAACGCCCCTGAAAGATCTTGATGGCTGAGGACAAGTTCGAACTCCTGGGCCGAACGATACCGGTATCTGTGGGCACTGAACAGGTGCACGCGACAGTGCCAACCGGGTGGTTGCAGATTTGTTCTCAAACCGTCATGACTGCCCATTCAGCAGCTTTGACGGTGGTCGAATGGCCGTTACGAGCAGAACCGGTCGTTTGGCCGGGAGAAACCACCGGCAGCACCCAGTCTGAACCAGCCCCTCGCTATACCCAGTGACACATCAGAGCGCGCCAAACCCGGTATCACTGAGTCGAACCGAATCGCCCGCCAAATTCCCCTGCCCCGCCCACACCGACAATCAAGCGCTGCGTCGCCCGCGTTGCCCCCACGTAAAACAGTCGTGCCTCGTCGCGCTCGTCCGCGCCGGCCGCGGGCATGTGACCCACGCCCACCAGCGCCACCACCGGGAACTCCAGGCCCTTGCTCACGTGCATCGTCATTACCTTGATGCAGTCGGCGGCGGGGTTGAAGGTGCCGGCGCCTTTTCGAACCTGGTGCGGCAGGCGGCGCTGGCGCAGGGCATTGGCGCAGATGTCCATCTCGCTCCAATGCCGGCACAAGATGGCCATGTCGCCCCAGGCGTGGCCCTCGTTGTGGGCGCTGGCCAGCAGTTCGGCCACTTGTTGCGCCTCTTCGCGCAAGGTGGGCAGGCGGATGACGAGCGGGGCGTCGCCATCGCGGCCGCAACTCACGGGCTTGAGCAGTGGCACGCCGTCGTCGTCCTTGTCTTCGGCGGTCAGCAAGTCGGCTGCGATCAGGCTGGCGGTCTCCAGAATCTGCCGCGTGTTGCGGTAGTTGATCTTGAGGATGGTGGTGCGGCCCTGGGCCTGGATGCCCACACTCCTGAAGCTGAACTGGCGGTTCTTGGTGCGCTCGTAGATGCTCTGTGCGTCGTCGTAGAGCACCAGCAGGCTGTTGGTGGCGGGGTCCACCATCTGCACGATGAGCTTGAACCACTCGGGAGCAAAGTCGTGGCCCTCGTCGATGAGTACGGCCATGTACTGGCCGCCAGGAATCTGCCGGCGCTCCACGCCGTGAATGACTCGGCGGACCATGTCGTCGAAGAAGTGCTCGCGCGGCAGGTTCTGCGCGGGTAACTCCTGTCCATACGCCACCAGCTGGTCGCGGCACCACTTGTGGAAGTGCACCGCGTGCACGCGGTCGGCAATGCCTTTGGTGTGCATCGCCTGTGCCAGTTGCTTGGCCAGCGGCTCGTTGTAACAAAGGATGAGCACGGGCTTGGTGTGTGCGGTTTGCGCGCGGGCCAGGTGCTCGGCGCGATAACCGAGCAGCATGGTCTTGCCGGAGCCCGCCACCCCGTGGATGACGCGGTGCCCGTCGCCCAGGCTGCGCGCCAGTTGCTCTTGCTGGATGTCCATCACACGCATGATGGACGGCAGGTCGGGCGCCGCTTCGTCAGCCGCATTGAACAGCGCGCCCTGCACCGGCACGCGGACGTCGGGGAACATGATCCAGCGCACGCGGTCGATCTGCGGCAGGCTCAGCGCCTTGTTGCCGAACGCGTGCGGAAACATGTTCCACAGGCGCTGCTGGAACGTTTCGACGTCCACCGCTTCCGTCATCTCATCGGAGCAGATGACCAGGTGCGGCTCGATGGCCTCGCCCAAGCCCGCCGTTTCGAATTGGCGCCGCGTGATGTGCGTGAACACCACGCCAAAGCCCCAGGGAAAGGCCAGCTTGCCCTGGTGCGGACCAAGCCCCTGCACCAATTGCGGGTCGCGCTCCAGCGCATTGACGACCTGGATCGCGCAATGCCGCGCCTGCGCCAGTGGATTCATCACCACCTTCACCTGACCATCGGGCGCGATCTCCCACATCTGGCGCGTGGCGCGCTGCACCGTCTCCAACCGCCAGTCCTTGGTCTCCAGGATGAGCAGGCCACGGCGCGGGTGCAGCAGCACGAAGTCGGGGTGTGTCTGCTTTGGGCCGATGGGCACGTCGTACCAGAGCAGGTAGTCGTCTTCCAGCTTTTGTTCGAGCCGCTCGGCGAGGCGCCGCTCACCGGGGGTCATGCGCGAAGCGCAACTGCCGATTGCCGGAATCAGTGTGGCCATGCCCTTGTAAGAATTGACGTCCCTGGGGTGGCATGATGCACGCAAATACCCCCAACCGCATGCTTCGGGTGTCAACGGCGCCAATTGAGTGATCGCCGTCACGTCCGGCGTCCAACCCGACCTCACCATGCTCGCCAACCTCACCCCCTTCCTCCTCCACTGGGCCCTCACCGCCTTCGCGCTCTGGGTGGCCAGCCATGTGTTCAAAGGCATGCGCTTCAGCGGCACGGGCGCGCTGGTGGTGTCGGCCTTGCTGCTGGGCCTGGCCAATGCCATCGTGCGGCCGCTGCTGGTGTGGCTCACCCTGCCGCTCACGTTGATCACCTTCGGGCTGTTCCTGCTGGTGATCAACGCGGTGGTGCTGATGCTGGTGGCGCGCCTGGTGGACGGATTCGAGATCGATGGCTTCTGGACGGCGTTCTGGGCGAGCCTGTTCATGTCGCTGCTGAGCCTGGTGCTCGGCGCCTTCGTGCTGGGCGGCACGCCGGACTTCACTATTCAGACCAGCCCGGGGCCGGGACAGGTCTGGCTCTGACGCGGTAGACAAATCCCCCAAAATGGGTACGATGAGACCCATTTTGGGTACTATCTCCGATACCACTCCCCCAAGCAGCGCCGCCGACGCCCTGTTTCCCCGCGTTCGCCAACGCGTCCTGGCGGTGTTGTTTGGCACGCCGGATCGCAGCTTCTACGCCAACGAACTCGTCGCTCTCGCCCAATCGGGCAAGGGGGCCGTGCAGCGCGAGCTGGAAGGTTTGAGCCACGCGGGCTTGATCACCGCGCGCCGGCAGGGCAACCAGAAGCACTACCAGGCCAACACGGCCTCACCGGTGTTTGCGGAACTGCGCGGACTGGTGCTCAAGACCGTGGGCTTGGCCGACGTGCTCACCGCGGCACTGGCGCCGCTGGCGGCCCACATCGAACGCGCCTTCGTCTATGGGTCCATGGCCAGCGGCGAGGCCACCGCGCACAGCGACGTGGATCTGATGGTCGTGAGTCCCGACCTTGCCTATGGCGAACTCTTCGGCGCACTGGAAGGTGCCAGCGCAGCGCTCGGTCGGCGAGTGAATCCCACCCTATACCCCCCCCAAGAGTTCACCAGGCGCGTGGCGGAAGATCAGGCGTTTGTCACACGCGTGATGCAACAGCCCAGGATATGGCTGATCGGCCGGGAGGGGCCGTCGCATGAACTGGGCACTTGAAAACCTGAGCGGTCCTGGCAAGGCGTTGAAAGCCGAGGCGCCGGATGCTCATGAGACCGCCGGCCTGATCCGCACCGGCACCGCGCGACTCGCGGACGCGCGGCATCCGGCGCTGTCCCTGGAAAGCCGTTTCGACCTGGCCTACAACGCAGCGCACGCACTGTGCCTGGCGGCCCTGCGCCGGCAAGGCTACCGGCCCAGCCATCGCTACATCGTCTTTCAGGTGCTGCCCCACACGCTGAACCTGGGCCCGGAAGTGTGGCGCGTGCTGGACCTGTGCCACAACAAGCGCAACCACGGTGAGTACGAAGGCCTTCTCGACATCGACGAGCGTCTGGTGGCCGATCTCATCACCGCCGCCGAACGCGTCGCGCAAGCCCTTCAGGCCTGATGCCCCGCCCCCACCACCACGTCTACGTCATCGAGCTGCACCCTGACGTGCTGCTCGAACCACGGTTTCGCGCCTGCAACCCGGGCTACCGCGACGGCAAGCCTTGCGTCTACGTCGGCATGACCGGCCTGGACCCCGACACGCGCTTCGACAAGCACAAGGCCGGCATCCAGTCCAATGGCTACGTCTTCAAATACGGACTGCGGCTGCTGCCCGACCTGTACGAGAGCTTCAACCCCATGCGGTACCAAGACGCGGTGGACAAGGAGATCGAGGTCGCGATCGACCTGCGCTCGGCCGGTTTCGGCGTCTGGCAGGCCTGAGGCGATTCAGTGCGTGGCGCCCGCCGCCAACGCCTCGTCCTGCCGCACGCGCAGCGCACATTGCACCGCCAACCGCAGGCCACGCACGATGTCGTCCAGCGCCATGTGTGGCGTGCCCTGTTCGGGCAACCAGGGCACGTGCACGAAGCCGCCGCGCGTGTGGCGCAGGCTGGCGCGGGTAGCCAGTGCGCGCATGAGGCCATAGAACACGTGGTTGCAGACGAAGGTGCCGGCCGTCTGCGACACCTCGGCTGCGACGCCGGCGGCCCGCAACTCGGCCAGCATCGCCTTGATCGGCAGCCCGGTGAAGTAGGCGGCGGGCGCGCCTGGCCGCACGGGTGTGTCGATGGGTTGTCCGCCCGCGTTGTCGGCGATGGGCGCGTCGTCGACATTGATGGCCACGCGCTCCAGCGAAATGGCGCCGCGCCCGCCGGCCTGGCCCACGCAGATCACCAGCGCGGGCCGGTGCGCGTCGAGCAGCGCTGTCAGACACCGCAGCGATTCGCCGAACACGGTGGGCAGTTGCGCTGCCACCACCGCGTGGTCCAGCAGGCGTTCACCGTGCAGGGCCTGCACCGCCTGCCAGCTCGGGTTCACCGACGCGCCGCCGAAGGGATCGAAACCGGTGAGCAGGACCGTGGCGGACGGCGCGGATATCGAGCTGGGGCGGGTGGGCATCGTGCCAATCTACCGCACGCGGTCCGGTGTCTCAGCGCCGTGCGACGCCGCCGCGGATCTCCACCAGCTTGGCCTGCAACCGGCGCTGGTTGTCCGCGCCCATGCGCAGCAGGATCTTCTGGCCAGCGGACATCGATTGCAGCTGGGGGTCGACGTACTCATAGCGCACCCAGGGGCGGGTAGAGACCACTTCGCCCTTCACCTCCACCAGCACGACGGCCGGCGGCGTGGCGGGGACGGGCGTGGCGATGAGCTGGTCCAGCACTTGCACCAGGCGGTCGTTGAAGTAGCGGCCGGGAAAGCCCAGCTCCTCGTAAGCCTGCTGGAACAGCGGGTACAGCCGTCGGTACAGCGCGACAGCCCGGCCCGTGTCCACCGACTCGACAAACTGCACGAAGGGCGCGTAGCGCGCGGCGTTGTCGGGGTGGATGGTCTCGGCCGCACCCCCAGCCCCCTTGGCCGCGGCGAACCGACCCGGCGTGGGGTTGACCGGCCACACCAGCACCGGCGCGTGCGAACGGCCCAGGTTGTCTACCGTGGCCACCGTGCGCTTCACGAAGCCCTCCAACTGCAGGAAGCGCAGCACGTTGGGGCGGCCCAGCAGTTCGCCGAGGCGGTCCCCGACGTAGGGATCGGCATCGGCCAGCGCGGGAAGGGGTGTCGGCTCCGCCGCTGGCTCGGCGGCCGGGGGCTCCACCGGGTGCTGGATGGCGGGCGTCGCCGGTTCAAGCGGGGCCGGGGGAACGACCGGTGCGGTCGCCACCGGCGCGGGTTCCGGGGCGGGCTGCGCCTGCCGGGACTGGTAATACTGCCAGCCAAAGTAAGCGGCCACGGCCAGGATCAGCAGCGCGAACAGGTACAGGGAAAGGCGGGAGTTGTCGTCTCGTTCGGGTTCGCGTGGCATGCCTCGTCGTCTCCGGGAAAGCTCAGCAAACGGCCGATCCTACGCCCCTGCATGGACCCCCGCAAACCGCTGCGCAAATGGCGCCGCGCGAGGCCTTGCCGCTCCCTACCGCTTCTTGTCCGGCGCCGGCGGCACCCTGCCGCCGGCTTCGCGCGCCTCGGACAGGCCGATGGCCACCGCCTGCTTGCGGCTCGTCACCTTCTGGCCCGAGCTGGAGCGCAGCTTGCCCTCCTTCATTTCATGTACGGCTTTTTCGACCTTCTCCGACGCCTTGGGTCCGTATTTGCTCATGGCGGCATCTCCTTGATTTGAAAGGGATCGGGCTCAGGCAATCGGCATGCCGCATGCCCCGTTCAATCAATGTGAGCGCCCGCAAACCCATCTCCACAAACCCTGGGCGTGAATGGAACTTCCGTCTTAGCACTCCCTCCAAGCGAGTGCTAATATTCTTGTCCGATACCCCGAGGAGCTCATCCATGACCCATTCGCTTGTTCCCGTGGCCGCTGCCCCGAGCAGCGATCTGGCCGTGGCCGGCTCCTGGAGCCGTTCGCTCACGCTGCCGCCGCTGGGCCACCTGGATGCCTACATTTCCGCCGTGAACCGTCTGCCCATGCTCAGCCTGGAGGAGGAGCAGGACGCCGCGCGCCGGCTGCGCGACCACAACGACCTGGACGCTGCCGGCCGCCTGGTCATGTCGCACCTGCGGCTGGTGGTCTCCATTTCCCGCCAGTACCTGGGCTATGGCCTGCCGCACGGCGACCTGATCCAGGAAGGCAGCGTGGGCCTGATGAAGGCCGTCAAGCGCTTCGACCCCGACCAGGGCGTGCGTCTGGTGAGCTATGCCATCCACTGGATCAAGGCCGAGATCCACGAGTACATCCTGAAGAACTGGCGCATGGTCAAGCTGGCCACCACCAAGGCCCAGCGCAAGCTGTTCTTCAATCTGCGCTCGCGCAAGCAGGGCCTGCGCGCCGAGGCCGCCGAGGGCGAGACCCACCGCGAAGTCCTGAGCGACGCCGAGGTCGGCCTGGTGGCGCGCGAGCTGAACGTCAAGCCCGAAGAGGTGCGCGAGATGGAGACGCGCCTGGCGGGCGGTGATGTGGTGCTCGACCCAACCCCCGGTGACGATGGCGAGGACGCCTTTGGTCCCATCGCCTACCTGGCGGATGGCGCGCATGAACCCACGGCGATGATCGAGTCCGCCCAGCGCGACCAACTCGCCACCGAAGGCGTGGCCCGCGCGCTGAGCGAGCTCGACGAGCGCTCCCGCCGCATCGTGAGCGAACGCTGGCTGCAGGTGAACGACGACGGCTCGGGCGGCATGACGTTGCACGAGCTGGCCGCCGAGTACGGCGTGAGCGCCGAGCGCATCCGCCAGATCGAGGTGGCGGCCATGAAAAAGATGCGCAAGGCACTCGCCGACTACGCCTGATCCGGCCGGAGCGATTGCACAATCGCTCCCCATGCCTTCTGCTTCCTTGTGGCGGCGCCTGAGCGCCGCCTTGGGCCTGTGCCTGGCCCTGTTCGCCTCCCCCGCCCTTGCCACCGACACGGCCGCGCCTGCCAGCGACGAGCCCATCGTGCTCGACCAGCGCCGCGCCACGATCCCACTGGCTGGCCGCAGCCTCCAGCTGGTGGACGCCAGCGGCGCGCTGGGCATCGAGGAGATCGCATCGGGGCAGCATGCCTTGTCCTGGCACTTGCACGGCGCGGGCGACAGGGTGCGGCTGGACGACCATGCGGCGTTGTGGTTGCGCTTCGACGTGCTGATGCGCAACACCGACGTGCATTGGGAACTCGAACTGGCGCGGTCGGGCACCGATGCCATCGAGCTCTACTACCGCGACCGCCAGGGCCACTGGCGCGTGCAGCGTGCCGGTGACCGACTGGCCGTTCGCGACTGGGCGAACCCCGACCGCTACCCCGTCTTCAGTCTGGACGTGAGACCCGACGAGACCGTTCGCTATTGGGTGCGCGTCGAACACGCGCGGGTGCCGTTCTCTGGCGTGTTCCAGCTCCACGACCACAACAGCCTGCGCGAGCAACGCATCCACCAGCAGTTCGGGCTCGGCGCCTACTTCGGCATGGCCCTGCTGCTGACGCTCGTGGCTCTGGTCAACATGGTGGTGTTCCGCGACGCGGCCTTTGCGGCCTATGCCCTCTACATCACCTTGCTGGGCCTGTCGCTCGCCGCGTCGCTGGGCGTGGCGGGGCAGTTCCTGTGGCCAGGGCTCGCGCGCTGGAACCAGGAGGCCGAGTTCATTCTTCTGCCTCTCCTGGGCCTGGTGGCCATGATGTTCGTGCGCCAGGTGGCCCAGCCGCGGCGCATCGGCCGCACGCTGGACCGGCAATGCCTGCTGCTGGCGCCGCTGTGGCTGGCGGGCATCGTGTGGGACCAGCTCCTGCCCAGCCCGTTCAGCTTGCAGGCGCTCACCGCATTGGTCTCGGTCTGCATGGTGGTCGTCGCTGCCATGCTCTGGAAGGCCTGGCGCAGCGGCGACATCTGGATCCGCTGGTTCGTGGTGGGCATGCTGCCGATGCTGGTGACCGCCGCCCTGCCCGTGATGCGCAACTTCAACCTGCTCTCCTCGGGTTTTCTGTCGCAATACGGCATGGTCATCGCGGCGGCGATGGAAGCGCCCATCCTCATCTACGCGCTGCTGCAGCGCTCGCAACTGCAGCACGAGGCGCAGGTGCGCGCGCTGGCCCTGGAACGCACCGAACCGCTCACCGGCCTGACGCACCGACCGCATTTCCTGCAGCGCCTGCACGACAGCCTGGTGCGCGCCGAGCGCTACGGGCATCAGGGCGCGGTGCTGCTGGTGCACCTGGACAACCACGCCGAGCTCAACGAGCGCCACGGCCGCGAGATCGCCGATCGTGCGCTGGTGATCGCGGCTTCTCAGCTGCGCTCGGTCGCGCGCGACGTGGACATCGCCGCGCGCGTGGACGACGACAGCTTCGCGCTCCTGATGGAAGGCCCGGTGAAAAACGAACAGGTGCTGCACACGGCCACCAGTCTCGTAGCCAATGGCCTGCGCCCTTCACCCCGCCTGCCGGCAGGCACCACGCTGCGCCTGCGTGTGGTGGCGGCTCTGCTGCCCGACGCCAAGGGCGAACTTGCCCAGGACGCCGGCGCGCACCTCGACTGGTTGCGCCAGGGCATGCTCACGCTCAGCGAGGACCCGCGCAAGGCGATCCTGCGGCTGAACTTCTGAGCGGGCGCGCTCAGCCCTCGCGGCGCAGCGCGGGAAAGAGGATCACGTCGCGGATGCTGGGACTGTCGGTCAGCAGCATCATGAGGCGGTCGATGCCGATGCCGCAGCCGCCCGCGGGAGGCATGCCGTACTCCAGCGCGCGAATGTAGTCGGCGTCGAAGTGCATGGCCTCGTCGTCGCCGCCGTCCTTCGCGTCGGCCTGCGCCTGGAAGCGCGCCGCCTGGTCCTCGGCGTCGTTCAACTCCGAGAAGGCGTTGCCGAACTCGCGGCCGGTGATGTAGAGCTCGAAGCGCTCGGTCACCTCGGGCCGCTCGTCGTTGGCGCGCGCCAGCGGCGAGATCTCGGTGGGGTGCTCCATGATGAAGGTGGGGTTCCAGAGTTCGCCCTCGACCTTTTCCTCGAAGAACATCACCTGCAGCGAGGCCAGGCTGCGCGTGGAGAGCTGGTCCTTATCTTCGGTGAGCCCCAGCTTGCGCAACTGGCCGCGCAGCCAGTCGGCGTCGTCCACGTTCGCACCGGCCTCGGTGTACTTGACGATGGCGTCGCGGATGGTCAGTCGCTCGAAGGGGGAGTCGATGTCGACCGCTCGACCCTGGTAGGTGACCTCGCCCTCCCCACGCACCGAGCGCACCACGTGGCGGATGAGCTGCTCGGAGAAGTCCATCAGGTCACCGTAGTTCCAGTACGCCGCGTAGAACTCCATCATGGTGAACTCGGGGTTGTGGCGCACCGAGATGCCTTCGTTGCGGAAGTTGCGGTTGATCTCGAACACGCGGTCGAAGCCGCCCACCAGCAGGCGCTTGAGGTACAGCTCGGGCGCGATGCGCAGGAACAGCTCCAGGTCGAGCGCGTTGTGGTGTGTGACGAAGGGCTTGGCGTTGGCACCGCCGGGGATGGGGTGCAGCATCGGCGTCTCGACCTCCAGGAAGCCGTGCGAGACCATGAACTGGCGCAGCGCCGTGATGGCCTGGCTGCGCGCGACGAAGCGGCGGCGCGCGCCCTCGTCGGTCATCAGGTCCACGTAGCGCTGGCGGTACTTGATCTCCTGGTCGTGCACGCCATGGAACTTGTCGGGCAGCGGGCGCAGGCTCTTGGTGAGCAGGCGGATCTTGTCGGCGTGGATGGTGAGTTCGCCGGTGCGGGTGCGGAACAGCACGCCCTCGGCGGCCACGATGTCGCCCAGGTCCCAGTGCTTGAAGGCGTTGTGCTGCGCCTCGCCCACGCTGTCCTTGTTCAGGTAGATCTGGATGCGCCCGCCGCTCTCGCCCAGGGAGGCGTCCTGCAGGGTGGCGAAGCTGGCCTTGCCCATCACGCGCTTGAGCATCATGCGGCCCGCCACGCTGGCGCGCACGGGCGCGGCCTCGAGCTCTTCCTTGCTGCGCTGGCCGTGCGCGGCGAACAGGGCGGCCGCGTTGTCGGTGGGTTTGTGGTCGTTCGGGAAGGCCACGCCCTCGCCCCGTTTCTGGGCCTCGCGCAGGGCCTTGAGCTTCTCGCGGCGTTCGGCGATGAGCTGGTTGTCGTCTTGTGCGACGGGCGCGGCGGCGGTGTCGGGGGTGTTGGCTTGGCTCATGAAAATGAAAGCGGGTTGGGCGCCTGAATGGCGCGCAACCCGCGATTGTAGTTTTTGGCGGCCCGCCGGGCCGCCAGCGGTCATTCGCCCAAATAGGCCGCGCGGACCTTGGGATCGGAGAGCATCTGCCTGGCGTCGCCCGTCATGATGATCTCGCCCGAGTCCATCACATAGCCCCGGTCGGCGATCTGCAGCGCGCGGCTGGCGTTCTGCTCCACCAGCAGGATGGTCACGCCCTGCGCCGACACGTCGCGCACCACCTCGAAGATCTTGTCGACCATGATGGGCGACAGGCCCATGGAGGGCTCGTCGAGCAGCAGCACCTTGGGCTGGCTCATCAGCGCGCGCGCCATGGCCAGCATCTGCTGCTCGCCACCGCTCATGGTGCCGGCGAGCTGGTCCTTGCGCTCCTTCAGGCGCGGGAAGATGCCGAACATGCGCTCGATGTCCTGCGCAATGCCGGCCTTGTCCTTGCGCACGTAGGCGCCCATCTGCAGGTTCTCGGTGATGCTCATGCGGGTGAACACGCCGCGGCCCTCGGGCACCATCGCCAGGCCCTGCTTCACCAGGTCCCAGGCGCCCTTGCCCTTGATGCTCTTGCCCATGTATTCGACATCGCCCGCCTCCATGGCGAGCGAGCCGGTGATGGCCTTCATGGTGGTGGTCTTGCCGGCCCCGTTGGAGCCGATGAGCGAGATCAGTTCGCCCTCGTTCACTTCGAGGTCGATGCCCTTGACCGCCTTGATGCCGCCGTAGGCCACCTTCAGGCCGGCGACTTTGAGTAGGGTGTTTGCCATGCTGTTCTCCTGCCGACTCAATGCCCGCCCGTGCCGAGGTAGGCCTCGATCACTTTCGGGTCCTTCTGCACCTCGGCCGGCGTACCGGTGGAGAGCTGCTTGCCGTAGTCGAGCACGGTCACGCGGTCGCACAGGCCCATCACGAGCTTCACGTCGTGCTCGATCAGCAGGATGGTGCGGTTGTCCTGTCGGATGCGGTCGATGAGTTCGCGCAACTGGATCTTCTCTGTCGCGTTCATGCCCGCGGCGGGCTCGTCGAGCGCGATGAGCTGCGGGTCGGTGGCCAGGGCGCGCGCGATCTCCAGGCGGCGCTGGTCGCCGTAGCTGAGGGTGCGCGACTTGTAGTCGGCGAATTTGCCGATGCCGACGTAGTCGAGCAACTCCTTGGCGCGCTCGGCGATCTCACGCTCTTCGCGCTTGAAGCCGCCGGTGCGCAGGATGGCACCGAGCAGGCCCGAATGCGTGCGGATGTGGCGCCCCACCATGACGTTTTCGAGCGCCGTCATCTCGGCGAACAGGCGGATGTTCTGGAAGGTGCGCGCGATGCCGGCCTTGGCCACCTCGTGCACCGCCGTGGGCGTGTAGGCCTTGCCCGCGAGCTCGAAACTGCCGCTGTCGGGCGTATACAAGCCCGTGAGCACGTTGAAGAAGGTCGTCTTGCCCGCGCCGTTGGGGCCGATCAGGCCATAGACCTGGCCGCGCTGGATTTCAATGCCCACGTCGCTGAGGGCTTGCAGGCCGCCAAAGCGCTTGGAGACGCTGGCGACTTTCAGAATGGTGTCTGTCATGCCGCGCTCCTCACTTGCTCAGGGACTTGCCATGTTCGGGGGAAGGCCACAAGCCCTTGGGACGCAGCAGCATGATGACGATCATGGCCAGCGCGATGAGCAACTGGCGCAGGATCTCGGGGCCCAGGCGGCCGTCCGTCATGGCCGTGAGCGGGTGCGCGACGTGGCGCAGCAGCTCGGGCAGGCCGGCCAGCACCAGGGCGCCCAGGATGACCCCCGGGATGTGGCCCAGGCCACCCAGCACCACCATGGCCACGATCATCACCGACTCCATGAGGATGAAGGACTCGGGGTAGACGCCGCGCATGAAGGAGGCGAACAGCACGCCGGCGATGCCGCCGAAGGTGGCGCTCATGCCGAAGGCCGCGAGCTTGAGGTTGCGCGTGTTCAGGCCCATGGCCTTGGCCGCGATCTCGTCTTCGCGGATGGCCATCCAGGCGCGGCCGATGCGCGAGTCCTGCAGGCGGTAGGCGATGACGATCGCCACCACCACGAAGAACAGGATGAGGTAGTAGTACATCGTGACCGACTCGAAGGTGTACGAGAAGTCACCGATGCCGATCTCCAGGCGTTGACTCATCCGATGCCCGAAGACGCTCACCGCGTCCACGTTGGTCAGGCCCTTGGGCCCGTTGGTGAGGTTGATCGGCCGGTCGAGGTTGAGCATGAAGATGCGCACGATCTCGCCGAAGCCCAGGGTGACGATGGCCAGGTAGTCGCCGCGCAGTTTGAGCACGGGAAAGCCCAGGATCAGCCCGGTGACGCCGGCGATGATGCCGGCGAGCACCATCACGAGCCAGAAGTTCATGTGCAGGCCGTTGGGGAAGGTGGCGGCCAGCCAGGCGAAGGTGTCGGTGAGGTGCGGCGAGGCGAGCAGGCCGTAGAGGTAGGCGCCCACCGCGAAGAACGCGATGAAGCCGAGGTCGAGCAGGCCGGCATAGCCCACCACGATGTTCAGGCCCAGGGCCAGCAGCACGTAGAGCAGCGCCACGTCGACGATGCGCACCCAGGAGTTGCTGCCGGTGGCCTGCAGCACGAGGGGCAGGACCAGCATCAGCGCCGCGACCACCAGAAAGGCGATCAGCTTGACGGGTTTGGAGTTCATCATGGTCTCTCCCGTCGGATCAGGCGCGGTCGGCCACACGCTCACCCAGCAGGCCCGAGGGGCGCAGGATCAGCACGAAGGCCAGCACGATGAAGGCGAAGATGTCGGTGTACTGGCTGCCCAGGAAACCACCGGTGAGGCGGCCCAGGTAGCCGGCGCCCAGCGATTCGATGAGGCCGAGCGCCACGCCGCCGAGCACGGCGCCCGCCAGGTTGCCGATGCCGCCCATGACCGCGGCCACGAAGGCCTTGAGGCCGGGCATGAAGCCCATGGCGTGCTGCACCGTGCCGTAGTTGGACGCCCACATGATGCCGGCGATGGCCGCCAGCATGGCGCCGATGATGAAGGTCGCGGAGATCACCACGTCCGGCTTGATGCCCATGAGGGCCGCCACGCGCGGGTTCTCGGCGGTGGCGCGCATGGCGCGGCCCAGGTTGGTGCGGTTGACCAGCCACATCAGCAGCGCCAGCACGATCACGGTGGTGGCGAGGATGGTGATCTGGGTGATGGAGAGCACGGCGCCGAAGAAGTCGATCGGCTCGCGCGAGAGGGTGGAGGGATAGGACTTGGGGTTGGGCTTCCAGATGATCATCGCCAGCGTCTGCAGGAGGATGGAGACGCCGATGGCTGTGATGAGTGGGGCCAGTCGCGGTGAGTTTCGCAGTGGCCGGTAGGCCAGCTTTTCAATGGTGAAGTTGAGCGCTGCGCAGACCACCATCGCGATGACGGTGGCGACGATGAGCATCAGCCAGCCGGGCATGCCGGGCGAGGCGTCCTGCATGGTGGTGATGAGCGTCCAACTGGTGAGCGCCCCCACCATGAGCACGTCGCCGTGGGCGAAGTTGATGAGGCCGATGATGCCGTACACCATGGTGTAGCCCAAGGCCACCAGCGCGTACATGCTGCCCAGCACCAGACCGTTGAGGATCTGCTGTAGCAAGACTTCCATGAAAGGTTCTCCGTGGTTTTTGACCGCGGGGGTGCTGTGGACACGCCCCCCGTTTCAACCTAGCAAAAAACCCGCCAGAGACGGCCTGGATAAGGCCGGGGGCGGGTCGGTGGTGCGCGATTGTAGCGAGGGGTATCGGGCTTCCGATTGGGGAGATTCCCCGGTAAATCAAGGGAAAACCCGGGTCTCGAACACCCGTATCAGTGTCTCTGCGGGTGCATCAGCCTTTCTGATGATTGAGGCGGCGCAGCTCGCGCAGCTTCTCGCCGATGCGGATTTCCAGGCCCCGCTCCACGGGCTCGTAGAAGCTGGGGGGCGACATGCCCTCGGGGAAGTAGTTCTCACCCGCGGCGAAACCGCCGGCCTCGTCGTGGGCGTAGCGGTAGTCCTTGCCATAGTCCAGCGACTTCATCAGCTTGGTCGGCGCGTTGCGCAGGTGCAGGGGCACGGGCCGCGTGCCATCGCGCTTGACGAAGGCCTTGGCCTCGTTGAAGGCCTTGTAGACGGCGTTCGACTTGGGCGCGACCGCCAGGTAGACCACGCACTCGCCCAGGGCGAGTTCGCCCTCGGGCGAGCCCAGGCGTTCGTAGACCTCGCTCGCGTCCAGCGCCAGCCGCAGGGCGCGCGGGTCGGCCAGGCCGATGTCCTCGGCCGCCATGCGGATGAGGCGGCGCGCCACGTAGCGCGGGTCCACGCCGCCGTCGAGCATGCGCACGAACCAGTAGAGCGCGGCGTCGGGATCGGAGCCGCGCACGCTCTTGTGCAACGCGCTGATGGTGTCGTAGAACTGCTCGCCGCCCTTGTCGTAGCGGCGCATGCGCTCGCCCAGCACCTTGAGCAGCCAGGCGTCGGTGACGGTGGCGAGCTTCTCGCGCGCCGCGGCCACGGCCAGGGTTTCCAGCGTGTTGAGCAGGCGGCGCGCGTCGCCATCGGCGTAGGCGATGAGGCGCCCGAGCGCGGCGTCCTCGACGGCGGGGATGGCGTCGATGGCGCGCGCCTTGGCCACGATGGCGCGCAGGTCGTCCTCGGTGAGCGGCTGCAGCACGTACACCGCGGCGCGCGACAGCAGCGCGGAGTTCACCTCGAACGAGGGGTTTTCGGTGGTGGCGCCGATGAAGGTGAACAGGCCGCTTTCGACGTGCGGCAGGAAGGCGTCCTGCTGGCTCTTGTTGAAGCGGTGCACCTCGTCGACGAAGACGATGGTGCGCTGCGGGTGCAGGCCGTCGCGCGCGAGTTGGGCCTTCTCCACCGCCTCGCGGATGTCCTTCACGCCGCCCAGCACCGCGCTGATGGTGATGAACTGCGCGTCGAAGGAATCGGCCATGAGCCGCGCGATGGTGGTCTTGCCCACGCCCGGCGGACCCCAGAGGATGCAGCTGTGCGGCTGGCCGGATTCGAAGGCCAGGCGCAGCGCCATGCCCTCGCCCAGCAAGTGCTGCTGCCCGATCACCTCGCCCAGGGTGCGCGGGCGCAAGCGCTCGGCCAGGGGCGCGTGAGCGAGGGTGCTCACTGGCGGATCACGTCGGCGCCGGCCGGCGGTTCGAAGCGGAAGTCGCCCGTGGACAGGCCCGGGTTGGCCTGCCAGCCCTTGAAGGTGAGTTGGGAGCGCTGGCCCAGGCCGTCCTCGATGTCGAGCACGACGAGCTGCTTGTCGCGCAGGCCCACGCGCACGCGCTGGAGCTGGCCGTCGCGCGCCTTGGGCACGGCCTCCACCCATTGCAGGCCGTCCTTGTCGGGCAGGGCCTTGAAGTCGAAGGCCGAGCGCAGGGACGACAGGTCGCCGCCCGAAGCGATCAGCGCGGCGGGCGTGCTGCCCAGCGCGTCCTTCTGGGCGCGCACGGTCACCTGGTTCAGGTCCACGTCGTGCAGCCAGAGCCGCTGGCCGTCGGCCACGATGGTCTGCTCGAAAGGCTTGGCATAGACGAAACGGAAGCGGTCGGGCCGCAGGAATTCGAAGCGGCCCGAGCTGGTGCGCTGGCGCGGCGCGGCTTCCCCAGATTTCTTCGGGGAAGTGACCACCTGCGTGAAGTCGGCGCGCGCGCTGCCGACCTCGCGCAGAAACGCGTCGAGCGCCTGCAGGCCGTCGGCGTGTGCCGGCCAGGCCAGGCTCAGCAGCGACACCGTGGCCGCGCTCACGAGGGTACGGATATTCATGACGGTGTGATTCCCCCGCAGACGATGAGTTGCACTCATTCCGTGCGTCCGCCGACCAGGATGTCGCGCTGGCCGCTGCTCGTGAGCGCGCTCACCAGCCCCGCGTTCTCCATGTCTTCCAGCAGGCGCGCGGCGCGGTTGTAGCCGATCTTGAGTTTGCGTTGCACGTAGGAAATGCTGGCCTTGCGGTCCTGCAGGACGATGGCGACGGCCTGGTCGTACAACGGGTCCTTCTCGCCGCTGGCGTCACCGCCCTCGCCGAACATGTCGCCCCCCTCACCGTCGCTGCCGCCGCCATCCAGCACGCCGTCGATGTAGTTGGCCTCGCCCTGCTGCTTGAGGTAGCCCACCACGCGGTGCACCTCGTCGTCACTCACGAAGGCGCCGTGCACGCGCGTGGGAAAGCCCATGCCGGAGGGCAGGTAGAGCATGTCGCCCATGCCCAGCAGGCTTTCTGCGCCCATCTGGTCGAGGATGGTGCGGCTGTCGATCTTGCTGCTCACCTGGAAGGCGATGCGCGTGGGGATGTTGGCCTTGATCAGGCCGGTGATCACGTCCACGCTGGGGCGCTGCGTGGCGAGCACCAGGTGGATGCCGGCCGCCCGCGCCTTCTGCGCCAGGCGCGCAATCAACTCCTCGACCTTCTTGCCCACCACCATCATCAGGTCGGCCAGTTCGTCGATCACCACCACGATGTAGGGCAGCGTCTCCAGCGGCTCGGGCTGTTCGGGCGTGAGCGAGAACGGGTTGCCTATGGACTCGCCACGCGCCTTGGCTTCCTCGAGCTTGGTGTTGTAGCCCGCGAGGTTGCGCACGCCCAGCTTGCTCATGAGCTTGTAGCGCTTCTCCATCTCGGCCACGCACCAGTTCAGGCCGTTGGCCGCGTGCTTCATGTCGGTGACCACGGGTGCGAGCAGGTGCGGGATGCCCTCGTACACGCTCATCTCGAGCATCTTCGGGTCGATCAGCAGCAGGCGCACGTCCTTCGGGTCGGCCTTGTAGAGCAGCGACAGGATCATGGCGTTGATGCCCACCGACTTGCCGGAACCCGTGGTACCGGCCACCAGGCAGTGCGGCATCTTGGCCAGGTCGGCCACCACCGGTTGGCCACCGATGTCCTTGCCCAGGCCGATGGTGAGCAGCGACCGGGCGTCGTTGTAGACCTGCGAGCCCAGGATCTCGGACAGGCGAATGGTCTGGCGCTTGGCGTTGGGCAGCTCCAGCGCCATGAGGTTCTTGCCCGGGATGGTCTCGATCACGCGGATCGACACCAGCGAGAGCGAGCGCGCGAGGTCGCGGCTCAGGTTGACGATCTGCGAGCCCTTGACGCCGGTGGCGGGCTCGATCTCGTAGCGCGTGATCACCGGGCCCGGCGCGGCCGCCACCACGCGCACCTCCACGCCGAAATCCTTGAGCTTCTTCTCGATCAGGCGGCTGGTCATCTCCAGCGTCTGCGCATCCACCGTGTTTTGCTGTCCGGGCGCCGCGTCCAGCAGGTCCACCTGCGGCAGCTTGCTGTCGGGCAGCTCGGTGAACAGGGGCTTCTGCCGCTCCTTGGCCACCCGCTCGCTCTTGGGCACCTCCACCATGGTGGGCTCGATGACCACCGGCACCGGGTGGTGCTCCTCGATCTCCACGCGCTCGGTCTTCACCACCTCTTCGCGCTCACGCGCCGCGACGCGGCCGATGCGCTCGTCTTCCACGGCCTCGCGCTTCTCGCGCCGGGCCTCGAACCAGCCGTCCACCGTGTGGCCCACCACCTCGGCCCAATGGCCCCAGGAGAAGCGGAACACCAGCGGCAGGCAGGCCAGCAGACCCGCCAGCAACGCCAGCGCCGCGCCGGTAAAACCCAGCCAGCGCTCGGCCAATGCGCCCAGCGCGTGCCCGAGCACCCCACCCGAGTGGCCCGGCAGCAGGGGCTCCAGCCGGTACAGGCGGCTCCATTCGAGCGCACAGCTCAGCATGAGCAGCGCCACCAACCCGCCCCAGAATGCCACGCGACGCATGTGCGGGCGCTGCCACCAGCGCGGGGCGTCGGGCACAGGTGATGGCCCGCGCAGCCAGCGCGCCAGGCCCGACAGCCAGGCGCGCACACCGGCGGCGAAGCACCACCAGACCGAGAAACCGAAGAGAAAGTAGCTGGCGTCGGCCACGATGGCGCCCAGGCGGCCGGCCCAGTTGCCGACCTCGGGCGAGGTGCCCGTGGTGCTCCAGGCCGGATCGGCCAGCGAGTGGCTCAACAGGGCGAGCAGCCAGAAGGCCAGCGCGGCAGCCCCGAGCACGAGACCGATTTCCTGGGCGAAGCGCGCGATGCCGCTGGGCGCGGACGCGCCCTGTCGATCGGCGTTGAGGGTATTGAGCGAGTACGTCATGGGCGAATCAGGGGGCTAGCTTACCCCAGCGCCCTGCCCCGCCCCGGGGGCTCAACCGAGGGTGTTGAGCCGTTCCTTGATGATGGTGCTGCCGTCCTCGGCGACCTCGATGAACCCCCGATCCTCCAGGTCCTTCATGACGCGGCTGACCATCTCGCGCGAGGCGCCGATCATCTTGGCCACGTCCTGGCGCGACACGCGCTCGCGGATCATCAACTGGCCATCACGACCCGGCTGGGCCTGCTCCAGCAGGGCGCGGGCCACGCGGCCGTAGACGTCCAGCAGAGCCAGAGACTCGATCTTGCGGTCGGCCTGGCGCAGGCGCTGCACCAGGCCGCGCATGACGGCATACGCCATCGACGAGTTCTCGGGCAGGCAACGCGCGAACTCGTTGCGACCCAGGATCAGGACATCGGTCTGCACCTCGGCGCGCACCGTGGCCGAATGGGGCTGGTTGTCGATCAGGCTCATCTCGCCGACGTAGTCGCCGGGGTTCATGGTCGCCAGGATCACCTCGCGGCCGCGGCTGTCGGTGGTGACGACCCGCGCCCGACCCGTGAGCACGATGGCCAGACAGTTCGACTTCTTGCCCTGCTCCACGATCATTTCGCCGCGCTTGTACCGGCGCTTGACCACCGCGTCCGCCACCGACTCGGCCTGCGCCTGTGTGAGGGTCGAAAACAGCGGCACACGGCGGATCAGGTCGAGATTGGACAGAATGGACATGCGTGTATTCCCAGACAGCGGGGAAAGAAAGGGCCCGCTTCCCTACAATCCCGGCCGGTCATGGCTTGCAGCGATCGAAGCCATTGACGCGCGTTATTTGACTATCGCGCCGGGTATCTCCATATACCCCCTCGACTCTAAACCAATTGCTGCGTTTTTTGATAGCGCGCACCAAGATGAAACACGCCAAAGTCCTGATCCTGGGTTCCGGCCCCGCCGGTTACACCGCCGCCGTCTACGCGGCCCGCGCCAACCTCAACCCTGTGCTCATCACCGGCATCGCCCAGGGCGGCCAGCTCATGACCACCACCGAGGTGGACAACTGGCCCGCCGACGTGGACGGCGTGCAGGGCCCCGACCTGATGCAGCGCTTCCTGCAGCACGCCGAGCGCTTCAAGACCGAGATCGTGTTCGACCACATCAACAAGGTCGACTTCTCCAAGCGCCCGTTCACCCTCACCGGCGACAGCGGCACCTACACCTGCGATGCGCTCATCCTGGCCACCGGCGCGTCGGCCCAGTACCTGGGCCTGCCGTCCGAGGAAGCCTTCATGGGCAAAGGCGTGAGCGCATGCGCCACCTGCGATGGTTTCTTCTACCGTGGCCAGACCACCTGCGTGATCGGCGGCGGCAACACCGCCGTCGAGGAAGCCCTGTACCTGTCGAACATCGCCAGCAAGGTCTACCTGGTGCACCGGCGCGACAAGTTCCGCGCCGAGCCGATCCTGGTCGACAAGGTGATGGAGAAGGTCAAGGAAGGCAAGATCGAGCTCAAGCTGTTCAAGACCCTGGACGAGGTGCTGGGCGACCAGAGCGGCGTGACAGGCGTGCGCCTGAAAGACACACAGACCGGTGCCACCGAAGACCTGCACCTGCAGGGCTGCTTCATCGCCATCGGCCACCGGCCCAACACCGAGATCTTCCAGGGCCAGCTCGACATGAAGGACGGCTACATCGTCACGAAGTCGGGCCTGAGCGGCATGGCCACCATGACCAGCGTGCCCGGCGTCTTCGCCGCGGGCGACGTGCAGGACCACGTCTACCGCCAGGCCATCACCAGCGCCGGCACCGGCTGCATGGCCGCGCTGGACGCCCAGCGCTTCCTGGAGCAGCAAGGGGCCTGAGTTCCGCGGGCCCGCAGTTATGGCTATAATTGCGGGCTTTGCTGAAAGTCCGGCGTCTGCCGAACCGACCGCGATAACGGGTTACCGCCACCCACAACTGGCGAGGTGAGGCTGAACGCCAGTTGCCGGGAATTCCCCCGGCGGCCCGCTGCGAACAGCCGTGAAATTGGATCGGAGTGTCCTCATGGCACGCGTCTGCGACGTCACGGGCAAGAAGCCCCAGGTCGGAAACAACGTTTCCCACGCCAACAACAAAACCAAGCGCCGGTTCCTGCCGAACCTGCAATACCGCCGTTTCTGGGTCGAGAGCGAGAACCGCTGGGTTCGCCTCCGTGTGTCGGGCGCCGCGCTGCGCCTGATCGACAAGAAGGGCATCGACGTCGTGCTGGCCGACATGCGCGCCAACGGCCAGGCTTAAGGAGATCCACCATGGCAACCAAAGGCGGTCGCGAAAAGATCAAGCTCGAGTCCACCGCGGGCACCGGCCACTTCTACACCACGGACAAGAACAAGAAGACCACGCCGGACAAGCTTCTGATCAAGAAGTTCGATCCGAAGGCCCGCAAGCACGTGGACTACAAGGAAGTGAAGCTGAAGTGATTCGGCGCCACCCAACAAAAAACCCGCTGTGAAAACAGCGGGTTTTTTGTTGCCTGAAGGAAAGCGGCCGCGTGGCCGCTTTCATCATGCGTGGGCAGAGCGCAGGCGGATGGAGAAATCGCGCAGCGCGGCGATACCGCTTTCTTCCGCGCGGCGGCACCAGGCCTGCAGATCGGCAGCGAGCTGCTCGCGCGTGGAGTTGGTGCACGACCACAGCGCGCGCAATTCCTCGCGCATGGTGACCATCTTGTCGAGCACCGGGTGATCGGCGCGCGCCTGCGCCAGGTGCGGTTTCACGGCGGCCGGCACCTTGTCGTCGTCGCGGTGCAGCCAGCGCTTGGCGGCCTTGAGCACCGAGGCGTCGGCCTGGCGCGCCTTGAGCGCGGCAAGCTCCGCCTTGCAGGCCTGCCGCATTTCGCGCGCATAACCGGCCATCACCTCGTAGCGGTTGGCGATGATGGCCTCCAGGGTTTTCTCGTCGGCCACCGGCCTCACTTCGCCGAAGGCCATCTTGGGCGGCACCTTCTTGACCGTGGCCAGGCCCAGCGACTGCAGGATGCTGATGTACATCCAGCCGATGTCGAACTCGTAGGGCTTGACCGACAGCTTGGCCGAGGTCGGGTAGGTGTGGTGGTTGTTGTGCAATTCCTCGCCGCCGATGAGGATGCCCCAGGGCGACACGTTGGTGCTGCCGTCCACCGCTTCGAAGTTGCGGTAGCCCCACCAGTGGCCGATGCCGTTGATGATGCCGGCCGCCGTGAGCGGGATCCAGATCATCTGGATCGCCCAGACCATCAGACCCAGGGCGCCGAACAGCGCCACGTCGAGGATCAGCATGAGGCTCACGCCCAGCGCGGAGAAGCGCGAGTACACGTTGCGCTCGATCCAGTCGTCGGGCGTGTTGTGGCCGTAGCGGGCCATGGTGTCCGCGTTCTTGGCCTCGGCGCGGTAGAGCTCGGCACCTTCCCAGAACACCTTCTTGATGCCGAAGATGTGCGGGCTGTGCGGGTCGCCTTCCTGCTCGCACTTGGCATGGTGCTTGCGGTGGATGGCTGTCCATTCCTTGGTGACCATGCCGGTGGTCATCCAGAGCCAGAAACGGAAGAAGTGCGCCGCGATCGGGTGCAGATCGAGGGAGCGGTGTGCGGAATGGCGGTGCAGGTAGATCGTGACGCTGGCGATGGTGATGTGCGTGAGCAGCAGCGCGATCAGCACGACTTGCCACCAGCTCGCACCGGTCACGCCGTTGATCAGGAAGTTCACCACGCCGTCGAGCAACGAGGAAAAGGCACCAGGGTCGGAAGCGGTCATCGAAGTCCTATCAGGACTGCCCGGAAACGGAAGACGAAGCCTTCACACGCGCCCGGGGCAGGCGGGCGGCGCAGGCAGGATTTTAGGCGGGGGGTGTCTCCCCACCAAGCGCTAGATCCGCTCAGAAGGCTTGAAGTGCCCGTAACTTCAGGGCCAATTGACCCCGATCAAGCCTTTTTCCGCCAGACGGCGGCAAAAAAGCCGTCTGTCAGGTGCCGATGGGGCCACAGGCGCAGGAAGCGCTCACCATCACCGCCGCCGCACAAGGCCCCGGGATCGGGCACCCGCAGCGCCTGCATCAACGGCGCGACGGGCTCCGCCTCGAAGGCGGGGTGGCCAGCGCCAAAGCCTTCGGCCACGTCTTCGTTCTCTTCCCGCAGCAGGCTGCAGGTGGCATAGACCAGCCGGCCGCCCGGTTTGAGCAGGCGTGCCGCGCTGTCCAGGATGGCGCGTTGCAGGGTCGCCTGCGCGGCCACCGTCTCGGGGGTCTGGCGCCATTTGAGGTCGGGGCTGCGGCGCAGCGTGCCCAGGCCCGAGCATGGCGCGTCGACCAGCACGCGGTCTATCTTGCCGGCCAGGCGCTTGATGCGCTCATCGCGCTCGTGCGCAATGGCCACCGGGTGCACGTTGGACAGGCCGCTGCGGGCCAGACGCGGCTTGAGCGCGTCGAGCCGGTGGGCCGAGGTGTCAAAGGCGTAGAGACGGCCGGTGTTGCGCATGGTGGCGCCGATGGCCAGGGTCTTGCCGCCGGCGCCGGCGCAGAAGTCCACCACCATCTCGCCTCGCTTGGCGTCGAGCAGCAGCGCGAGCAGTTGCGAGCCTTCGTCCTGCACCTCGAGCTCGCCGTTGGTGAACGCTGGCAGGCGGGCCAGCGAGGGCTTGCCCTCCAGGCGGATGCCCCAGGGCGAATGCGGCGTGGGCTCACCCTTCAGGCCGGCGCCGTGCAACGCGGCCAGCGCGGCCTCGCGGCGGGTCTTGAGGACGTTCACGCGCAGGTCCAGCGGTGCGGGCTGCAACAGGCTGGCGGCCAGGGCATCGAATTCGTCGCCCACCTGCTCGCGCAGGGCATGGGCCAACCACTCGGGCAGGTTGTGCCGATGCGGCGCCAGCCAGTCGTCCTCGCGGACCTTGGCGCAGGCGTCCAGCCAGGCCTTCTCGGGCTCGCTCAGCGCGCTCTTGAGGAAGTCGCGGTCACCCGAAAAGCCCAGGATGGCCAGGCGGCGCCACTTGGAGCCGCTGCCGGAGCGCGCCAGCCACTCGAACTTCAATCGTTCGCGCAAGGCGGCGTAGACGGTGTCGGACAGGGTGCCGCGCTCGCGCGGGCCGAGCGACTTGTTCTCGCGGAAATGACGGGCAACGACGGCGTCGGCGGGGTGATCGAAACGGAACACGGCCTCGATGAGGGTGGCGCATTCGTCGAGCAGGGCTTTGGGGTGCATGGGGGGATTGTCCGCGACCGGTTTCGCCGCCGGGCCGCCCCAAGGCGAAACGCGCCCCTCGGGGGGAAGCGACCCGCGAAGCGGCGGAGCGTGGGGGCTCGATAATCGACGGCTATGTCTGAAATCCAGGACCAGGTGCGCCGTCGCCGCACCTTCGCCATCATTTCCCACCCCGACGCGGGCAAGACCACCCTCACCGAGAAGCTGCTGCTGTTCTCCGGCGCGATCAACATCGCCGGCAGCGTCAAAGCGCGCAAGGCCGCGCGCCACGCCACCAGCGACTGGATGGAAATCGAGAAGCAGCGCGGCATCTCGGTTGCGTCCAGCGTGATGCAGATGGAATACCGCGACTGCGTCATCAACCTGCTCGACACGCCCGGCCACCAGGACTTTTCCGAAGACACGTACCGCGTGCTCACCGCGGTGGACGCGGCGCTGATGGTGATCGACGCGGGCAACGGTGTGGAGCCGCAGACGCGCCGCCTGCTGCAGGTCTGCCGCGCGCGCAACACGCCCATCATCACCTTCATCAACAAGATGGACCGCGAGGTGCAGCAGCCGCTGGACCTGATGGACGAGATCGAGCGCGAACTCGGCATGACGGTGGTGCCCTTCACCTGGCCGGTAGGCATGGGCAAGACCTTCCGCGGCGTGTACGACCGCCGCGCCGAGCAGATGCGCGTCTTCGCCGCTGGCGATGACAAGCGCGGCGGCGAAGAAGAGGTGCTGGCCGGCCTGGACAACCCCGAGAGCGCCTCGCGCTTCGGCAGCGAGTTCGCGCAGGCGAAGGACGAACTGGAACTGGTCGCCGGCGCATCGCCGGCCTTCGACGAGCAGGCCTTCCTCGAAGGCCACCAGACGCCCATGCTGTTCGGTTCGGCCGTCAACAACTTCGGCGTGCGCGAGGTGCTCGACGCCCTGGTGGACCTGGCCCCGCCACCCGGCCCGCGCCCGGCGATCCAGCGCACGGTCGAGCCCGCCGAGCGCAAGTTCAGCGGCGTGGTCTTCAAGATCCAGGCCAACATGGACCCGGCGCACCGCGACCGCATTGCCTTCGTGCGCGTGGCCAGCGGCCACTTCGAGCGCGGCATGCGCCTGAAGGTGGTGCGCAGCGGCAAGGAGCTGCGGCCCAACACGGTGGTGAGCTTCCTGTCGCAGCGCCGCGAGCTGCTCGACGAAGCTTTCGCGGGCGACATCATCGGCATCCCCAACCACGGTGTGCTGCAGCTGGGCGACACGCTCACCGAGGGCGAGGCCCTGCAGTTCACCGGTCTGCCCTTCTTCGCGCCCGAGATCATCCGCAGCGTGGAAGTGGCCGACCCCCTGCGCAGCAAGCAGTTGCGCGCCGGCCTCACGCAGCTCGGTGAGGAAGGCGCCATCCAGGTCTTCCGACCGGTGGCCGGCAGCGTGCTGCTGCTGGGCGCCGTCGGCCAACTGCAGTTCGAGGTGGTGGCGCATCGCCTGGAGCACGAGTACGGCGTCAAGGCGCGCATCACCGGCAGTTCGTACAACGTGGCGCGCTGGGTCACCTGCGCGCCCGAGGACGGCGGCGAGCAGGAGCTCAAGCGCTTCATCGACGCCAACGCGCACCGGGTGGCGCTGGACGCGGTGGATGCACCCACCGTGCTGCTCGACCACATGGCCACGCTGCGCGCGGTGGAGGCCAACTGGCCCAAGATCAAATTCCACGCCATGCGCGAGCACGCGGGGCTGGTGTTCCACAAGTCGATGTGAAGCCACCCGTCCACCACGTCCAGGTGCGACCCGGGCCCCTGCCCGGCGTGCACGCCGTGCTGATGCACAGCGCACGCGGCTTCGGCCGGCACTGGCACGACAGCTTCGGCTTCGGCGTGATGGACGAGGGCGCGCACCGCACGGCCAGCGGACGCGGCCCGGTGCTGGCCACCGCCGGCCAGGTGATCGCCACCAACCCCGGCGAGGTGCACGACGGCGTGCCCATGGGCGAATCGGCGCGCCGCTGGCGCATGGTCCACGTGAGCCTCGAAGCCATGGCCGCCATGGCCGATCTGCGCCCCGGGCACGAGATCGCGCAACCGGTGTTCGACGACCCCCTGCTGCAGGCGGCCATCCGCCGGGTATTCGGGTTCTGGAGCAGCGATGGCGCCGCGCCCGATGCGGCCCTGTGGGAGGAGGCCCTGACCGGTGCCTGCGGCCTGATCGTGCAGCGGCACGGCAACCGCCCGCCGAACGGGTCCGCCACCGGACTGGACCACCAGGCGCTGGCCCGCGTGCGGGAGTGCCTGCTCGATGGCCTGGACGCGCCGCCCGGCCTCGATGCCCTGGCGCGCCTCGCGAACCTCTCGCGGTTCCAGCTCGTGCGGCACTTCGCCCGCGCTCACGGCCTCCCGCCTTTTGCCTGGCTGCAGCAGCAGCGCCTGGGCCGGGCGCGGACCCTGATCGCCGCCGGCACGCCCCTGAGCGAGGCGGCCCAGGCCTGCGGCTTCGCGGACCAGAGCCACCTGCACCGGCACTTCCTGCGCTGCTTCGGCTACACGCCCGGCGCCTGGCAAAGGGCCTGGCTGCAATAGCGTTCAAGACCCCTGGGGCGCGGCTCGCCACGATTCGCCACAGGCCCGCATCCGCGCGGCCGCGCGTCGAACCCGGAAACCCGCATGCCCAGCCTCGAATTCCTCCTCACCTCCGCCGTCGTGGTGGTCACGCCCGGCGCGGGCGTGCTCTTCACCGTCTCCACCGGCCTGTCGCAGGGGCGCGTCGCCAGCGCCTACGCCGCCCTGGGCTGCACCCTGGGAATCCTGCCGCACATGGCGGCCACCGCCCTGGGCCTGGCCGCCGTGATGCACGCGGGCGCCCTCGCCTTCCAGTTGCTCAAGCTGGCCGGCGTGCTCTACCTGCTGTACCTGGCCTGGGCCACGTGGCGCGACCGCTCGGCCTTCGCCGCCGACCGGGCGGCACCCGCTCACTCGCCGCAGCGCCTGATGGGCAAGGCCATCCTCCTCAACGCCCTCAACCCCAAGCTGACGCTGTTCTTCTTCGCCTTCCTGCCGCAGTTCATGGACCCGGCCGACCCGGCGCCGATGCGGCAGTTCGCCGTGCTGAGCGCGGTGTTCATGGCGATGACGCTGGGCGTGTTCGTGGCCTACGGCGCGCTCGCCGACGCCTTCCGCCAGCGCGTGCTGGCCTCGCCGCGCACGCAGAACGGGCTGCGGCGCGGTTTCTCGGCCGCCTTCGCGCTGATGGCCGCCAAGCTCGCCACGAGCGAGCGCTGAGCGCGCGGAGCCCTCACCCCGGCCCTTTCGCTCAGGGCGAGGGGGTGGACGCCAGCACCCGCTCCACGGCACGCGGGTAGATCAGGTGCTCCTGCGTGAGCACCCGGGCCGCCAGCGACTCGGGCGTGTCGCCCGGCAGCACCGGCACCACCGCCTGTTCCAGGATCTCGCCGTGGTCGAGCTCGCTGGTCACGCGGTGGATCGTGGCGCCCGCAAAGCGGCAGCCCATTTCGATGGCGCGCTGGTGCGTTTTCAGGCCCGTGAAGGCCGGCAGCAGGCTGGGGTGGATGTTGAGCAGCCGACCCTCGTAGTGGTGCACGAAGCCCGGCGTGAGGATGCGCATGAAGCCCGCCAGCAGCACCAGGGCGGGCGCGTGGGCGTCGATGGCGGCCATCAGTGCGGCGTCGAAGGCCTCGCGGTCGGCGTGCTGCTTGTGGTCGACCACCGCCGTGGCCAGGCCCTGCTCGCGGGCCCAGGCCAGGCCGGCGGCGTCGGGCCGGTTGCTCAGCACCGCCACCACGCCCGCGCCGAAGCGCTCTCCCCAGCGGGCCCGCTTCGACGCCTCCACCAGGGCGGCCATGTTCGAGCCGCTGCCCGAGATGAGGATGACGATCGGGCGGGCTGGGGGCGCTGGCATGGGCCGGGAGTGTAATGAGGCCGGCACGGGCGATCGACCCGGCTGGCGCCTTGTCGCCGCCTCGACACGCAAAAACGAACGGTCGTGCGTAAACTTGCCCGTCACGCAACCCGGGGCCCTGAGCGCCCCTGCCGAGGAGACACACGATGGATCTGGCCTTCACGCCTGAGGAGCAGGCGTTTCGCGACGAGATACGCGCCTGGGTGCGCGCCAACCTGCCCGCCGAGATCAGCCACAAGGTGCACAACGCGCTGCGCCTGACGCGCGACGACATGCAGCGCTGGGCGAAGATCCTGGGCAAGAAGGGCTGGCTGGGCTACGGCTGGCCCAAGCAGTTCGGCGGTCCGGGCTGGAACGCGGTGCAGAAGCACCTCTTCGAAGAGGAATGCGCCCTGGCCGGGGCGCCGCGCATCGTGCCCTTCGGCCCCGTGATGGTGGCGCCCGTGATCATGGCCTTCGGCAACAAGGAACAGCAGGAGCGCTTCCTGCCCGGCATCGCCAGCGGCGAGGTCTGGTGGTGCCAGGGCTACAGCGAGCCGGGCTCGGGCTCCGACCTGGCCTCGCTCAAGACCCGCGCCGAACGCAAGGGCGACAAGTACATCGTCAACGGCCAGAAGACCTGGACAACCCTGGGCCAGTATGGCGACTGGATGTTCAACCTCGTGCGCACCAGCACCGAGGGCAAACCGCAGACCGGCATTTCCTTCCTGCTGCTGGACATGAAGTCCAAGGGCGTCTCCGTGCGCCCCATCAAGCTGCTGGACGGCGAGCACGAGGTCAACGAGGTCTTCTTCGACAACGTCGAGGTGCCGGCCGAGAACCTCGTCGGCGAGGAGAACAAGGGCTGGACCTACGCCAAGCACCTGTTGAGCCACGAACGCACCAACATCGCCGACGTGAACCGGGCCAAGCGCGAGCTGGAGCGCCTCAAGCGCATTGCCAAGGCCGAGGGCGTGTGGGACGACAGCCGCTTCCGCGACCAGATCGCGCTGCTGGAGGTGGACGTGGTGGCGCTGGAAATGCTGGTGCTGCGCGTGCTCTCGGCCGAGAAGTCGGGCAAGAACTCGCTGGACATCGCCGGCCTGCTCAAGATCCGCGGCAGCGAGATCCAGCAGCGCTACAGCGAACTCATGATGCTGGCGGCCGGCCCCTACAGCCTGCCCTTCATCGAGGAGGCCATGGAAGCCGGCTGGCAGGGCGACTTCCCCGGCGGCGTGGTGGCCAATGCGCCGCTGGCCTCGACCTACTTCAACATGCGCAAGACCACGATCTACGGCGGCTCCAACGAGGTGCAGCGCAACATCGTGGCGCAAACCGTGCTCGGCTGAGGAGACAGGAATGGATTTCGATTTTTCCGACGACCAGATCGCCCTGCGCGACGCCGTGCAGAAGTGGGTGGAAAAGGGCTATGGCTTCGAGCGACGCCGCGCCATCGTCGAGGCCGGCGGCTTCGACCGCGCGGTCGTCACCGAACTGGCCGAACTGGGCCTGGCGGGCCTCTACGTGGATGAGGCCCACGGTGGCCTGGGCATGGGCCCGGTGGAGGCCATGGTGGTGATGGAGGAGCTGGGGCGTGGCATCGTGCTGGAGCCGCTGGCGCAGACCCTCATCGCCAGCGGCGTCATCGGTGCCTATGGGACGGATGAGGTGAAGGCTGCCTGGTTGCCGCGCATCGCCAGCGGCGAGGCGCTGGTGGTGCTGGCCCTGCAGGAACGCGGCGCGCGCTACCGGCTCGACCGCGTGGCCACGACCGCCAGCCAGTCGGGCGGCGCCTGGACGGTGTCCGGCCAGAAGCACCTCGTGGCCGCGGCCGATCGCGCCGACGCGTTTCTGGTGCCCGCCACCGCCGATGGCCGGCCCGCCCTGTTCCTGGTCGAGGCCAAGGCCAGCGGCGTGACGACCACGGGCCACCTCACGCAAGACGGCAGCCGCGCGGGCAACCTGACGATGGACAAGGCCCCGGCGGTGCTCGTCAGCGCGGATGGCCAGACCGCGCTGGAGCATGCGGTGGACATCGGCATCGCCGCCGCCTGCGCCGAAGGCGTGGGCGCCATGGACCAGACGCTGGCACTGACCGTGGACTACATGAACACGCGCAAGCAGTTCGGCGTGGCCATCGCCAGCTTCCAGGCGCTGCGCCACCGCGTGGCCGACATGAAGATGCAGCTCGAGCTCGCGCGCTCCATGAGCTACTACGCCAGCCTCAAGCTCAACGCCCCGGCGCACGAGCGCCGCGCCGCCATGGCCCGCGCCAAGGTGCAGTTGGGCAACGCGATGCGCTTCATCGGCCAGCAATCGGTGCAGCTGCACGGCGGCATCGGCGTGACCGACGAGTACATCGGCAGCCACTACTTCAAGAAGCTCACGCAGCTGGAGATGACGTTCGGCGACACCCTGCACCACCTGGGCGAGGTGTCGAGCCGCATGCAAGACACGGCTGGCGTGTTCGCCTGACCGGGCGCGGCTGCGCGCCCTAGGCGTGCAGCCGCGACGACTTCGGCAGGTGCGCCATCAGGAACTCCATCTGGTCCGCCAGGATGCGGCGGTTGCGCAGAATGAAGTCCTCCCAGAGGCTGGGCACGTAGGGCGCGTACAGCAGCGGCATGTGCGCCTGCTCCGGCGTGCGGTTGCCCTTGCGGTGGTTGCACGACTTGCAGGCCGTGACCACGTTCATCCAGATGTCGCGCCCGTTCTGGCCGAAGGGCACGATGTGCTCGCGCGTCAGGTCTTCCTCGTGGAAGTGGTGGCCGCAGTAGGCGCAGACATTGCGGTCGCGCGAGAACAGCTTCTGGTTCGTGAGCGTCGGTCGAAGCTCGAAGGGGTTGATGCGCGGCACGCCCTGGGTGCCGATGATCGAGTTCACCGTGATCACCGACTGCAGACCGGTGACGGCGTTGTGTCCGCCGTGGAATACCGCGATCTCGGCGCCCACCTCCCAGCGCACCTCTTCCGCCGCGTAGTGCAACACGGCTTCTTCGAGGCTGATCCAGGACTGGGGAAGTCCCTGCGCCGAGAGTTTCAAGACCTTCAAAACCGGCTCCTTCGTGCAATCGAGCGACTGGAAGAACCCGGAACCGCCAAGGGCCCCGGGGCCTGCGTTTTCGTGTGCCAATATAACAATCTTTGATGAAAGAACGTGTCCATGCGGGACAAGCCCCCGCGATGTGACAAAACCAGGCGCCCCACCCATGCAAATCCTCCGCGGCCTGCAAAACCGCCCCCATGGCACGCCCGAGAGTCTGCGCGGCTGCGCCCTCACGATCGGCAACTTCGACGGCGTGCACCGCGGCCACCAGGCCATGCTGGCGCTGCTGCAGAGCGAAGCACGCCACCGCGGAGTGCCCAGCTGCGTGATGACCTTCGAGCCGCACCCGCGCGACTACTTCGCGGCCCGCCACCGCAAACCCGAACTCGCGCCCGCGCGCATTGCCACCCTGCGCGACAAGCTCGAGGAGCTGCACCGCTGCGGGGTCGATCGCTGCGTCATCCTGCCCTTCAACGAACGCCTGGCCTCGCAGACCGCCACCTCCTTCATCGAGGACACCCTGGTCGGCACCCTGGGTGTGAAGTACGTGCTGGTGGGCGACGATTTCCGCTACGGCGCCCAGCGGGTGGGCGACTACGCCATGCTCGACGCCGCTGGCGCGCGGCTGGGCTTCGACGTGGCGCGCATGCAGAGCTACGAGGTGCATGGCCTGCGCGTGTCCAGCTCGGCCGTGCGCGATGCCCTGGCCGAGGGCCGCATGGACGACGCCGCCGCGCTGCTGGGCCGGCCCTACGCCATCAGCGGTCACGTGGTGCACGGGCGCAAGCTCGGGCGGGCGCTGGCCGAATCGGCGCCTGGCAAGGGCGACGGCTTTCGCACCCTCAACCTGCGCTTCGCGCACTGGAAGCCGGCCGCCAGCGGCATCTTCGCGGTGCTGGTGCACGGCCTGTGGGCCGAGCCCCTGCGCGGCGTGGCCAACCTGGGCGTGCGCCCGTCGCTCGACCCGGACGACGTCAACGGCGGGCGCGTGCTCCTCGAAACCCATTGCCTGGACTGGCCCGCAGGCCTGTCCGCCAGCCTGCCCGGGGGGGAGGCCTACGGTAAAATCGTGCGGGTGGAACTGCTGCACAAACTGCACGACGAGCTGAAGTACGACAGCCTTGATGCCCTCACGCAAGGCATCGCGAAGGACGTCGCCGACGCGCGTGCGTTCTTCGAGGCCATGCATGGCCGCACGCACCGGCAGACCACCCGCGACCGAATTTGACGGGCCAAGGCCCGCTCGCTGCCCTTCGACAAGCTCAGGGCGAACGGCTGCTGAATCTCTCGCACACGCGCTCCCCCGCTCGGGCTGAGCTTGTCGAAGCCAACACGCGAATCACCATGTCCGAGACCAAGAACGCCTACCCCGTCAACCTGCTGGACACGCCCTTCCCCATGCGCGGCGACCTGCCCAAGCGCGAGCCGGGCTGGGTGAAGCAATGGAACGATGAAGGCCTGTACCAGCGCCTGCGCGACGCGCGCCGCGGCGCCCCCCTGTTCGTGCTGCACGACGGCCCGCCCTACGCCAACGGCCAGATCCACATGGGCCACGCCGTCAACAAGGTGCTCAAGGACATGATCGTCAAGAGCCGCCAGTTGGCCGGCTTCGACGCGCAGTACATCCCCGGCTGGGACTGCCACGGTCTGCCGATCGAGAACGCGATCGAGAAAAAGCACGGCAGGAACCTCAGCCGCGACGAGATGCAGGCCAGGAGCCGCGCCTACGCCACCGAGCAGATCGACCAGCAGCGCACCGACTTCAAGCGCCTGGGCATCCTGGGCGACTGGGAGCGCCCCTACCTCACCATGGCGCCGGCCAACGAGGCCGGCGAGATCCGCGCCTTCAAGCGCGTCATCGAACGCGGCTTCGTCTACCGCGGCCTCAAGCCGGTGTACTGGTGCTTCGACTGCGGCAGCTCGCTGGCCGAGTTCGAGATCGAATACGCCGACAAGAACAGCGACACACTGGACGTGGCTTTCGAGACCGATGACGCGGCGAAACTGGCCGCCGCCTTCGGTTTGAACGCCCTGCCGGCCGGCAAAGGCGGCTTCGCCGTCATCTGGACCACCACCGCCTGGACCATCCCCGCCAACCAGGCGCTCAACGCCCACCCCGAACTCACCTACGCCCTGGTCGACACACCCAAGGGCTGCCTGGTGCTGGCCGAGTCACTGGTCGAGAAGTGCCTGGAGCGCTTCGGTCTGGAGGGCACGGTCATCGCCACCACCACGGGCGAGCGCCTCGGCGGCCTGAACTTCCGCCATCCCCTGTACGACGCCGACAAGGGCTACCGGCGCCTGTCGCCCGTGTTCCTGGCCGACTACGTGAGCGACAGCGATGGCACCGGCATCGTGCACTCCTCGCCCGCCTACGGCCTGGACGACTTCAACTCCTGCATCAACAACGGCTTCACGGTCGAGGACATCCTCAACCCCGTGCAGGGCAACGGCGTCTATGCGGCCGACTTCCCGCTCTTCGGCGGCCAGCACATCTGGAAGGCCGTGCCGCTGATCATCGCGGCGCTCAAGGCCGCCGGCCGCCTGATGAGCACCGTGGGCATCAGCCACAGCTACCCGCACTGCTGGCGCCACAAGACGCCCGTGATCTACCGCGCCGCCGCGCAGTGGTTCGTGCGCATGGACGAAGGCGAAGGCGTGTTCACCAAGGACAAGGCACCCAAGACGCTGCGCCAGACCGCGCTCGAGGCCATCGACCACACCGGCTTCTACCCCGAGAACGGCCGCGCCCGCTTGCGCGACATGATCGCCAACCGGCCCGACTGGTGCATCTCGCGCCAGCGCAGCTGGGGCGTGCCCATCCCCTTCTTCCTGCACAAGGCCACGGGCGAGCTGCACCCCCGCACCATGGAGATCCTCGACCAGGCCGCCGACATCGTCGAGAAGGGCGGCATCGAGGCCTGGAGCCGCGTCACCACCGAAGAGATCCTCGGCGCCGCCGACGCGCCGGACTACGACAAGAGCAGCGACATCCTCGAGGTCTGGTTCGACTCGGGCTCCACCTTCTCGCACGTGCTGCGCGGCAGCCACGCCAAGGCCTACCCCAATGGCGCCTTCCACGCGCAAGGGCCCGAGGCCGACCTGTACCTCGAAGGCCATGACCAGCACCGCGGCTGGTTCCACAGCTCCCTGCTGCTGGGCTGCGCGCTCAACGACCGCGCGCCCTACCGCGGTCTGCTCACGCACGGCTTCACGGTGGACAGCCAGGGCCGCAAGATGAGCAAGTCGCTCGGCAACGGCATCGACCCGCAGGAGGTCAACAAGAAGCTCGGCGCCGAGATCATCCGCCTGTGGGTGGCCGCCAGCGATTACTCGGGCGACATCGCGGGCGACGACAAGATCCTCGCGCGCGTGGTCGACGCCTACCGCCGCATCCGCAACACCCTGCGCTTCCTGCTCGCCAACCTGAGCGACTTCGACGCCGCGAAGCACGCCGTGCCGCTGAACGAACTGCTCGAGATCGACCGCTGGGCCCTGGCGCGTACAGCGCAGTTCCAGGCCGAGGTGCTGGCCCACTACGAACGCTACGAGTTCCACCCCGTGGTGGCCAAGCTGCAGGTGTTCTGCTCCGAAGACCTGGGCGCCTTCTACCTCGACGTGCTCAAGGACCGGCTCTACACCAGTGCCCCCGACAGCCACGCGCGCCGCAGCGCGCAAACCGCGCTGCACCTCGTCGCGCACGCCATGCTGCGCTGGATGGCGCCCTTCATGAGCTTCACGGCCGAAGAGGCCTGGCCCGTGCTCGCGGGCACGGCGAACAAGGGCTCGATCTTCTTCGAGACCTGGGCCGACCTGCCGCCGGCCGACGAAGGCCTGCTGGCGAAGTGGGCGCGCCTGCAGAACATTCGCAACGAAGTGAACAGGAAGATCGAGTTGTTGCGCCAGAACGGCGCCGTCGGCTCGTCGCTGCAGGCACAGGTCGACATCTACGCCGATCGCGGATTGCTGGAGGATCTGCGCTCGCTGGGCAATGACCTCAAGTTCGTCTTCATCACTTCAGCCGCAACGGCCGTCGATGCCAGCACCGATGCGGCACAGTCGGCTATTGCGTCGCTGGGCTTGCTCAGCGTCGAGGACCTGCGCGTCAACGAGGTGTTGAACGACCTGCCGAGCGTGCTCTTCGTCAACGTAACGCCCGCCACCGCGCCCAAGTGCGAGCGCTGCTGGCACTACCGCGAGGACGTGGGCCACGACTCGGCCCACCCCACGATCTGCGGCCGCTGCACCAGCAACCTCTTCGGCGCGGGTGAAACCCGCACGGTGGCCTGATGGCACGCGCGGGCCTGCGCGACATCGCGCCCTGGCTGGGCCTGGCCGCGCTGGCCTTCGCGCTCGACCAGATCACCAAGTGGCTCATCCTGGCGCGCTTCGCGCTGGGCGACAGCGTCACCGTCACGTCCTTCTTCAACGTGGTGCGTGTGCACAACGAGGGCGCGGCCTTCTCCTTCCTGGCCGGCGCCAGCGGCTGGCAGCGCTGGTTCTTCACCGCCATCGGCATCGCCGCCTCGGTGTTCATCGTCTGGATGCTGCGCAGCCACCCGGGGCAAAAGCTCTTTGCCTTCGCGCTCTCGTGCATCCTGGGCGGTGCCATCGGCAACGTGCTGGATCGCCTGGTGCACGGCTACGTGGTGGACTGGCTGGACTTCCACTGGTCCTTCCTCGCGGGCCTGTTCCCGGGCGGGCACTTCCCGTCCTTCAATCTGGCCGACACCTTCATCTCCATCGGCGCGGCCTGCCTGATCCTCGACGAGATCCTGCGCGTGCGGAAGTCACGCGCCGCCAAGGCCCTTTAGCGCCGGCCCTCGCGGCGGCGGCCGCGCGATGACAGAATGCCCGCTCCATTCCCGAGGAGACACCCATGCCCGGCCTGCTGCCCGACGTCGACCCCGACGGCCTGCTCGAGTACTCGGTGGTCTACACCGACCGCGCGCTCAACCACATGTCCAAGCGCTTCCAGGGCGTGATGACCGGCATCTCCTCCCTGCTCAAGCGCGTCTATGGCGCGCACGCGGCGGTGCTGGTGCCTGGCAGCGGCACCTTCGGCATGGAGTCGGTGGCGCGCCAGTTCGCGCACGGCAGGCACGTGCTGGTCATCCGCAACGGCTGGTTCAGCTACCGCTGGACGCAGATCTTCGACATGGGCGCCATTCCTGCCAGCCATACGGTGATGAAGGCACGCCCGCAGCACAAGGGCGCGCAAGCTCCCTGGGCGCCCGCGCCCATCGACGAGGTGGTGGCCACCATCGCGCGTGAAAAGCCCGCGCTCGTCTTCGCCCCGCACGTGGAAACCGCAGCCGGCATGATCCTGCCCGACGACTACCTCAAGGCCGTGGCCGACGCGGTGCACGCCGTGGGCGGCCTGTTCGTTCTGGACTGCATCGCCTCCGGCGCCATGTGGGTGGACATGAAGGCCACCGGCGTGGACATCCTCATCAGCGCGCCGCAGAAGGGCTGGAGCAGCTCGCCCTGCTGCGCGATGGTGATGCTGAGCGAGCGCGCGCGGGCGGCCATCGACGCCACGCAGAGCACCACCTTCGCCATGGACCTGAAGAAGTGGCTGCAGATCATGGAGGCCTACGAAGGCGGCGGACACGCGTACCACGCCACGCTGCCCACCGACGCCCTGGCCCGCCTGCACGCCACCATGCTGGAGACCGAGGCCTATGGCTTCGAGCGCGTGCGCCAGGAACAGATCGCGCTCGGCCAGGCCGTGCGGGACGTGGTGGAACGCCACGGCTTCCCCAGCGTCGCCGCCGAGGGCTTCAAGGCCCCGGGCGTGGTGGTGAGCCACACCACCGACGCCGAGGTCCAGTCGAGCAAGGCCTTCCTGGCCCTGGGCCTGCAAACCGCCGCCGGCGTGCCGCTGCAGTGCGACGAAGGCGCGGACTTCAAGACCTTCCGCATCGGCCTGTTCGGCCTGGACAAGTGGCACGACGTGCCGGCGACGGTGGCGCGCCTGGAAGCCGCCCTGCAGCGCGTCGCGCCCTTGCCGCAAGCCCGAGCGGCCTGAGACCGCTCAGGGCAAGAGCACCGTGCAGCCCGTCGTCGCGCGGGCTTCCAGGCTCTCGTGCGCCTTCCGCACATCCGTCAGCGCAAAGCGCTGGTCGATGCGGATCTTCACCTTCCCGCTCACCACCACGTCGAACAGGTCGTCGGCCATCTGCTGCGTGCGCTCGCGGTTGTTGATGTGCGAGAACAGCGTCTGACGCGTCACGTAGAGGGAACCCTTGCCCGCCAGGATGCCCGGCGCGAACGGCGGCACCGGGCCCGAGGCGTTGCCGAAGCTCAGCATCAGACCGAACGGCCGCAGGCAGTCCAGCGACTTGTCCCAGGTGTCCTTGCCCACCGAGTCGTACACCACCTTCACGCCCTGCCCGCCGGTGATTTCCTTCACCCGCGCGGCGAAGTCCCCGGTTCGGTAGTTGATCGCGTGCTCGGCACCGTGATCGAGTGCGAGCTGGCACTTCTCGGCCGAACCCGCCGTCGCGATCAGCCGCAAGCCCAGTGCCTTGGCCCATTGGCAGGCGATCAGGCCCACGCCACCGGCCGCCGCGTGGAACAGCACGAAGTCGCCCGCCTCCAGGCCCTCCACCGGCTTGCAGCGTTTGAGCAGGTACTGCGCCGTGAGGCCCTTGAGCATCATGGCCGCGCCGGTCTCGAAGTCGATCGCGTCGGGCAGCTTGCACACGTTCATCGCCGGCATCACGCGCGCGTCGCTGTAGCTGCCCGGCGGGTTGGACGCGTAGGCCGCGCGGTCGCCCACCTTCAGGTGCGTCACCCCCTCGCCCACGGCCTCGATCACGCCCGCGCCCTCCATGCCCAGCGACAGCGGCATGGGGAAGGGGTAGAGCCCCGTGCGCTGGTACACGTCGATGAAGTTCAGGCCGATCGCGTGGTGGCGGATGCGCACCTGGCCCGGGCCGGGCTCGCCCACGTCCACGGTGTCGATCACGAGTTGATCGGGGCCGCCGTTGGCGTGGATGCGGACGGCGCGGCTGCTGGTGCTCATGGGTGTCTCCTGTTCGTGTGAGGCAAATCGGGGGCGATGCTGCCACGAATCGCGCGCCTGTCCCGCCCATGGCCGGGGCGCCCCCGCGCACCGGCAGGTCTTCCCGCGCTTGCTACAGTCGCGCCCCATGTCCGCTGCACCCCCTGGCCGGCTGAGCCCATCCACCATCGCCCTGCTCGTGCTGCCGCCGCTGTTCTGGGCGGGCAACGCGGTGGTGGGGCGGCTGATGAACCAGACCGTGCCGCCCAGCACGCTCAACTTCCTGCGCTGGGTGCTGGCCTTGCTGGTGCTGCTGCCACTGGCCGCCTGGGTGCTTCGCCCGGGCAGCAGCCTGTGGCCCAACTGGCGGCGCTTCGCACTGCTGGGGGCCCTGGGTGTGGGCAGCTACAACGCGCTGCAGTACCTCGCGCTGCGCACGTCCACGCCCATGAACGTCACCCTGGTCGCCGCCAGCATGCCGGTGTGGATGCTGCTGGTGGGGCGCGTGCTCTACGGTGTGCCGGTGTCGCGGCGCGCGGCCTTGGGGGCCGCGTTCTCGCTGTGCGGCGTGGCGGTGGTGCTGTCGGGCGGCAGCCTCAGCCGCCTGCTGGCTGTGCAACTGGTGCCGGGCGACGGCTGGATCCTGCTGGCCACGCTGGTGTGGTCCTGGTACAGCTGGCTGCTGGTTCGCCCGCCCGAAGGCGGTGACCCGCCCGACATCAAGGGCGACTGGGCCGCTTTCCTGATGGCGCAGGTGGCGCTGGGCCTGGTGTGGTCGGGCGCGCTGGCCGCGGCCGAATGGGTCTACCTGCCGCCGGCCGATCTGCACATCGACTGGGGCTGGCCTCTGCTGGCGGCCCTGGCCTACGTGGCCATCTTCCCCTCCGTGCTGGCCTACCGGTGCTGGGGCGCTGGCGTGGCCCGCGTGGGACCGGCCGTGGCCAGCTTCTTCACCAACCTCACGCCGCTGTTCGCGGCACTGCTGTCGGCCGCGATGCTGGGTGAGCTGCCGCGCTGGTACCACCTGGCGGGCTTCGCGCTCATCGTCGGCGGCATCCTGATCTCGTCGCGCGGCAAGAAGGCCTCAGCCTAGCCGGAAGGCCGCCACCGCGCTCACCAGTTGCGCGGCCTGCTGCTTCAGACTTTGCGAGGCGGCGGCGCTCTCCTCCACCAGCGCGGCGTTCTGCTGCGTGGCCTGGTCCATCTGCGTCACGGCCTCACCCACCTGCGACACGCCCTCGCTCTGCTCGCGGCTGGCCGCGCTGATCTCGCCCACGATGTCGGTCACGCGGCGGATGGCGCCCACCACCTCACCCATGGTGCTGCCAGCCTGATCCACCAGGGCCGAGCCCTGCTCCACGCGCTCCACGCTCTGCTGGATCAGCTCCTTGATCTCGCGCGCCGCGCCCGCGCTGCGTTGGGCGAGGTTCCGCACCTCGCCGGCCACCACCGCGAAGCCACGGCCCTGCTCGCCCGCGCGCGCCGCCTCCACGGCGGCGTTGAGCGCCAGGAGGTTGGTCTGGAAGGCGATGCCGTCGATGACGCTGATGATGTCGGCGATGCGGCGCGAGCTGTCGTTGATGTCCTTCATCGTGTCGACCACGCGCGCCACCGCGTCGCCACCCTGCGTGGCCACGGCGGACGCGCTGATGGCGAGCTGGTTGGCCTGCTGCGCGTTCTCGGCGTTGAGCCTCACGGTGGAACTCAGCTCTTCCATCGAGGCGGCGGTCTCCTGCAGCGCCGATGCCTGCTGCTCCGTGCGGGCGGAGAGGTCGTTGTTGCCCTGCGCAATCTGTGAGCTGGCGGCGGCCACGCCCTCGGCGTTGCCGCGCACGCTGCCCACCACCTGGGTCAGGGCGCCCTGCATGCGCGCCATGGCCGCAAGCAACCGGCCCATCTCGTCGCGACCGCCTTCGGGCACGGCCTGGCTCAGGTCGCCGGAAGCGACCCGCACCGCCACCTCGTGCGCCAGTTCGGCCGGCCGGATGATGGAGCGGCCGATCAGCAACGCGAACGCGAGGCCCGCCGCCAGCAGCGCGCCGATGGCGCCCAGCACCACGGCGATCTCGGTGCGGCGCGCCGCGTAACGCTGGCCCAGCGCCGCGTCCAGCTCTTTGGCGGCCGTGTCGCTCAGCGCGTACATGCCGTCGATGGCCTGCGTCGTGGCCTTGAAATAGTCGGCCGGTGCGTACTGCAGCGCCTGCGCCTGCACGATCTGCTCGCGGGCGAGCTGGGTCGCGCCTTCGAACGTGGCGCGCGACTGCTTCAGCGGCGCCTCCAGGCGGGCCTTGATGGTGGCGTCCTGCTCGAAGGACTTCTCCAGGCTGATGCCCAGTTCGCGCACGCCCACGCGGGCCCGCTCGGCCAGGCTGGCCACTTCGGCGCGCTCCTCGGGCGTGGCGGTCATGCGCACCAGCAGCGCCGAGCCACGCGCACGGGCCTGGCCCAGCATTTCGGTCAGGCGCGGCATCTGCTGCAGCGTGCCGATGATGAGAAAGTAGGTGGCCTTCTCCGGGTCCGCGGTCAGGCCGAAGTGGTCGGCCACCCGGTCGTTGAGCTCGATGAAGCCGGCGATCATCTCGGTGTGGCGCGCGAAGCTCTCCGCGGCCGTGAGACCGCGCGCGCCGATGGCCTGCGACAGCGCCTGCCACTGCTGGCTGCCGCGCTGCCAGTCGGCGCGGATGCGCGCATCGCCGATCCCACCGCCCACCATCGCATCGAAGGCCTGCACCGCCTTCTGCAGCTCGGCCGCGCGCGCCTGGCGCTGCGGCTCCGCGTCGGCCTTGCCGCCCAGCACGGTGGCCGTCATGCCGCGGTGGATCTGCGCCAGGCGCACCACCTCCAGCAGAGCGTGCGAGGGCGCCAGCCCGGCGCGTTCGGTGGCGATGGTGTCCAGGTCGGACAGCGCGTTGCGCACGTAGGCGGTGAGCGGCACGGCAACCAGCAGCGCGGCGATGGCGCCGAGCAGCATGAGCTTGCGGGCCAGGCGCAGGTTCTGGATGAAGGAAGTCATTGGGGCGGCGTCCGGTCGTGTCGGGGGCGGGGCCCGTGCGCGGCGCTTGCCGCGATCGGACCCGTGTGTCCGGCCTATCGACGCCTCGCCCGCCGAATTGAGCGCTGCGCGCCGCATTCACCAAAGCGGCGCGCCTTTGCCCGGCGTTGGTGCGCGAATTGCGCCGCGACGGTGCAAGCACCGTCAGCGGGCGCGACGCCCGCTCGCCGGGCGCGGGATCAGAACGTACCCGGGTAGGCGCCGCCGTCCGCCAGCACGTTCTGGCCCGTGATGTAACCCGCCTGCGCACTGCACAGGAAGGCGCAGATGGCGCCGAACTCGCCCGGCTCGCCGAAGCGCTTGGCCGGCACGTTCTGGCGTCGGCCGTCGGCGATGGCCTCGTAGCTCTTGCCCTGCTTCTGCGCCAGGCCACCGAGCGTGGTGCGCAGGCGGTCCGTCTCGAAGGCGCCGGGCAGCAGGTTGTTGATGGTCACGCCGCGCGCGGCGATCTCGCTGCGCGCCAGGCCAGCCACGAAGCCCGTGAGCCCGGTGCGCGCACCGTTGGACAGGCCCAGCACCTGCAGCGGCGCCTTCACCGCCCCCGAGGTGATGTTGACGATGCGCCCGAAGCCGCGCTCGATCATGCCGTCGACCGTGGCCTTGATCAGCTCGATGGGCGTGAGCATGTTGGCGTCCAGCGCGGCGATCCAGGTGTCGCGGTCCCACTGGCGGAAGTCGCCCGGTGGGGGCCCGCCCGCGTTGGTGACCACGATGTCGAAGGCCTTGCCAGGGCCACCGGCCGCGGCGAAGACGGCCGCCCGCCCCTCGGCCGTGGTGATGTCGGCCGCCACCGGCAGCGCCTGCACGCCCGGGTATGCGGCAGTAATGGCCTGCGCCGCGGCCTGCAGCGCCTCGGCGCCGCGCGCCACCATCACCACGTTCACGCCCTCGGCCGCCAGCGCCTGCGCGCAGCCCAGCCCCAGGCCCTTGCTGGCGCCGCCCACCAGCGCCCATTTGCCCTTGATGCCCAGATCCATGTTCTTCAATCTCCAGTTTTGACGGTGGGGGCCGCGGCCTTGCCCGCGCCGAAGCGCGTCACCAGGAACACGCCCGAGAGCACGAGCACCGTGCCGACGATGATCCAGCCGTTGAACGGCTCACCCAGAATGAACACGCCCATGAGGATGGTCGACATCGGACCGATCATTCCGGTCTGCGCCGCCAGCCCGGGGCCGATGCGCTCGATGGCCATCATGACCATGAGCACCGGCGCGAAGGTGCACAGCGTGGCGTTGAGCAGCGACAGCCAGATCACCTCGGGCGCCACGTTGGCTGCAGACAGGGGGCGCAGCAACCCGAACTGCGCGATGCACAGCACGCAGGCGATGGTGGTGGCCAGGCCCACCAGGCGCGTGGAGCCCAGGCGCTTGACGAGCTCGCCGCTGTAGACGAGGTAGATGGCGTAGCTGATGGCGCTGGCGAAAACGAGGAAGGCGCCCAGGGCGGCGTCGGGGCCTTGTTCGCCGAGTTCGTGCCCGAAGACCAGCAGCACACCACCGTAGCTCACGGCCATGGCCACGGCCTGCAGCGCGCTGATGCGGCGCCGGTACAGCAGCCAGCCGAGCAGCAGCACGAGGGTGGGGTTGAGGTAGAGGATGAGGCGTTCGAGGCTGGCGGTGATGTACTCCAGGCCCCAGAAATCGAGGAAGCTGGCGAGGTAGTAGCCGGTGAGGCCCAGGCCCAGCACACCCAGCCAGTCGCGCCGCGTGAGGGGCTCGGGCTTTTTCTCCAGGCCGGGGCGATGGGTGGACCACCAGGTGAGCGCGAGGAACAGCGGCAGCGCGAACAGCATGCGGTACATGATGAGCGTGACCGCGTCCACCCCGTAGCGGTACGCCAGCTTGACGATGATGGCCTTGCCGCTGAAGGCGATGGAGCCGAGGATGGCGAGGAGGAGGCCGGAGGCGAGGTGGGGGTGGGGGTCGCGCGACATGAGCCTTTGATTATCTGTGGCGTTGCATGAGCCGCCCTTCTTGTGGGCTATTGGGCGCTTGTGGCGTTTCGCTCGCTGCACCTCGCGGGTGCTCGCGGCCACTGGGTGCACTGCTCCGCGAATGTCCCCCGGACGGCTGCGCCGTCCTCCTCCTTTATTTCGCTACGCAG
>JABAOH010000610.1_pt1 | contig 131317 bp, 88 predicted proteins | sample 7062181 | NCBI WGS metagenome assembly JABAOH01 (sample SAMN14538630, study PRJNA623070) | marine sediment metagenome | biome: marine biome [ENVO:00000428]; feature: marine pelagic biome [ENVO:01000023]; material: deep marine sediment [ENVO:00002113]; isolation source: pool of 5 deep marine...
TCGTCTTTTGCTGTGGTAGCGGGGGAAGGATTCGAACCTCCGACCTTTGGGTTATGAGCCCAACGAGCTACCAGACTGCTCCACCCCGCGTCAATCCGAGGGGTTATTATTCACTCGTGAGCGGCAAAAGTCAAGAATAATCAAGGGATTTCCCCGCATTTTCCAATATATCCTAGCGTTCGGAGGATATTAACAAAAGAGCGGCCATCTGGCCGCATGACTAGCCGAGTATTCTACCTACTCCCTCTATATTATAGTAGATTTTCGAAACCCGCGTGCCTCCTTCCGAGAAGACCGTTCCAGAGGCTCCGAATAGCAACACGGCAATAGCAACTCCGCCAATAAAAATCCGAGAATCCCTCACTCCTCGAGCGCCCGGGCCTGCCGGTCTTTGGGGACAATCTTGTATACCTTGTCCCCGGGTTTCAGCAGCCCGTACCGCTCGCGGCCGATTTTTTCGAAATAGAAGGGGTTGTTTCGCATGCGCTCGATTTCTCTTTCGAGAAACTCGAGGTCCTCTTGCAATCTCGTAATGTCATTCTCGAGTTCGGCCGTTTTGTTCCGCAGCACGAATATTTTGATCGCACCGCTGTCTCCGAGAACGAAAACGTATATCAACGAAGCAATCACCAGCAGAAAAAAGAACTTCTGAATGCCATCGCTGATGACGGCCTGGTGCTGATAGAACTTTCTCAGGAAAGGATAGTCTTTGAGGCTCCCGCCGGATGTGATGGAGCGCTTGCCCGATCGGCGGCGCTTGTCTTTCTGATGTTTTTGCGAGGGATCGGAACCCCAGTAGCGCATTTATTCTCCAGCCCGCGCGATTGCGCTCCGCCCGGGGTACACACCGATGCTCCCGAGCTCTTCCTCGATACGGATGAGCTCGTTGTATTTCGCCACCCGCTCGCTCCGGCAGACGCTTCCGGTCTTGATCTGGCCGGCGTTCGTCCCCACGGCGATATGAGCAATCGAGGTATCCTCGGTCTCACCGCTTCTATGCGAGATGACGAACGTATATCCGGCGCGCTTCGCCATCTCGATCGTCTCCAACGTCTCTGTCAGCGAGCCGATCTGGTTCACTTTTATAAGGATCGAGTTCGCAACGCCGCGCTCGATCCCTTTTCTCAACCGTTTCACATTGGTCACGAAAAGGTCGTCACCGACGAGCTGGACCTTCTTGCCGAGCTCTTTGGTGAGATTTTCCCATCCATCCCAGTCGTCCTCTGCAAGCCCGTCTTCGATGGACAGAATCGGGTACTGCTCCACCCATTTCGCGTAGAATGCAATCATTTCGTCCGAAGACAGTGCTTTATTCTCTGCGGCCAGGTGGTACTTGCCGTCTTTGAAAAACGAACTCGACGCCGGGTCGAGTGCAATGGCGATATCTTCGCCGGGCTTGTAGTGAGCCCGTGTGATGCCTTCCAGGACGACCTCGATGGCCTCCTCATTCGATTTCAAATCGGGCGCGAAGCCGCCTTCGTCTCCAACTGCAGTGCTGTAGCCCTTGTCTTTGAGGTAAGATTTCATTGCGTGAAACGTCTCCGCGCCCATCCTGATCGCTTCGCTGAAATTCTTCGCCCCAACCGGCATGATCATGAACTCTTGGAGATCCACGTTGTTATCCGCATGAGCACCGCCGTTCACGACGTTCATCATCGGTACGGGCAGTGTGTAGCTTGCGAATCCGCCGATGTGCTGGTAGAGCGAGAGCTCGAGCGCTTCCGCTGCGGCCTTGGCAACGGCGAGCGACACGCCGAGGATGGCATTGGCCCCGAGCTTCGATTTGTTCGGGGTTCCGTCGAGCTCGATCATGATCCGGTCGATATATCCTTGTTCGACGGCGTCCAGATCCTGGATCTCGGGTGCGATGATCGTGATGACGTTCTCGATCGCCTTCTTTACCCCTTTCCCGAGGTACCGGGTTTTCTCGCCGTCGCGAAGCTCGAGGGCCTCGTGGATCCCGGTGGACGCTCCCGAGGGGATCGCCGCCCGGCCGAGGATGCCGGAGATGAGCCCCACATCCACCTCGATGGTGGGATGACCCCTCGAATCGAGTATTTCTCTGGCATGCACGAATTCTATCGCGGTCATGTTTCTCAACCTGCCTGTTAAGGTGGGACCGTTTTAAGGCAAACAAACTGTAGAAACGGGCGCCGGAATGTGTCAAGATAAAACAAGACAACAGGTCTTGGCGGAGGTCGCATCGTCCCGGCTGGAGAGGGAAGCACCTCGATGCCTCGGCATTCGTCTCAGCAGCACCGGGATCGAGTGCGATCTGCTCTGTCGATTGATTCCGACGGCAGTGCAATCCCACCTGCCCAACTGAGAAAGATTCGGGTGAAGGAAGAGGATATTGAACTGATATCTCTTGCCAAGGCTGGGCAGGAAAAGGCTTTTCGCGCGCTCCTCGGTAAATACCAGGGGTCCGTTTACAGCATCTGCCTCCGAATGGTGCGTGACCGCGAGCAAGCAGCGGATCTCGCGCAGGACGTGTTTCTCAAAGTCTTCACCATGCTGGACCGGTACGATCCCTCCTATGCCTTCTCGAGCTGGCTCTTCAAGATCACGTCCAACCTCTGCATCGATCACCTTCGGAAACGCCGGGTGGAGACGTACCCGATGGAGGCGCCGCTCGAGGGCAATGACGGGGAATTCGCGCGCCAGTACGAGGCGCCGGACCCGACGCCGGAAACCCAGATGATCCGGAAAGAGCAAATGGCCTCACTCGACAAAGCCGTTGATGCCCTCCCTCCCCACTACCGAATGATCATCCTGTTGAGGCACCAGGAGAATCTCTCCTACGATGAGATCGCCGTCGCATTGAACATCCCCCTGGGCACGGTGAAGGCCCGGATCCACCGCGCCAGGGAGATGCTGAAGGAACGCCTGAAGAAAGAAGATATATAGTAGCAAATTAAATTATAATGAGTTATGTTTGGGGTTGCGGGCTCCGGTTCACTAGCACCGTGACGCCTGGCCCTGGAATCGCATCCCCTCCTGTAGCCCCGGATTTTTCGAGAACTTTCCGGTGTGGTTCTTCGTAGTAGTGGACTGAGGGAGCCCTAGAATTTGAGGAATGAGGTCGGTCAAAATGACGGTAGTAATGAGAATGCATAAGACCAAGATAGCTCTCCATCTGTCGTTTTTCGTTCTCACTCTTGCTGTGGCGGTCAATTCCCTCGCGGGGACGCTTCGCGAAGAGGTAAAGAAGACGTTCCCTCTAAGTGGTGAGACCCAGCTCCACATCAAGAATTCAAGAGGCAAGACGATCATTATTGGGAAAGAGGGCCTCAAACAGATCTCCATCGAAGCCACCAAGATCGTCAAAACGAAGAGCGAAGAGGCAGCCGAGGAATTGATGAAGGCACTCACCTTCGAAGTCAAAAGTGAAGGGGATGTGGTTTGGATCATCACGCATCACCCCGATGAGCAGAAGGAAGAGAAGACTATCTGGTCCTTCTTCAAGGGCCTGAGACACCGCACAGCAGTTGACTTCATGGTCCAGGTGCCCCGCAGTTTCAGCGCCCAGGTGACGACGACGAGCGGTGATGTCGAGGTTGCCTCGATCGATGGTAACGCCAAGCTCGTCGGTACGAGTGGAGATGTTCGTATCGGAGAAATCGGCGGATCGGCCTATCTCGAGTTCACCAGCGGCGACGTCGAGATAAAAGAGGTCAAAGGCAAGGTGAAAGTCGCGCTTTCGAGCGGTTCGGCCTACGTGGATAAAGTCGGTAAAGACCTCCTGCTGGCGGCAACGAGCGGAAATGTGAAAGCCTTCAATATTGGCGGAAACGCTGACGTTCAGCTCGTCAGCGGGGATCTGATCATGAAGGGCTGCAAGGGGAGTCTCAAATCGGTGAGCGCCAGCGGCGACATGGTCATTAAGGATGTCGACGGCAGCATAGAGGTGAACTCTTCGAGCGGCGACATCGAGATATTCCTCATGCCGCTCGGCGAGAATAAATACAACCTGAACACCTGCAGTGGGGACGTGGACGTCATTTATCGGCTCGGAAGAAACCTTGGATTCCTGCTCGACGTAAATACGATGAGCGGCTCGATCGAAGGCGATATGGATATCAAACTGGAGAAAGTGTCCCGCCGACATTTGAAAGGCATTGTCGGAAACGGGAAGGCAACCATTGTCATCGCAACGGCAAGCGGTGATGTATCGATTTACAAGGGCAACGGAGATTGAGCCCAGGAGTAAAACCGGTGAACTGCAGCAGTGCATCGAGACTCATTCAGGATTATGTGGATGGACGGCTTTTCGGCCTCGAGCGCAAAGCGTTCGAGGAGCATCTATCCGCTTGCCCTGCCTGCTCGAAGGAACTCGAAGCGCACAAGGCCCTCTTCGCGCTTCTCGATCGGCTGGAACCTGACGCACCGCCCGTCTGGTTCGAGGAAACCATCGTGCGGCAGTTGAAGCTCGAGGGCGCCATATTCGAGCCGAAGGTTCCGCTCCCGAGAAGGATCGCCGCCGCTTACGGCCGGATGCCGGGAGTCGCGAAGTATCCGCTCGCCACGCTGGTCTCCGCACTGCTGATTTACATTCCGATCCACTTCATGCTCTCGTTTGCGAAGGGATTCGCGGGCAAGGTAGCCGTATTCGGGTCGGAAAGTCTCGTTGCCGTCGATCGGACGCTCGAGGGGATCAGCGTGCTTTCCCGCTTTTTCGATATCATCGCGAAAGATATCAGGGCGGTCAAAACGATATTCGGAGCCTTTTTCTCCTTGATTTCTTCGGCTGGCGGAGGCATTGTTCTGCCGATTCTGGGAGTAATTGCTCTATTGACATTATTACTGATCCGGCACCTCAGAACCCCACAGAGAAGGAGCCAAAATGCGTCGACTAAATATTAGCGGCGTCGGCCTTGCACGCGGCGTTTCTTTTCTCATTATAGTGGCAGCAATCACATCCGCCAGCATAACGGAGGTGTCAGGACAAGCGGGCACCGCGGACACCGCGCGCGTCGAAGAGACAGTCAAAGATGAGGAAGGCAAACAGGTACGCATCCGGATCGATGAAGAAGGGATCAGCATCGAGGGCGGCGATGTAGAGATAGAAGAACCCGAGGATGTCAGAGCGTACCGCAAAAAAGGCACGGACATCGTCAAATTCGGCGAAGATGTTTATGTTGCCCGGGATGAAATGATCCGAGGCGACCTCGTCGTATTCGGAGGCGACGTGACGGTGGAAGGAATTGTTGGGGGAAACGTGGTCGTTATCGGCGGGGATATCGAAGTCGGATCCGAAGCTGAAATCAAAGGCGACGCCGTCGTCCTTGGCGGCAATTTGGAAGAAGAAGTCGGAGCGGTGATTCATGGTGAGCGGGTGATGTTCAAAGGCTTCTTCCCATTCAAGCACGTCACTTTCTTTCCCACATTTCATTCAAAGGTTTTTCCATTCGTTTTCTTTCCAGTGAAATTCGTACTCAGCCTGATTCTTTCGTTCCTCATCATCCTCTTCATCAGAGAGCGGATATTGAGAAGCGAGCGCCACCTGACCACCGGCGTATTCAAGAGCTTTGGTATAGGATTCCTCATTATATTCGTTGGCGGCATTACGCTGTTGATTCTCTCGATTCTTCTCTGCATCACCATCATTGGGATCCCGCTTGCCTTCATTCTCGTAGTGAGCAGCATCGGTATTCTGCTATTTGCCTGGACGATTGCGGCCTACGCACTCGGTGAGGCGGTAAGGAAAAAGCTCCAGGTTCAATCGACCAACGCCTTTTTGATCGTATTCATCGGGACCACTGTGTTGTTCCTGCCCGGTTTCATTGGATACGGCTTGTCTGTGGCCCCTCTATTCAGTCCGCTGGGTGCATTTTTCAAACTGATTGGATTTCTCATCACGACGTTCGCCGAGCTCGCCGGCCTAGGGGCGCTCTTCCTCAGCCGGTTCGGAGGGAGAGAGCTGGTAGCGCCCGCTCCTGTCCCGGCTCCTGCCCCGGAAACGCCCTGATAATCGGCTTGCATCACGGAGTTTGTCCTTTTCACAGTGCGGCCCAATAGTTAATGTTTCAGCATGGACAAGCTGACACGCGCGGCCGCTTTGTGCCTTTTCTTCTCTGTCATACTTCAGTTGATCGCACCGCCTACTGCTGCTCCGGCGACGGTGGAGAACGGTCCCATGGATTGGGCGTATGGATGGGTGGTGGATTCAATCACTGTTTCCGGAAACGAAAAGACCAAACCGTTCGTCATCCTGAGGGAAATGGAGATGCGCGTTGGAGATGTGCTGAACAAAGGAGTTTTGGAAAGGGACAAACGCTATCTAGCGGATTTGAGCATCTTTGCGAATATTGAGATCAACGCCGACTCCATAGGCTTCGGCAGATGTGCCTTGAGGATCCAGGTGATCGAGCGATCGGAATTTTTTCTGAAGACACTCGCACCGACGATCAATTACGACTTCGACAAGGATGGCTTCGAGTATGGTGTCAAATGGGAGGATAAGAACTTCAGGGGTAGAAACGAGCAGCTGGGTCTCTCGTATGAAAGAGACGCTTCTGATAACGATCATGTATCGTTCGACTGGAATGCTCCTTGGGTGGGCTGGCGCCATATCGGTTTGGGATTCGGATTCTCGTATTTCCACCGAGCGGACGTCCCCCGCTCGCTGGCAATCGTGGAGCGGTCGGGGTGGCGGGCATCGGCGGCATTCCCAATAACGGCGAGCCGGATATCTCTTGCTCAAGTCATCGGAAGGCTGGCCATGGATCAGGTGCGCACGGGGAAAGAGGATGGGAACGGTGAAAATCAGGTGTTCGTCTCTCCGCAGATCGGGCTGAGGCTGGACAGCCGCGACAGCCCATTGCGCCCGCGGCACGGGCGGTACTTTTTTGCGTCCATTCTCGTAAGCCGGTCGGTAACCGGGAGAGAACAGTTCTTCTACCAGCTCTTCAATGACATCCGCTTGTTTGCACCCCTTACTGAAAAGGCGGTCCTGGCGGTTCAGTCGAATTTATTTCATCAATTCGATGAGTTCCCTGGATATTTCGACGTCGGGCTGGGTGGCGCCGGGACGGTTCGGGGCTATGCGGACGGGAAGTTCATTGGATCCCACAGATGGTACCAATCGGTGGAGTGGAGGTACACCGTTCTACCGAGGAAGGTGTTTCGCTTGCCTATCCTGGGCCATGTGGATGTTGTGTTGAATATCGTGCTGTTTATCGACGGCGGCATCGTCTGGGATCGCAGGGAAGAGTTTCAGCTCGAGAGGTTCCACGGTGGGACAGGGTTCGGAGTGCGGCTTTATTCCCCGTATCAGGATGTGATTCGTTTCGATTTTGGCTTCAATGAACGGGGAGATGTCTTCCCGTATCTCAACACGGGTATTCGATTTTAATCCCTTCGTTCCGTAAGGCTCCGCAGGGATTCCTCACTACACGCCCGCTTCGCTCGGCTATCCGCCTTCGGCGGAGGATCCTCGCTCGCTCCGCGTAATGGTTCGTCACCCCCAGGGAGCCTTCCGCAACAAGGATCCCCCGATAAAAAGCGAGTCCCGGAACAACGTTCCAGGACTCGCCTCTCGTTCGTCAATTCTAAGCAGGTCTTTCTAAGAGCCCATCTGCTTCGCCACCCAATCCGTGCCTACGGACTTCGGACGTGTGATCGCCGTGCCCAGCGCACGATTGATGACGAGCTGAGACGTCATGCCCATCGCCCTCGATACGGAGAAAAGCACGGTGTAGTAGGGAAACTCCCTCAGGCCGAAGTGGTAGAGGATCGAGCCGGAGCCTGCGTCCACGTTCGGCCACGGATTCGCTGCCTTACCGTGTTTCTTCAGCACCTCGGGGACGATCCTGTAGACCTTGCTTACCGTTTGGTAAACATTATCATCCGCGCAGTACTTCTCGCCGAATCCGATGAATGCGACGAACCGCGGATCGGGGCAGCGGAGAACGGCATGGCCGTAGCCCGGAATTACCTGGCCGCTGTTCAGTGTATCCCAAGCGTACTGCTCGAGCTGCTCGTCCGTGGGGACGCCGTCGAATTTGTCGATAACACTGAGGATCCACCCCAGGCACTCTTGATTCGCCAGTCCGTGAAGCGGTCCTGCCAGCCCGTTGAGACCTGCGGATACAGAATAGAATGGGTCGGAAAGCGCCGAGCCCACGGTGTGGCATGAAAACGCAGAAACGTTTCCGCCTTCGTGATCACTGTGGAGCACGAGATAGAGACGCATTGCTTTGTAAAAATCTTCGTCGTCGTTGCCCAGCATGTGCGCATAGTTCGCGCCCCAATCGAGGTTGGGATCTCGCGGGATCCTTGGACCTTTGTCGTAACGCATGCGGTAAATTCCTGCTGCAATCTCGGGCAGCACTGCAAGCAGGTTCAGCGAATCTTCGAGGGCCGGCTCCCAGTAGTCGGTTTTCTTCATGCCCTCGGTGTAGCGCTTGCGGAATTCCGACTCGTTTTCCATTACGAGGATCGCCGTATCGAGCATCGCCATCGGATGGGACTCTTTCGGCATTGCCTCGAGAACTTTCCAAACGTAATCAGGCGTTTTTCCACGCTTGCTGTATTCCTTCTGCAGGTCTTTGAGTTCCGCCTCATTAGGAAGCTCTCCGGTAATGAGTAGGAAAAAGATCTCTTCGGGCAGCTTCTCGGTAAGCTCCAGAATCGGTATGCCGCGAATGATCAGGCCCTTGTCAGGCTCAACGAGGGAGGTGTCACAGATCAAACCCTTCACTCCACGCATGCCACCGAACGCCTGCGCAACGGTGACTTCCGAAATCTGCTTGTCGCCATGCCCTTTTAGCAAGGTTTGACGTTCCTCGCGGAGTTTCGGGATCTGCGAGGCAAACTTTTCGTGCAATGCGGACATCACCGCACCTCCTATTGAATGGGATAAATGTATGAGAATAACAATGGAAGCGCATAGCTCCCATTCTAACGGTACTTGATTGGAACCCGAATTAGGTTACAGCCGACCCGTTAGCGAGGTATGTGAATTATTTCGCATACATTTTTACCCGGAATCCGCCCAAATGTCAACAGATTTCGAGGCGCTTGCGTTCAAGGTTCAGAAGATTCCCATCTTTCTTATCGTTCCTCATCGGTCCCTGTTGTTACTCGAAACAGTCGCGAAATTGGGGAAATCTCCTCAAATCCCTTGATCGTGAAACCGGTTATAGTTCAGCGGCTTGCCGAGAAATTAGCTCCGGAGGCGCCTGAAATGGGTGAATTCACGCGATACCGAGCCGGCGCCGTCGGTGGAGAAGGGCGCATCAAGATAGACTCGTCTATTGAGAGCGTTGCCTGGTGCCCGGCGTCACTCCTCTAAGTGTGATTTATACAGCGGATTATGAATGAGGCGTGGACGTTCCCGCCCCACAGCCGCTGCGGAAGCCGATCGATGCTCGTAAAGGCAAGAGTCGGAACGACCATTGCAGTTCTTAAGGAGTGCTAGCTAAATGCAACTTAAAAGATTTATATCTCCATATCTCAATCAGCTCGCTTAGCTCGTTTCTTCGCTCTTAGGAAATTTCCATCGACATCATGAGACTGTTCTATCGCATATGCGCGATCGGCTTGCCCTTTCTGTTTCCGTTCTTGGCGGTATCGGGCCACGCCCAGGAGGCATCCAAGTTCTGTAACGATGGCGTGTCCGCACAGTCATCGTTATCCGGAATGTCCAAGAGCCTCCCTTCGAGCTTCGGCACCGGCATCGAAGGTCTGCGAACGATTTCTCTGTCGAATGGAATCGAGGCCACGATCCTTCCATCGTCTTACCTGAACGAACGACTCGTTCCTGATATGAACGGGGGCGTCATTCCCCTTGACAATGGCAGATACTTAACGGTGATCACGGACATCAGGGATCCCGCTATCGCAAATAAAGGAGACGGGGCGTTCCATCCATTCGATGAAGGTCAGGTAATCACCGCGCTAAAAGAGATATCTTACCCAGGGCTCCATTTGAATGTCACGATATATATTCTTCCTTATCCAAGGAGAAACGTAATCTTGAGTTCCGCAAACGGACACGAGATTTACCTGAGCCCTCACGTGCTGGAGATTCCCTATAATGTATGTGCTTATATCGTCACGCACGAGATCGGGCACGTCTTTCAGTTCGGGAATCTCCCGGAAAGTGATGTGGAGAATTGGGACGCGTATAAAAAGCTTCGAGGGATCGACAATCCCTTGAAGTTTTATGAAACGGCCCCTCATGCGTACCGCCCGAAAGAAGTTTTCGCCGAGGATTTCAGAGTGCTGTTTGGAGGAATAGCGGCCAAATTCGGCGGCATTGTGGAGAACCCGGAACTCCTCTCACCCCTGCAGGTGGCCGGATTGGAAGCATTCTTCCTATCGTTGAAACCTGTTGACAGACCTGCCGAGACCATCGTGGCTTTGAACGGCTTTCCGAATCCGTTCAATCCACGCACGCAGATTCGTGTGGAACTCGGGAACGCGTTTGCCTTGGGAACCGATCGGTTGAGTATTCGGATTTACGATGTTAACGGCGCCTTGGTGCGTGAGCTGTACGAAGGTACACCCGCTAGTCGCGAGGTGCGGATCGACTGGAACGGAGCCGCGAACAATGGTACGCAGGTGGCGAGCGCCACCTACTTCGCTCTCGTTCGAGCAGGGGAGGTTCGAAAGACCGTCAAGCTGCTGATGCTTAAATAGAGATTCAGGCCGTCCTCCCGCAACCCGGAACCCCTCCCCGGCCCCCTGCTGGCGGATCTTTTCCGATCAGCCGACCCCGGCAGGGGGTTTCTTTTTTGCATCGAGGCTTTCCGTCCACAGCTGGCCGCAAGCGGCGTCGATGTCCGCACCCCTGCTGCGGCGAATCATGACAGCCGGCGCGATCGGGAGCAGCGTTTGGACGAACCGATTGAGAGTAGGTTCGGATATTCCCTCGAATTTCGGGCCACGCCCGGGATTGTAGGGGATCAAGTTGATCTTGAACGGGCCTCCCGCCGAAAGCTTTGCGAGAGCGAGGGCATCGCGTTTCGATGTATTTTCTCCATCGAGCAGTACGTACTCGAGAGTCACCCGGCGCCGGGTTTTCCGGTGAAAGTAGCGCGCCGCGTCGAGAATCTCGCTAATCGAGAATCCCGAGAGAGCGGGCATGAGACGCCTGCGTTTTGCATCGGTGGGAGCGTTCAGTGAAATCGCAAGTGAGCATTTCAGTCCCGCATCCGCCAATTCGATGATTCTATCCGGAAGGCCCGCTGTCGACACGGTGATCCGTTTGCTCCCGGTGTTCAAACCTAGAGGATCGTTCAATACGCCAATGGCATTGGTGAGATGATTGAAGTTGAGCAGAGGTTCCCCCATTCCCATGAAAACAATGTTGACCTTCTCAGCCTCTGGGAGGCACTCGCGTTTTAGAATGCATATTTGATCCAGAATCTCCCCGGCGGAGAGGTTTCGTTTGTAAGCCCCCTGGCCCGTGTGGCAGAAAACGCAATCCAATGGGCACCCGACCTGGGTGGAAATGCATAGAGTGATGCGTTTCTCCTGGCGCATCAGCACGGACTCGACCGTTTCTCCATCGGGAAGTTCGAATAGAAATTTTTTCGTGCCGTCGAGTTTCGAGATCCGGGCATCGAGCGGCCGGAGCGCCTCCACCACGGCTTCTGAGTCGAGCGTTTCGCGAAAGGATTTCGACAGGTCCGTCATTTCCGAAAAGTTATGGGCAAGCTTGATATACACCCATTTCGCAACCTGCCTGAACCGGAACTCCGGCACGCCGTGATCTATAATATACGTGCGGAGCTGTTCGAGGCTCATATTCCGGAGGTGACGCTTGGGCATTGTACGGGGGCGTGTTCGCATAGGCGGTGAAATTTTAGGTGTAAGCTTGCGTGTTTTTCGGTAGTTTCCAATATATGAGTTGTGCTATGGGTTTGGAACAAAAAACGCCTCAGAGCCGTGGATTCATCCTGAGGCGTGAAGTGCGACCGAACCCATCGTAAGGTTGGGTGGGATTTATGGCTAAAACGATATTGATTGCAGACGATGAAAAGGGCATCAGGGATTCGCTTCGCCGGCTGCTCGAGTTCGAGAAATACCGTGTGCTCTCCGCCGAGGACGGCCCGAAGGCACTTCAGGTTCTGGAAAAGGAGCTGGTCGACTTGTTGCTCCTCGATGTCAAGATGCCTGGGATGGATGGCCTCGAGGTTCTCTCGAGAGTGCACAAGGATCAGCCGGAACTCCCGGTTGTCATCATCTCAGGGCATGGAACCATCCAAACAGCGGTGGAGGCCACTAAACTGGGCGCTTTTGATTTCATAGAGAAACCCATCGATGCCGATCGAATTCTTCTTGTCATCCGGAACGGCCTTGCTCAGAGGAAACTTATCCGGGAAAACATCTCTCTCAAGCAAGAGGTCCAGCGCAAGATACAGATTGTTGGCGAGCACGCGGATATGCTCGCTATCATGGAAACGCTGAAAAAGGTGGCCCCGACAAACGCGCGCGTCCTCATCATGGGTGAAAATGGGACCGGCAAGGAACTCGTTGCGCGGGTGCTCCATGAATTGAGCGTCCGGGCCAAGGAGCCTTTTGTCGAAGTCAACTGCGCGGCAATTCCCGAAGAGCTGATCGAAAGTGAGCTTTTCGGTCATGAAAAGGGTGCGTTCACCGGTGCGATATCGAAACGGATCGGCAAATTCGAGCTCGCCGATGGCGGCACGCTGTTTCTGGATGAGGTTGGAGACATGAGCCTGTCTGCTCAGGCGAAGGTGCTGCGGGTGCTTCAGGAATCCCAGTTCGAGCGTGTGGGAGGGGCGGAGACGAAACGCGTGGACGTTCGCGTCATCGCCGCGACGAACAAAGACCTTTTGAAGCAAAGCCAGGAGGGAAGGTTCAGGGAAGACCTGTTTTACCGGCTGAATGTTGTTCCCATAACGATCCCGCCTTTGAGAAAACGCATTTCCGATCTTCCGCTTCTCGTCGACCATCTGCTCGAGCAGGCCGGCGCGGAGCTCGGCCAGCGGCGGAAGAAGATCAGCAAACGCGCGATCGAAGTCATGAAAGAGCACCTCTGGCCGGGAAATGTGAGGGAACTCAAAAATCTGATCGAGCGACTGGTGATACTGACGCAGTCCCCGGTTATAGATGCTCACGACCTTCCCGCCTTGGGGCCTGCGAAAAACATCGAAGAGAGGTTTTTCGATAAAGATCTGTACAACGACTTTAGAGAGGCAGTCGAAAAAGAGTTCTTTTCGAGAAAGCTGACCGCGAACGGATACAATGTCAGCCGGACGGCCCGCAAGTTGGGGATGCAGAGGAGCAATCTATATAAAAAGCTGGAAAAATACGGCATTCCTTATAAAAGAGCCCGCGAGGACGATGAGGGTGGAAACAACGAGGAATAATAAGGCACTGGAGCATGGGAGGGCGATTGAGCTTCGATGGTACGCCGCCCGATCCAATCGCGCCCGGCTGCGCCGCCCTGGGTCGGCGTGGAAGATTTTATGCAAAAGTAGGCAAAATTATCCCTTTGACAACCTGTTGTACCCGGGGTATATTTATTTAGAAAAGAAGATTTGCCAATAGTTTTCAAAATCACTGAATATAGATTTTGAGGACAGAGGAGCTGATGGCAGGATGAAACGGGCACTATTCGTATATCTAGCCGTACTAGCGGTTCTGCTCGTCTATCCATCCACCGATCTTCTTGCAAAATCTCCCAAATCTAGCGATTACCCAACTATAATTATCGTCCCTCCGACCATTTATGCTCCAGGACCCAATGATTATTGGGGTACTGGCGGTGAAGATGATGGAGGAGATCCGGGAGACGCCGATGACCTTGCCGGAACCCGAGGAGGCAAGCCAGTAGACAGGAATTTCCTGCCGGGCTTTGGAGATGCAAGGATCGTTTTGAAGGTTTGGTGGTTGTACTTCTTCCACAGAATCTTTTAAGATCGCCCGTTTTTGGTGGACGACAGGCTGATCGCTAGCAAGGAACGCTTCCATGTCTGACGCACGGGAAGAAAAAGACTGGCAGGGGCGTAAGCAGGGTCAAGGAGGGAGGAAGTCGAGATCTGTTTCCTCACCTGGTGAGGAAATCGGTCAAATGCATTATTCCACGGAAAACTACACCACCGCTTTAGAATACTTCTCCAGAGCACTTGGATCTCCAGACATATCATCATATCCCGACCGGTTCCGCATCCTTCTACGGATGAGCGATTGCCACCGTAAGAAGGGTCATTATGTGGAAGCTCGTCAATACCTCGAAAAAGCCCGATCGCTGCTGGACGATGCTGTCGTCGATGAGGATTGCGGCAAGATCGAGTATAGGGAAGCGTATATTCTGCTCGCGCAGGGCAACTACGATGATGCGCTCCGCATTGGCTTCAGCGCGTACCGGCGGCTGAAGCATTCGGACGAGCATGGCGAAGTCGCGGACATCCAGCTCCTCCTTGCCAACTGCTACCACCGCTTGGGCTTGAGCAGCGAGGCGGAGGATTTCTTCATGGATGCTCTGTCCTCCTACAGGCGGATTGAGGACCGGATTGGGATCGCGTACGTATACAATAACCTCGGACTTTTGCATAAGAACGCCTGTCGGTGGAATCGGGCGATCGCATCGCTTTCGAAATCGCACGAACTGGCCAAGACACTCGGGCTTACCCAGCACTTGATCCGCGTGCAATTGAACCTCGGCGTTGTGTATTCGAAGCTTCGCCGCTTCCCTGACGCCTTGAGCGCCTTTGTGAATGCCGCCAACATGGCCGAACGGTTCGGAGATAAGAGCAAGCTCACAAAAGCCATCTTGATGCAGGGTAGAACGTACATCCAATGCAGTGATTACGCTAAAGCCGAGAAGTGCATCGTTCGCGCCCAGGCTATGGCGAACGATCTCGGTTATGGTCGTGAGTCGGCACTCGCCGATGAGTATCTCGGGGAGCTGATGATGGCGAGGGGCCTGTATCATGAGGCTCTGGTCAACTTCAACAACGGGCTACGCAAGGCAAGAAAGATTGCCCCGGAGGGAGACGTCACCGCTGAGCTGTTGGCGCGATTGGCCAGTGCTCACTACCACCTGAACAATCCCAAAAAGGCGCTGCTGCTCATCGACGAGGGTCTCGAGGTTGCCAATAACTGCGGTGAGTTTTACGAGATCGGATTCTTGTACCGGACCAAGGGGCTCTGCCATGGCAAAATCGGTGATCTCAAGCAAGCCATATCCAATCTTACGACCAGCATCGAGATGTTCGACAAGTTCGGGAATCCTTACGGCAAGACCCAATCCGAGCAGCTCCTATCGAAATCCTATATCCGCGTTCGTACAGAAGCGGGTCTTTTGAAAGCAAAACAGATCCTTTCCGATAGCATCGTCGGCTCCAGCAAACTGGACGACAGCCAGGGGCAGATTGTTTCCCAGGTTCTCCTCGCCTGCGTGGAGCAGCGCCTGGGCAATCTCGATGACGCCCTCCTGGCCATCTACGAAGCCGATCGTCTTGCTGAGGAGGAGCAGAATCCCAAGTTCCGCAGATTTCTGGGGGCCATGCGAGCCCGCGTCGAGGCCAAGATGGCCAGCGCGACCACACGGGTTATCGACCAGTTCTCCATTTTTGGCGATATCCAGACCGGTGCTCGTTCGAGGGAAAAGCTGGTAGAAGGCCTCAAATCAACCCTGAAAATCATCCTGGACAAGGTGGAAGCGGACAGCGGATTCATCGCGATCCCCGCTCCATCCGGAGGACGCCTGGAAGTGGCCTGCACCGAAAAGATGAGCCAGAAAGATGCCCGGTTGATCCTCGGGTCCAATTCGGTTCCCCGGAGCGCGAATCAGAATCAACGAGGACTCACGATCATGGATTCGCTGAGGGATCCCGAGCTCCGCAAGCTGAGCGACCGCCTCAGCTTCGATCTGAGCACGCTCGTGTTCCAGAACCTGGGATTTGAAGGCGAATCGCTCGGCATTCTATGCATCCATCAGGAAAGGCCGTCATCCAGCTCGCCGCTGGAACAGGAAGCCCTGAACTTTGTCGCCGCCTATTCGAGCCTTCTCTCGCTGTCCGTGTACGAACTCATCCGGAATGAGAAAAGGGACAGGCTCAAACCGAAGCGCCAGGCAAAAGGATTTGAGACCATCGTCACGGAAAATCAAGGGATGCTCAAACTTCTCAACCTCGCCGAGCGTGTTGCGCACTCCGATGCCACCGTTCTTCTACAAGGCGAAACGGGGACAGGGAAGGGGCTCATTGCTTACGCCGTCCATTTGCTCAGCGAACGTAGAAATCGCAAATTTATTCACGTAAACTGTGCAGCCATGCCCGAGGCGCTTCTCGAATCCGAGCTGTTCGGACATGTCAGGGGTGCGTTTACCGGCGCCATTGCCGAAAAGGAGGGGCTGCTGCGCCAAGCCCACGGTGGGACGATTTTCCTGGACGAAATCGGAAAAACATCGTTGGCGATGCAAGGCAAGTTACTGCAGTTCCTCGACACGGGCAAAGTGAGGAAAGTCGGTTCGAACGATTTCGTCCCTGTCGATGTCCGGGTTATCTGCGCTTCGAAAACGGATCTCATGGCGATGTGCAACGAGGGGCGATTCCTCGAGGACTTCTTTTATCGCATCAATGATTTTCCTCTCACTGTTCCGCCGCTCAGGGACCGGAAAGAAGATATACCGCTTCTTGTTTGTCACTATTTGAACAAGTTCTCATCTGACATGGGTAAATCGGTGGGTCCGTTTTCCGATGAGGGAATGGAACGCCTCATGTCCTACCGCTGGCCCGGCAATGTCCGGGAGTTGGAGAAAGTGGTGAAGCGCGCCATCATTCTCGCCGAGTCGGGCGAGGGGCTTGATCTCCACCATCTTCCCCCGGAGGTTGCTCGTGAGGGCAACGGCGGAGACCGGCAAGCCGGTCAACGGCTTACCTTGAGGGACCGCATCGAGCAGGTGGAAAAAGAGGCCATCCTCACCGCCCTGGAGCGCTGCAATTGGAACAGATCTCAAGCGGCCATCGAACTCGGGATTAGCTATCCCAATCTGCTATCAAAGATTAAGCGCTACGGTTTCAACGGTTGTTAAATATCTTTATAAATGTTTGCCTGGCGCTGAAACTTGCTGATTTGTAAAGAGTTGCTTCCTCCTCAGTTTCCGTTTCCTGGAAACTTTTTTTATATCAACGCCTTTCCCGCATTTTTTTTGAAATACGGGTAATTGGACCATACCGTAACATTATTTTTTCAGTGTAGTTACGAAGATTCTTAATTTTCGACAAGGCCTTATAATGGCATGGCCCTTGCCTTTTATAAGCGCAGGAAGTCATCCCGTGCGTTTAGGAACTTCCGTCTGGTGGGGGAGAGGATTCTTGGGGAATCGTGAATTCCCCAAGAATCCGAAAAAGCTGGTTTCGGAGCTGAGAAAAGCAAAAAAACGGAATTATCCCGTTCTTGAGTGTGTCCATCGAGTAACAGTGCTTTTCTCGATTTCTCGGCCACCCGAGAAAAAGCTGACGCTCAACGTTTCTCTCTAAGCTGAGCTGCTGGCTTTGCAAGTTAGTTGATTTCGAGAGGTGGGGTCTCGAACATTGACAAAGAGGGAAACTGGGCGTCAGTTTTTTATGCCTCTTTTCATGCCTCAAAATCCCCTCCAACCATGCCCCAGCACCGAGCGAATGCCTCCCATTTCATGTCCTTTTTTTAGGACAGTTGTCGTTGCCTGGCAACGATTAAATCGGCTCTCTTCAGCAACCTCATCAGCCATTTACTCCGTCTATCAGTAGTCTTCGATCACCTGTAACATGTTATCAAAAAGCAAATTAGCGAGAGTGCGATCTGGCTGTTCGGGCAGCTTCTCAGTGGTTTTTTCCTTATGGCATGCCGCTTGCGCTATAGGACGAACGAGATGCGGAATCTTAGCGGCATAAGAAAGGGGGGTCAAGACTCGAAAGGTCACGCGGCCCTCTATGCATTGATCGGAGCATTGCTGCTGCCGGCGCTAATATACACCGGCTGTTGTGACGAATGTGATGACACAGTGGTAATGATCGATAATGGCCCCCCTTCTGCGCCGCGAGGCCTCTACAGCGTTACGGGCGATGAAGAAGTAACCTTGTACTGGTACGAGAATCCCGAGCCCGACATCGCTGGTTATGACGTTTATTGGAACGATGAGGAAACCGGTTATTACGACTACCTCGCCACCACCCCGCCTGATCAAACCTGGTACGTTGACTATACGATCGCCAACGGCGAAACGCGGTACTACGCGTTGATCGCTTTCGATACTCAAGGATTAGAGAGTGACTGGAGCTACGAGGTGGCGTTCGATACTCCTCGGCCGGAGGGGTTCAATCTCGTGCTCTATGATTATTTGGGGCAAAACAGCAGCCTGAGCGGTTACGACTTCTCCTCGTTGTCGGGAACCGCTCAGGCTTGGGACGACCCTGCCACGGATGTTTACTTCGATCCCTCAAATGGCGTGAACCTCCTCCGCGCGAGGATCGGAGTAGACATCCAGGATTACGGGCTCATCGATCTGATCGATGTGGATTGGGCCCCTAGTGATGGGTGGTCCCCTACCCAACAAGCCGAGCTTATCTACGGCCACAGCTACATAGTGAGGATAAGCGACAAGGCAGGCGGCCATAACTATGCAAAGATTTTTGTCAGCTCTGTCTCTCCCAGCTCTGTAACGCTGGATTGGGCTTACCAAACCGTCGTCAACAACCCGGAACTCACCCCTCGTGGAGGTGCATCAAAATGAAAAGCACTGACATGGTATCCATGAGAAAGTCCGCTCTGGTGGTGGGACTTGCCTTAGTGGTTCTGGCCTTTGTGGGCGGACTTACCGCTTTGAATGCGGGTATCGCCTACCGGAACACCGCGGATATCCGGGTCTGGTTGGAGGAAGACTACGACGTTTACCAAGACATGGACGATGTCGTCTTTCACATCAGGGCGGCGCGTGGTTGCTACGCGCTGGTGTATGTGGTCGACACGGACGGATTCGTCCACGTCATCTACCCGTTCTCTCCCCACGAAAACGCCTGGATCGAGGGTGGTGTCACTTATCGATTCTCGGCGTTCGATGTCGGGATGTACGGATTTGATTTCAACAGGGGAATTGCTTTCGTCTACGCAATCGGCAGCCCTTACCCGTTCAACTACTCGTGCTATGGCGCAAACATTTTCGCCGGTCGTTTCGCGTACCGCATTTACGGAGATCCTTTTGTGGCTTGCAGGCTCTTTTATATCTCCTTGCTTCCGGTATGGTGCGATCGCGCGGTGATCGGTATCAGCTTCACGCACTTCTATATAAGAGAATGGGTGCGGTATCCTAGCTACCTTTGCTTCTGTAATGGAGCATCTTACCGGATCCGTGGAGGTTACTGCAGCCATTGCGCACCGGTCTACGAAAGATACCGGAGCCACCAGAGAGACCCCTATCGAGTGCTGAGTCCGAAGGTCCGGTACAGGGGCGACGCATCGGCACACGCAAGGATCGCCCCCGTGCCGGAGAAGCGGAGGGAAGCCATACGCGCAAAGCTAAGCCGGTTCAGAACGGCCACGCCTTCCAATGAAAAGGAACGGGTGCTGCGCGAGAAGACTATCGGCACGAAAAAGATAATTAGGGAAAAGAGTAGAGCCGTTGAGAAAAACAAGGGGCAGCGCTCCATCAAAATGAAGCCGGCGACTAAAAAGTCGTCAACGAGCAGCCGCCTTGTCGCTCCAAAGAAGGCTGTGAGGAACAAGGACGTGCGAAGAAATGCTCAGAAAAGTAGCGTCGTACGCTCGAGCAGCGAGATCGTCAAGAAAGAGAGGAGCAGGACCGTTGCCCTTAAGCAGAAGGCTCAGATCAAGACATCGACTCCGCCACGCGCGAAGACGGTGAGTGCAGGGAAGACATCCAAAGCAAAGGCATCCGTTGCGAAAGCAAAACGGTCCGTCGGGACAAAGGCTTCGAAGAAAGCGCGCTAAAGCGCTGGAGGATAGAGTTTGTTCCCCATCGTTGCTGATAGGTTGGTTGGCTGGTAGCAGGGCGCTCTGACGAGAGCGCTGGAAGCAGGCTGGTTTGGTAGCCGACCAAGTAAAGGGGAGTTGAGCAGAAGTAAACGTCGATCAGGGGCGGCGGTTTACGGAAGCTCACTCCCCTTTGCTGTTGACCTTTGTATTCTTATTATATACAGTAATTGCACTGATTGTCATCAGAAAGATTAGAATGTGAGCGCAAGGGTCTCCTTTTTCTCATTTTTCGCGTCAACCTGCCTTTTACTGCTCTTCTTAGCCTCTGAAATTCATGCCACAGGCTATAGCCCATCGTACGCTCCCGATAAGCGTTTTTTGGCCGGCCCCAAGTGGCACCAGGCGCCGGTCAAGCTCAATCGCTTTCAAAGAGAACGCGTCCGGAGTTTGCTCGCTGGCCGCGAAATTGCGCATGCTCAGGCGGCTATGGATACCCTGCGCCTCGTTGCCATCCAGGTTCAATTCGCCGACAGCCTCATGGGCGGTCAGCCGGGAAGCCGGAGGCCGCAGCTTCGGGATTCGCTGTTCTTTGCAAATGAACTCGAGCATCTGACCGACTACTACCGCGGTGCTTCCAGGAACTATCTGACGGTGGCCTGGGAGGTCACCTCACGGCTTTATACGCTTCCCAAAGCCATGGGGTACTACGGGAAGGACGGTGAAGAGGAAACGCGGGTAGTGGAAATGGTGCAAACAGTGATCGATTCCGCGGATGACGATGTGGACTTTTCGTTGTTCGATGCGGTGGTTGTCATCCACGCCGGCGCGGGCCAGGAGACCGATTTGGCGGATGATTCCAGGGAGCAAATCTGGTCGAGCTTCTACGATCTGGACGATATCGATCATGCATTCCCCGACAGCACTGTCTCGGGTCTGGCGACGAACGACTCGCTCGGCGGTATGCCGTTTTTTGTCGATAACTTCCTCGCGCTTCCCGCCAATGCAAGCCAAGACGGAGTCATTATCGCGACGTTGGGCATATGGGCATTCGAAACGGGAAGTCGCCTCGGGCTCCTCCCGTTGTTCGACAGCACGCCGGCAGGTTTCCCGGATTCGCGCGGTGTGGGGAGCTTCTGCCTGATGTCCTACGGGCTGTTCAACACGGCGAGTTTCATACCTGGATTCCCCTGCGCGTTCAACCGGATTCTGGGCGGCTGGCTGGATCCAGTGTTCGTCGAGAGCGGCGGCCATTTTCGGCTTCGCGATATCAATTCTCCGGCGAACGGAGATACGGCTTGCTTGAAGATTCCGGTCACCGAGAGCGAGTACTTTCTCGTCGTCAACCGGGTGCACGACACGAACTTCGACAGTCTGTTCACCTTTGGTGATTTGGACAGCAATCTGGTTCCCGACAACCCCGATTCGCTTCTGGGAGCGGAATTCGACTTTTTCCTCACCGATGTTACCAATCCCCAGGTCATCAAGCGGGATCCAGATTTTAAGAACATGTTCAGGAGATACGTCTCCACCGGCTCGGGCATCTATGTCTGGCACATCGACGAAATGGTCATTCGTGAGGCATTGGAGACCGGATTTCTCCCGAACGACTTTGTATCGAGAAAAAGTGTTGATCTCGAAGAGGCCGACGGCGTGCAGGATCTCGACGGGGTGGCAGATCAATCGTTCAGTTTCGGCAGCCACTGGGACAGCTTCCGAGCGGGACATATCGACCACTTCAGTCCGGATACCGATCCCGCCTCGAATGCGCACTCGGGTGCGAGGACGGGGATTCGCGTGAGCGGGATAACCTCTCCAGCTCCTTATATGGAGTGCGATGTGTCGTTTTCGCTTCCTTACAGCGAAAGGCGAATTCGGTGGGAAGCGACTGCGCCCGGTCAGCCACCGACTCCGGTGAACCTCGATGGCGGTGATTCGACGGAGGTCGTCATTCTTGCGGATACCGGCCTGGTATATGTGTTCAAAGCGGACGGTAGCGAGTATGTCGATCAGGATGCGGACCCGCAAACCATCGAGCCGTTTCTCACGGTTCCTGGAGCTGTTTGGACGGGGCCTCCGGCGTTTGGGGATATCGACGGCGATTTGGACTTGGAAATCGTCGCCTCCAGTAAAGACGGGCGGCTGTTCGCCTGGCATGACGACGGCTCGGAAGTGTTCGACGGGGACGGTAATCCATCGACCGAAGGGGTCCTGTATGCTGGATCGACAATGGTCGCACCACCGCTGCTCTACGATATTATTAGCGGAACAGCCAACCGGATCGCGATCATTGAAAGAGAAGGTGACTCGCTTGCCGTGAGCTTCATCGATGACACCGGCAACAAGGTCTTCCCATTCATTTGGCCGGGAAGCGAGCCGGCTAAATTCCAGGCTCAGTTCGCCTCAGCTCCGGCGGTTGCAAACATAGGAGTGCCCAATCTCGTCCATGCTAATCTCGCCGTCGCATGGGCGGATACCGTGGACGGCGTTTACGGCATTTCGTTCCTGCCTCTCGAGCTTCAGCCGGCGGAATCTTCTGTGGGAGAGCATTCGGTGTTCGGGTCTGCATTCGAGCTCCTGCCGGCGGTGACGTTTCCGCTTCCGGAAGGGATCGATGTCGAAGAAATGATTTTTTCGCCGGTGGCGGCAGGTGATCTTGATGCGGACACCTTCGACGAGGTGGTCCTTGCACTCCCCAATGGCGAATTGGTGACTTATTCATATGGCGCCTTCGCCAGGGGGAGAGAACCCCTCTCCATAGCGGCGCTCCGCGGAAACAATCCATCCGCCCCGGCGCTTGGCGATGTGGACAACGACGGAACATTGGAGATAGCGCTTTGGGACGATGACTTTTTTTATCTCTTCAAGCACAACGGCGCATTGTACACCAACTGGCCGAAGCCGGCCCTGTCCGTGGAATTCCTCGATCTCCCCCCGCTCTCTTTCGACAACCTTCACAAAAGCCCGCTGATCGGGGACATCAACGGAGACGGTGCGGTGGAGATCCTGTTCCCGACGTCGCAAGGGGCCGTCCGCGCGTTTCACAACGATGGGAGTACGGTTGCCGGCTTCCCGCGGCCGGCACCGGCGTTACTCGATGCCACGCCGTCCCTCTCCGACATCGATGGGGATGGCGAGGTCTCCCTGCTTGCCGTTGGAACCCTGGCGGCGCTCGAGGGCAGGGACGGCGTCCGCGACACACTCATTACCAGCAATGTAGCAATCCTGTCCGTTCAGTCGTTTCCCGGCTCTCAGGCGACGGATGATCAGTTCTGGGCGATGTACCAGAACAGTGTCGACAGGCGGGGGCGGACCCGCGCTTTGGAACCGCTGCAACAGAGCCCGGCACTCGTGGAAGCGGGATCCTTTATGATTTATCCCAATCCGGTAACGGGTGCCGAAGTGCGGGTGCGTGTAACGCTGAACCAGAGCGCTACCGTGGGTGTGGAGATCTATAATCTAGAAGGGGAGAGAGCTTTTTCTCACGAATTTGCTGCGAATCCGAGTGGTGTGATCCAAACACCATTCGATGAAGCTTTGGATGTGAGCAGCCTGAAGAGCGGTATATATTTTCTACGCCTGTCCGTCAGCGGCTCGAGCGAGTCCACGGCGGAAGTGAAACCATTTGCTATAAAGAGATGATTCGGCTATTCAATTAGTATAGTGATAAATAGTAGAATAGTAATGAGGAGAGGCGACATGCGAAGAACCATAGCACTGCTGATCATTACACCAGCTCTGGCGTTTTCTTACAACCAGGCAATAGCCGGTGATCCCGGTGATGCCGGCGCCTTGTTCTTGCGCATCGGGCTGGGAGCAAGAGCGTCCGGCATGGGGGAGGCTTTTGTTGGTGTGGCCGAGGATGCCTCTTCGGTTTACTGGAACCCGGGAGCGATGGCTGCCGTGCTGGGGACGAACGCGCTCGCGATGCACAACGAGTATCTACACTCCCTGAGGCTGGAACAACTCGCACTCACACACGAAACCGACTACGGGACGATTGGTCTAGGTTTCACGGGTCTTTACATGGATGAGTTGGAAAGGCGCGGTGACTCTCCGACTTCCGTTCCGCTCGGCACTTTTTCCGCTTATGACGTCGCCGTAACCGTCGGATTCTCGCGTTACATCTTCCCCAATCTTTCAGCGGGAATAGCAGTCAAGCCCGTTTATCAGAAAATCGACGAAGAGTCCGCCATTGGCGTCGCCTTCGACGTTGGGGTGTATCACATTGCCAGGATGCCCGGAGTGAAATTCGCCGCGGTCATCACAAATGTCGGAAAACCCATGAAGTTCGTTTCCGAAGAATACGCCCTTCCGCGCGAGATCAAAATTGGGGGCAGCTATGAGAGGCGGGTTCCAGCCGCAAGAGGTAAAGTGCTCTTTACATTGGATGTTCTATTTCCCAACGACGGGGATATCAAGGAACACGCGGGTTTCGAGTATGGGTATACGGGAAGGCTGTTCCTTCGTGCAGGCTATAAAGCGGGTTATGATTCGTTCGGGGCAACGTTCGGCTTGGGCGTGAAATATAAGAAGCTTATCTTTGACTACGCATTTCTGCTCGTCGATAACGATCTGGGGGATAGCCACCGCCTGGGCGTGGGGTTTACTCTTTGAACGCCTCCAGCTCGAGTCTGCCGTTCACGAGTTTTCCATATGTATAATGCTCGATCCATCCCCCAAGGATGAGGAACTCCTTCCCGTCTTCGTTGATGTGAAGCGGATGGTGAACATGACCCATCACGAAGACGTCGTTCCCCTCTGAGAAAAAGCGTTTGTGAGCGGTAGCGCCGAGCTTTCGCGCTATCGGTTCATGGTGGGGTCCTGTGCGAAAAGACTTGCTTTGCTTTGAAACGCTGGACGCGATTGCCCCCAGCAGCTCCGGGTGGAGCACACGGGCTGCAGCGACGACCACACGATTCCGCAGGAAAGCTCTGAGAACTTTGTAACCGACATCGCCCTTCATGGCGAGATCCCCATGCGCGCATAGGATTTTTCTTCCCTGACAGGCGATCCGGATCTTCTCTTGGTGAACGGTAATGCCAAGTTCGTTTGGGAAAAAATCTCTCGTCCAACAATCGTGATTACCGCCGAGGAAATGGAGCTGTACCCCGCGCCGGCTGCACTGGTGGAGCGCATGGAAGATGTCGAAATAGCGTTTCGGTACGGTGGAACGATATTCGAAATAGAAGTCGAAGATATCCCCGAGCAGTAAAACAGCGGCGTTGCTTGGGATCCGGCCCATCAGGACGAGGAAACGATTCCGCCGTTCGGTTTCTCCGGGCAAGTCCCGGTTCCTGAAATGGGTGTCCGCAATGAAAAAAACCTGGCCGGCGGAAATGGGCAGATATGCATCGGTGGCATCCATTGCATGTTCAAATGTATTTGACAAGAGGCGCTGAGCACCTTTTCTGCTCTTGAGTGACAGATTAGTCTTGCTGCGTCAATAATGAATGCCAAGGGTACTTGGGTCGCCGCGAGGCAATTTTTTTGCCGCATCCAGGCTAATCTCTTGCCTTTCTGAGGCTATTGTAGCCATAGAGTACTAGCAAGATGCCACGGGAAAATGCAACTAAATTCGCTGCAAGCTCCCTGCGGCGATAAAAGAGAGTGGAACCCCGAGCAGATATTTGCGGTATAAGACAATAGCGGACGGTGCTGAACGTTGAATGCCGCAAAAAGGGGATTGACATGGAGAAGATAAATCGGTTATAATTAACGATTTCCTCCTCCATAAAGGGGGAAATCAGCGATATGGGCCGGAAAATTCTTAAGCTCCAGAATCCCTTTCAGGCTCGCTGAAAGTGCCGTTCCAATAAAGTGTCCGGGGGATGTGGGGAGGGCTACAAGTGGTGGAACTATTAGAGCTTGACACATTTTGCCATCTGCGCTACACTCTAGATGAACGTCAAGTTATGGTTCCGAAACCTGCTGAAATAGCCCCACCCCTAGGGATGTGAGCGCACTGTAGAGGTATGTACCTTCCCTGACCCCCTGGTCTGACGAAAGCGTTTCGTCTATAAAGTCCTCTATAGAGTCAAAACGCACGGATGTGCCAGAAGTATGGAGCCATGATGAAATTAAGACTAGGTAAATTTCTTCCAGTGGTATTGTTTTTGCTTTCTGGATTGATGTATAACCCCACCTTTGCGGATGAGGCCCCCCTCCCGTCCGAGAAGCGCTCGACCGAGCCCGAGATCACACCCTTTGCAATTGGAAGCGACGGGCATTCGATTTTCGCTAACGTTGCCGCCAAGGTGAGGCCTGCTGTGGTCTTTATAAAGACGGAAAGAAAGATACCGGAACAAGAGAGGGATGATCGCCTCGAGCGATTCAGACCATTCGAATTTTTCAGGGATCTGATCCCCGATCCTCACCCGCAGATTCAGGGCGGTGGTTCGGGATTCTTTATCGATGATGAGGGCCGCATCCTGACGAACTACCATGTGATCAAGGATGCCGAGACAATCACGGTAGTGGTGGGTGAAGGGCCCGATGAAGAGATCTTTGAAGCCGAAATCGTTGGTTATGATAGTCGCACGGATATCGCGATTATCCAGATAGAGGAGGTTCTGGAACATCCGATCGTCACGCTGGGCGATTCGGACGAGATGCTCATTGGCGACTGGGTGATGGCGATCGGCACGCCCTTTGGCGAGCTGTCAGGAACTGTAACCGTGGGGATCGTGAGTGCAAAGAGGAGATCGGGATTGAACATCATCGGGGGAGAAGCGGATTACCAGGATTATATCCAAACGGATGCCTCGATCAATTTTGGCAACAGCGGCGGTCCGCTGGTGAACCTGCGCGGCGAGGCGATAGGGATCAACGCGGCGATCAATCCAACCGGGCAGGGGATCGGATTTGCTATTCCTATCAATATGGCCAAACAAATTATGGGGCAACTCATTGAAAAGGGGCATGTTGAGTATGGATACCTCGGTATCTATTTTGACGAGCTCAATAAAACGCTGGCTCAGGGCCTGGGTCTGGATATCGAGAGAGGGATTTTGGTTAATCAAGTTCTCGAAGATACTCCGGCGGAGAGGGCTGGGCTCCAGCATCACGATATCATTATCGAGTTCGATGGAAAGCCTGTAAGGGATGGTCAGCGGTTTCGACTAATGGTAGGTAACACACCGGTCGGGTCCGAGGTGCCCATCGTCATTATCCGGGACGGAAAGAGAAAAAAATTGAATATCTCGATTGAAGAAAGACCACCTGATAGAATCCTTTTAGCAACTCCCGAAACGCGGAGGGAAGGATGGCTGGGTCTCCAGGTGGACGATATCAGCTCGCCGGCTGTGAGAGAGCAATTTAGAGGGACGAAGCGCTCTGAGAAAGGCGTGTACGTCCTGCGTGTCGAGCCTGGGAGCCCTGCAGCAAGAGCCGGCATTGAAGCCGGGGATATCATCACGGAAGTATATTCGCACTCAGTGCCGAATTTGGAGAGCTACGTGGAAATCTCGGAGAAGCTCAAGGACAGAGAAGATCCCATCGCCTTCCTCGTAAAACGAGGTCGGAATTCGATATACATACCGGTGATTCCGGAAAAGAAGAGAAAGTAACAGCCCCACCCTGGAATTGTTCGGAGTAACGGGCTTTAAGGAAGGATGATCGAAATGTCGGAGAAGGACGAGAGATACGAGAGAGAAGAGCGGGAAAGCTCGAGCAAAACGCGAAGCTTGGATCTCTACCTTCACGAAATCAACAAGACACCGCTTCTAACCAGGGAGGAAGAGAAAGTTCTCGCCCGGCGCATCCGTAAAGGTGATAAGGAGGCACTGGATCAGCTCGTAAAAGCCAACCTGCGCTTCGTCGTGTCGATTGCAAAGCAGTACGCAAACCAAGGTCTTTCCCTCGAAGATTTGATCAATGATGGGAACCTCGGTCTAATCAAGGCGGCCCACCGCTTCGACGAGAAGAGGGGATTCAAGTTCATCTCCTACGCGGTGTGGTGGATTCGCCAGGCGATGCTGCAATCGCTCGCCGAGCATTCCCGGATCGTGAGGCTCCCTCTGAACAGGGCGGGAACGCTTTACCGTATCGGCAAGGTTTCAAGGCAGCTCGACCAGGAGCTGGGCCGGGCGCCCAACGCCGAGGAGATTGCCAAGCGGTTGAAAATCTCCGAGGATGAAGTCAAAGATACGATGCACATCGCCAACACTCACATATCTCTCGATGATCCTTATTCGAACGATCAAGATGATAATGCCCTCGTCGATTACCTCATGGACGATAGCGCCGAGATGCCCGACGAGCAAACATATTCAAACGCACTCGGTGATGATATGGAAAAGGCGTTGAATACGCTGTCTGGGAGAGAAAGAGAAATTCTCGTTTTATATTTCGGATTGAACAACGAAGAGCCGCTTACACTCGAAGAGATAGGGAGGAGGCTCAATCTCACCCGAGAGCGGATCCGGCAAATCAAAGAGAAAGCCATCATGCGTTTGAGACATTCTTCGCGGGCGAAGTATCTGAGAGGCTACATGGAAAGCTGAATCAGGCCCCATGGCTTATAAAGTCCTTTTCTCAGGAAATGCCGCTGCCTTCCGGCAGCGGCATTTTTACGTGCGCGGGGGCTTATGCTGGTATGGGAATTGCTGAAATATTCTTTCTTGACAGCCGGGATGGATTTCTCTAGCCTACCTGGGTTTTTAGAGTTTGCGATGAGCTACCAACATGAAAAGACGTTACTTTACATTTCTTTACGTGCCCGATGAGAACAAGGCTCCCAAACACCTCAGGGTTTCCCGGGCTTTGGTGTACGGTCTTGCGATGTGCCTGGCGGTAGTCATTGGGATCAGCACCTGGGCCGTTCTCAGATACGGCGACAAGCTGCATGAGACTTATCGGTTGTCCTACCTCGAAAAGGAGAACGCCGTTCTCAAGGGCAAGGTTGATCAGTACACGCATGATCTGGAGAAACTGCAAAGACAGGTCGCCCAAAATTTTGACTTTCAGAAGAAAGCCCGGTTGCTTGCAGGCCTCGATGAAATAGATGAGGATATTGCCGAAGTCGGTGTCGGCGGTCCCTCGTTTACATATGTCAAGTCGCTCTCGATACTCGATGACGAAACGCGTGAGAAGATCGAGGCTATTGGCGGGGACCTCGGCAAGCTGCTACGCCAGGCGAAACTTCAAGGAGAAAGCTACTGGACGATTCTCGACACCCTTTCGAAAACAAAGGACCTCCGCGACGCCACTCCCACTATAAGACCGGTTAAACATGGATTCGTATCGAGCCGTTTCGGCAGGAGGATGGATCCGTTTACTGGGCGGCTCACCTTCCATCGTGGAGTGGACTATTCGGTTCGTAAGGGCGCTCCGATATTTTCCACCGCCGACGGTGTGGTGGTGTATACCGGCAAGTGGTCTCGATTCGGACAGATTGTCGAGATTTCTCACGGTCACGGTTTCGTTTCGCGGTACGCCCATGTATCGAAGATATTTGTGAAGAAGGGCCAGCGGGTAAAGAGGGGCGATATCATCGCCAGGGTCGGCCAGACCGGGAAGGCCACCGCCGCCCATCTCCATTACGAGGTGCTGAAGGACGGTTCCCACAAAAATCCCTTCGTCTTCATGCTATCAGATGAGCAAATTGCCCGCTACTGAGCAAGATAGCCCCTCCTCAATTTTCCTTGCCAAGATTTTTCGCTCTGGTCTATGTTGAACATCTACCGGTCTGCCGAATCGAGCTGAAATGCATGGGCGGCAGGCGGCTACGCTATTGTGCGGTGGGCAGAAGATTCCGGTTTTGTTACCGAGGGGAACCGAGATATGGTGCAACTCTTTGGGAATCGCCTTCTTATCATCCTTTTCTTGAGCGTGTTCCTCCTAACCTTGCTATCCGAATCGGGTTCCGCATCCTCCACTGTTCTTAACATCCGCTACTCCGTCCAATCGGACCACACCCGCATCGTCCTCGATCTCACGACGCAAACATCGTATCAGATCGTCAAGTTCAAGAAGCCCAATCGCATAGCGATCAATCTGAAGCGGGTGAAAGTGAGCGATCGCATTCGCCCCCCACGGATCGCAAACGGAGTGGTCCAGAGGGTGCGCGTGAACCGGCTCTCTTGGGGATCCCAAATTGTCCTCGATCTCCGAGAAAAAGCCGATTGGAAACATTTCGCGCTCGCAAAAGCAAAAGGGCGACCGAATCGCATCGTGGTGGATGTGTATCCGGTGAGTCGGCCGGCCCAAACCAGCTTGCGCGTTCCCGTGGTTATAGGGGGCAGTACCGCTAAAGGTCGACCGGCCGCGAGAGAGTACATCGTCGTGATCGATCCTGGACATGGCGGGATGGATCCCGGAACGCGGGGAAAATACGGTCTCATCGAAAAGCACCTCGTCCTCGATATTTCGAAACGAGTGGCGAAAGAGATCAACAATCACAAGGGAATCAAAGCGGTGCTTACGCGAACGAGAGATGTTTTTATCGAGCCCTCGAGCCGCCCAAAGATTGCCCAACGCAAAGGGGCGGATATCTTTATGAGCATCCACGCAAACAGCGCGCCGAACCGAAGAGCCCGGGGAACAGAGGTATGGTTTCTCTCTCCGGCAGGAGCATCGGTCGAAGCCTCGAAGCTCATGTCCAATAAGAAGCAGGCGGCGTCCGAGCTCGGTCTGCAAGCCAAGCCAAGTGATGAAATCCTATCGCTTGTTTTGGACGTCAACCAGAAGGCCATGATGCAGAGGAGCTCGCTCCTTGCAGAAGAGATCCTCAACGCAATGCGGAGAAAAGGATTTCCTCCTTCCCGAGGTATGAAACAAAAGGCATTGGCTGTTGTAAAAAAAATGATCCCCTCCGTGCTCATAGAGACCGGCTTCATAGGCAATTCCAGCGATGCAAAGTTCTTGAAGAGCGAAAAGGGTCGGGACATGATGGCAAAAGCGATCGCTACGGGCGTCGTATCCTATCTCAAACGATACCCACCCCCTTCCTCCGGCAAGTCGGAAGTGATCGTTCATAAAGTGAAGAAGGGCGAAACCCTCTGGAGGATCTCGAAACTGTACGGCAGCAGCGTGGGAAGCATTCAAAAAGCAAACGGCCTGGGACGGTCGACGGTTCTCCGGGTGGGGCAGGAACTTCTTATCTTGAGCCGATAATGAGCTTGAACTTCAAACGCGCTTTCACTGAAAACATAGCAGCGAAACTGGTCGCGCTCTTTGTTGCGTTGTTCATTTGGTTCAGCGCCAGCGGCCAGCAGCAGGCCTCCCGTTTTTTTGTCGCCCCAGTGAAGCTGGTCAACACACCGGATTCACTGGTCATCGTTGGCGCATACCCCGAGGAAGCGGAGATCACGATATCGGGCACCAAACGCGAACTGCTGTACTTGAGTTTTCGTCGGATCGAAATAGTGGTGAATCTTGCTGCGGCCACTCCTGGACGTTTCCGACAGCGTTTGTCCGCTTCGAACGTCGTCGTTCGGGGTGGTCTGGATCCCAGGAATGTGCAGATCATCACGCCGTCCTCGATTGATCTCTTTTTCGAGCGCCTGAGCACGAAGAGCGTCCCCGTGGATCTCACGGTCATCGGCAGCGTACCGACGGGATACGTGCTCGCAGAAAGCCCAAAGATAGAGCCAACTGTAATTACGATAAAAGGAGCAGCTACCGCTGTTGCCCGTCAAAAGAGCATTCCCACCAAACCGCTGGATCTTGGAAGAGTCAGAGAATCGTTCGAACGGGAAATCGAGATCGACTATGACGGGACGGTATTTCGCTGCGAACCGGATCGGGTGACTGTATCGATAACGGTGAGCGAGCTAGGCGAGCGAGTGCTGCCCAACATTCCTCCCACGGTTCTTTTCGATGCGGAACAGTACGTGGCAGAAGTCTACCCCAGTGCGGTCTCGCTGACGCTGGCAGGGCTCAAAACCGTGTTGGACACACTTTCCTCAGGCGATGTATCCATCTTACTCGATGTCAGTGATAAACCTCCGGGACGCTACACTCTCGTTCCCGATGTGATCGTTCCAAAAGGAATCGGTAGTTATTCTCTGAGCGAAGACAGCATCACCGTCATCGTTCGCAAGGGAACGGCGCGAGGAAACCAATAAGAACATTCCGGCCCGCGCGATGAAAAACAAAGCAAATCTCATCGATTACAACATTCTCTCGTCCTACATGGGTAAGTTCCTCACCCTGATTGTAACCCTACTCGTTTTGGGCATTACCATCAGCGCATTGATCGGCGGCGGCAGAGATGCAAGCGGCGAGGTTTTGACAATCGGCATAGCGTTGGAGGAACCGCTTGAGCAGGCTATAAGCAGGTACGAGCATTTGAGTAACCTCATCGGTTCGCAGACAAGGCAGGCCGTTGAGGTGGTTCCATATTCGAGCCCTCGTGAGACCCCAGATCTGTACATTGTTTCTCTCAACAAATATCTGGAGATCCACAAGGCAGTTGATCTCGTGCCGCTCTTCAGCGTTTCAGATTCGCGATTGGACAGAGATGCTGCGATCATCATCACGGCCGATCCTCCTGGTGAGATCGATTATGGAAGTATTCCTGCTTCCCGAGTGGCCTTCACTGATTCAATATCCTTGAACGGATTTTTGGTTCAACTCGAGATGCTCGAGAGCGGGGGGTTCCGTGTGCCGGATCGTTTGGGGGGACTTTGCTTCGAGGGTTCCGCGATGCATTCTGCACGCGTGATCTTCGGTGTTCAGTGGGGTACCTATACGCTCGGTGCCTGCCTGATGAGCGACCTGCTGTTCTTCATTGGCAGGGGACTCTTGAACTGGAGCGAGATCCGTGTAGTTGCCAGAGCCGAGGCGCTTCCGGAAACCATCATCGCCGTGCCCCGGGAAAAGGTCGAATATTTCACCCCGGTGCTCGAGGCGGTCAACGGGATTCTCGCGTCCGATAATCCCCCGTTTCGAGAGGAACCAGCGGTGGTGACAATGCCGGCAGGTGTGGAGCGTCTCGCTCCGGTAGACGATACTCAGATAGAACGAGCCAGGGAGCTGGTGGTTCGTGCGGCCGCGCGATTTTGATATTTCCGCGAGTTGGCCTTGACATGCACGCTTTTTGAAAATACTTTCGAGAATTATCGCATAAGCAGGGAGAATACAGGGGTGTTGATGAGATTATCAGATCTGTTCAGCGACGAAAACATCGAGCTCGATTTCCCGCCGGCGGAGAAGGAAAAACTCCTCGAAGAAATCATCAAGGATCTCGATTCGAAGGCACTGATCAAGGACTATGATCTAACCCTTCAGCACGTGATCGAACGCGAAAAAGTGATGAGCACAGGGATCGGGAACGGAGTTGCGATCCCTCATGCCTATTCGGACGGGGTCAATCAGCTGGTGGCGGGCTTTTTCCGGACGAGCCACGGAGTAGATTTCAGCGCGGTCGACGGAAAGGCGGTTGACCTTATTTTCATCATCCTCGGTCCGAAGGAGAACAGGCGGGACCACATCAAGATTCTAGCCAAGATTTCCCGTCTGCTCCACCACGAGGAATTCCGAGAAGGTCTGAGAAAAGCTCCTACTCCCAAAGCGGTCTTCGATGTTTTCAAGCGCTTTGGCGACCGGTAACCGACCTTCATTGTTCCCATCAACCCCAAACTGGCGATACTCTTGTGATCCCAGTTCGATGCTTCTGCAGAAAGCACACGGTGAGACTTTATGATGAATAGCCGGTTCAGAATACTTGCCTTGATTCTCTATTTGGCCTTGATCTTTTTCATTTCATCGAGACCTCATCTACGACCTCCAGGCCCGGAATTCAAACTCAAAGACAAGCTGGCCCACCTCAGTGAATATTTTATTCTCGGTGCGCTGCTTTTCGAAGGATTTGGGCGGGGAGTGAGCCGGTCGAAGTTCGGCACCTTTATTTTTCTTTTCGCGGTAGGGACGAGCATTGGGGCTTTGGATGAAATATTTCAGAGTTATATACCGGGCAGGGAAATGAGTGCCCACGACTGGCTTTTCGACGCAGTTGGGGTCGGTTTGGGTTCGGGTGTCTTTGTGCATTTTGGATTGAGAAAGAGAATTGCGATGAGAAACCGGTCACTGCCGCGCTCTGAAGGGGGTGCGGAGCCTTGAAATATAAGCGCCCAAGGGGCACGCAGGATATTGTTCCTCCGGCGGTTCATATCTGGCGGGAAGTGGAAGAGGCGTTCAAGAGGACGTTCGAAAAGCACTGTTATGAGCAGATACGAACGCCGATATTCGAGTCGACGGAATTGTTCGAGAGAGCTGTCGGCGAGCAGACGGACATCATCTCCAAGGAGATGTATACGTTTACCGATCGGGGTGGCAGGAGCCTGACACTGAGGCCCGAAAACACCGCCTCCGTGATTCGTGCTTACCTTGAAAGCGGAATGCACCGGCGGGGTGGCATCGTCCGGCTGTATTATATCGGCCCGATGTTTCGTTACGATCGCCCGCAGGCAGGTCGCTACCGGCAGTTCCATCAGGTTGGATTGGAGGCGATCGGCGGAGCGAGCCCGGCGATCGATGTGGAAGTGATCGAGACCTTCATGATCACCTTGGAAGAGCTCGGCTTCAGGGGATTGATGCTAAAGCTTAATTCAGTCGGCTGTCGGACGTGCCGGGGCCCTTATCGGAAACTTTTGCTGAAGGCTCTCGATGGTGTCCGGGAAGTTCTGTGTTCGGACTGTGAAGATCGGGCTTTCAAAAATCCACTGCGGGTTTTTGATTGCAAGCGGTGCGAAGGGGTAAAGGAAAAATTGCCGACAATTCTTGCGAACTTGTGCAAGGACTGCCGGGCGCACTACGATGCAGTGAAAGCGGCGCTCGAGGCGCTTGGCCGGTCTTTCGAGGAAGATCCGTATCTCGTGCGTGGATTGGATTATTACACGCGAACGGCGTTCGAAGTGATCCATGGCGATCTCGGCGCTCAGAACGCGCTTTGCGGCGGGGGAAGGTACGATGATCTCGTCGAACAATGCGGGGGACCGCCAACGCCGGCCATAGGCTACAGCGCGGGGCTGGAGCGGATTATCAGCGTGCTGCCTAAAGACAGCCCGGTGCTCCGGGAGGCGGGAGTTCCCCCGGACATTTACGTGGCTTGCGTTGACGAAGGGGGGATGTCCAGGGCATTGAAGATTGCGAGCCTTCTCCGAAGTGTCGCGGCGGTCGAGGCTGATTTCTCCATGCGGTCGCTGAAAACGCAGCTTCGCAGCGCTGAAAAGAGTGGGGCCAAGATTGCCGCAATCGTCGACAGCAGCTCTCGGGATGAGATTTTGTGGAAGAACCTCGCCGAAAGGAAGCAGGTGGGCGTTCCGGACGGAGATATCCTCGATTTTGCAAAGCGGACGCTGGCTGCGAGTAAGGAAGACGGAGCTTGAACGAAGGCACCTATATTATCCCATTTTCACGGACGCACCGGTGTGGAGCCGTGAGTGAAGCGGACGTTGGCAAACGAGTCCGGCTCATGGGATGGGTCGCGAGGATCCGGAATCTCGGCGGACTGCGCTTCATTGACCTGAGGGACCGTTTCGGGACGGTGCAGCTACTCGTGGACCCGGAAGTAGGAGACCTGGAAGAGATCACGAAGGGCCTCAGGATGGAGGATGTGATTGCCGTGGAGGGCGTGGTGGAGAGGCGTCCGGACGATATGGTACGCCGGGACAAGCCGACTGGGGCGGTGGAGGTGGCCACCAAGCGAGTCGTAGTCCTCAACCGCTCGGAGGTCCCGCCATTTACCATTACTGAAACGGTAAAAGCAAATGAGGATCTACGCCTCAGGTATCGGTACTTGGATCTCAGGCGCAGGCCGGTAAAGGAGAAACTGGAACTGAGGCACAAGGTGATTCTCGCCGTCCGGAATTTTCTCGATGCGAAGGGATTCGTCGAAATAGAAACGCCGATGCTCGTCCGCGCCACGCCCGAAGGCGCCCGCGACTATCTCGTTCCCAGCCGAGTGCATCCCGGACGATTTTACGCGCTCCCGCAGAGCCCTCAGCTTTACAAGCAAATCCTCATGGTGGCGGGATTCGACAGGTACTTCCAGCTTGCTAGATGCCTTCGCGATGAGGACCTCCGTGCCGACCGGCAGCCCGAGCATACCCAAATCGATATCGAGATGAGCTTCGTATCGGAAGATGATGTGTTCCGCCTTACCGAGTCTCTGATGCAAGAGATTTTCAGGGTCGGCCGGGCGGTCGTGCTCGAAACGCCGTTTCCTGTCATGTCGTACGAAGAGGTCATTCTGAAGTACGGAACGGACAAACCGGATTTGAGGTTGGGAATGGAGATCTTCTCGCTCAGCGAGGCGTTCGAGGGAATGGAGTTCGATGTTATACAGGAAGCACTTGCCCGGAATGAAGCTGTTCGAGGATTTGTTGTGCCACGCGGGGCGCAATTCAGCAGGAAACAGCTCGAGAGCCTCGAGGAATTGGCCAGAGCTGAAGGCGCGAAAGGCCTTCTCCACCTCAAATTCCAAGATGGGAAGATGAAAGGTCCCATCGCGAAGTACCTTCGAGAAAGCATCTCTCGAAAACTGATCGAAGTGACCGGTCTCGGCGAAGGAGATCTTCTCATTGCGATCGCAGGCCCGGAAGTAGAATCTTCTCAAGTTTTGGGCAAGCTTCGGTTCGAAGTCGGCCGGAAGGAATCCGAGAAGCGGGATGAAAGCTTCCGGTTTTTATGGGTGAACGACTTTCCCCTTTTCGAGTGGGATGAGGATAATAAAAGCTACGTACCTTCCCATCATCTGTTCTCCATGCCGAAGGAAGAAGACATCCCCTTCCTCGAAACGGATCCTCTCAAGGTAAGGGCCAATTTGTACGATCTCGTTTGCAACGGCGTAGAGCTTGCCTCTGGGAGCATCCGTATTCACGTCCGCAAGCTGCAGGAGCGGATCTTGGAAATTGCCGGCATATCCCGCGACGAGGCCGCCAGGAGATTCGGTTTTCTCTTGGAGGCTTTGGAATATGGTGCTCCCCCGCACGGAGGGATCGCACCCGGTCTCGATCGCATCGTCATGATTCTGGCAGGCTGTGATTCGATACGAGATGTGATCGCATTCCCGAAGACCCAAAGGGCGGTGTCGTTGATGGACGATGCTCCATCGCCCGTTGATCCCGGGCAGCTGAAAGAGCTGCACATTCAGCTAAGCGAAGATGTCGGAAGGAAAGAGTAGCTTTGAACATAGGTCTGTTACTTGTGAGAGTTGCCTTCACAAAGCGCTTGCCGGCGCTTGTGAGCGGAGAGAATCGACTTGACATAAGGCTATGCGATTGATAATTTTCGCATCGATATCTCGCTTTACGGGTGGAGTCTGCCCGGGAACCCCACACTTTATCTACAAATCTATTATCTAAGGAGGTCGGTTGGGCGTGCGGTGCAAAAAAATCCCGTGGACCATGAGTCCGATGATTATTTTCTTTTCGGCGTTCCTTGGGTGCAGCTCGGCTCCGCCGTGCCCTGTAACTCCCGTCCATATCGAGGAGACTCGGGAAGACGTGAAAATGATGGAGAGGGATCTCGCAGCAGCAAGAGATAGAGCTGACAAACTAAAAGCGGAGCTGGATGAAAAGAAGAGTGAGCTCGATTCGAAGAAGGACAAGCCCGGGGAACTTCGTAAGAAGCTGGAGGAGTTGAAGAAAGGCAGCGGACGGGGCAGCACTAAAGATGAAAAGAAAGATAAAGACGAAGACAAAGAAGAAGGGGAGGGTGAGGGAAAATGAGGTGGATGAAACCCATATTGCACACAGCCCTGTTTGCGTTGGCCTGCACACTTCTCGTATGCGGCTGCAGTCGGTCCGGCGGCAAGCACATTAATATTTCCTCCGGCGAATACTATTCCGAAGACGAATACGAGGAGCTCTCGAAAGGGGATAAGGAAGCTTATTGCAAGGATCTCGCAAAAGAGCTTTCCGGGATAAAGAACCACCTGAACGAGCGCAACGAAGAGCTGGAGACAACTCGGGACCAGATCGAAAATCTAAGAAAAGAGATCGCTCCTGTGGAGCGCGAGCTTCTCAGAACAGAATCCGATATTCGTACACTCGAGAAGCAAATCGAATATTTCGAAAACCTCCCGAAGAAATGGGTGATCCAGCCGGGAGAATGCCTCTGGATCATTGCGGGCTACGAAGAGGTGTATTCGGATCCCGTCAAGTGGCCGAGACTTTACCGGGGCAATATGAACATAATCGAAGATCCGGAATGGATTTGGCCGGATACCATCCTGGTCATTCCCCGCGATTTGCCCAGACAGTATATCATTCGCCCTGACGAATATCTATCCTTGATTGCGGGATATTGGGAAATTTACGCCGACCCGCTCGATTGGCCGAAGCTCTATGAGGCGAATAAAGATAGGATAAACGATCCGGATCTCGTTATGCCAGAACAGGTTCTCACGATCCCGCGCTAAATATTGCCAGGAGCTGGTTTTTGGCCTATTATTTGTATAGGCCTCTGAAGGTGGGAACCATGGCAAAATAGTAAGAAGCGAATTGCGCACTCTTGGGAAGGGCCGCCCCCGTCCAAGAGTTTTTCTCTTAATAGGGATTCTTTAGAATCCCTTTCGTGCTAAAAGGGATAGGTCGGGTCCGGCCTGGTGGAAAAAGCCGGAGGCGATCGGAGGTGTGCAGGAATTGAGAACAAAAAAGAGGGTGCTGTCGTTCCCGGGCGTGGACCCTCTTCTTCTTTTCGGACCGAATGAGCGTCATCTTCGAGTCGTAGACGAAAGATTCCCCGGGATGGTAGTCGTGAGGGGCGACGAAATTATTCTCAAGGGGAATGACGAAACATTGGAGTTTCTCACCGGCTTTTTCGGTGAGATAATCGAAACGGCAAGAAGAGGAAGGGCAATCAGTGAAGGCGATTTCCGCCGGCTCATCGATCGCCCGGAAGGTGATTCGACTCCGCTTTACGATGAGAACGAGAGCGACGTTGTTGTCGTTACGAAAAGCGGCTATTCTATCAGACCGAAGACGCCAAGGCAGCGGGAATATGTCGAAGCGATCAACAAATGCGATGTCGTGCTCGCTATCGGTCCGGCCGGCACGGGCAAGACGTATCTCGCCGTAGCGAGTGCTGTTGCGGCGCTCAAAAGCCGTCGCATCGACAGAATATTCCTCGTGCGGCCCGTCGTCGAGGCCGGTGAGAGTCTCGGGTTCCTGCCGGGTGATTTCCAGGCGAAGCTGGACCCGTACATGAGGCCGATAGTGGACGCTCTCTACGAAATGCTCGGCCCGGAAAGGACGTTGAAACTTCAGGAGAACGGAACGATCGAGATTGCTCCGCTGGCTTATATGAGAGGTAGGACCCTCAACAATGCCTATGTAATCCTGGATGAAGCTCAGAACACGACGGTAATGCAAATGAAAATGTTCCTGACAAGGTTGGGTGCGAACGCAAAAGCGATGGTGAACGGCGATATTACGCAAATAGACCTGGAGCCGCCCTCGCGCTCCGGTCTCGTAGCGGTTCAAAGTATCCTTGCACGCGTGGACGGCATTCAGTTTGTTTACCTGAACGAGGAGGATGTCATTCGGCATAGGCTCGTTCAGCGGATCATCACTGCTTTCGACCGAGACAGGAACAACGAAGGAAGCTGAGGCCAATGGAATTCATTCCGTGGAAGATATTCCGTAAAAGGCGGCATGTTTCGAGAAACGAACGAGCGGAGAAATATTCGAATCATCTAAGGATGAAGGGCGAGATTTACCAGGGCGTGGCCCCACGGCTCCTACTCGTGCTGATTTTTGTGCTCTGCGGTCTCCTACTGCTTCCACCGGCGCACCGCACGAAAGAAATCGTTTTCAAGACCGGGGATGTGGCGGACAGGGAGATCATTGCGCCGTTCGACTTTCAGGTTCCGCAACTTCCCGAGCAACTCAGTTTCGAGAGAGCGAAAGCCGCGGTGAATGTTCTCCCCGTTTATGTGCAAGATCGAACTGTCGAGAAGAACTTCACGAGGGAGCTTGCCACGCTCTTAGACAGCCTTCAATCAATAGCGTCGAACGAATCGCTTACGACCGAGAAAAAAATCGTCGCGACGAACACGGTATTCCCTTACCTATCCAAAAACTCGAGCCAAGCTCTTGTGAATCCTTCCAGCCTGAAAGGCATAGCGAAGGCGGCCAAGGAGTTCCAGAGTCAGCTGTTCACGCGGGGTGTGATCAACAACTCAGGTCCGCTCAGGCGAAGTGACTATACGGAAATCTCTGTCCTCGACGGCAATGTGGAAAAGCGCCTGAAGGTCAAAGACATCATCGAACAGGGGAGACTCGACCAGCTGATCCGGGAAGAAGCCGTATCGCGGTTTGGGAGGAACCGGGATCGCGCACAGGCGTTCATCGAGCTGGTTCGAGCCCACGTGCTCCCCACCCTTTTGCTGGACAGCGAGGAAACGCAAAGGCGGCGAGAAGAGGCGATGGAAAGAGTCAAGCCGTATTTCGAGGTTTCAAAGAATCAGCGGATTATCGGCGCCCATGACAAAGTAACTCGGGAGCAGGAGAACATCCTCAAGGCCTTGGAGCGAACGCGGGCCAGTCTCGAGACCTCTCAATCCCCGCTGATGCACATCGGGTTGTATACTTCCGAAGCCCTGAGGCTTGCGATCTTCGGCATTCTGTTCGGAGGGTACCTGTTCATATTTCACCGGAAGATCTATCAGGACCTGGTGAAGGTCATCGCGGTATTCTGCATCATGGTGTTGTTTCTCGTTTTTATGGCCGTGGTGGTTCGCTTCTCTCTGAGCCATTTCCTAATTCCCGTTGCGTTTGTTTCTTTAATGTTGACAGCGCTGTTCGACTACCGGCTTGGTCTGGTCGGCACCGTCTTCGTTTGCTTCCTCGTGACCCTGGTGGGAGAGGTACCTGCGAGTGTCGGCTTTGTTTCTCTCCTTGCAGGGACGACCGCCGTCGTCTGGCTGCAGAAGCTCCGATCCAGAACCCATCTTTACTCGGTTTTTCTCTACATCTCCGTAGCCTACATCGTCGGAATCATAAGCGTCGAGCTCGGGCAGGCCAACAACATCGCATTTTTCTACAAACAGAGCTTGTGGGGTATAGCGAACAGCTTTTTCGCGAGCGTATCGGTGATGTTCCTCCTGCCCGTTTTCGAGACGGTCTTTGACCTCACCACCCGGTTTACGCTTCTCGAGCTAACCGATCTCAACAAGCCGATCCTGAAGCGTTTGAACATGGAAGCAAACGGCACCTACCACCACTCGATGCTCATCGGAGATCTCGTATCCGCCGTTGCAGAGGAGATCGGCGCCGATCCGCTGAGGGCACGAGTGATGGCCTACTATCACGATGTCGGTAAGGTTTTCAAGCCGGAGTATTATGCGGAGAACCAGAGCAGCGATTTCAACAAGCATGAGAAGATCACGCCGCAAATGAGCGGTCTCGTCCTTGTCTCGCACGTAAAGGACGGCGTCGAGCTGGCCCGGGAGGAAAAGCTCCCCAGCATAGTTATCGATGCCATCCGGGAACATCACGGCAAAACTGTGATGGCGTATTTCTACCAGAAAGCCCTGGAGACAGACTCGCATTCGAGCGTGAACAAAGACGATTTTCGTTATCCCGGCCCGCGTCCGAGAAGCAAGGAATCCGCTCTCCTCATGCTGGCGGACACTGTTGAAGCCGCGGTGAGATCTCTGAAAGCCCCGACACCTGCGCACATCAGAAACATGGTAGTGAAACTGGTCGACTCCCGGATGCATGAGGGTGAGCTGGACGACAGCGGCCTTACGCTGAAGGACCTCTCGAAAATAAAGGAGAAGTTCATATCAATCCTCACCGGCATCTACCACAAGCGGATTGCGTATCCCGGTCAAGATGAGGAGGAGGAGGAGGAAGAAAAGGGTGAAGTTGTTGCTAAGCCGGTCCGATCATAAAGAGATTTCCTGGCTCGACCGGAAGACGATCGATTTGTTCCGGCAAATGGCAGCCACCCTCGGGGGCACGAAAGACGTTGTGGAAGTTGTGCTCGTTCGGGACGCGTTCATTCGGAAGATCAACCGGGAACATAGAGGAGTGGATCGAGCTACGGACGTCATTTCATTCTCGTATCTGGAAGATGACCATCCCTGCGGAGAAAACATCGCGGGCGAAATCTACGTGTCATACGAAACGGTGCAAAAGGAGGCGAAAAGACAGGCGGTGAACCCGAAGCACCTGTTTCTCCGTGTCGGCGTTCACGGATTGTTCCACGTTCTGGGCTACACCCATGAGACGAACGAACGAGCTCGCGAAATGGAGGCCGAAGAGAGACGGATTTTGGGAACGCATTTGGACGCAGAAACGCTAGATGCGCTGTTCTAACCGAAGCAGCTCCTGCCCCGGAGCCGCCGCCAAAAGAATTAAATGGGCTTAGAAATCGATCTAGGCGTTTGGCTCGCCTCGATGGCGATCCTGGGCTTCTATGCGGGAACCTATACCGCGCTCGAAATCCTTTCCTGCAGCAGGCTGGAAAAGCCAACCAATGAAGACAGCGGTCACTTGCAGTTCATTCATCGCCTGCTCGATGCTCCGATTCAAACGAGCCTTTCACTCGGCGTAGGGAGAGGCCTCTCGCTCGCACTTGTCGTCGTCACCTCTCTCCACATTTCCTTGAAATACCTTTCCGGCCAAACTCTAGCTTTCGCCTTATCGGCGCTGATTATCGTCTTCTCTCTTATTGTTCCCCTTCTCTTGTCCAGGGCGGCTGCAGCCAAGGCCCCGGAGAGGTACATTTCAGTTTCCAAATTCGTCGTCTACTCGATTTCCTTTTTGTTGAAGCCGTTCGTCGCTGCGCTGGGAAATATCCTCGAGCGGGTCTCCCCAAGGCTCCTCGAATCTTTCGCTTTTCAGATCATACCCCTTATGCAGAAAATCGAGATGATGGACGACGGAAATGGTTTTTTGGAGAAGGAAGAGCGCGAGATCATGTCCAGCATCTTGGATTTCGGTGATACCAAAGTGCGCGAAGTCATGGTGCCGAGGATCGACATCGTGGCGGTGAACCGGCATATGGACCAAAACGAAGCGCTCAAAACGATCATGGAAGCAGGCCATTCCAGAATTCCTGTCTATGACGGGACGATAGACAAGATTGTGGGGATGGTGTATACGAAGGACCTTTTGAAAAGGATCGTTTCGGAGGACGACTTTTCGCTCGGCGAGATCTCGAGGGATGTGTTCTTCGTCCCTGAGAGCAAGAAAATCGATGACCTGCTCACCGAGTTCAAAAAACGCAAGAAACACGTTGCAATCGCCGTGGATGAGTACGGAGGCACGGCGGGACTCGTCACTCTCGAAGACGTCCTCGAGGAAATCGTTGGCGATATTCAGGACGAGTTCGATGAAGAGGAAGAATTGGTCAAGAAACTGGATGAGGATACGGCGCTTTGCAACGCAAAGGTTCACCTGGACGAGCTGAACGAAATGTTCGGGCTCGATCTGCCTGAAGGATCGGTGGATACGCTGGGTGGATTTCTGTATGAACGGATCGGGAGAGTACCGAGGGTTGGCGATGTGATCCCGCATAAAGGCGTTGATTTCGAAATCAAGTCGGTCCTGCGACAAAGGATAGACAAAGTTCTGCTAAAAGGATTAAAGTCGATTCGGAAGCAACTGGAGGGCGGCTTCAGCTAGACGGCCTGTCGGCACGAGAAAGCGGCAAATGAGATTCTTGAGAAAATATTTCCTCACAGGGATCCTGATTCTGACTCCGGTTCTCGTCACCGGATATATCCTTTGGAAAGTCTTCAGTTCGATCGACAACCTCCTGGGCCCTTTACAGAAGAGATATCCAATCATCGACATCCCCGGGTTGGGATTCATCATCATTATTGTGCTCATCGTTCTCACCGGTTTCTTCGCCGGCAATCTCATTGGGAGACGAATCATCCACGTCGGAGAGCGGTTGCTCAACTATATCCCTCTGGTGCCTCGGATATACAACGCGGTCAAGGAGCTGAGCCAGGTCTTCCTCGCCGACAGGAAAACCGCGTTCCAGGAGGTCGTCCTCGTTCGCTACCCGCACCCAGGCTCTTTCGCCCTGGCATTTGTGACGCGGGAGGGGTCCGAATACTTCAACTCCCTCGTTGGCAGCGAAGTCGTGAATGTGTTCGTTCCAACAACACCGAACCCGACCTCGGGATTTCTTCTGCTTGTTCCCAAAAAGGATGTCCTCAAGGTGAGCATCACCGTTGAGGAAGGCATGAAAATGGTCATATCAGGAGGCGCTTTTTCGCCTCCGATTCTCGAAGGTCTCGCGCGCCGCGCCGGCTGATCTCCACTTTTTCAAATCGCCCTTGCCAATCTGTTGGCTCTCTTCTACGATGCCTGCTATGGATCGTCCGAGCACCCCAGATATTCCCGATGTTATCGCGCGCATCCGCCAATTATTGGAGAAAGGCGATATGGAAGCGCTGAGCGCCGAACTCAAACCGCTCCATCCGGCGGATATCGCCGATGTGGTCCAGGACCTCGATGGTGGCGACCAGGTCGTCGTGCTCAAGCTTCTGGGCAATGAGCGGGCGGCGGAAGTCCTCACAGAGATCGACGAATTTTCCGGCCAGGCCCTCCTGAAGCTCCTTACGGATCGGGAAGTGGTATCCCTGCTCGGGGAGATGCCCTCCGATGATGCAGTGGACATCATCTCGAGCCTCCCGCCCGAGAAATCCGAGAAGATCGAGGCGATGCTTCCGCAGGTGGAGCGCGAGAGGCTCCAGGAGCTGCTCGAATTCGAAGAGGATACGGCGGGCGGCATCATGGAAGTGGAGAGCCTCGCCGTGAGGGAGAGTGCGACAATTCAAGACGCGATTACGCTCGTTCGGGAGAGTGCGGACGAGATCGAGAATGTGCAGAAAATCTACGTCGTAGATCAACATGGGGTGCTCAAAGGGGCCGTGGCCGTCCTCGATCTGATTCGCCACCCACCGGACGCACCCGTGGCCGAAGTCATGATGACGCACCTGATCAAGATACCTGTCGACATGGATCAGGAAGAAGTCGCAAGCCAGTTTGGAAAATACGATGAGTTCGCCCTTCCTGTGGTGGACAAAAAGGAAAGGCTCATTGGGAGGATCACTGTTGATGACATCATCGACGTTATGGAAGAGGAAGCCTCCGAAGACATCGCTTGGATTGCGGGTACCCGCGAGGAGGAAATCGGTGATCCTTCTCCCATACGAATCTCGCGCTCGCGCCTGCCCTGGCTCGTAGCCGGACTGATCGGAGAGATCTTGAATGCGATCTTGATGAGCCGATACGAAGTGTCGATACAAACGGCCGTAACGCTCGCGTTTTTTATTCCGCTGCTAATGGGAACAGCAGGGAATATCGGCAGCCAAGCAGCGGTGGTGGTGGTGCGCGAGCTCGCATTGGGGGAGATCGACGTGGGTCACGCGGGCCGGAGGGTCCTAAAGGAGCTCGTCGTCGCACTATTGAACGGAGTTATTCTTGGTTTTCTCTTGTTTGCCATCGTCTACCTCTGGCGCCGCGATCCAGGTCTCGGGGGGCTGCTGTGGGTGTCGCTGGTGAGTGTCATGTTCGTAGCCGCATTCATCGGCGCATCGGTACCTCTTCTGCTCCACAGGCTGAAAGTCGATCCCGCGATCGCCACCGGGCCATTTATCACAGTATCGAACGACATCATCGGTTTGGCGATCTATATGACGCTTGCCACCTACTACGTATCGCTCGTCGGTTCGTAAGCGATGAGCCCGCGCAGCGCTTGCCTTGATGCGTCACAAAATCGCCTCCCAGCGACGCGGGCACGCCCGGAATTCATTCTTTAACGCATTGAGGCTGTATAGCTCATGCTGGTGAAAGACGAGGGAATTGTTCTCAAAACCGCAAGGTCGGGTGAGACCAGCAAGGAGGTTACGTTTTTAGGGAAACAGGGCGGTAAGATCAGGCTGATTGCAAAAGGAGCTCTTGGGGGAAAGAGCGCGTTTCGCGGAGCGCTCGAGCCGGGCAACCACTTGGAAGCCGTTTATTATTTCAAAGAGGGCAGGAGCCGGTATTATCTCAAAGAAGTGTTTGTCGTGGCCACGGCGACGATAGACAGAAGATCGCTCCAGGGAATGGCCGCTACCCTGGCCGCTCTCGAGCTTCTCGATCGTGTTTGCTATGCGGGAAGTCCCGATCCCTCCCTGGTAGACGTCGCACTGGACTTCGTGCGCTGCCAGCCCGTCGCCGATCCTCTGTTTTTCTTCCTTGCTTTTGAGATCAAGCTGCTGGAGGCGCTTGGGGCTCTTCCGGACCTTTCTGGATGCGTGCGCTGCGGCGCTGATGTGGAAGGGGGCAGCTATGATCCCGAAGAAGCGGCGTGCTTTTGTGCCAATCACGAGGTGCCTTCTCCTCAAGCGCAGTCACTTTACCGCGACCTTCTCACGTTTGCCTCACGGTGCTTGCGTGAGCCGTTGGAAGGATTGAAGCCGGAACGTGCGGACAGGAAGCTCAGAAAGGATTTGGGAAAATTGATACACTGGACGTATACTTATCACGTTCAAGGGTACACGCTCCCCGAATCGCTAAAACTTCTTTAGGCATCGTGATGGCAATATCGCAGGCTAATACGCCGGTCGCGGCCCCAATAGAACGCGCCTCCGGCCGATTTTTTTGAAGGATGAGCATGCAGGCAAGGCAAAGAAAGACGCGAAAGCCCACTTATCAGGAGATTATTTTCGAACTCCAAAAATTTTGGATGAAACAAGGCTGCGTTATCCTGCAGCCGTATAACTCGGAAGTTGGCGCGGGTACTCTCAATCCGGCCACGTTTCTCCGGGTCCTGGGACCCGAACCGTGGCGGGTCGCATACGTGGAACCGTCCAAGCGGCCGAAAGACGGCCGTTACGGTGAAAATCCGAACCGGGTTCAGCAATTTCTTCAGTACCAGGTTATCCTCAAACCGCCTCCCAGCAATGTCCTCGATATATACATCAAGAGTCTCCGCTCGCTCGGGATAGATCCGCGGCGCCACGACATCCGTCTCGTCGAGGACGACTGGGAAGCTCCCACGCTTGGGGCGGCTGGACTTGGATGGGAAGTGTGGCTGGATGGAATGGAAATCACTCAATTCACGTACTTCCAACAGGCAGGAGGGCTGGAGCTCGATCCCGTCTCGGCTGAGATCACGTATGGGCTTCTCCGTATCTGCTTGTATCTCCAGGGGGTCGATTCGGTAATGGATATCGAATGGGGGGACGGGGTGTCTTGGGGAGAAATCAACCGCCAAGCGGAGGAGGAGTTCTCCGTTTTTCATTTCGAAAGCGCCGGAGTGGATCTTTATTTCAAGCTGTTTCAGGAATTCGAGATGGAAGCGGAGCGGATGGTCGATGCCGGTCTCGTACTCCCCGGGTACGATTATGTGGTGAAGCTTTCGCACATTTTCAACATTCTCGATGCAAGAGGCGCAATCAGCGTTACCGAAAGGACAGGATATATCATGCGCATCCGGGCTTTGGCGAGAAAGCTCGCCTTGCGTTACGTCGAGAGGAGAGAAGCACTTGGCTTTCCGCTTGTCAAAGGGGGGAAGCGGGGGTGAGAGATTTTCTCCTGGAAATAGGCTGTGAAGACATACCCGCTTCGTACGTACCTCCAGCCGTCTCCCAGCTGAAGGGCGAGGCGGCAAAGCGCCTGAAGGAACTCCGAGTCGACTACGGCGATATCTATGCCACGGGCACGCCGCGGCGGCTGGTGTTGATAATTAAAGGCCTCGCGGCCGCCCAGAAGAGCGAGGTGGATGTGATAACAGGTCCTCCTGTGTCGAAGAGCTTCTCTGAAGACGGTACTCCTACAAAGGCCGCTATTGGGTTTGCGAAATCGCACGGTCTTCGTGTCGATGATCTCGAAAAAATACAGACCGAGAGAGGTCAGTATCTGGGATTCAAAAAGCGCCAGCGGAGTCAAAGAACCCAGTCGCTTCTGAAACGAGAAATCCCCGGGGTCCTCGCCTCGCTCAAATTTCCAAAAACCATGCGGTGGGAGGAGGGGGGAACGAAGTTTGCCCGCCCGATTCGGTGGATCGTTTGTCTTTATGGAGATTCACCGGTCCGCTTCGATTTTGCCGGCGTGAAAAGCGGGAGCGTATCGTTCTACGTTCCGTGGATCTCTCCGGCAAAAATTCGCATACGCAGCTCGGAACGTTATCTGGAAACGATGACAAAGAAAGGTATCATCGTTGATCAGAACGAACGTGAAACGCGAATCAAGCAGCTCTGCGGGCGAGCCGCGAAGCGACTGGGACTCACGATCATAGAAGATCCGGGGCTTTTCAAAGAACTAACGTTCATGCTCGAGAATCCCCATGCATTCGTTGGCGATTTTCCAGAGAAGTACCTTTCGCTCCCGCCGGAAGTAGTAATTACAGCAATGAAAACCCACCAGCGTTATCTCGCCCTCCGGGGAAAACGCAAGGCGCTCGTGCCGAAGTTTGTCGCTTTTACCGAAGGAAAGCCGCAAAATCCCCTCGGGGTAAAGAAAGGGAACGAGAGGGTGCTCGGAGCGCGGCTTGAAGACGCTTATTTCTACTGGCAAGAGGATCTCAAGCGGGGTATCGATGGGCTTTCCAGCATGCTGGAAAGCATCGTCTTCATAGAGAAACTCGGTACGCTGAAAGACAAAGCTGCGCGATTGGAGTCCCTCATGCTTTTCCTGAACGGCACCTCGGGCGTAGCGCGGCCGGTGCCAGAGAGGGGGATCAAACGGGTGGCGATCCTTGCAAAAGCCGATCTTGCGAGTGAAATGGTCAAAGACGGCAAGGAATTCACTCTTCTCGAAGGTCTCATTGGAAGCCATTACGCTTCGGCTTCGGGAGAGGATGATCAGATCGTTTCGGCCATCCGGGAGCAGTATAATCCGCGCTCTCCTGCTGACGCATTGCCTGAAAGCCCATTGGGGACGTACCTGACGATTGCAGACCGGATCGACACGGTGTGCGGCTGTTTCCTCTCCGGACTCGTCCCGACGGGATCCGGCGACCCCTATGGTCTGAGAAGGCTGTCCAACGGCTTATTGAGGGTCATTGAACAAAATCCGCTGGTTCCTCTCGACGAGCTGATCGATCGAGCCGTTTCATCCTACGTGGCTCAGGGACTGACGGATGGGCAAAGCGCTCAGGAAACGACCGCTCTGTTGAGGGAGTTTTTCACTACCCGGTGCGATGCGTTCCTTTCCGAGAAGGGATTTCCCTATGACATTGTCAGGGCCGTGACCCGGGTGGCGTGGCCTTTTCCTGGTAAAGCAGTCGAAAGGTGCCATGGAATCGAAAAGCTTCGGGGAAATGAAGCCTTCGAGCGGCTCATTATCGGTGTAAAACGGGTCGGGAACATACTTGGGGCGGATGACAAGATCTACGGGGTCGATTGGGAAACGTTGGAGAAAGCCTTTTTTTCATTCGAGCCTCTCTATGGAGATATCCGATTCGACACCGGCTTGTTCGAGGAATCCATGGAAAGGTTGCTTTACGACGCGGTGAGTGAAAAAATATCCAAAATCGCCGCGTCGGACAGAAAAGGGGACTTCGATGGCGTGCTCAAGCTCCTCTCCGAACTGGGCCCGCCGATAGATGCCTACTTCGATGCTGTGCTCGTCAATTGCGAAAATCCTGCGATTCGGATCAACCGAATCCATTTTCTCGCATGTACTTTCGCTATTTTTTCCAGATTCGCTGACTTTTCTTGTATAGTTGAAGAGGGCGCTTCAACTACCCAATAGCTCCGGACTTCCCCCGATTTCAATGCTTGACACTTTGGCGCTTTTTATGGTACCATTATCCGCGGACTAGGGGCAAAGGGTTATGGTTTGCGGTGTATACCGCAAATCCTCTTGTGAGTACGCATTGCGCGCTACCGTGCGCGCGAAAAGCCGACCACCGTTGGTGTCAACCTTTTACTCGACACGTTCTCTTTTACCCAGCGGTTTACCAATAGGCTTAAAAACCTGGAACGCTCACATGTTAGGAGGTGAAAGAATTTCGTTTCAGGACGGAATAACGACTTTGCCTCTTGAGTCAGGCGTTTCTGGTTAGAGATGCGCCTACATAAATTGGTTCTCGCGTATTCACTTTTCCTTCTCAGCAACGATGGGGGAAAAACCATGAGAAAAGTTTTAGTAGTTTCCTTCTGTTTGCTGTTTGTCTTTTCATCGATTGCATTAGCCAAGCCAGCAACGAAGGGAACGAGCCTGGCCGACAGAAAGGCTCAGGTTGGACCTACTCTCCTGAATCTGGATCTGCCGTTGGAGATGCAGGGTCTAGAAGCGTCCGCGCAAGCCGACACATTCATTCTGGCCGATTACACTTGGGATCAGGCTCCTCTGTGTGTCGATCACGGATGGATCAAAGCTGACCTTACAGCACAAACCGGCTGCTACTTCCATGTAGACGCTGACACTGTAGGATTGAACGGCGGGGACTATGGGAGACTCATTCCCTTGGAAGGCCATCACTCCGCTTGGTGTGGTGCATCTCCCGATGCAGGCGACCCAGACCTCTGCGGTTATGCCTACCTCCCAGGTTACGGGAATAACTGGAGTCAGGGTTGGTACCACCACTGTATCGAAGTCCCTGATACCGAAGAGGTCTATATCGAATATCTCGTCGCTTGGGATTCCGAGCCTGGTTTCGACTACTCGTATCTCGAGTATGCATCGAAGAACACCTGCGATTCGGTGGCGGATCCGGACGTCATGCCGGCAGCTGACTGGTTCGAGCTCAGCACTTACACCGGCACGGGATTGAAGACATTCGTCCGGGATACGATTCCAGCGGGCCATGCTGGATCGATCAGGATCCGGTTCACCTTCAGTGCCGACGGCGGGTGGTCTGATCAGGACGGTCTCTGGGACACCGACGGTGCGTTGATCGTCGACAGCGTCACCGTTCGGTCCGAGGAAGGCACATACTCGCACTTCGATAATTTCGAGGACGAGGCTGCTGGTGATACCCAGACGAATGATGGTGCATGGGAATGCATCGCCATGGCAGGATATGGATCTTTCGCCGGTCTCTACCCGGGTGTCAGCCTGGTCCAGGAGGATCCTTGTCGGAGCGAGTTGTCATGCATGTGGGCATGGATCAATGGATCCACTGCAACGTATGCATGCGGCGGATTCCCTGGTCAGACGGCCGTTCCATATGTGAACCTGCGTGGCCAGTACATATTCAGCGAGCTATGGTCGCCTCAGATCGATCACGATCCGGATGGCACCTACGGCTCAGTCTATGAGCTGTACTACTGGACGTATTGGGACCATCCGCTCCCGCAGATGATCTTCCATGTCTGGCACATCCGCAACTGGATTGCCGGATGTCCGGGTGAATGGAAGGACGAGAACTTCATCTACTACGGCGGGGGTGGAACATGGGGGCAGAGTGTTCGCCCAGTTGGTCAATTCATCAATCCAGCTGCAGATGCAGTCCAGCTGGCTATCGGTTGCTGGGATTATTGCGGATATTATTGCAGTCCCAGCTGGCCGGGTGATTGCCACAGCCATACACCGCTGAGCGACCGCGTTTCTCTGCGCCGCATCGGAACGGTCGGCCCTGTGTTTAGCGTCCGGGACATCAATGTCTGGAACGATACCTTCCCAGAAAATGGCGATTCCTCTGGGACGGCCAGAATTGATGCAGCAATAGACGTTACCACCTATCTCGACGGGTCCAATGTGCCTGGCGACTCGATGGACATCAAGGTTAGTGAGCCAACCGTCGGATTGTCAGAGGATCCGATTTCAGGATTTGGCCCTGCAGTGTACTGTTATCTCAGCGTCAATCCGCAGAGATCAATTACTGTGGCCCAAGGGGAGGAGGATAACCTCCGTTGGCCGATGCTTGACTCGTTGATATGTGACGGACGGCTCTGGTATATGTTCCGTTTCGACACATCGTTCACAGAGCCGGGTGGCCCGCGTACGGGTCCTGTTCCCGATCAGTTCTGCATCGATGTCAACGACCACTACTTCGTCGACGGGGATACGCTGTTGTTCTTCTTCAGCGCCACGGATTCAACCCCTAGCACGACCTACTGGAGCCAAAATACAGGCACAGTAACCGTCATCGAAGAAGCCTGCGCGGATCCGATGGAGATCCAGGTCCTGCCCGGTGCGGGTCCAAGAAGAGGCGGAGACATCCTCTATGTCGATAACTTCAGCGGCAGAGGAGCCGAGCCGTACTTCAACTCCGCATTCGAGCTAATGGGGATCATGGACCAAGTTGACCGCTTCGATAAGCGCGGGCCGTCTTCGTTGGTCGGAAATGGTCTTGCGGGTCGTATGTGGAGCGTTGCAAACCAGCTGTTCCCGAACTACCGGAAGATTATCTGGAACTCCGGTAACCTCAACAGAGGTACGGTTGGTGACATGAGCGCGAACGAGACGGATGACTTCGCGATGCTCTATTTCTTCATGGATCAGCATCCGGACCCAGTAGGAGCCGGTATCTACTTCTCCGGCGATAACATGGCCTCAGAATGGACCACGCTGACGAATCCGTCCTCGTCCCAGTTCATCAACACGTACATTCCGTACCAGTTGGTGGACGATGATCACACGGTGAGCTTCTCCATATCGCCGCTGGTGATCGGTGAGAATCTCGGGATCTTCGATCACGGTGTTCCACTCGAGGAAGACACGATCGTTGCCTACGGCGGCTGTCCGGGCATCAATGACTTTGATGTGATCCGGCCGGTCGCGAGCACGACCCTGGAGATGACGTACGGGGGCTCGGGCGCTGCGAACGACGGTGCCGTTGTGGCGTACGACACGTTGAACGCGCTGGGCCACCCGACCGCTGTGGTCCTCTCCGGATTCAGCTTCCACTACATCCGTGACGATCGTCCGGCTGGCATCCCCGATCGTGCGGATCATCTGACTGACATCATCCGGTTCCTGAGGAACCCACTGGACGATCCCACGGGAGCCGGTGGCACGCCGCAGTTCACTAACAGTCTGGCCCAGAACTACCCGAACCCGTTCAATCCGAGTACGACCATCAAGTACTCGATCAAGGCGCGCGCGAGTGTGTCCTTGAAGATCTACAACGTGGCGGGACAGCTGGTGAGGACGCTGGTGAACGAGGAGAAGCCTGCTGGTGAATACACCAAGGATTGGAAAGGCCGCAACGATGCGGGCAATCCGGTCTCCAGTGGTGTGTACTTCTACAAGCTCGTGACGAAGAACTTCACGCAGACGAAGAAGATGGTTCTTCTGAAGTAAGAAGCGCTTCGAAACAGGCTTCCGAGTTGGGGTCGATGGGCTCATCCCATCGGCCCCAATTTTTTATTTAAAAGGCGGTTATGTGAAAAATTTTTCATTGACACCAAAGCGATAAATCCCTTATATTTCTATAGCTTCGTGATCAGTCCCCATTCAAAGCCCCACACTAAAGAAGGAGTCTTTTTTTCATGAGAATGAGAGCGGGCATTTTTATATGTCTTCTGTGCCTATTTATTATTACAATGCTCTCCGGATCCTGCCGGCGCAATCAGCCCTCCCTTATCGATGCCAACAAACCACCTAGCACCGAGTTATGGTATGCGCCGCCCGAATCGACGGACTATGAGTATCGCGTCCATCTCTTTTGGCGTGGAGTCGATAACGACGGCACCGTCATGAGGTACATTTGGACCAAGACGGATACCATCGCACCGGGCGAGCTGGGGTGGAATCCGGCGGAAAGGCTGCGAGATTTTCGGTCTGGCAGAATAACAACGAAAACAGATTCGATATTTTCCTTCACTGCATTCAGAGCGACGGGTGGCGTTGGCTTGAAAAAAAACCGCCAGGCCTTTCATGTAGCGGCAATCGATGATAACGGCGTGATCGATCCCTCCCCGGCCAGGGTCGAGTTCATAGCGACGATCGATAAACTTCCGGAAATGCGTTTCAAGGTTTGGCGCCAGGAGATCCTGCCGTCCTGTAATACGCCGTCTGGTATAGAGAGAGTGTGGCGGGAGATACGATATGATGTGGATAATCCACCCACGGTTGGCATGTTCCGCCCGTTCAAGATCGTCTATGAAGGATTCACCCCAAACGGCCGGTTGATCGCATACAAATGGTTCCCGCTCAGCACGACCATAGAGATGGAGGGTGCGGGTGAGTGGACGACGGATTTAGGGGATACTATCCGGGATTTCCCCAATACTGGCGATCTCGCGATTCCAAGCGGGGTATTTCTTTTTGCTGCTCAATGCAAGGATGAGGCGGAAGCGGAATCCACTGTGGATGCGGGTGGGTTTACGGAGGGAGTCTGTCGAATCATCGTCAATTTCGATCCCGAGACGGAAATTTTTGAGGTGATCAACACGTATATCATCGATGGCTCTGCCTTTCAGGAAACAGTGAATTTCAAAGACGATGTTCCGGATACATTACCGTATGGAAGCTGGGTCAGGTTCGAATATAGAGGAGCGAACGATACAATAGCAACTTTGCAATGTCCAGATATCCGTGATATCACCGTTCCTCGCGATTCTTCACTGTGTGAAGACGATACGAATATGTGCATCAAATACCAGAAGAGTTTCTATCGCTCCTCGGAGAGGTTCGCGTTTGCTGAAGCCAGGACTGCGTGGATGCCTGATAAAGGAGAGGATACCAATCCATACGGCACCTCGGATTCAACGAGTCTGAACATAGGATCGGTCGAGTATAAAGCTCGTGTGAGAAGCATAGATGAATACGGCAAATTCGATGGCACACCTTCCGAGTTCGAATTCGTCGGAAATTTTGATCCTGTTCTCGACTCCCTCTATATCATGGATCATCTGGGCAACAAGATTTACGATGGGGATACGCTTACGTGGAATTGGTGGGATGTTGATTCGGTATTCATTTTCACTCCACCTCCTGTTCGATATGAGAAGAAATTCTATTTCAGCGTGAACGCTATTGGCCACGATCACCCGAAAGAATTCGGGTCCGGAGTGAAATCCTGGTTATATTTATTCTTTGACATGGAGGGCACATTCAACCGGTTCGCTCGGGCGGGAAATTGGATTCCAGGGCAGACTCCGGTTTCCTTAAGCGATTCTTTCAAAGTAACTTTCGTATATTACCCTCCCGATTTTTATGGAGATTCGGTCTTTGTAAATCTTCCTCGTTGGGCCAACAAGACGTACGATTTGACATTGAAGGGAAGGGATCTGGAAATAGGCGAAGAATTCGAGCAGTATATGTTCGTGCGCAAGAAAAAAGAGTTAATCAACTCTTACCCCAGCTCTCTTTTGGGTAGGTGGACGGAAGAAAGAAAAATTCGTTTCCACTTTAGAATGATTCGTCCGGGGATGTAATGCCCGTGGAAGCCAGCAAAGCGTAAAGAGCGTGCGTCATTCTTGGATTGAGAGACGCTCCTTTCAGTTTGTAAAAGAGGTGAGCCTGATGAACAGAGAAGCCAGCCGCATCAGAAGATTGAGCATCGCTTTCACTATCCTAGCGTTTCTGGTACTCGGCTATCTTGCTTTTGGGTGTTCCGATAAACTCGGAGTTGAAAAAGAAAATCGGCCGCCTAACGTGTGGCTCTCCAGCGCACCGCCCGAAGGATCCATGAGCAGTTATACGATTCAGATGTTCTGGGGAGGTTGGGATCCCGATGGTGAAATTGCATACTACGAGTATGCGATTACTGACAACGATACAGGCTACTTCAACCCAGCTGATACAGTTGGGAGTGATAAGTGGCACCGAGTTTATTCGAACGATTCAACGTTCACCTTCAGTGCAGACGTTCTCGCCGATAGCAGCGTTTTAGGAGGGCCATTGAGACCGGTTCCTTTCATCCGCTCGCACACGTTTTTCATACGTGCAGTCGACGAAAAAGGGAAAGCCTCAGAAAATCCCGCTTACAGATCCTTCACTGCTCGGACGCTCTCGCCGGATGTCGACATCCTGATCCCCGTTTACTCCGGCCAAACGCCCGCTTTGCTCCCCCCCATCACGAGGTTCTATTGGGAAGCCAGAGATTACGTGGATGACACCCGGACGAGCCAGGATCCTGATTCGGTTAGGTGGATTTTGCTGAGTATCAAGCCTTTCGGTAACAGCTACGAACGAACACTTGACTATATCAGAAAAAACCCAACCGCCGATGAATGGTCGGATTGGAATTGGTATAGAGCTCCCTTGGACACTGGCCAATTCTGGATCACGCCGCCTCTCGAATTCGGTAGCTATATGTTTGCAGTTCAGGCGAAGGATGAAGCAGGGGCAGTCACGCCGGTATTCGACGAGAGGCGTAATGCCAGGAGAGTGATCATTTCTAAGCGGACGACAGGGCCGTATCTTAGATTGCGAAACTCCTTCGTCGGCACGCTCAAATCATCGACCGAGACTACGGTGTTTACGATTATCGACATGCCTGCTGCCGTCCCGCTTCAATTCGAATTTTCAGCTTCTGCGGCGAGTTACGGTGGTATAGTTGCCGGTTATCGATACGGATGGGATATCACTGATCTTAGTCAAGACGATCAATGGGCGATTGGTTGGACGCCTTTCAATTGCGATAATTGCCGTGCTTTCTCTGACACCCGGACTTATTACTACGGCACGCACACTTTCCACGTCGAAGCGATCGACAACTCGGGATACAAGTCGCGGATCAATGTTAAAATCAACATAGTCCCTTTCACTATGGAGAGGAATCTCCTCATAGTAGATGATTATAAGGAAGAAGAGATATTGTGCGGTTTGGCCCTAACAAAGGGCGCAATGCCCTGTGACGACGAACACGACGCCTTCTGGGTACGTATGATGCAAAATCTTGAAGACTTTGATCCCATCAGCGATATGCAGGAGGTGAGTACGGATCACCCCCTTCCCATCTTTAAACTCGCCCAATACAGATCAGTCATCTGGAATGCGTATGGAGGCTACTCGAGGGTGCTCCATAAACTTCCTTTCCTCTATGACGTGATCAAATTCATACCGAAAGATCCACAAATCACGGTTATCGGCAAGGTACAGCCGAACCTTGTTGCCCTGTTTATGGCAGCAGGGGGGCACATTTTGATTTGCGGCGAGCAACCGATGACGCAGGCCATCAACAATCAATTTATGCCGAATGAGCGTTATCCATTCATCTTTCAGTTCGAACTTCTGGGAGATCAAGATGGCGATTACGCCAACCAAGTCGATAACCCCGTCGGGGATCAATCATTTGCCTTCCAAGACATGTGCCTCGACGTTTTGGACATCGCGTATACCGGGTGGAACGTACTAAGGCGGCCCGGATCCGATGAGAATGGATGCGGCGTAACGCATCAACGCTTGGTTCGGCACATAGAAGACGGTCTTCGTGAATGCTTGCCGATCGATCCGAAATTCCCATTGCTTCAGCTCCGCCCCGAGGTGGGCGAAGTCGGAAGATTTTACGCGCCTGACGCCAGAGGTTTAAACGACGAGATGTACAATCCTCCGTACTTCATCAGGTGTGGGAGTCTCCGTCTTGAACCGCGCGATTGTTTCGAGCCGATTTATGGGCATGGTTGTATTGATGGCATTTCGGCGATTTATAATGCGCCGAATGCTGCATGGACATCGGTGTTCGCAAACGTAATCCCTGATATCCCTGGTGGAGTCGGAGCACGAAGCGCTACTTGGGGATTCGAACCGGTTTTCTTTGATACAACGGCCGTTCGAGAGGCCGTAGAAGTCATTCTGTTTGACGAGTGGAAGTTGCCCCAAAAGTAGGCAGCAGGGAGGGTATAAGACATGATTTCAAAACGCCCCTGGGCGACAACAGGGGTAATTTTCGTTCTATTCGTGGCGCTCTTTAGCAGCCTTGCTAACGGAGCTGCTACTGTGCGGGATTCTCTGGACCTCCAGCAACCCGAGAACGTTTCCGTGCGCGCCGGATTTAACGAGAGTAACAGAACGTTTGCTGTTTTTATTGCCTGGGACGATATACCGAATACTGATAGCACCGGCGCGTTTATCCACCCGCCTGATACATCTAGCTGGCGTGTGGAAACACAAGGACCTCTTTTATCTTTGCCCTCATGTAGTGGTTCATACGAAGGGCCTGTGGATGTTACGATCAGAGTTCGAGCTTTGGACGGCGGACAGGTTGGGTCCGTAAACGACACCATCCGGGTCCGATACGAGATCCAGGGTTGGGAGGAATGGAACAACATCGTTCAAGTTGGCCACGATTACACTCCAAACACTCCAATTGATTTGTTGTTTGTAAACCAGGTAACTCATGAGATCATCGACTTAGGTATCCAATTGACCTTCTCTGATGGTGTCATCGATAAAAACGGCGAGTTTGCTTTTGGGTGCGAAGATTTTGAAGGCTTTCATGTATGGAGGGGAGTCGAACCGGATGGAAGCGATCTGGTTATTATTGCCGAGTTTTCCAAAGAGGAGGCCGCAAAAGGCGGCAATCCTGGAGGATCGGTGATCGACTCAATTTATTTCTACGAAATGATCCCTGAACTGAGACAAAACGGTTCCTTTGTTCTCAACATACCACCAGGTTTTGAACTTCCATTCGATCTGAGCTGTGTGGGGAATGTGATCGATATGCCGCTTGCAGACAATCAGTTCGGCTGGATTGATTGCAATGCATTCAACGGTTTTACTTATTACTATGCGGTTACTACATTCGATAGGGGCTACAACATTCGAGCAGGCACCCAGGGATTGCAAAAAGTCGAGAGCTGTTTCCCCGTTACTGGTGAACCTTTCAGCTGCTCAGACGACCTTAGGAAATTATCCACCAACGTAGTCCCGCAAAATGATCTGGCTCAAGTGTTCGCGGTTCCAAATCCGTATCGTACGGGCGGCAGTGCGTTCACAACGCCCAATTACCACAACTTTCCGGATGACAAAATCCGATTCGTGAACGTGCCCGCGGATTGCATTTTGAAAATCTACACAGTATCGGGCGACCTCATTTGGGAAACGGAACATCACGATGCCGGCAGTGGAAACATCGAATGGGACGCTCGGAATAGCAGTGGTGAAGACGTTACTTCAGGTGTTTATATCTTCAAGGTGGAAAATCCACAGGGTGAGCAAGTATACGGCCGGCTAATCGTCATCCGGTAGCTATTCACCAGATTACTCCCGCCACGTTGATTCTGTTCTGCATTTGGAAAAATCCCAGCAGCTTGTCGCTGACGAATGGCTGAATCCCACTCAAGTCTCGTTCCTTCATATGCCAAAGAAAGTTACCAGTACTTGCTTTGCCTTCCTTCGCTCTTTCGGGGTACCTGGGTTGTTGTGAGCATGGGCAGGTTATTAGGGCTAGAAATGAAACTCCTGGTCCGATGATATGATCCTTCATGGATAGAGACGGAATCCCAACAAAAAATGAAGGATCCGTCAATCGCCAAGGATCTTGGCAGCGTAGAGGCTCACCATGAGTTCGATATCCTCAGTTACTTCGTAATGGGACCCGAGAAGGTAAGCGAGTTCTCGAAGAATGGAGACATTAACTCAGATGATTATCCGATTATCGAACTTCGGGCACCAAAGTCAATGACCAGGCGGAGAACCTGGTTCAGGAATTTGCAGGAGCTTATGAGTATGAGAGAGTCTCCGCTACCGTTCACACGGAATTCGGGACAATCGAGCGAGGAGGCCGAAGCTTTTTCTTCAAAATTGAAAAACATTTACGAAGCGGTAGGGACCGTTGTCCAAGGGCAGCTTTTGAATGTCATTCCGTATCAATTCCAAGAGGAATATCGCTATTATTTGAAAGCCGCCGATATTTATCCGGAGAATAGAGCAATCCAGAGGTTTAAAGACCTGGCAGAGTCGAGAGCCCTGATTCTGTTAGGGGGAGAGTCGCTGGAAAGAGAACGCTGCAATGAAGCTCTCGGATATTACGAGATGTTCGGATTTTTGAGGGATCGATTTTTGTGCGCGACGGTTCGCGGATCACGTAAGTATATATATGACTAAAGGTTAGGAGGATAGCGTTGAGGCTTTATGAATACCAAGCCAAGCGGATTTTCGCTGATCACCACATTCCCTGCCCGAGAGGAATCCTCATTGAAACCTCCGGGGCGTCCGAGCCGGCTTTGTCCCAATGCGAATACTCTGCCGTGCGCAAGGCCCAGGTGCTCACGGGTGTGCGGCAAGGAGGGCGGCATCCAATTCGCCGGTATTCTTATAAGTAAAGCTCTTCCTTGAGATCTGGCCTCCAGATTGCTATACTATGACAGTGCCCTGAAGGGTATTTTTTATAAGGCTCCATCGATTCCGAGGCCTGGTGAGCCACTCATGAGATTGAAGAAAATTGCTCTCGTGACCGCGTCTTTTTGCGCATTGGCATCCCTTCTGAGCCCGGAGTTCCTGATGTCCGGAAAGGGCAAGCTCACGCCGGCCGTGGAGCGGTTCCTCTCCGCCGGAAGTAACGAGCCATTGAAAATATGGATCTACTTCAACGATCATGGGGAGGGGAATGCAGCGGGATTGCGCCGGGCATTGTCGGAGGTGACGCTCACCGATCGGGCGATTGTGCGGAGGATGAACCGATCGCGCGGGCCGCTCATCGACGAGCGTGATCTGCCAGTGAGCGGAGCATACCTCGGGGAACTTCGGTCTCTTGGCGTGCGGTTGAGGCGTGCTTCCAAGTATCTCAATGCGGTGAGCGCGGAGGCTACGCCTGCACAAATCCGCGAGATCTACCGGCTCCCCTTTGTTACGAAAATCGATCGCGTGCACGCCTACCGCCGAAGTCCAGTCAAAGAACCGGGGAGAAGTACGGAGACTCTTCTTGACCAGAGTCGCCTTGCCCCAGGCCGAGAGAGGGATCGAGCGCTTACCACCGCGGCCGATTACGGCCCCAGCCAAAAACAGGTCGATATGATAAATGTGATTCCCCTCCACGACAGCAACATTCATGGAGAAGGTGTGCTGGTCGCAATGCTGGACACCGGTTTCAATTTGAGACATGAAGCACTCGATCATCTCAACATCATCGCCGAATGGGATTTTATATTCGATGACAGCGTGACGAGGAACCAAGCTGGGGACGTTTCGAACCAACACAATCATGGTACGGTCACGCTCTCTGCTCTGGCCGGTTATGCGCCGGGCGCTCTCATCGGCCCCGCATGGGGAGCAAGCATCATTCTCGCGAAAACCGAACGTGTCTGGGAGGAGGTCGAAGGTGAGGAGGACGACTACGTGCGGGCTCTCGAATGGGCGGAGAGCCTCGGAGCCGATGTAGTGAGCAGCTCTCTGGGCTATTTAAAATGGTACACCTATGCGGACCTCGATGGCAATTCGGCGATTACAACCATCGCAGCCGATATCGCCGCCTCCAAGGGAGTTACCGTAGTAACGGCCGCTGGGAACGAGGGACCGCTGCCCTGGCCCGGTATCATCGCTCCATCCGATGGGGACAGCGTCATCGCCGTGGGGGCGGTGGACAGCAGTGGATTCATCACGAGTTACAGCTCTCATGGGCCCTCATTCGATGGTCGCATCAAACCGGATGTCATGGCAATGGGATCGTACGTGGTATCCGCATCTCCATCGGACTCACTGGGCTACACCACTGCCCATGGGACGAGCCTGTCGACACCGCTCGTTGCCGGTTCCGTCGCGCTCCTCCTGCAAATGCATCCTAGCTGGACCCCGATCGACGTGTTGAACGCGCTCCGCAATGAAGCCTCGAATTCAGCCACCCCGAATAACGAATACGGTTGGGGCATTATCAACGCTTATGCATCTGCTTTGAGCGGTGCGACGGGTATCCTCGAAAACGTGGTGCTCGATTCGAAAGTCCAGAATCAAACGGTGAGAATCACGCTGACCGCGAGAGGCGGCCCGGGTGCAACCGTCAACCTGCAGCGAAGGGACTGGGGAGTGGAAGTCGAGAATATGTGGTCGGCCTATCGAGTTGTGGAAGAGAATATATTTGTTGATTCCCTTTCACCACACGTGTTTGTCGAAAGGCTGCCGCCGGGCATCTACGATTACAGGGTTCAGCTTGCCTTCGACATATCGGTTGTTTCTGACCAGTCTGTGCAAGTACGGATCCCACTCGGTTCCCACCTCGGGCAGAGTTATCCCAATCCATTCGTTCGCAGCGGTTCGGGGCGGCTAACCATACCGTATACGCTGGGAGGGAGGCCGATAAAATCAGGGGAGAGTCATACGCTTTCGGATCATGTGGACGTCTCGCTGGCGATCTACGACGTAACGGGCGCGCGTGTCCGCACGCTGTTCAGCGAGTTGGCGCCCCCGGGCGAGTACACTGCTGAATGGAATGGTTTGGATGACCGCGGAGTTCTTGTCTCCTCCGGAGTTTATTACTACAGGTTGTCCGTTAGCGGATCATCGTTCTCCAGAAAACTAGTTTTTCTCAGGTAATGAAAGACTTGCGGTCGGAGGTCATCTATTCGATAAACGCTGTTGCTCAACCACAGTAGCTTCTCATCTGGCGCATTTCTCGCACCGGTCGATGCTTTCTGGATAGAATTCGAGGTATATTTTTACTGGACACCCGCAGTGGGGTCTTTTTTTAATTAGTATCGATTCGTCATTGGGTCGAGCCTTAGCGAGCAAAAAGAAATCGCCTCGACTTCCGCTCGAGACGACTAGCCATAGAGAGATTGCGATCCTTATTTATTTTCAGCGCATCAAATCGAGCATGCGCTAACTGCATTCGAAGAAAGGGAATCGGACATGGCCAAGAAATATGTGTACTTTTTTGGGAACGGCAAGGCCGAAGGAAGTGCCGACATGCGGGAGCTTCTCGGAGGCAAAGGCGCGAACATTGCGGAGATGACCAACCTCGGGATACCCGTTCCGGCGGGATTTACCATAACGACCGAAGCCTGCAATTATTTCATGAAGAACAACGAGACCTATCCCCCCGGGCTCGAAGCTGAGGTGAAGGATCACTTGAAAAAATTAGAGGATGCGATGGGTCGGAAGTTCAGCGATAGCGAGGACCCGCTCCTTGTTTCGGTACGTTCGGGCGCGCCCGCATCGATGCCGGGGATGATGGACACTGTTTTGAATCTCGGCTTGAACGAGAATGCCATCGAGGGTTTGATCAAGCGCACGAACAACCCGAGGTTCGCATACGACAGCTACCGGAGATTCATCCAGATGTACGGGCATGTTGTCTTGAGCATAAATCCCGGACTGTTCGATGAAAAACTATGGGGGAAAAAGGAACAGCTTGGCGTCAAACAAGACAACGCCATTGGAGTGGATGACCTGAAACAGCTGATCGCCGAATACAAAAGTATCGTAAAGCGCGAAACGGGCGCGCCTTTTCCCGAACTGCCCGAAGAACAGCTCTGGGGGGCCATTTCCGCTGTGTTCAAGTCATGGAACAACAAGAGGGCGATATCATACCGGAGGCTTCACAACATTCCCGAACATTGGGGAACCGGTGTGAACGTCCAGGCGATGGTGTTCGGAAACATGGGTGATGACTGCGCGACAGGCGTGGCCTTCACCAGGGATCCGGCAACGGGCGAGAAGCGGTTTTTCGGAGAGTATCTCCCGAATGCTCAGGGTGAAGACGTCGTTGCGGGGATCCGCACGCCGCTTCCGATCAGCGAGGAAGAGCGGAAAAAAGGAACCAGGGCCGGGCAGAAGACGGATGCGAGCCTCGAGCTCAGAATGCCCGAGGCGTACAAGGAACTGGTCGACATCTATCAAAAGCTGGAGCGGCACTACAAGGATATGCAAGACATCGAGTTCACCATTCAGGAAAGCAAGCTTTGGATGCTTCAAACCCGCAACGGCAAGCGCACGGGGAGGGCGGCAATCCGCATCGCCATCGATATGGTGGAGGAAGGACTGATCGACGAAAAAGAGGCGATCACCCGGGTAGACCCCGATCAACTCGAGCAACTCCTCCACCCGATGCTGGATCCCGGTGTCGATCAAAAGCCGCTTGCCAAAGGGCTCCCTGCGTCTCCTGGCGCCGCATGCGGCAGGGCCGCTTTCACTGTTGACGAGGCGCTTCGCATCACAGGTTCGGGTGAGAAGGTGGTCCTCGTTCGTGTCGAAACTTCTCCCGAGGATATCGACGGCATGAAAGCAGCCGAAGCCATCCTTACAGCGAGGGGAGGCATGACCTCCCACGCGGCGGTAGTAGCCAGAGGAATGGGCAAGTGCTGCGTAGTTGGCTGCACTGATCTGCACATCGATACTGCCTCAGGGACATTCAAATTGGGCAGCGAAAGATTCGAAGTTGGATCGTACCTCACACTGGATGGGACCAGCGGAGGTGTCTATGCCGGAAAGCTCCCGCTCGTCGATCCTGTTCTGGACGAGTATTACCACCGCTTCATGAAATGGGTGGATAAGCACAGAAAGCTCCGCGTTCGCGCAAACGCCGATACGCCAGCGGATGCAAAGAAAGCGAGGGAGTTCGGTGCCGAAGGGATCGGTCTGGCGCGGACCGAGCACATGTTCTTCAAGGAGGACAGGATTCCCGTTGTGCGCGAAATGATCCTGGCATCGAACAAAGAAGAGCGCCTGGCTGCCCTCAACAAGATTCTTCCGATGCAGCGGGAAGACTTCGTCGGTGTCTTCGAAGCAATGAACGGTTTGCCGGTCACTGTTAGGCTTCTCGATCCGCCTTTGCATGAATTCCTCCCCAAGAGCGAAAAAGAGATTGCGGCTGTTGCAAAGCAGATGGACCGGCCCGTAGAAGAAGTAAGGAACACCGTTGAGTCGCTGCATGAGTTCAACCCGATGCTGGGGCACAGGGGTTGCCGGCTGGGCGTGACTTATCCCGAAATCTATGAAATGCAAGCGCGCGCGATCTTAGAAGGTGCTTGCGATGCCAGGAGCGCCGGCGTGGACGTCATGCCGGAAATCATGATTCCTCTCGTGGGCACCAAAGCCGAACTGGCCATCATGCGGGAAATGATCGAACGAGTTGCCGAAGTCATTTTGAAAGATCGGGGGATGGAAATTCCCTACCTCATAGGGACGATGATCGAGGTGCCCCGCGCAGCTGTTTGTGCGGATCAAATTGCGGAAGTCGCGGATTTTTTCAGCTTTGGCACCAATGATCTCACCCAAATGGCATATGGCTACAGCAGAGACGATTCGGGCAAGTTCCTCAATGCGTATATCGAGGAAGGTATTTTGCCGAAAGATCCATTCGAAACCCTCGATGCGGACGGCGTCGGAGAACTCGTTCGCATTGCGGTGGAAAAAGGCCGGAAGGTCAATAAGATGCTGAAGCTCGGCATCTGCGGCGAACATGGAGGCGATCCCGAATCGGTCCACTTTTGCAGCCGCGTCGGATTGGACTATGTGAGCTGCTCACCCTTCAGGGTGCCGGTGGCAAGGCTTGCGGCGGCAAGAGCGGCGCTGCTGAAATCCGATTCTCCCGAATTGGAGATATCGAGATCGGCGTGAGGAGATGTTTTCCAAACAAGCGCTCGCCAGATTGGACTTGCGGGGGAGAAGCGCTTCCGCATACCTGGTTTATGCAAAAGAGTGCTTTCAAGAGTCGCTGGAGAACATGCGGCGGCATAGAACGATCGCTGCCTCACTGGGATCGTTCTCACTCGGCATCCAGGCGACTGCGTTGCTCGCACTGTCTCCGCTGTATCTCCCCTCCCGGGGAGATGCGTATCTGGGTCTCCTCGTGGTGACACTGCTCGGAAACGCCGTCATCGTAGGGTGGCTGCTCCTCCACGTTGGACTGATGAGGGATCGGAACGACGCTGTTGTTGCGCTAAACCTCGCCAACAGGCTTACTATCGTCCGATTCGTCCTGATTCCTCCTTTGCTTTTCCTGATGTTGGACAACCGCCTTTGGCCCGCTCTGATCGTCTATATTCTCCTGGCGGGAACGGACATTATCGATGGTTTCGTCGCGAGGAGGAGGAATGAGCAGACGCAATTCGGTGTGGTCATGGACCCGCTGGCCGATGTTTTCTCAACGGCCGCAGTATTCGCCGCCCTCATGCTAAAAAACCTCGTACCGCTGTGGGTTTTCATTGTACTTATGCTTAGATATGGGACTCTTATTGTAGGAACCACGGTTCTGTTTTTCGCAGTTGGGCCATTGACATTTCGCGCGACGACCGTCGGCAAAATTGTTGGCGTGCTCCAGGCATCCGCTGTTATAATCATCGTCGGCGTCACCCTGGCCGGGATCGATGTGAAAACGGCGCTTGGGAAGTTTCTTTTTCCGTTTCTTGGGCTCATTTTTTGCTTTGTCATAATCTCCCAGCTGGTGTTCGGGATCGGATATGTCAGGAAAAGGACGGTGAAAGTTGGATCTTGAGGGAAAGCTCAACGTCTTCGAGCCCACGACAGTGTTTCAGATGCTCAATCTTGCACAAATAACGGGCAGGCTGACACTGGATGCCAGGTTCAATTCGGCCCGAATATACTTCATCCTCGGCAACATTACTTATGCCGAGTTGTCGAACCGGCCTCTGAAACTGGGTGAGTACCTCGTACGGGAGGGATTGATCAACAGCGATCAGCTTGACAAGGCGCTGCGCAAGAAGGCAAAGGGGAAAAAGATCGGTACCATACTCGTCCAAAGCGGCGCTATAAGCGAGAACGAATTGAGGTGCGCCATCGAGAATCAAATCAAAGAAGTGGTGTACGAAGTGGTTCGCTGGCGCGAAGGCTGGTTCACATTCGAGGAAGGAAAGAAGCCCGACGCCCAGGATATCCTTATCGATATCCCCATCGACCACCTCATGCTCGAAGGTATGAAGAGAATGGATGAATTGGGAGAGAAATCCTGATGACGCGACTGGCCGTTCTCTTCATTCTATTCCTCCTATCCCCCACCGCATCATTATCAACGACGTCTGATGACCTCAGATCGAGGATTGAGATCGATGGTCGAGCATCCGAGTACGAGCCGGATGAATGGGTGCTCGATCCGACTACGAATTTTCCAGAGCGGAAAGGTGATTCGAGATGGGGAAGGGACAACGATATCATAAGCATTGCTCTCACCTGGGATTTTCACAACGTTTACATCGTGATCCCTTGTGTTGCATCCAACAGCACACTGATGATCTTCATCGATACGGACTGCGGAGGTCCTAAGGGCCTGGAGCAAGCCGAGTTTTTTCGAAGGAACATCCGATTCGCAGATTTTTCTCCGAACCTTCTCTTTCAAGCCAAGGATTCGCCGCCTTTTGCGTTGGTGGGATTCGTCGATTGCGATCACCCCATTGACTTGGTGGATGAGGATCGTTTCGGTGCGTGGTTCCTGCAAGATGGTATCAATGGCGGCGCGCTGGAGGCGGCGATCCCGTGGGATCTGTTGGGACGTTTCGAGAAGACGAATGGAGCGGTGAGGATACCCGAGAATGGGGCGGTCCTCGGTCTTATCGCTGCTTTGACGGGTGGTCCGGGGACGGGGGCGGGGGATGCGGCACCGGATCCATCGACGGTTCTCGAGAGCGATTCCACTCGGATCGCCTTTCTCGACAACTCGATCCGGATCCCTCTCGATGCCGATGAGGACGGGTATCTGGATGTGGGCGTTTCACCGCGTGACGTCGCGACGTTCTCCTTGACACAGGGAAACACACAGCGGCAGGTGACGGAGCTACGGCTCGACCTGGAGGAGAAAGTCTTCTCTCCCGACGGCGGGGAAGTTCTCCGGTTCTTGGCCTCTCCGGAAAACGACACACCTCCGCTCCCCGTCTATCTCACGGCCCGTATTTACAGCACAACGGGTAAGCTCATTACCGTTATCTACGAGGATCTGCCGAGAAGCTTTGCCAGCGGCGCTCAACCGGTGTGGGATGTATGGGATGGGCGGGACTACGGGGGAAATGTCGTTCCGGGGGGAATATATATCCTTGTCGTGTCCGGAGGTCCGGCGCAAGGATCGACCACCAATGTGGCAAAAGCGTCTTTCGCGGTGATCCGCTAGTTATGGAGCCGACGTGGACGGTATCAAGAAATCCGCTGCCTTCCTGGTCGCACTTACCACTGCCTCACTCATCGTTCCGGTGAGTGCAGGAGCTTATTTCGAAAGAATGCATGCTTCATCGCGGACGCTCTCCATGGGCGGAGCGTTCGTGGCCGTTGCGAGCGATCCGAGTGCCGCGATCGTGAATCCGGCGGGTCTCGCCCAGTGCAGAACCTTTTCCTTTCTTACATCCCTCAACGAGCCCTACGGGCTTTCGGATCTCGAAGAAAGTTACTTCGCCGTCGCACTCCCCGCGAAAATCGGCATCGTGGGATTGTCTTGGCACCGGTTTTCGCTCGAAGGCGTCAGTTCGGAAGATCTATTTTCACTTGCATTCGGACGCGATTATATCCGGACATCGCTCGATGCGTCTCTGTCGTTCGGCGGCAGCATCGATGTGGCTAGAATCAGCTATTCGGACCGGTTCGACGCTTCGGAGGCGATCGTGACGGGATCGCTTGGAGTTCTCCTCAGGCCGTTTCCGATCATCGGTGTGGGCTACTCCGTCCGGAATCTCGGGCAAGACTCGTTCGATTTTATCCCGGGTGGGGGCGGAACGCCTCTCAAGGTTCAGCACAATTGGGGGATCGCTTACCACTGGCAGCGTGTCTCGTTCGTTTACGAAAGGGAAAGAGGACAGGATCGCGGATGGAGGAACCGCATGGGCCTCGAGGTGCGGCTGCCCACGGGCCTCCGGATTCGCTCCGGTCTCAACCGTGGGGACGTTACCGGTGGTGTGGGGCTGCTGCTGTCCGGATTGAACGTGGATATCGGCGTATCGTCGCATGACGTCCTCGGCACGAGCTATATGATCTCGGTGGGCTATTCGTTGCCGCACAAGGGAGCAGTGGTTGAACCGAAACGCTAGCATCTTACTGGCCGGAATGCTTGCATTCGCGGGCTCCGAGGCGCGCTCGCTGGAATTGAAATCGCCGGTTCCGGTCGAGATCGGCGGGCGCTTTCTGTACGACGTTCGGGTGTCGCGCCAAGGAGTGCGTTTCCCGTGGAATTACACGTCCAGCGCGGTGTCCGATAGAACCCGCCTGATGCTCGATTTGCGCATGGGCAATGCGGATTTTGGCGAGCTCTACCTGAAAGGCGCCGCCCTGCAGCGGACCGATCTGGGGCCTCGCGGTGAAAGGCGGTTCGATTTCGAGCAGGGAGATTATTTCTGGCAAGACAAGGGCGAACGCACAAGGATTGGAGTTCGTCTATTCGCCAACGAGAGACGCTTCTTCACGCATGCTTTGATCGCCCCGATCGTCGAGGACGATCGAGTGAAAGGTTCGGGTAAAAACAGGGGTGCCAGAGTTGACGGCGATTTTTTCAAACGGCTCTCCATCACTGGACTATATTCAACGCTTGGCGACGACTTCGATGACGGCAGCAGGATCGCTTACCTCAGGACGGCGTTCGCGCATGACCACTTTGCGATCTCGACGGCGTACCTCCATGAAGACCGTCCCGTCAGCGGTCTTCCCGACTTGGCCGTCTTCAAAACTGAGCTCACCGGATACTACAAACGGGCGAGCCTTCTCCTTTCTTACGAGCAGTCCGGTTTTGGCCGGGGATTTTTCTTTCCAAAGGATCGGTTTCATTTCGACCGTTTTGTCGGCGACAACTTCTCGACCGTGCTTCCGAACGCCGGGGCCTTTTTTGCCGAAGCCCGGCTCGTAGCGCTTCCTGTTCGAAAATTAGGAATCGTGAACCTCATCCACCGATATTTTGCAGTGAGAGAGGCGTTCAATTCGGGATTGGTGGGCAATGAGAGCGGCTCCGTCGGTTATACGACCGGTGCATACTTCACCGCTGACAGCATCAGCGTGAACGGAAGGATGGTCTATACCAAGCGGGTCCGCTCGGCATTCGAAACGGAAAGCGAAGAAAAGGTCGAGGCGAGCATCTGGGCGGCCCTCGAAAACGGTTCCGAAGTGTTCATCAGGGGCGGAATCGGTAGAACATCCGACGCCTTTCCCTTCGAAATTGAGGAGAATTTCATCCACACCGCACTGAAGTACCGCCTGAAAAAGCTGCAATCCGGTGTGCATTTCATGCTGAAAGACATCGATACGATTTTTTCCGAGCAGCGGGTTGCGTGGGAGTCCAGGGTTGCCTTCAGAGGGAACATTGCGATCTCCTGGCGGACCATCTTCACGAAGAACTTCACGACCAATGACGCCGTTCATGCCCGTCTGGAATACCGGCCGAGTTCGCACCTCTTTTTTGCCGTCAGCTACGGGAGGGCGTTCATCGGGGACGATCCGTTTCTCCTCGAAGATCCGGATATCAGCATCATCGGCACCGATACGCCCATTTATGGTTTTTGCGTCAGGGGAGATTTTTGAAACGACGGTTGGTGATATGTGCTTCGTTCGTACTGGCCGCTGCGGCCGTTCACTTCGCCGCAACGGCGCAGGCGGGCATACGCATAGTGGAAGACGAGGTGATCTTTACACTCAATGCACCGGGTGCAAAGAGCGTGTATCTCGTCGGTGACTTTAACAATTGGAATCCGACCGTCGAGAAAATGGTGAAGGTCGATGACCACTTCGAGATCGGGCTCTTCCTCGTGGAAGGGGACTACCGGTACAAGTTCGTCGTGGATGGGAAATGGATCAACGACCCGGACAATCCTCCGAGAGATCCTCTGAAGGGCTCTCCGCTTTTTCTCGCGGAGCGCGATGAAATGATCGTGCTCAAGGATGCTTCTTTCGAAGGTTTGCCTCCAGGTGCGGTGCTGGAGCCGTCGGCGAGATACATCGGCGCGTTCAGGTGGGATGATGGAGATTTTGAAGCCGATCAGGTGGTCGATGTCGACATCGGCGTCAAGGCTCGGGTGTTCACTTCATACGCCACTTTCAAATCCCTGGATGATTCGTGGAAGCTCTCTCCGTTGGAAACGGATGTGTTTCTCTATCGAGGACGCCTTGGAATTCAGCTCCGCAGGGCGCATATCACCGCATTCGAAAAGGACAGCGTATGGACGTCATCCGATCCGTTCGGGCTGGTTGGCGGGATCGGCATTTACAATTATCGATTTGGATATGGCGAAAAAGGCGCGGCCCTCGATATCCCATTTTCGAAGAGCCTTCATTTTCGCGCCCTGTACGCGGATCGGCCTGGCGGCGGTATTCCATCAGCACCGGTTGTACCGGCAAATGCCGTGGCGGATTTCATGGCTTCCTCGAGCAGCGATACGTCGTTCTATGCGTTTCAGCCGGGCTATGGGGATGCGGATATTTTCGGCATGGAGGTCCGGCTGGAAGTCGGAGGATATGAAGTCGGCTATGTGAAGCGGAGCAACAGGGGTTTCAATCCGGGTTTGCTCAACCTCGTCGAAAAGCAGGACACGCTGTTCGAGATAACGACGTTCCAAACGCGCGAGCAATGGAGCTCCTATGCCGTGTGGGCGGGAGCGGATGTTGGCAGCTCGGTTCGCGCAACGGTGGGATACGCGGAAGGGAGCGGTTTTCTCAACCGTTTCTGGCGATCCACTTCGATTTACGATGATCTCGCCGAATTGAACATCGGCCGGGAAGCACAGCCCTGGGATTCGAAGGAGCTCATTCAAAGGAGCCGCCGGATACTGGGGCAGGTGGTGTTCGAGAAAGACCGGCTCGAGTGCGCGGTGAACACCGAGCAGGACATGGTCGACTTCAAAGGTGTTGCCTTCGATGACGCCGAAGCCGAACAGCTGCGATCAGAGCTGAGCGCCGAGTACGCGGGAAAAACGTGGGACGCTTCGGCGCGTATCGAATATACGGATCGAAAATATGGAAATAGCCCGGCGCTTTTTCATTTCGATTCGCCCGCGAGAAATTTCTGGCTGGACAGCGGTGATCGATTTTGGCCGGAGACGATGGCAGGATTCGATTTGAAATCCTATTCGCTGATTCGACTGGGATTCTCATGGCATCCGGCAGCGTCTTTGTCGGAAGAAGAACCTGATCGGGCACGGTTCTCTTACGGTGCCGAGGTGGGGGCCACAACTGATGGGGTGTTCGAATCGCTCGAGCACGGCTATGCGCGGTTATCCGTAGAAAGGTATCTCACCCGGTGGCTCTATCTTCAGGTGGATTCGAGAGGCTCCTTGTACGACAAGCCAATTTGGGGAGAAAGGAAAACCTTCCTGTCGGGGTATCTCGAAGCGGGCTACAGGAACAACTGGGCGGAGTTTAGCATTGGATTCGGCTTTGACCCGATTGTCCTTGATCCGGTCCGGAACGAGTATTTTGATATAGGCAGGATCGAACACCTTCGTGGCGCCGTTCTGGGATCGCCCGACCGCGACAGCGCAGGGGAAATCGGGAAGAGGCTCCTCGATTTGGAACGGGAGCTGGAGAAAGACCGGTCGGTAAAGCTTGAATGCATTCTGCTGTTTTAGTCCGGAAAGGGACAAGGTGGCGGCTCGGCGATTTGGATGTAATTTGAGAAAGGGCTCGAAAAGCATTGGTCGGTAAGGCTTGAATGCATTCTAATGTTCTAGGAAAATAGAAAGATGAACGATTGTATGCGCTTTTGTCGGTTTGCTCTGGCACTTGCTGTTCTTTGTTCGATTGCGGTCGCATGCAGCTATTTCGCGCCCAGGAAAATCGCCGGTGGTCCGGCAATCGTCGAAAATGGGATACAGTTCCGCTTCTACGCTCCGGCGGCCAATCGTGTTCAGCTCGCCGGCGACTGGCCCGAGAACAACTGGGCGCGAGGTGATGGGAGCGTAGGGGAAGCGGATATCGGATTGATGGAAGACGGCGATGCGGATGGGTTGTGGGAGATTGTGGTGCCGCTGCCGCCGGGCAGGTATCGATATTTGTTTTGGGTGGATGAGAACACGTGGCGCCTCGATCCGGGAAATCCGGAAGAGGTTCGGGGTGGGCCTGTGAACAAGTGTTCCCAGATCATCGTTGTGTCGCGAAACAACGCATTGGAGCTGCGCTGAGTGCACTGGCTTCATCCTTAAGCGGTGTGCTGGAATTGCATTGGACGCACCGGAATTAAAGTGGAACAATGCATGGGAGCTGCGCTGGATGAACTGGAGTAACGCTGAAATGACTCGCTGGAGCTGCGCTAAATGAGATCATTATTTTTGACGTTCAGTTTGGTATTGCTGCTTGCCGCGATCAGCTTGGCTTCCGGTTCCGGCTGCTCCCGGAGAGGGGGAGGCTTTTTCGGGGGCGGCGATGGTGGGCCGGAAATCGTCGAGGGTGGTGTGATTTTCCGCTACTACGACGATGAAGCGACGAAGGTCTACGTCGTCGGGGATTTCAACAACTGGACCCCTACCACTGATCCCTTGACCGATAAAAATGGCGACGGCGAATGGACGCTGTTCTATCCCCTCAACCCCGGGAGCTATGAGTACAAGTTCGTTGTGGACGGCACGTACTGGATAGCCGATCCCAGGAATCCGTTGAGTGTCTCCGACGGGTTCGAGGGCAGAAACTCGGTCGTCAAGGTGCCCGAAGCTGCGCCGAAGAAAGCTGTGGAATAGCCATATCCTCAGAGGGCCTCTGGAATCGGTGCCCCTTCCGTTGTTTCCTGCTGGTGTGGCGGGGAGGTTCCGCCTCCGACTTGATGCGGTAGATCGGTTCCTACAGCCCGTTGAATCTTCTCCTGATGTGGCGGGCAACTCCCCCCTATTTGATGTGGCAGAGCGGTTCCTACAGCCCGTTGATGCTTCTCCTGGTGTGGCGGGCAACTCCCCCCCTATTTGATGTGGCAGAGCGGTTCCTACAGCCCGTTGATGCTTCTCCTGGTGTGGCGGAGCAGCTCCCCGTTATTTGATACTGCAGAGCGGTTCCTACAGCCCGTTGATGCTTCTCCTGATGTGGCTGGAGCAGCTCCCCCCTGTTTGATGTGGCGCGGCGGATTTCCCGAGCTCCCATGTCTCTCCTGAAAAGCTGTCTCGAATGGGAACTTTCCCCCATCGCTTGCCCAGCCGGTAAAGGGCGTTCCTTGTTGCCTTTTCGGGGGATAGCTGGTAAAATTCCCCCAATTTCCCGCATTCCGGCTGAATAGTGGTTCGAGTCCTCGATCAGAAATTGGTAAATTCATTTAATGATAATAAGTTATAGCTGCACCTCATGCGGTGCTGACGGGTGGCGGGGCATGGGACTTGCTGATTTATTCGGGCTTAGCACGAAGTGGGTTTCAGGACCCCCAAAAAGCTGTTAATATGGCCGCTTGAAGGTGATTGCTTTGCGAAATCGTATTCTCCTCTTTGCACTCTCTGCAGTTTTTCTCCTCTTGTTCTCTTCCAGTCTTCACGCCGGCACTCCCGGCAGTGGGACAGCGACGATCGATCCTCCTTCAGACGTGACCGCCGGCTCGCAGGGAACATGGACGATTACATATACGGCCGAAGACTATTTTAACGCTGGAGTTGTGCTTATTACGATCCCGGTCGGCTGGACCGCTCCTCAGGATGGCGCACCGAATTCTCCTGGCTATATCACAGTCAGTACAGACGATCCAGCTTGCAGCCCGACGCTCTCGATTGGCGGTCAGGTCATCACTATAAATGCAGACACGCTGAATATCGGAAAGGTCTTGACGCTCGTATACGGTGATACTGCCGGCGAGGCCAACCCGAACGCCAAGGCGACGGCCCAGACAACGGCGGAGGACAGCGTGCAGTTCCTCGTCGAGAGCGACTCAGAAATGGGGAACAATCCCGCACTGATCGCGAGTTCGCCGACAATTGATGTGGTAGCGGGGCCAATCGTAAAGCTCGAGTTTATTTCGAGTCCGTTTACGTTCCCTTCGACGGGTGAGGCGGGGCCGCTCATTCTACAAACGCAGGACCAATATGGTAATCCCAGCGCCCCAATCGCCGATACGCAGATCAACCTCACGTCCACTTGCGCTGTTGCGATGTGCTCGCGTTTGGGCGGCGCTAGTTTCTCGGAAGTGGACAGCATTATCCAGGGTGCCGGTAATGATACGGTATCGTTTTACTACCGGGATACGGTTGTGGGGACGCCAACAATCACCGCATCAGCTGAGGGGCAGTCTTGGACTGCCGCCCAGCAACAGCAGACGGTCGATCCGGGCCCAATAACGCAACTTGTTTTTATATCGGATCCGAACACTTTTGAATGCACTTCTGAAGCGGGTCCTATCGCTATTCAGACCCAGGATCAGAACGAGAATCCGAGCCTTGTATCTTCCAATCAACAAATCAATCTGTCATCGACGTGTGCATTTGGGTGCTTCTCAGTTCTTGGAGGAGAGAACTTTTCGCCTGTTGACAGCATCGTCATGCCCGCCGGAACGCATACCACTAGTTTCTACTACAGGGATACGAGAACGGGAACGCCGACAATTACAGCTTCCGCACAGGGACAACCATGGGAAGACACCCAGCAGCAAATGGCTGAACCCGGACCGCCGCATCATTTGACGATTTCTCCATCGGATACCACGATGACGGCGGGGGATTTCATCGCTTACACAATAAGTGTGGTTGATTCGCTCGGGAATGCCACAGGGTTGCTGAATGATCGAGTTGTTCTCTTGGAAAGCGATCCATCAGGTGATTTCTATTTGCCTTCGGATCATTCGACACCAATTGCGCTTCTCATTATCGCTGCCGGAGAGCAAGACACGCTCCTCGACTACAGGAATACGGATGCGAACGGTGGAATTGCACATATCCTAGATATTCGAACATTCGATCCTCTCTCGCCTACTCTGGTTGGCATAGACAGCGTCACAGTGGCACCGGCATCGGTGGATACTGCAGTCTCCACCATTAGCGCGACGACACCTGTGGTGGCCGATGGGAGTCCAAGCACTGTGACGGTTACAGTGAAAGATGCGTTCGCGAACCCGATTGACAGTGTGACGGTGACGCTCAGTGCGACTGGATCCGCGAGCGTCAATGATCCAGCGGGCCCAACAAATCCGGATGGTGTAGCGGTTGGGTCGGGGACGAACCTAGTTGCGGAGACGGTAATCGTAAGAGCCGTGGCCGACGGCGATACGCTGTCCGACAGTGCCACAGTTGTATTTGTACCGGGTGATGTGGATGCGGATTCGAGCCTCGTTGCGGCAACGAGTCCGGTGACGGCCGATGGGGTGGATAAAAGCATCATTACGGTGACCGCGAGAGACGCCAACGGCAATCCGGTAAGCGGCGCCAGTGTGACATTGAGTGTTTCAAGCGAACAACCGGAAGATGTGCTAACTCAGCCCGGCGGTGTAACAGGCCCCAACGGACAGGTGCAAGGTGAACTTCGCAGCACCGTCACTGCGATGCCACGTTATGTGAAAGCGGTCATCAATAGCGTAAGTATCGTGGATTCGGCGGAGGTTGTGTTCGAAGCAGGCCCGGCAGCGGAATTCGTTTGGACGCACGACGGCAACGTTGTAGCCGGCGTTTTTGAAGATGTGAATCTGGAAGTGCTGGATGCCCAGGGCAATCGCGTGATCGCTTATTCGGACAGCGTATTTTTGGAAACGACCACACAATGGGGCGAGGTGGAATGGGCATATGGGACAGGTGCGAAGGGGACGATTGTACCGCTGCCTACCGATACACTCTATGCGTTCGATGTGCTGGATAATGGAATTGTGAACCTTCGTGTAAAGAGCACCCTCATGGAAAGCATTCGGCTTAGGGCGTATCGTGGTTTGGCGTTTGGTGAGAGCGGACCGCTCAATGTGCACCACGCGGCTCCCGACAGCCTTGTAATCGATTCCGGCAACAATCAAACGGCAGAAGTCAATACGGCGGTTGGATCGCCTCTCGTTGTCAAGGTGAAAGATGCATTCGGCAACTGGGTGGATACGACCGAAGTGACGTTTACCGTACTGGCCGGCGGGGGATTGGTCGATGTCGATACGACGGCCGGTGGCCCCCAGGACAGCGTGGCAGTGAGCGCAGCGAACGGGGAAGCCGTTTGTGAAAAGTGGGTGCTCGGTCAACAGAGCGGTTCGGACACCGTTCGTGCGCATATGCAGAGCGGGAGTGTAACGAGTGTTAATTTCTCTGCAACGGGCGTTGCGGGGACGGGGACGCAGATCGAGCTTACGCCCAGCAGTAAGGGCGTTACGGTCGGCTCGGGCACAGAGGTCACGGCGGTTCTCAAAGATCAATTTGATAATGTAGTGAGTGGGAAGCGGGTAGATATCTTTATTAAAGATAGTGTCGCCGACGGGACGTTGGAACCAAATCCAGCGGACCCCAATCCGACGTATCCACTCACACAAACCGCACGCTATGGATTCACCGACAGTGCGGGTGAAATCAGCGTTGTATACAGAGCGCCGCTTGCAGCGGCTCTCATCGACAGTTTGGATGCGGAGGGTGATGGGGCTCCGCGCGACAGTGTTGATGATGTGGTGTACACCTCGACGGCAAGCGGGGCGACCGATTTAAAAATCGTTTGGCTGAGCAGTGATACCGCACAAGCCGGGCAGAGTTTCCTGTTCAAGATCCAAGCCGTTGACGGTAACGACAACGTGGATACCGGTAATTCGAGCTTAGTGAATATCAGCGGACAAATGGGAAGTACTCTCGAATTCAGTGAGAATGACTTTGGCCCCACGATTACGCAGGTAACGCTCATCAATGGGGAAAAGCAGGTATACGGCCGTGGAACGCTGGTTGGAAGATGGGAAATCACAGCGAGCGATGATGCAAGCATTCTAGGTGATGGGACTGAATATGTCGTGATCGAGGATGCGGCTGTCGTGGATCACTATGTCGTTTCAACGGTAGATAGCGTCATGGCGGGTGCGAGCTTCAATGTGTCGGTTGAGGCGAGGGATGCTTATGGCAACCGGGTGATGGGCGCGGGGAACAACATAGATCTCATTGCAGTAAGCCCGGCAGACAGTCTGCCCAGACCGGATACGCTGTTGGTTGGAACAGCCCCGCTTGTCGCCGGCCGGGCGATTGTCGGGGAAAACTACGTGCGCGCGGAGAATATCCTCGTCTGGGTGCGGGATGCATCTTTAAAAGAAGGCTTCAGCAATGTGCTCAAAGTAAAACCGGCCGGTGCGCACCAAATCGTGTATGTGAGCGGTGATTCAACGGGTGTCGTCGCAGGAAGCAGCGCGCTGCTCGTTTCCCGCGTTTGGGATGTTTACGAGAACAATGTTCCAGGCGTATCGGTAGTCTTCAGTGTGTTGAGCGGCGGAGGGAATGTGACGCCGGGTTCCGAGAACAGTGGATCGGATGGCATGGTGACGGTGACACTCACGACGGGCGTTGCTGCAGGTGAGAATCGGGTACGGGGAACCATCGATGATGGAAATCCCCCGCACTTGGAAACTGTCGAATATACAGTACAGACTATTGCATCCAATATCCACCACTACACGGTAACGCCGGAAAAAACCACAATAGCAGCTGGTGAAGTGATCACAGTCGAAGTCAAGGCATTTGACATAAACAACAACCTCCTGGAAGAAGACAGCACGACAGGTGTGATTCTCGGAAGCACAACCGGAAATGCACAATATGGATCGGCAACAGACACATTGGTAGGAGGTATTTACTCAACAACCGTTTGGGATACGGTCGCAGAGCCGGATTTGATCCTGACGGTGGACACGCAGGGGGGCGGCCCGAGCGACAGCAGCGCAGTGGTCACCGTCACGAATGCGCCGGCTTACGAGCTCGCAGCAATAGCGGGAGATACCAGCGGAGTAGAGGTTGGATTCCGGCAGCGACTGTGGGTGGAAGTTCTGGATCAGTACGGCAACGTGGTGCCCGGTCAGGGAGTGAACTTCACGATCATCAATGACCCGGATGGGACGGCCGAGCTCAGGGATGCGCTGCCGGATACGACGGATGGGATCACGTCCACGAACTCAGCGGGTCGGGCATGGGTGGATCTGATAACGTCGAACGAAGCGGGAGACAATCTCGTCCGAGCCAGCATCCTCGATGGCACTCCACCAAATCTCGAAACGTATACGTTCATTGTGAGCACTCAAGCCGGTGAGATTGCGTATTACGCTGTCACACCTGATGCTACAGGAGGGACCGCGGGAGTTCCCATCGGTATCACAGTTAGAGCTTTCGATAGCAATGATAATCCAGTGCCGGATAATACTACGTCCGTTGAATTTTTTGTCGAGCCGCCAGATACAGGAACATTTGCGCCCTCCTCTCCAATCGTTCTCCAAGCTGGAACGCTCACGACGGCGGTCACTGTCACAGAAGTCGGTGATTTTCAAGTCCGTGCGAGAACCGAGGGCGATACCGCCACTGCTGGGCTGAGTCCGCCGATTACGATCGGGCCAAATGTGCCTTGGGGCCTGATCACCGCTACCGCTAGCCCCGAAACGATTACAGCGAACGGCGTGAGCACGTCCATTGTTACTTCCGATTCCATTACCGATGCGTACGGGAATGTCGTCAGCGAGGGGACGTTTGTTACCGTTGCCATCACAGACGGTGCAATCATCTCTTCCGATCAAGATCCGGGGACTCCCGGCAACCAGCAAGAAACGGATGCTTTTGGAATCATTTCTTTCCAGGTTCAGTCGAGCACGACTCAAGGATTGGCTGCGATATCGATGAACAGCGTTGCGGGAAGCGCAAGCGGAGTCACCCAGGTTTATTTTGCGCAGCCACCGACGCTCGTTTGTCCGAGCCCTCCGATTCCCAGCGCCGTTGCGCCGGGTGATTCGGTTGCTTTCAGAATTTTTGTTCGGAACACCTCTCAAACCAACGTGACCTTATCGACGGCCACCACATTCGACTTCACCGATGGGGCAGAGTCATTCTCTGCGCCTCTGGAATCTCCGATATTTATTGGCGCGGGCTTAACCGACACGCTTCGTTTCGTGAAGCAATGGGTCCATGGCGATATGAATCCGGGAAGCTATTCGCCGGTCATCAACCTTGCCGGAACGGACCAGTATGGGGCCGTATATAGCGAACCATGTCTCCTGCCGCCGAATAGCCTTATCATCTCTTCGATCAGAATTGAGTCGATAACGGCCAAACCCTTTGTTAGCAGAGGAACGACCGATACGGTCATCGTCGCTGTCAAGAATCTGGGTCCGCTCCCCGCAACTATCGAAACAGTGGATTTGACATTCAGCTTTGGGTCTTATGGGGTTCGCACTGCGCTCGGCTTGCCCAGAGTTATCGGATTCAACGAGACGGCCCAAGTCACCGTTCTCGTGCCGATCGGTTCATCTTCTCCTATTGGAATGAGTACGATCGATGCATTCGTATCCGGGCAAACAGGTGGTCAGACCGTTTTCGATCTGTCTCTTGCGCCTTATCTGCCGTTGCCTGAATGGACGATTCAAGCCGGAGCAACGATTGAGTATATAGCGGGGTCGCTGCAGGAACCGATCGTGTCGAGCGGAAATGTGTATGCCTTCTCTGTAGAGCTCAAGAACAGCGGAGATGCCACCGTTACGCTCGATACGCTCCTGACAAAGCTGTCTTTCACCGACGGCATCGAAACGTACGAGGCGTTGCTTGCTCAAACGGCGGCACTTGCTGGTGGTGCAACCCAACGGGTCGAATTCGATTCTACCATGGTTCCACTCTCCTTCATTCCAGGTGATTACGACGTCGAAATTCATCTCGAAGGCGTGGAGAACGGAGGACCATTCGTCGATTCAGTTAGAACATCCGATAAAACGGATTACCTGACGGTCGTGACACCGGCTTCAGTAAGCCCGGTTCTCGGTTCGCTGTCTCCGGACCGAGTCAGCAGATCCACCTCCGTGTTTTTCGAGATCGAAGTCCAAAACACAGGCGGGGCAAGTGTTGTTCTGAACCCCGATTCCACGCGGTTTTCCTTCGCCGCGGGCGCGCACGATGTACCTCTGGATGTCGATTTGAACACCGTTATAAGTAAATCTGGCTCCACGGTGCTCCGATTCAATCCCCAGATGGTAACGGCACCGGCAACGATCTATTTCCCTTCTGTGAGACTTTATGGCACTGAGAACGGGCTTCCCTTCGATGAAGCGTTCGTCCTTCAGGACACCCTCTACGTTCAGGATGCCCCCGATATCAGCATTGTATTATTAGTGCCCTCACAACCTCGAATCACCGCCGATCGAAGCGCCGGAATCTCCATACGGATGGATGTGAGTAATTCCGGTCAGGCCACCGTAGATTTCGACAGCGCCAAGGTTCGCTTCATTTTAGGTGGCATCGATAGAACGGATGAATTCATCATCACGTCTCCTGTGTCATTCGAGGGCGGGATCAACCTCCCTGGTGACAGTACAGATTCTGTGTTGTTTGGAATATCGGACAATCCAAGCAATTTAATGAGCACAGGAAACATGACGATCGAAGGCACTCTCTGGGTAACTGATCCCAATGGTCCTACTGAGATCGTTGCGGACACCGATCTTGGCGGGAAGGGAAGCTTGATCGTCGAAAGTCCAGCGGTGCTCGCAATCGAATCGATTACGCCATCGCAGGATCCTGTTTCAGCCTTACAAACGAAGCCGTTCAAGATCCGCATGGCTGTCCGGAACGTTGGGGAGTCCGCAATAACCGTCGCCTTGGATCGAGACAGCACGTATTTGAGCTTCACGCCGTCTGGCGGCGGTTGGGAGTGGACGATTGAGGATACGCTTGCTGGCGGCGGAAGAACCATCGGCGGTGGCGAAGTTGATACAGTGAGATTCGATGTTTCGAAAGCCGGGGGTATCGCGGACTTGAATGTGATCGATGGTGTCGTCGAAGCCGAAGAGAAAAACAGCGGTTGGCATATCATACATGATACCAGCGATAATGGATCGGGAACGATTCTGGTGCAATCCCAGGCGGCAATCAGTATCACGAGTGTCACACCATCGCGCCCAACGGTGACACAGGAATCCGGAGCAGACTGGACAATCCGGATCGATGTAACGAACGCGGGCGAAGCGGAGCTCGCACTCACGCTCCCCGAGAGTTTGACGGTTACATTCCAGGATACGGTCGGCGGTACGGTTTATTCGAAACCGTCTACCTTCGAGGGAGGCGGAGTGAACTTGACCGGTGGAGCAAGCGGGGAACTGGTCGTCGACGTAGACAGTACAGGTGCCTTCAGCTCAAGGGGATCTAAAACCATCAGCGTCCGACTGGCTGGAGTTGAGCTGAACAGCGGGCGGCCTGTCTCGGGAATAGATTCTGGCAGCGTTACTGTACAAGCACAGCCCGACGTGGTGTATCTCCCCAATTCTCTGGATCCAGATACTGTTTCGAGCGGTTCCGTTGTAGGATTCCAAATAGGACTGGTCAACGTCGTACCCGACGGCGCAACGATCCATTTGGATCCAAGCCTTACGAAGATGCGCTTCGGGGCTGGGCTATTTGAAGCGTCACTTGATCCGTCCAGTATAGATCCGATCCCTGGAACTAAAGGAGACACTCTTGTTTTTGTGGCAACTACAATAGACACTCTCATCCCGCCGGGTCTTACGCCTATCGAGTTGGATCTGCATTGGACCGAGAACGGAGCAACCGGATCGAAATTGATTACTATATCCGGTGAGCTGCTCATCCAAGATGCTCCGAGACTCAATATCGTCCAGATCAGATCCAGCCAGCCAACAGTGACCGCCAATCAGGCGAAAACATGGCATATCACCATGATCCTCGAAAACAACGGGGAAACCGGAGTGGATCTCGATCTTTCCGATGGCATGACAGACCTGACATTAAAGACGCTCGGAGATGTGGATGTGTCCAGCGAGTACATTATCCCTCAGCCTACCGCTCTTGACGGGGTAGGGGGGACGATCTTGCCAGGAGATGCAACCGATTCGCTCATATTTGATGTCACTCAGACCGGAACCACACGGGGGCTGATCCTCATCTCCGGTGAAGCCACAGGCACGGACGTGATTTCCAGTGAGCCGGTTTTCGACGACACGTTCGATGGAGGGGCCGGAAACGTTACCGTTCAATCCGAAGCCATTTTGAACATTGCGGGTATCACTCCAGAGCAACCGACAGCCACAGCAGGACAGACGAGCGGTTACAAGATAAAGATGGCAGTTGAGAATCTCGGTGGTTCATCGGTCGATCTTTCGCTGGATTCGGTCAGCACGAAGCTGACCTTCTCAAAGCCTGGAGGGTGGAGTTGGACCATCGATTCCACGCTGGTCAGTGGTGGACGCATATTGGCCGGCGGCGCTACCGATACAGTTGTATTCAATATACAGCGTACCGGGGATTCGACGGACACCACTCTAATCGGCGGGCAGCTCAAGGGATTCGAGATAAACAGCGATCGTCTCGTCGATACTACCGAAGTGGATGTAGGATCGATTATCATTCAATCTCCAGCTTCCCTTGCTATTAACAGTGTTGCGCCCTCACGCACAACGGTGACTGAAGATTCGCCCGTCGATTGGTCGATCACTGTGCAGGTGGAGAATACAGGTGGGTCGGATGTTTCGCTGATTCTTCCAGACGGTGCAACAGCCGCGATCGAAAGTGATACAAGCGGTACACTCATCCAGAAGCCATCGGAACTCCAAAGTGGGGGAACGCTCCTACCTGGTGGTGGTGTTGGCGAGCTCGTATTCATTGTCGATCAAACAGGACTTTTCTCGGGATATGGATCGAAAGCAATTCAGGTCGACCTAATTGGAAGAGAACTGAACAGCAATCAGAATGTTCCCGGAACGGGATTCGGTAATGTGACAATTCAAGCGGTCCCAACCGTGCAATATGTCTCGGGATCTCTTGAGCCAGATTCCGTATCGAAAGGCGAAGAGGTACAATTCAAAGTCACAGTTAAGAATCCCAATTCTGATGCGGCAGCGATCCATCTTGATCCTCTCTCCACGAAACTCCAGTTTGCTGCTGGGCAATTCACTGCGTTGCTGGATCCATTGTCACCTGCCTCCATAGCAGGGGGCGATAGCGTAGAGCTTGTTTTCGATCCCACAACGATTGATACGGCCATCTCAACAGGTCCTGAAACGGTTTCAGTCGAACTTCAATGGCTTGAGAATGGAAGGCCCGATTCCGATATACTCACAATTGATAACGAGCTGCTTATACAAGCTCCTTCCGACCTACAGATCACACAGATTTACACGAACCAGCCGACTGTCACCGCCCAGCAGTCGAAATCCTGGTTCATCTCGATGGTTGTGGCCAATAATGGCGGAGCGGGCATTATTTTAGATCTCGATGAGGCGGCGACTCACCCGAATTTTGAGCTGCTGGGCATCGGCGATGTGTCGGACGAGTACACGGTCAATTACCCGCCGACTGGCTTCCTCGAAGGGGATATTCTTAAAGGAGGAGTCGCCGATACGCTGGTTTTCGAAGTGAGCGGTACGGGGAGCTCGACTGGAACAATTCTAATTTCGGGAAGTGTCGAAGGACGGGATGTCAATACGAGCGAGATCATCAAAGATGAAGGCGGTAGCGCGCTGGTACTCGTTCAATCCAAAGCCGTTCTGAATATAGCGGGAATTACTACTCCATCCAAGGTTACAGAAGGTCAAACGGCTCCTTTCGAGATTACGATGGCCGTTCAAAATATGGGCGAATCAGAGGTACGCGTTGCACTTCATAAAGACAGCACGAGTATTACCTTTGCTGAACCAGATGGTTGGATGTGGAACATAGAACCAGCTCTTGTCGGCGGAGGGGATGTTATAGCTGGCGGTGTCATCGACACAGTCATATTCAGCGTCCAAAGTACCGGTGACTCCACGGGCATGATATCGATAGATGGACGCGTGCAAGGCTTCGAGTTGAACAGCGATCGGTTTATCGATACTACTGTGGTTAATGTGGATTCGATTCTCGTTCAAACGAAGCCTCAGCTTGAGGTCACCTCGACAGTCCTCGCAGCGCCGAATCCGCCATATGTAAATACGAACCAGGATTTCCAAGTAGCCACGGTCATCACGAACAACGGCGAAGCCGAGGCAGAGAGCGTATACATTCATATCGAAAAGTCCGGTGGGAGCATCTTGCCGGAGACGCTTCGCGTCATCGCGAACCTGTCCGGCGGCGGTTCGACGGCCGCAGATACATTTGCCGTCACGGCGGCTGCCGTGGCTGACACAGAAACGTTCACAGTTGTCGTCGATTCGGCTCTGGATGCGAACTCCGGTCAGGGTCTCTTTCAAATTATAACGCCGGCTCTCGATGACACAGCTGTTGCATTCATACAAAATCCCGCTGTACTTGCAATTGATGGCGTATTTCCTAGTCAGGACAGGGTCACAAGACAGCAGACGACCGATTGGTCCATTACAATTGCCCTCCAAAACGGAGGTGATGCGGGACTGCAGCTCACTCCGGCGACAGCCGATGACATCGGCTTCTTCATCGGAACGCAGGAGCAGATCGGCTATGCCGTTCTGGCGCCGGATACGTTTTTATCTGGAGCGACGGATTGGCGCATAATGGGAGGAGCTACCGACACGCTTGTCTACACTGTTGCTTCTACAGGCAGCAACACGGGTACGGTCCGGATAGACGCCAACCTCACTGCGATCGATCTAAACAATCCCGGCGCGGGACTGCTTCAAGACTTAGACAGTTCGACCGTACAAGTTGAAGCTCCCTCCGGGCTGTTTATCGATTCGACGTACGCGGTGGCGCCGAACACACTTACCAATAGAGCATTTGTTAATACCAATCAACCTTACTCCATAAATGTAAAGATCAAGAATACAGGCGAGGCCGTTCACCGGGTTCGCGTGAGTTTGCGTTCCGATGGCTCAACCCTCCCCGTTCCCCAACTAAGCGATCCATTATCTCTCGCTACCGATGATAGCACCACGTATAGTTTCAGCGTGACAGCTGCTTCCAGCGCTGAGCCGTTCGAGACCTTTACGGCGAAAATCGACTCGGCCACATCGGTAAACACCCAATTGCCCGTCAATCCCGGCCCCTCTGTCGATGATCAGGAGTTCGTCACAACTCAAGTTCCGGCTGATTTGCGCTTGTCATTCGACATCACAGCGCCCCTGGAAGCTACGGATGATACGTTAAGTACAAACCAGTCCTTCGATGTAACAGCTATCGTCTCGAATAATGGTGAAGCCGAAGTAGAAGGAACTGGACGGGTGAGAATTGAATATCCATCGAGTTTTGTCCTGATCGCGGGCGCTGCCATCCGCAATTACTCTGAAGACGAATCCATCATTTGGACATTACGTGCCCCTAATACGGCATCGCTCGGGCAGGAGATTACGTGCACCATTATCGATACGCTTATCGACAGAAACATCGACCAGCCGGCGTTTGTGTCCAAACGCGCTGACAAAATCACAGTGGATGTGCTCCCGGCGGCTACGCTGGCCAATCCTATTCTCAGCATAATTGATCCTGGTGGAGCAACGGATAACACTATCAGCACTGATCAGGAATTCAAGGTAAGAGTGGAAGTAACGACAAACGCTCAGACAGAAAATATCGAAGCAAAGCTCATCCTTCCTGCTGTCTTCCAGCCTATCGGTCCAAGCACAAAATTACTTGGCGACGGGATCGATGGCCCCCCAATGGCGGCTACGTTCAGAGTCCTTGCTCCGTCTTCAGCATTCAACGACACAATCAAGGTGACATTCACAGGAATCGATGAAAACACCAGCGCTAATCTCGCTGCAACATCGCCCGGTTTATACGTCGTAGTAATAGAAAAAGCCAGTCTCACTTTAGCTGCGGATATCACTGCGCCGCCTGAAGCTCGAGATAATATTGTGACTATTGGCTCCTCGTTCACCATTGAGGCTACTGTTACAAACGCTTCTGGCCATGCGGGTATAAACACGTTAATAACAACTCCTCTCCTGAAGATGAGGCTTCAGGGCGGCTACACATTTGTCAATCCTGCTGATTCGGTACAGAATTTCGACTTGGGCATCCCGGTCGCATGGGAAGTCAAAGCCCCCTCGGACCCGACCGGGCCGCAGCCGATAATCATCGAGATAGATTCTATCCCCGTGGACGAAAACAGTGAGTTGCCGGCCGAGGTAGCTGTCGGCCAGGTAACGATTCCAATTCAAACGGAGAGCGCGGTCGTCACGGTTGATGATGTTACAGAAGCGCTGAATTTCGAGACAAAAGTTGTTCAGGGTGGAGCACAAAACATTGGCCTATTCGGCATCGAGATCAGGAATCCTGGCGATAAATCTGCACCGACTGCCGAAGTCGTATCAATTAGATTTACAGTGGAAGATGGAAATAGAAATCCGCTTAGTAGTCCGGATCGAACATTGAGCGGTTTCTCTGTCGATGTCGGTGGTGGTGCCGGCCAAATCATTGTATCTAATCTATCTGTAAATCCCATCGTTGTGGACTTTTCGGGCGCAGGTAACGCGAGATTCCTGCCACCAGGCGATAACACCAATATCGCTGTTAGCGTGAGTATCCTGAAGAATCCCGCGGACAGCGAGATCCGCTTGGTCATTCAGAGCGGCAGCCATATCGAAGTGAGGGATACCTCATCCGGCGAGCTTCTCAGCGTAGTCGATAAAACCACCAATCAGCCGATCGGCGAGGGCGTCCTCAAGTCCCGACCACTCGTCATCCTATCGAGCCAGTTCTCCGAATACGCGCACAACTATCCGAATCCGTTCCGTGCGGGGAGCGAGGAGACCCGGATCGCGTATTTCCTCGACAGTCCCGGAGACGTCACCGTTCGCATTTTCTCATTAACAGGCGACCTCGTCTGGGAGCAGGCGTATCGTCAGCCCGATCCGCACACACAGGCCGGCCCTCAAGAGATCCTGTGGGACGGCCGCAATCTCAAGAAAGAAGTGATAAGAAACGGCATCTACATATGCCGGATCCAAGCAGGACCAAACCAGGCGACGTTCAGAATCGCCGTTGCGAAATAAATTTTAAAAACGCCGTGCTGAGCACCCTGCAAAAAAGTGAGCGCATGATGATGAGGTGGAACGAACATAGGAATCCAACAAGGCACAGCCGCTTGTTCCTGGGCGCGGCACTTCTTGCTGCCTTCGTTGCCCTGACGGTTCCGGTCAATCAAGCCGCCAACGCCGAAGAAGGTGACGGCGGCACGCGGAGTGTCTTTTCCATTGGCGCCGGCTCCCGCGCGATCTCGCTGGGGAGGGCATTCGTGAGCATCGCCGATGACGCGAGCGCCGTTTACTGGAATCCCGCGGCACTCCGAAACGTCCAGGACAAGCAGATCATGGGAATGTACATGCCCGTCTTTGGTGATTTCACCGGAGCGGACTTCACGTTTTTCGGCGCGGCGTATCCGACGTTGAGCGCCGGTGTGTTCGGACTTGGTTTCATGCGTGTCGGAACGACCTTCCAGGGTTTTGACGCGGACAGCCGCCCCACGGGTGAAGGCGACTACTCGGAGAGCCAGTTCATGATTGCTTACGCCATCGAGCGGCATTCACGGTTCTTTTTGGGCTCCCTCGCCACGGGTGTGTCGTTCAAAATTGCGAACCAGAAGGTCTCGCCGTATTCGAGCACGGCTCCCGGACTCGATCTCGGCTTTCGGCTGATACCGGATGCCGCCAAGTCGATCTCGATCGGCGTGAACCTCCAGGACCTATCCGGGCCGCGGCACAAGCTGGCCCTGGATGCGGATCGCACATACCGCACGATCATGGCTGGCATGGGATACACGAAAGTCTTTTCCAGCGGCTCCGCCATCAGGCTGAACATCCAAACGGACTTCCCCGAAAAAGCCGACCGCGAGTTCCACGTGGGCGCCGAATACGCCCATTCGAAGTATCTCGCCCTCCGGATCGGCATGGACCGGAGCGATTTCACGTTCGGAATCGGTGTGAATGTGGCCGGTTTCGGCTTCGATTATGCAATGCTCTCCAGGGATGAACCGGGGTCCTCGCACCCCGTTACATTCACAACTCATTTTGGCAAAACGCTTTACGAGCAGCGAGAGATTCTCGCCGATGAGCGCCGTAGAGAACAGGAGGATGCCGTCCGGCGCGCATTTGCCAGCCGCGTGGAGGAGCACCGCAACAAGGCGAAAGCCCACGAGGCGGAGGGCAATTTCCCGCTTGCACTCGACGAGTGGAAGATCGTTCTTGAATATATGCCGGGCGATGCAGAGGCGGAGGCGCATGTGAGAGACGCGACGCAGCAGCTGGTCCGCGAGCAGGAAGCGGCGAACCGGGATATCGAGAAACAAGCGGTCATCAGCACGCATTTCTCGCAGGGCCTCTCCTTCTATCAGCAGAACGATTACGTGCGGGCCCGCGACGAATGGCGGGCGATTCTTGCGATCGATTCGACGCACGCGGAGGCCCGTGAGTATCTCCTGAGAACGCGGGAGAAGATCGACGAGCGCATCTCGACCCATTTGCAGCGGGCCAACTCGCTCGAGAGACAGAACCGGTTGACCGAGGCGTATGGCGAATGGACGTACATCCAGCTTCTCGACGCGGCGAATCGAGAAGCGGAACAGGCAATACGCCGGATCCAGCGGAAGATAGAAACGCAGTCGCAGGATCTGGAAGTCGTTTCCCGGAGGCTCAGGATCGTCAACCTGTACAGCGACGCACTCAGAAAGTACAACCAGGGCGAATACGAGTCCTGCGTGAAAGATCTCGAACAGATCCTCCGTCTGCAGCCTTCGCATGAGGAGGCTAAGACACTCTTGGCAATGGCGAAGCGGAAGATCACTCCGCTGACAACAGAAGAGGAGCAAAGGATCCAGAAGCTCTACCTCAAGGGCATGCAGTACTTCTCCAAAGATCAGTATGCGGAAGCGATCGCCGAGTGGGAGAAGATACTCGAGATCGATCCCGGGAACGAAAGCGTCCGCAGAAACATCGAAGAAGCCCGGGAGCGTCTCAGGCAGCTCGAGCGGCAATCGAAATAAACCGGAGCCGACGGCAACGGCCAACGGCGATCGAAATAAGCAAGAGCCGTCGCAGACAGCAAAGACAGCGACAGCCAAACTCAGCTGGAGTGACGATCAAAATAGACTCGAGCGGCAAAGAGATTGAATCATGGCCGAGGTAGCTAGGATACCAGAACAGCCCGTAAAGATCCTCGAATTGAGCGTACCCGCAGACGATAGCCAACTCAGCCGCGTCCGGGACTTCGTGGTCGACGCATGCCAGTCGGCCGGTCTTTCCCTGAGGGAGACCAACAACACAAAACTCGCCGTCGACGAAGCCTGCACGAACATCATCAAGCACGCCTACGTTAAACAATCGGGAGACATCAAAATCAGGGCGGAGATCTTCCCCGACGAGGTTCAGATCACGCTCCATGATACCGGAGAGCACTTCGACTTCGCCAGTATCGAAGATCCGGACCTGGACGAGTACGTCGAATCGGGGAAGAAAGGCGGCCTCGGTGTTTATCTGATCAATCGGCTAATGGACACGGTCGAGTATCACGCAATCCCCGGCGGTAACGAGCTCGTTCTCACCAAGAAAGGTCAGGCGGCAGCGGCCAAAGCCCTCCCGGGCGTAGTCTCCTGGAGAAATTCGCTACGGTTCAAATTCACACTCAGGGCGGCTCTGGGACTGTTTATTCTCGTCACTGCGATCTGGGCGTTCATCTTTGTCCGCCAGACGGGCAGTATCAACGACCAGAGGAACATGCAATGGGTCGAGAAAAAAAGGATCGCGGCAAACCTCGCGAGCAGGAGTAAAGATCTTCTTCTCCAACCGGAAGCGTTTTCCGTCGAGCAGACGAACCTGGGAGTTTATCTCGCGAAGCTCCTATCCAGCGACAACAGCCTCGCGTACGTTCGAGTCCTCGATCCCACAGGAAAAATTCTTTCTTCGGGAAACGTCGATGAGATCTTTTCCCAGTATCAGGAACCCGAGAGTGTTTCTCTACTCACCGAAGAAAGCGGAGTCGCATGGACGCAAATGCGTGTCGGCGGGCAGGCTGTCCGCAATATCTTTTTTCCGGTCGTTGTGCGGAGTGCCGAATCGGAAAAGACTATCACGCTCGGCGGCGTCCACGTGGGTGTTTACGAGAACGCCGTTGAGGGCGCGATCAATGATCCGAGGTTCTCCACCGCATTGCTGATCATCGGCATTCTGCTCGTCGGCGTTTTGCTGATCATGGGACTCGTTTCCGTATTCGTGCGACCGATCCAGGTGCTCACAGACGGTGTCCGGGCAATCGGAGAGGGGGCTCTGGACGGCGAGATCGCCGTGCACGGCCCTGCTGAGATCGGAGCGATAGCCGCCGTTTTCAACGAGATCACGCAAAAATTCAAGAAGGCGCAGGAAAGCGTCCTCGAGCAGGAAAAACTCCAGAAGGAAATGGAGGTTGCCAAGCAGATCCAGCACTCGCTGCTGCCGAAGCGATTGCCGGACGTCAGCGGGTACGACATTGCCCCTTACTACCAGGCGGCGGCGGAAGTCGGCGGGGATTACTACGATTTCGTTCAGGTGGACGACGACACGGTGGGAATCGTTGTGGCCGATGTTTCCGGTAAAGGCGTGCCGGGCTCTCTGGTCATGACAATGATCCGGACGGCGCTCAGAATGGAGGCAAGGGGCAACAAGAACGCTTCCGATGTGATGGCGAAGATGAACGACTTCGTAACGGATGATATGCGGAAAGGCATGTTCGTCACGATGTTCTACGTGATTCTCGACTCCAAGAACCGGATCGTGAGCTATGCCAGCGCGGGTCACAATCCTATGGTTCTGTACCGGCGCGAGGCGAACGAAACGTATTTCCTCAATCCGAAAGGTTTCCCGGTTGGCATCAGTCTCCCCGACGAGTCGCTGTTCAGAAGATCGATCTCGCTCGAGAAAATTAAGCTCAAAAAGGATGATATGCTCCTCATATATACGGATGGTGTAACGGAAGCGATGGATCCGCAGAGGGAGCAATACGGTGAGGACCGGATGCTCCGGCTGATCAAACGGTACGGTCATCTCCACCCGAAGGAGTTCATCTCGAAATTGGAGGCCGACATCAGGACTTTCACCGGCGGCCAACCACAAAACGACGATATCACCGTTGTCGCAATAAAAGAAAAGCTCACCGCCGACGAGGTGCTCTCCGGTCTGCGTAAGAAGCTCATCGATCTTGTCGAGGTCGGGGGGCTGAGCGTCAAAGAAGCCTGCGCGCGCATGAGAGTGTCCCCCGCCACTTACTACCGCTACAAGAAACGGCTGGAGATGCTGGGTGAAAGAGGGCTCAAGGACAAGATCCTGCGGCAGGACGTGGAACTCAGGCGGGTAAGCCTCGAAGATCGCCAAGAGATCATTGCAATCATCCAGAGACATCCCGAGTACGGTGCGAAGCGGATTACCGCCGAATTCAACACCGGCAAGGATCCGAACAAGAAGCTGACGGTGAGAATGGTTTACGACGAACTCAAACGCCTTGGCCTCAATACGAAACAACTGCGGCTCGATTACCTGAGACGTCATCGTCTCCTTGATGAGGAGGAGCTGCGGGAGAAAGAGAAGGAAATGGTGGAAGAGCTCCTTCGGGAAGTCACGGCTGCAGGTACAGAAGCGGAGCTCGCCAGGGAAAAGGCCGTTGCGGGCGCCGATGCGGATCAGGTCGTGGAATTCGAAGCAGTGGGTGATCTGGCGGTTTCATTCAGAAAAGCGGATGGGGACGTCACGGTGCTCCAAATCGAAGGCCACTTGGATTCCGTCTCGTCCTCCTCTCTGGAAAAGAAGCTCAAAGAAATGATCTCCGGTGGCAATTTCAAAATCGCCGTAGATCTTTCCAGAGTCTCTTATGTTTCGAGCGGTGGTTGGGGGATCTTCGCTGGAGAAGTAAGAAGATTGAGAGAATCAGGAGGAGACGTCGTTCTTGTTGGAATGTCGAGTGAAGTATTCGACGTGTATGATCTCCTCGGCTTTTCCGATCTGCTTCATGCTTTTCCGGATATGAACGGAGCCATCCAGTTCTTCAGGTTGCCCCCTGAGGAGCGTATCAAAGCGGCAAAGGAGCTCGCTGCGGACCAAGTAACCGAAACGCCCGTACTCGGCCCCGCAGACGGCGAGGTCGTCGAAGTTATTCCCGGGGAGAGCTATGTCCCCGAGTGGGAGAGCTTGGAGATAGAAGCCACGACCGTCGGGGACGCCGGAGATATCGCTGTTCTATCCTTGAGGGGGATCATCGATACGGTCAGCGCCGAAAATCTCCGAAGAGCCCTGGACCGTGTGATCGCAAGCGGGCGCAACAAGATCGTTATCGACTTGTCTCTCATCGAGTACGTGTCGAGCGGCGGGTGGGGCGCATTTACCGAGCGATTGCGGGAAGTGCGGCGCGCGGGCGGCGACATCAAGCTCTTCGGAATGGACGCGGATGTTTATTATGTGTTCACCATGCTCGGTTTCAACATCGTGCTGTCGTCTTTCGACATCCTTGCCGATGCCATCGAGGATTTCAAGCGCGAGCCTGGAAGACAAACGGTAGTGCCGGGTTCCCGGCTGCCTGCTGAAGCTCCTCATGGAGGAGAAGACATGGGATCGGCGGAGGAAGATGACAGGATTGCGAGATCCGAAATGGACCTCGAGTTCGATCGGCGTGCTCCTGCGGGCTACGATGTTACAGATGCACGGGCTCGGGAGAAGCTCGTTTCATGGGAGGCCCCGGTCGAAGGTGTTCTGATCTCGCGTCTCCATGGTTCTATCGAAGCATCCGCGGTGGCGATTCTGGACGGTGAAATCGAGTCACATCTGGTGGACCAGCCGAACGTCGTCCTGTTCGATCTCGAAGACGTCCATTATGCATCCAGTGCCGGATGGGGACTTTTCGCAAAATGTCTCGACCTGTGCGCCGCGTGGGGAGGCATTGTGGCACTCTGTTCACTCAATGAGGATCTCTACGAGATTTACCAGTATCTCGAATTACAGCCGCTTATTCCTGCTTACTCATCGAGGAATGAGGCGCTGCATCAGATAGAAGCCTTGAAGCAAAAGCGCGCCGAAGCCAGCAGACCTGTGGAGCATCCGCCCAGAGATGAGCCGTCCATCGCGTACGGGGAACCAGCGGTCGCGGATCGTGAGCAGCCCGTCGAAGGGGAAGTGTCGTCAGTAGACGACGTGCTCGGTCGTGAGCAACAACCGAAGGACGGTGTTTCGAAGAGCGACCTTCAGGAGACAGCGGGTGAGGTGCCATCCAGTGACGCGGGCAAGGGCGCCTGGCCGGAGATGGCGCCTCGCAAGGATATTCCGCCGGAGCCGGAGGAGCCCGTGTCGCCTGCTTCGCCCCCTCGGCCTCGCGAAGATGCACCGGATCAGCGGGAGGACGTCGTTTTTGAAGAAGAGCCCCATGCAGTGGATGTTCAATCATCCGCCACGACCGACAAGCACGTTGCGGAAGACGATAGACTTCGCGATATGGGATGGGAAAAGTACGGTGAGGAGCTAAAACGCAGCCTGAGACGCAAAAAGAATAAAAAGGAAAATTCGTGAGAAAGATTGCGATCATTACATCCAAGGGGGGAACGGGGAAAACGACCACGGCAATCAATCTCGGGCACGGGCTCGCGCTGTGTGGCAAGCGGGTACTGATCATCGATTGCGATGCCCAGCGAAACATTGGCATTGCTTTTGATGTAAAAGCCGAGAAGACGCTTTGCGACCTCCTGCAGTACGGCGATGTGGATGTGGTCGAAGTCCGGAAGAACCTGTACATGATCGATTCGGGCGGACGGGATCTTGCCGAGCTTGAAATGATACTCGCAGGTCAGTCAAAGAGGGAACGGCGCCTGGAACGGGCGCTAGAAAATCTCAGCGGGTGCGACGTGGTACTGTGTGACTGTTCTCCGACGATTAACTTGATCAATATAAATGCGATTACCTATGCGGAGGAAGTGATCATCCCTATTAGCATGGATTATCTTGCCCAGGCTGGAGCGCGCCAGACCATACAGATCATCGATGAAGTCAATTCGTACACGAACTCCGGCACGCAGGTGATGGGTATTCTCGGCACGTTTTATGATGGGAGAACCCGGCTATCGAAAGAGGTGCTGGAGACGCTGCGAAAACATTTTCCGGATACGCTCCTCGATACCGTCATTCGTATCAACACCTCGCTTCGGGAAGCACCGAGCTTCAACCGGACGATATTCGAGCACTCACCCATGTCACGGGGGGCGTTTGATTATTACCAATTGACAGAGGAGTTTCTGAGACGTGGATAAGTCTAAGAGATCACTCGGACGGGATGCATTCGAGGATTCGAACGAAGCAGGCGGTTCGAAATCCCTGAAAAAGCTCATTAGAGGCTCAGGGCCCAAGAACCAGCCGGAGGCGAGAGAGGTCGAGGTGAGAGTCAAGCTTACCCCTTCTAATATAAAGCACCTGGACAATCTTATCGCAGAACTCAAGAAGCAGGGTAAAGGATCGTTTACGAGAAGCGAACTCATTCGGGTTGCAATAACCCTTCTGGGATCCTCAGACTTTTGACCCAGCGGGGAAATTGTTGTAAAATAGAAGCCATGAAGATAGGTACCGAGGCCGACGGCAAATGCCAGGGTGATGAACGTGCAAAGCTATGAGCTCAGCAGTGAGATTCTGGCGAAGGGACATAAGTATTATGTCCAGACGACTCTTATCTCTTCCCAGAACCGGGTTGTAACCTCGCTCTTTCACGAAGGCAATCTCCTGTCAAAGCAGGTGGAGAGTTACGATCCTTTGAGCTCTTCCGAAGCGGTGCTGTCCTTGGCGCGCCGGTGTCATGAAGAACGGAAAAGCCGGATCAGCTCTCTCCTCGAGGTCAGCACGAAGCTCAGCAAAATGGAGGACGCGCGCGCCCATCTGAAGCTTGGAGAGGCGCTCTATCACCAATATCTCCTCAAAGAGGCAATGGCCGAAGTGGTTCGAGCGATCAAGCTCGGTGTGAAGGACTCGACCGCCTTTTCGATCCTTGGAAATTGTCTGCTCGATCTGGGTGATCACGATCGGGCGCTCCGTGCGTTCCAGCACGGGCTCGAGATCAGTCCCAAATACCCCGATCTCCACAACGACCTGGGTCGTACGTACCTAGGCCTCAAGCGTTGCAGGAATGCGGTAAACGAGTTCGAGAAAGCGATCGATCTCAACAAGTATTACGTCGAAGCGTACATGAACCTGGCCATGGCTCTGTGTTTGAATGTGATCGAAAAGGATGATTTCGAGCTGTCAAAGGAACTGCCGAGTAGGCTGGTGAAAATCCTCCAAATGGTTGTGCAGCTCAAGCCCTCTTTGGATGTCGCTGAGTTCAACGAAGCGTTGGCTGCAGCCAAGGACGGGCAGTACGACAAAGTCTGGGAGATACTCTCAAAGATCCAGGAGGAGAGTTCGAAGTTCATAACGGACAACCTCTCTCTCGACCTCTACCTGATTTTGAAGTTCGACTCGGAGAATCTCACCGAAGAGGACATCGACCGGTATATCGACAAGACTCAGCGGGCGCTGGAAGCGAACCCCAATTTTGCAGACCTGCGGAATGATCTTGGCGTTTTGTACACTGCAAAATGCAAGCTCTTTATCGATAAGGCGAATTTATCCTTCAAGGAGGCTCTCAAAATAAATAAAGACTTCAAAAAAGCCGAGAAAAACCTGAAACTATCCGAGAACGACAGGCAGGGAATCCACCTTCTTCTGAGGGCACTTCTGGACTAACTTTTGCATCTATTCCGGTTAGCTCCAGGACTATTATGGAAAAGCTGATAATTTCAGAAGAAAAGCTTAATGGCAAAGTGCCGGTGGCCCTCATCACCCTCAAGGGTTCGATCGAGACCACGAATGCTGCGACGCTCGAGGAAGCCATCGAGCGCGTTATCAACGACAGGTGCTACCAGATCGTCGTTGATCTCGGCGGGGTGAACTATATCAGCTCAGCAGGTTGGGGGATCTTCATTAGCGAGATCAAACGCGTTCGGCGAAACGGTGGGGATATCAAACTGGCGAAGATGAACCCCGCAGTGAGGGAAGTCTTTGAGATTCTCGAGTTCCACAACATCCTCAAACCTTACTCTTCAAAGGAAGATGCGCTTCGTGATTTCATGAGCGGTGTGGAGAAAGGTCCTGAAACGAAGAGGAAATAGGTTACCAAGGACTTCCGAACGGTGAAAGAGGGATCGGATGACAGTCGACGGCATCGTAGTTAGCGTCATATCCGGTAAGGATCACGGAGAAGTCTCGATTCTGCAGGTCAGCGGCTATCTGGATACCACAACCGCCGGCGAGCTGGAGAATGCGCTGTACAACTTGCTGAAAAGAGACCAGTATAAGATCGTCGTCGACCTGTCCGGCGTTACCTATATTAGTTCGGCGGGTTGGGGGATATTTATCGGCGAAATCAAGGAGATCCGGAGCAACGGTGGGGACCTGAAACTCGCAGGAATGATAGGGGACGTCCATGAAGTGTTCCAGCTTCTCGAGTTCCACTCGATCCTCGAAAGCTATCCGGACACCAAGTCGGCTGTAACAGCATTCAAGCAGGTCTCTATGCCGGATTAACCAGGCACTTCAATTCGAGAAACCGCTTAATCTTTTCGATCCTCCCCTTTATATTTACAACGAACGGGAACCGTCGGCATTAACGCGCATTCTGTCGCGCGGTGTCACCTTTTCTCGATGTTCTCGCTTTGGAAGGAGCCTAGATATATACCGCCCATGCACGCGACCGTACTCGCATCCATTGGTTTTGCTTTTCAATACTGGGTGCTCATCGTTGCGCTGGTTCTGCTTCTCATCGCTCAGCTCGCCTATTACCGGACGACCCCATCGTTGTCGGGCTGGCTGAGGGCAGTTCTAACCTCACTGCGGAGTGCAGCGTTTCTGGTACTCATCGTTCTGTTGATGGATCCCAGATGCATCCGTCGAGGCGAGAAAACAGAGCCGGGCTGGGTCATTGCGCTCATCGATCGATCGGCGAGCATGTCGCTGCCCGCGGACGGCTGGGAACCCGGCATAGGACCGACGAGGTTCAAGGCTGCTCTGGACCTATCAGCGCATATGAAACGGAGCGTCGAGGAGCGGGGCGGCCTCTACCAGGAGGTCTTCTTCGCCGGCGACCTGGTACCGTCGCGCGGCGACTCCCTTTCCCCGGATGGGCAAGGGACAAGCATCGTCCGGTCGCTGCAGCAAGCCTATGAAAAGTATGAAGGTGAAAACGTCTCTGCGCTCGTCCTGATTACGGACGGTGTGGAAACGGACAAACGGCTTCTGCGTCGTTCCCTCCCTCCAGTACCTGTTTTTGCTTTGGGTGTTGGCGACACGGCATCCCCGGATGACGTCCGCATCAGGGAAGTCTCGTACCCTACTGTGGTGCGGACACCGTCCCGTTCATCCATCGACGCCATGCTCTTTTACTCGGGTGATGGAATGAAACGGATCCAGCTGCGGCTCCTGGAGGGTGGAACGGTAGTTTTCAAAAAGGACTCGGTAGTGAGTTCAGTCAATCGAGAAATCACCGAAAAGATACCGCTGGAATTTCCCGAGCAGGGGAGGCGCCATTTCGTTCTGGAAGTTGGAGTGGATGGGTATGACGCGGAGCTGGAAAACAACCGCCGGGACATCGTCATAGAAGCGGAGAAAGCCGAAGTGAAGGTACTCATTGTAGACCTGCGGCCGGACTGGGAGCTGCATTTTCTCACAGACCTCCTCCGCAAGGACGAGAGTCTCGATTTCGTTGTGATTGCTTTCGAAGGGCGGGCTTCCCCTCCCTCGGGGAAGATCCTGCCGCCGGATCGTTTTCTCTCCCATTTGAACGAGAGCGACGCGCTGGTCATCGGGTCCGTTTCGGACAGATTCCTCAGCGAATCTACTGCCGCCGCGATCGAGCGGTTTGTGAGGGAAAGAGGCGGCGGGCTGCTCGTACTGCCGGGGCCGTCGTCGCTCTTTTCGACACCCCTGGCTTGGAGGCGTCTGGAACGTGTGCTCCCGGTGAGGGGCACACTCCCGTTCCATTTTGATCTTCGTTACACCAGCTTGGCACTCGGCCCGCAGGCCGGAACCAACCCGATTACCGCCCAGCTGCTCCCGCTTCTGGGGCAGAAAGACTGGCAGGAACGCAGCCCGCTCCTCGGTTCGTTCATACCGTTGTTGCCGAAGACGGGTGCGGAAGTGCTGTTGGAAACGATGGAACGCAGGACGCCCGCCGTTTCATACCAAACGCTCGGGAAAGGCCGCGTGGCCGTCGTCAGTGCAGGGCCGCTGTGGCGATGGAAATTTCTGTCGGACGGTAATACGGTATACGACGAGGTGATGTCCCGGCTGCTCGACGTGCTGGCCAGGGGCGAGGAAACCGAGCGGTTCTTTCTGACGGCTAAGAAAAACGTGTTCGATGCCGGGGAGAGTCCCGTGTTTGTGGCCGAAGTGTTCAATGAAAAAATGCAGCCGGTCACCGGGGTTCCGATAAAGCTCGAAGTGTCGCGGTTCGGTGAAAACGGCCAGGAAGTGCCTCTCGAGCGTTTTTCGATGGGACGCGAAAGCGTGCAGAGCACGCGCTTCCGTGCGGAGATATCCACGCTTCCTCCGGGCCGGTATCTTGTCCGCGGAGAGGCGGAGCTTCCCGAGCGAACGATCACGAGTCGTCCGGTCGAGGTGAGGATATCGGATGTTTCCGTCGAGTTCCGCGACGTTCGGCAGGACCGGGCGGCACTGTCTGCGCTGTCGAGGAGGTCGGGGGGAGCGCACGGAAAAGCCGAAGATTTCGAAGCGCTCACGGAAGAAATTCCGCTGCGATCACGAAAGGTGGCGTCGATTTCCGAACTGTCTGCTAGAACGACGATCCTGGCATTTACGATCATCGTGCTGTTGTTGAGTGTGGAGTGGATCATCAGAAAGCGGGTGGGAATGATTTAACGCGACACTTTTTTCTTGCTTCTGAAATTCCGGGCGGTATAATGCTCGGGATTGGGTTGGGAGGTGGTGTGGATGTGGAACCCTTCTCTTTTCTTTCCTCCCACGACACGGCTGTTTATCTTCATCTGCATTCTGCGGCGGCATTCGCGTATGCCCCTCGTGCTTGCCGTCTGCTTTTCTTTCGTTCTATCGATTTTTCCTTTCGGAGCGCCAGGCGCCGTTCGGATCAACGAACTCTACTACGACCACCCCGGGAAGGACGCTGGGCACGAATTCATCGAGCTGATACAAACCGATTCGATTCCGCTCGGCCTCGATGGATACGCAATCGAGTTTCACAACGGAGCCGGTTCGGGCTGGGAGTCAATTTGGCAGGCCGGACCGCTGGATTCTATTGCGCCCGGGGGACTTTTTGTGATCGGCGGAGGAGCGGTTACGCCACGCCCCGACGCCGTGCTCGAGTTGAATCTGCAGAACGGTCCTGATGCCGTTCGTCTTATCGCTCCCACCGGGCCCATGGATCTCCTCGGCTACGGGGATCTCGATGATCCGGAATACGTGGAGGGAGAAAGCGCTCCAGGAGTATCCGCAGGGGAGAGCCTCGGAAGAAAACCGGACGGCAGGGATACGGACAACAATCGAGCGGATTTCCATTCGATGGTGCCTTCGCCGGGGCGCTTCAATGTTCCGAGAAAAGACGTTTCGCTCGCCCTTGCCAAAGGAGTGGATCCCCGCGCCGTGGTGGAAGAGGGGGCCGTTGAAGATGTCCGGTTCGTTCTAAGAAACGACGGCGTGGAACCGGTCGGAGAGCATGCCGTCCAAATTCAGTTATGGGATTCGACCGGGGCCGCTCTCGTGCTTGCAGGCCAATCTTCGAATGCAGAGGCAATCCCGCCTGCAGCGGAAATCGAAATCGGTTTCACCATCGATCTCGCAGGCGGCTATCACTATCTGCGTGTGAACGCTCTCTATCCGGCGGACGAGCGGACCGGGAACAATGTCCTGAACCTCGTACGACGAGCGGGGACTCCTGGCGTGCTGATCAGTGAGGTGATGAGCTGTCCGAAGGATATCTGCCCTCAATATGTCGAACTGTACAACGCGGGCACCGAGCCCTACGACATCGGCGGACATTACCTGAGAGATCGAGCCCACACATTTTCCCTCGTTTTGTCGGAGTCGAACATCCTCGATCCCGGCGGTTATCTGGTGCTCACACCTGATAGGGACGCGCTGGTGTCCTGTTTTCCATCCCTCTCTTTTTCCCTGGCCGTGGAGGTCGAGGGGGCCTGGCCAACCCTCAACCGGTCCGGGAGCGGTGGGGTGGCCGATTCGGTGATTATTGGTGATGCATGGCGGCTTCCAGTGGATGCCGTCGCATACCCGCCGCAACCTTCGGATACCCGAGGGAAAAGCCTCGAGCGCGTGGACCTCTTTCCAGGTAGCGCCACGGCGGTGTGGATCCTCTCGCGAGATCCTGCCGGGGGAACGCCCGGCCGCAACAACTCCGCAGGTCTCACTGAACGTCCCCGCAAGGGAACGGTGTCGCTAACTCCGAATCCCTTCGTTCCCATCGAGGGCGAGAAGCTAATGATCACGGTAAATCCGGAAACGGCCGTTACGCGCGCCGTCGTCGTCGCCTTCGATATCGAAGGCCGGAAGCTCAAGACAATCGGTGCAGCGTCCGATTTTCCGCATGTGTTCGCTTGGGATGGAACCCGCGATGGGGAACGCATCGTTACTCCGGGCTTTTACATCGTTGCTTGCGAGTTTTATTCCGCTCAGGGTGCAAGGATTGGCGTGGAAAAGGTGGTGGTGGGATGTGGAAGCAAGCGCCGGAACTAAATCGAGTGCAGCGCTGGTTCGCTCTGCCGCTCCAAGCGGCGGCTGCAGCGGACGGCGTTCCGTAACTGCCAAGCCGCCAACTGCGAGATCTCTTCATTTGGTGATGCTCGTTGTGGCGGCAGTGATGATGGGTGAGCTGCTCGCTGGAGAAGCGAGTGGGATGACGAGGACCCGCTTTCAAAATGCGGAAGAACGCGTATTGGGGACGATCGGCGTGTTCGCTCGTGATCGGTCGCTGCCGGCGACGGAGCCGTCGAGCCGCATCGCGCTCGAAGCGGGAGAAATCCAGCTCTATGGGATCCCGGATTTGCGCCTGGACGGCTTGCGGTTCACCTTCGAAGGCGCGCGGATGGGACTGGCGCTGTCCGGAGCGTTTCTGTCCGCGCCCATCGGTGTCCTCAAGAGCGCAGGTGTCACTGCTTTTTTTGAGCTCCCGGGTGACATTCTGCTCGCCGGGACGCTCGATGGATCCGTTGTGGATGTTGCCCGAATGGAGCAGGTGAGCATCGCAACGGTGACAGGGTATATGCTGGCCGCTCTCTCCCGGAGCGTCTCGCTCGGTTGGTCGATCGAGAACTTGCGTGTGTACGGACATCCGGTCCCAGGCGCGGACATGTCGGTTTGCTTCGCTGCAAAACCGGCCCGCTTTTTCTCCGCTTTATCATCCTGCCACCTGGATCGGTGGGGGACGGTAAGTGTGGGATTCGGTGCCTCCGTTTATCTCGGATGGCTGTGCTCGGGGTCGCTGGGATACGACGATGCAACGGAACAGGTAAAAGCCGCCGTGTCGATCGGCGGCAGCTCGCTTAATTGCGACGTCTGCGTGCTGTTCCACCCAGTGCTCGGTGTCTCCAAAGGGGTGTTTGTGAAGTGGAGGCGTTAGGATGGGGAAACCGATTTGTTTTTTTGTAAGCATTGGCATTTATCTGCTGTTGTCGGTTGGGTGTGCAGGTCCGCTCGGTTCGACCGCGCGGAACGCAAGCCTGACGGAAACAGGCGGCAGTTCGCTGCGTCTCGAGCGCCGTCCGTTTGCCGCCACCGCGGAAGATTCGGTCGCACAGGTCGAGCATGCGGTCGCTGCGGCCGGGTCCTCTGTCGATGAGGAAATACTCTTTGAGGAACCGCCGGGCTATTCGGATCGACCTTCTTCCGGGATACGGCTCGCAAAAAAAGAGCGGGATGCATCCATACAAGATCTCGCGCACGGCCGTGCGCAGGCAGGGTCTCCTGAAGCATCACGTCTTTCGGCGATGTCGAAAGTCCTTCGTTGCCTGCAAGCCGAGGGCGTTTGGGGCTACCGCTCCGATGTCAAAGCGACCCTCGAATTCGAAACGCTACTATCCATGGGATTCAGAAGAAGCGAGGAGCAGGCGATCGGATTCGCCCGGGTGGGCGATCTCGGGCCGGTGGAGACGATTGCCGTGGGGAACCTCAGGGCGACGTTCGGCGAAGGGCTCGTGCTCGGAAGGAGGGACCCTGATGCAGCTCCGCGCTGCTTTGGAAAGCGCTGGGGAACGTTCAGGGCGGCACCCTCGCTGTCGCGTTGGGAACAAACCAAAGCTGCTGCGATACAAGTTAACCCCGGAGTGATCCATGTCGGCGCGCTTACTTGGCGGCGCCCGGATGCCGAGACGGGAGCGAGGCGGGATGAGTGCTGGCTCTCCGTGTCGCTTCCGCTAAGGGGGTGGTGGGTGGGACTCGCAGGAGGGATGGAACTGCCCAACATGAGGGCGGGAAGTGCCAATGATGCCGTGCCGGCGGCCGTATCGGTTGCGCTGGGAACACGGCGGCCTGGAAAACTGTCGGGTGGAAAAGCCGGGATCGAGGGTTTCTCAGGAGAAATGGCACTGCTGGGAGGTCAATTGTGTTTTGTTGCGGGAGCTGCAGTAAGGAGCGGCGGTGAATGGTGGATCCGTTTGTTCAACCAGCCTGCTCCGAAAGGATTCGGCAGTTCGGTCAACGGGCTGCTGAGGGTGTCGAAGATGCTTCAAGGAGGGACCCTCCGGTGGGGAAAGCGAATCGGCCGTGTCAAGGCGATCTTATCGGTCCATGACAGGTCGCTCCGGAGAGCGGCCGGCGTGACCCGCTACCGGCGGTGCTCTCTATTTTTTCGCGTGCGCAGGAAAAACGCTCAGATTTGGGAAGGATCGGTGTCGCATGTCGAGGCGTGGAAAACCGCGTTCGGGTCGGCCAAGTTGGAAACTGCACCCGCCGTGAACGCATCGAGCGAAAGCCGCCTCCGCCTCCGGTGGGCATACGATCCAAGGGGAGCGCTGACCCACAATCTCCGCGTGAACCTGAGAATTGGGCCGGGAGGAAGGATCAGCGGCATTCTGATTGCAGCAGGCGCCAGGCTCTCATGGAGGCGGTTCGAAGCCATATGGAGGGCGTCGAACTACACGCTGGCTTCCGGGCGGAGCGCGTTCGTCTCCCGTCCGGGCATAGGAGCCTTCGAGTATCTCGCGATGGTCTATCGGGATGGCTCGGATGTATCTCTGCGTGTTGTGATCAAAGCTTCCTCCTCCTGCGAGATACTGGGCTACTACGGAAAGCCCTGGGAGAAAGAGGCCCGATTATACGTGGGAATGCGCTGGAGGGGGTGATGGACCCGGGGAATGAAGAGCCCATCGGGAGGGGATGGACCAGAGGAAGCGAGGAGCCTCTTGAGAGTCAAGAACCTTTCGGGAGTTCAGCGCCTGTGGGATTGAAAGCCTCCCGGACGCGGTGGCAGCACGGCAATTGATTTCAGAAGTGAATTCAACGGATGGCAGCGGTCCCGAAGGGGAGCATGCCGCGAGAAGCTCCAACCCTGGCGGGCGCCTTCAACCGGCTGATATACTGTCGATTGCAGGCATCTTGCTATTGAATTGATAGTTTGACAAAGAAATATCATCCTGCTACGCTCAAGGCTCGGGGAGAGTGGCGTGCGGGGCATGCCACGATAGCGCGCGCGACCGATGCGCTTTTTCTTTTTCGGTGCCGGGGAGCTCCCGGCTCCGACAATAGGCATTTTTATAGCTTTGAAAAGCCGAAGAGGAGACGAAAGTGGGCAAGAGAGTATTTGCAAAGAGAATGGACGATCTCGGGACGGAAACGGCATTTCTCGTGCTGGCCCGCGCCAAAGAACTGGAAGCCGAGGGCCGCGAGATCATCCACCTCGAAATCGGCGAACCGGATTTCGACACACCCGATAACATAAAAGAAGCGGCCGTCCGGGCGCTCAAAGAGGGATACACCCATTACGGCCCGTCTGCCGGGCTGCCTCAAGCGAGAGAGGCCTTCGCTGAGTACGTTGCCAAAAATCGAGGGGTTGATACTTCACCAGATCAGATAGTCATTACTCCCGGCGCCAAACCGATCATGTTTTTCACCATGCTCGCTCTGGTCGATCCAGGGGACGAAGTGATTTATCCGAATCCCGGTTTCCCCATCTATGAAAGCATGATCAATTATGTAGGAGGCAAACCCGTTCCGATTCCTCTAGAAGAGGAAAAGGGATTCTCGTTCGATTTGGATAAGTTCAAATCTCTTGTGACAGAGAAGACCAAGCTCTGCATCATCAACTCCCCGCAGAATCCAACGGGGGGTGTCCTCTCGAGGGAGATTCTCGAGGGGATCGCTGAAGCCGCAATGGAGAACGGCTTCTATGTCTTGTCCGATGAAGTGTATTCGAAGATCATCTACGAAGAGAAACACGAGAGCATCTACACGATACCGGGGATGCCCGAGCGGACCATTATGATTGAAGGCCACTCGAAAACGTATGCAATGACCGGGTGGCGGCTCGGCTTTGGCGTGATTCCGGAGAACATTGCACCCGATATCGCAAAGCTCCAGACGAACTCGAACAGCTGCACGTGCTCTTTCACGCAGATGGCCGGGATCGAGGCCGTTAGAGGCCCACAGCATGCTACCAAGGCCATGGTGGAGGAGTTCAGGGTGAGGCGGGATCTCATTGTGGAAGGTTTGAACAAGATCCCTGGATTTCGCTGTCATTTGCCCTTGGGTTCGTTTTATGTGTTTCCGAATATTCAGGGGACGAAAAGAGGATCGAAAGAACTCGAAACCATGCTGATGGAGGAAGCCGGCGTGGCGGTTTTGAGCGGCACGTCTTTTGGTGCATTTGGGGAAGGTTACATCCGTCTTTCATACGCGAACTCACAGGATAACATCCGCAGGGCGCTGGAAAAGATCGCCAAGGTGCTTGGTTAAACGAGCCCCTTAGCGGTCCGTTTCGAGTATCCAGCCGAATCCGGAGATATCGAGCAACATGGAAAAACTGGACGTCATCGCATTGGGAGGGAACGCGATTCTTCCCGCAGGCTCGGGGGGGACGATTACCGAGCAGTTTTCGATTACGCAGCGAACGATGGATCAGATCGCTGATCTCATCGAGAGCGGGCGGAATGTCGTTCTGACGCACGGGAACGGTCCGATCGTTGGAAACATCGTTGTGCGGAACGAAGCGGCGAAAGACATCATCCCACCAATGCCTCTGGATGTCTGTGGTGCCGATTCTCAGGGCGGCATCGGTTACATGATCCAACAAACGCTGCGAAATATACTCGAGCGGAGAAATGTTCGGAGGGAAGTTGTCTCCCTGATCACTCAGGTCCTGGTGAGCGCGGACGATCAGGCTTTCAAAAAGCCCGTGAAGCCTATCGGTCCCTTTTATTCGAAAGAAGAAGCCATCGAGCTGGAAAGGGAAAAGGATTGGAGCGTGGTTGACGACGGCGTGAAGGGATACCGGCGCGTCGTTCCAAGCCCCCGGCCACTGGAGATCATCGAGTTGCCCGTCGTCCAAAAGTTGATCGAAGCCGGGATGATTGTCATCACTGTCGGAGGGGGAGGGATCCCTGTCATCAGAAAGAAGAACCGGCTTCTCGGCACAGAAGCGGTCATCGACAAGGATCTCGCATCTTCCGTTCTCGCCAGGGACCTGCGTGCCGAGCGATTACTCATATTGACGGACGTCGACGCCGTATATAAGGGCTATGGAACGCCGAACGCTCAACCGCTCCGGGATATTTCTGTGGATGAGGCGGCCGGTCTATTGCAAGACGGCGAGTTTCCTCCCGGGAGCATGGGCTCGAAGATAGAGGCGGCCGTGGAGTTCCTTCGATCGGGCGGCAAAACCGTATTGATCTGTCGGTCCGGCGATCTGAGCGCTGCACTCGAAGGGGAGAAAGGGACCCGCATCGCGGGAACCTAAAACATGTTCTTTGACCTTCCATACGGCAAAGAGCGAATATCGGTGAGGATTCCTGACGGTGTGCATGTGGATTTCCTCACTCCGAAAGAAATCGTTCCTCTCGACGACGCCGAAGGAGCATTGCGGCAAGCCTGCGCCGACCCCATTGATTCGCCCCCCCTCGAAAGTTGCGTCAAGAGGGCGAACAACGTTTTAATTCTAGTTTCAGATCTCACCCGCGGCGGCGGCACAAAGCGAATCCTCCCGTTGTGCGTCCGGCACCTGAAAGATATCGGTCTAACGCCCAACCGCATCAAGGTGCTCGTAGCAAGGGGTACTCATAGAAAACTCACCAAGGAAGAGAAGCAGTTTTTCAAAACGAAGGATTTCGTTGGGATCACCGTAGAGGAACACGACTGCAACGATAATTCAGTAATGAGCGCGCTGGTGCTTACGTCGCGCAAAACACCTGTGCGCGTCAATCGCTCAATCAAAGAAGCGGGCCTGGTGCTGCTCGTCGCACCCGTATCGTTTCACTATTTCGCCGGATTCGGCGGCGGGCGAAAACTGATTCTCCCAGGATGTTCGGATCGAGCGTCGATCCTCGCCAATCACAGGTTGAGTCTTCTCGATTCTTCCCCTGTAAAACTCAATCCGCTTTGCAAGCCCGGTTCGCTGGAGAAGAATCCCATCCACGAGGACATGTGCGAGGCGCTGGCCCCGTTGAGCGGACTGTTTGCGATCAATTTTTTTAGCGACCACCTGGGCAACATAGCCTTCATAAATACCGGATCGCCGCTGAGATCGCATGTTGAGGCGTGCGATAAGTACGCTTCGCTTTATACGTGTTCGATTGATGAACCGTACCGCGTGGTTGTCCTCAGCCCGGGCGGATTCCCATACGATATCAATTTGCTCCAGAGCCACAAAGCTCTGAAACACGCGTCTTCGGCGGTTACAGAAAAAGGTTCCGTGCTGTTTATCACCGAGTGCTCCGAAGGGGTGGGATCGGAAGGCCTCGAAAAAGCGTTTGATATGCCGAGGAATGAATTCCTCAAAATCGCGTACAAAAAGTACGAAGGAAACTACCAAACAGCCGTTTCCCTGCATGGATTGATGGATAGATTCAGGATCGGCATGGTCTCGAAGTTGGACAGGGGTATTTTAGATAAATTCGGATTCGAGCCGTGTGAAAACATCGAAGTATTCATCGCGGGAGCGCTCGAAACCCTACGTGCAACGAAGATTGGTCTTATTCCCTATGGGAGCAGTACGCTGATCAAAGCTCAGCAAGGAGGAAGAACGTGAAAGTCCTTATCGTTGGCGGCGGCGGGCGCGAACACGCTCTGGGATGGGCGGTGTCCAAGTCCCCGGAGCTCAGCGCTCTATACACTGCACCGGGCAACGGAGGGACTGCGGTTCTCGGGGAGAATCCTCCTATCGATCCAGCCGACATCGAATCGTTGGTTGGGTTTGCAAAGGAGAACTCGGTGGACCTGACCATCGTCGGTCCTGAGGCGCCTCTCGTTGCCGGCATCGTTGATCGGTTCACCGGGGAGGGCCTGAGATGTTTCGGCCCTTCCGCGCTTGCAGCCCGTCTCGAGGGCAGCAAGGTGTTCGCCAAACAGTTTATGAGACGACATGGTATTCCTACAGCCGATTTCGAAATATTCGACGACCCGGATGCGGCCGAGCGATTTCTGGATAAAAAGGCACCGCCGCTGGTCGTAAAAGCGGATGGTCTCGCGGCGGGGAAAGGAGTTATTGTCGCCCAATCCCGCGAGGAGGCCTCGAATGCCATCCATGGAATCATGAGAGAGAAGAAGTTTGGTGCCAGCGGGGACCGGATTGTGATCGAATCATGTCTGGAAGGCGAGGAGGCCTCGATACACGCAATTTGTAGTGGCGAAAAAGCACTGATGCTGCCACCGTCGCAGGATCACAAGCGGATTCATGACGGCGACAGGGGTCCCAACACGGGAGGAATGGGCGCTTATGCTCCCGTGCCCCGTTTGAAAGACGCAGAGGTATCCTTGATTCTCGAAACGGTCGTCAAACCCACCCTCCAGGGAATGGAGATGGAAGGGACTCCCTTCAAAGGATTGCTGTATGCGGGTCTCATGCTGACTTCCGAAGGCCCTAAAGTGCTCGAGTTCAACGTGAGGTTCGGGGATCCGGAGACGCAGGCGGTTGTCCCGCTGATCGCCGACGATCTCCTCAACGTGCTGTACAATGCCTCCTCGGACGAACTGCAGGAAGGGATCGCGATCCACGGAGATCGTGCCGCAGCGACCGTTGTGGTTGCTTCGGCAGGTTATCCAGGGAGCTACGAAAAAGGATTTGTTATCGAAGGACTCGCTGCGGTGGACGATGAGGACCGAGTGGTGTTCCATGCCGGAACGGCTGAAAAAGAGGGCCGCCTTGTCACATCGGGAGGGAGGGTTTTCGCTGTTACGGCTTGGGCGCCCGGGCTCGAGCAAGCACTGGCGCGGGCGTACGATGGGATCGAAAAAACGAGGTTCGAGGGCGCCTACTGGCGAAAAGACATTGGGTACCGTGCCGTTCAGGGTACAATTTGAGAGGTTGATCCGAGCTCCAATTTGATCGATTCGAGGACGGTTCGGGCCGGCACTTTGGTACGGACAGCAAACGAAAGGGAAAAGGAAAATGGCCGCCGACAAGCCGCTGGTCGCCGTTGTAATGGGGAGCAAGAGCGATGAAGAGCATTTGAAAAACCTCTTCCTCCAATTGGACTCCCTTGGGATTCCTTGGGAAAAGAGAGTGCTCTCAGCGCATCGCCAACCGAAAAAGCTGAGCGCCTATGTCAAAGATGCCGAGCAGAAAGGGATTCTGTTATTTATTGCAGCGGCCGGTCTCAGCGCTGCGCTGCCCGGGGTGCTCGCGTCACTGACGCTTCGCCCGGTGATTGGGATTCCAGTACCAGCGGGGCCTCTACAAGGAGTAGATGCCCTGCTGGCGATCGTGCAGATGCCGGGGGGAGTGCCGGTGGCGACCGTGGGTTTGGGCTCGAACGGACCCCAAAATGCTGCACACCTCGCCGCGAGGATACTGGCGCTCGGCGATGAGGCGCTCTCCATAAAGCTTCGGGAGTTTCGGGACGCGCAGGAATCCGGTTGATAATGGTCAAGCGGAATACCCACTTGAAAAGCTCCCCGCTACTCCACCTTCATCGTGGAAACAAAGAGAATGAATATGGATGATGAGGGCGCGCACGCGCAGATCGTTTCCGCCCTTCGGTCCGGCCAGGTGATCATTCTGCCAAGCGACACGCTGTACGGATTCAGCGCGCTCCTTACCAGCAAAGATGGCTTCTATCGGATCGTCTCGATCAAAGGGAACGGTGAGGAGCGAAAGTTTCTTCATCTTGCGAGCGGGATCGCGATGGTGGAACGATACATCGCCTCGTGGGGGTGCGCGGATAAAGACCTTCTCGACAGTACCTGGCCCGCTCCTTTCACCGCAATATTACCGGCCGGTGACAACTGTCCTGAGTGGGTTGGCGACACGATAGCGCTCCGCATCCCTTATTTCCCGCCCCTGCTTCCGATCATCGAGGAAGCGGGCGAGCCGGTTATCTCCACCAGCGTGAACCGGGTGGGGGAACCGCCGCTTCGAGATATCGAAGAGATTGCTCGGAATTTCGGGAAGAAGGTCGATTTGATCGTGACTTCGGAGGAAGTTCCTCAAACCTTTTCCTCTACGATCGTCGATTTCACAGGGGATATACCGGTGCTGGTGAGGGAGGGGAGCTATCCCTGGGAGGCGTAGGAGGGGAAACCCTCGAACTCGCGATCTTTGTACGCGTCGCACCGCGAGCAGAGAAGAATCTGATCGCGCCTGCCTTCCGCGAGCAGGCTTCGGAAACGCCTGTTGATCGCGCCGGTCCAGATATCCAGCGTGTGCTCCCGGGTCACATCGCCAATGATTGCCCTTTCGTGTGTATCCCAGCAGCAGAGCGTCGCCTTACCATTGACCAGGAAAAACATTTCCTTGAGAACCTTGATGCAGGGGAGCTGTACACTCCGAACGCCCGGTTCCCAAGGCCAATGATACAGTGTGGTAATCACCGGTTCCGCTCCTGCCTTCTTCCAGAACTTTTTGAAGTCATCGATTTCTGGGCGCGTCTCCTCTGTCTCGATCATTCGGACCTCGATCCGATTGGCTCCGTTGCGCTCGCGCGCCAAACGAACGAAGTCCAGCGTTCGGTCGATCGTTTTCCGAAAATCGAGACCGATTCGTGCTCGTGAGAACGTTTCCTCCGAGTAACCATCGATCGAAAAACGCATCACATCGATTCCCGCATCGAGGATCTCCAGCGCGAACTCGCGGTCCAGCAGTTCGCCGTTCGTGTTGAGCTCGATTTTCGCGGTATCGTCCCGCCGGATGTAGCGCATGATCTCGCCGAGGCGCCTGTCCGTGAGGGGCTCGTTCACGAGAAACGGGCGGTAGGTGATCCCGAGCCCTCTCGTCTCGTCGACGATCTTTTTCCACACATCGTTCCGCATCGTTTTGGGGCGGCGCACCAGCTCGTTCTGCGGACAGAACGGGCATTCTGCGTTGCACGCGACGTTCGTCTCGATTTGGATATAATCAGGATGCGCGGGTATATCCAAGAACTTGCTCCCAATTAAAGTCCTATTCCTTGTGCCAGCGGAGGATATACGGCACCGGGCATGGCGGGCTCGCCCGAGCGGGCAATGGTCCATACCGTTGGCCGTCACGTTGGGCGGCAAAAAGCATCGGAGCCAACGAGACTTTATACATACTCCAATTGCAGGGAAAGTCAAAGGTATTCTGCGATGGCCTCCATACACCGCTCTGTGGCGCCGAGTTGCGATTGCACATAGGATCTCGCCGCATCCCCCATCGAAGAGCGCTTCTCGGTGTTGGAGACCAAGGATGAGACCGTCTCGTAGACCTCTTCGGGGCCCATCACCGCAGCGGCGCCGCCGCATCGTAGGAGCTCGAGGGCTTCGAGGGAGTTGCTGTGAACCGGACCGAAAAGGACGGGTATCCCCATAATGGCCGGTTCAATCACGCTGTGAACCCCTGTCGAGAAGCTGCCCCCCACATAAGCCATATCGCACCGGGAGTACAGTTCGGCCAGGATCCCCACAGAATCTATAACCGTCACCCGGCGGTTCGTGTCACCGCCTCGGCTCAATGCATCGGCACTGAGCTCGTTCTCCGCAGCCCATGAAATCAGCGAGCATACCCGCTCGGTCGTGGGTTCGTGAGGGGCGATGATCAGGCAGAGACCACCATTTTCTTTTAGAATCCGGGCGAGGCTTCCGAGAATCTGCGCTTCGTCCTTTGGCCATGTGCTCCCCGCGAGGATCCGGAGTCCCGGTCCCTCGGGAAGATCGACATCGAGCGAGATGCTTGCCTTTCGCCTCTCCATAACCCTGTCGAACCTCGTATCGCCGGCAATCGACACGCCGGGATGCCCCGGCGCCGAGGTGAGAAACCTGTCCGCGTCCGCAGCGCCGATTGCAAGGATTTTGTCGATGTGGTCGTAGACGGCGCGGTAGAACCGGCGCCCGATGCCGGTGTGCCGGCGTGAGGACGCGCTGAGAGTCGCATCGATCAGGACTGTTGGGATCCCTCGGGAATTTGCCTCCCAGATCACGTTGGGCCACAGGTCGAATTTCACGAATACGATCAAGCGAGGATTCAAGAGGCGGATGCAAAGCTGGGCGTTCCCTCTCGTATCAATGGGGAGGTAATCGATGAGCTTGATGTTGTTGTCGTAATCGAGCGATTCTCTTTTGAGGGCGAAACGATAGCCGGATGGGGAGCAAAAGGTGAGCACAACGGGAATGTCCGGAAAATCTCTCTTGAGCGCCGATATAACGGGTCTGGCTTGCTCATACTCCCCGACACTCGAGACGTGGCACCAGACAGGCTGCCTGGAAAACCCGCTTGCCGCTTGCCGCCAACGGCTTTTCCAGCCCTTCCTTCCATGGAGTGCGTCGCGGATCTTGCTTTGAAAGGGAGAGGCAGCCAGGGCGCCCGCCCTCGCCAGCGGGAGAGCCACGGCGTTGTACAGTGCTTTTGAAACCGGGTGCGCCATCACTCGAAACACTCCAACGAGACATGCTCAGGGAAGCACGTACCTCCGGGGCCCCTCACCACGAAGCAAATCGTGAAACGCGCCTTCCACCGCATCCACCGGAATCTCTCGCAGGCATTCCTGCGTGCCTTTGAAACACCAGCGCGAGCCATTTCGCGAGCAGGGCCGACAAGAAAGATTGCGCTCGCATACCTTGCTCTCCGGTAGCGAGGGGTAATACCCGAATGCCTCGACCGTCGGCCCGAACAGCGCGATCACCGGGACCTTCATGATCTCGGCAAGATGCATGAGGCCCGAATCGTTGCCGATAAAACATATTGATCGTTCGATGAAGCCGGCCGCTTCAAGAATCCCGGTCCGGCCCGTGAGATTGAGCACCTTGGGTCCAATAGCCCACTCGATCGCCAGCGAGACTGCCTCGTCCGTGTCATCCCCCAGAAGCATCACATTGAATCCATGCTGGTCGCAGATTCTTTTCAACAATTCGGTGTAACGATCCTCGGGCCACCGTTTCATCGGCCACCGGCTGCCGGGAGCGACCGCAATGAAGTCGCCTTCGTATGGGGCGAGGATCTCGGATACCCGTTGCTCGACCGAGGCAGGAAGCTCCAACTGTCCCTGATCACCGTGCATTGCCGGAAGGCTCAAAAATCTCCCGAGATCACTGTAACGCTCCTTCACCGAGGGAATATCCGCCCTCCATTTGAAAAGGATCAAGCCGACCCGGGCCCCGTAATACTTTCGGATGCGTGCCGACGCGCCGCCCAGCTGCCGGGACAGGAACCGGCTCCTCCAGTTGTTATGAGCGTCGATTACAACGTAATCTCTTGATTTATAAGAGATTGCGATCTGGATGAGGCCTCGCATACCCCCATTCTTGCCCAGACCGACGACCCGATCCACACCGGGAACGGCCGAAAAAAGCTCGACATTCTGGGCTTTTGTGACGATCGTGACGTCACTAGCCCCTTGAGCCTTCAGATGGGAGAGAAACGGGCAGAGGAGAACGCAATCCCCGAGTGAACTGAAACGAATCACTAGAACTTTCATAATAGATCTTGAAAATAGAGTGGAGATAGAGTATCTTTTTATCCGCAATAGATGATTAGTCCACTCTCCGAACAATGGCTCTTTGGATTGATTTTAATCAAGTAACTACCGTTCATTAATCATTTTGTCGCATGTATGTGTAAAAAATTGATTATTTTTTCAACATTATATAAAAATATCTTTATTATGTTATTTTCTTCTTGATTCCAGAATGCGATTTACTTACCATGGTCTTAATTAAAGTTGAAATTACGTTGAAACTCGTGGTAGCGCCTGACGGCGCGCTTTTTTAATGGCCCATAACCCAAGGAGCTGGCGATATGCCGAATAAAAAAGAATTGGGCGAAAGGATCAAACGATTTCGTCTGGAGAGAAACCTTACGTTAAAAGACGTGGAACTCAAAGCAAAAGTTTCTGCCACACACGTCTCGGAGATCGAGCGCGGCATGACCTCTCCCACTGTGGGTGCGCTGTCAAAAATCGCGAAAGCGCTGGGGAGCGAGCCTTCCTACTTCCTGAGCAGCAATTCGCTGCCCCCAGTGTCCATGGTGAGAAAGGACAACCGCAAGGTGCTCTCTTACAGAGATTGGGGTGCGAAAATCAATTGTCTCTCCCGCGGCATCCGGAGCAGCACGATGTCGTTTCTCGAGCTGGAACTCGAACCCGGAATTCAAAACGACCTCGAACCATTGACGCACACAGGCGAAGAGTTCATGCACATCCTGAAAGGCGTCGTTGAGATTTATGTAGGTTTGGAAAGGCATCGGTTGAAAGAGGGGGACAGCATCCATTTCAAATCGCATGAGCCCCATACCATTCGTAACATCGGCGATGCGCAGGCGAAACTCCTCTGGGTCGCCTTGCCACCGTTTCATCTATAAAAACCATTGATGGATATCATTGCAAAGGAGTAAGCAGATGCTCGACAAAGCCGAACTTGGAAAACGGATAAAGAAAGTGCGAGAGAGCAAGCACCTGACTCTCAAAAATATCGAAGCAGCGGCGGGAATCTCTGCAACGCACATCTCTGAGATCGAACGAGGAAAAACTTCGCCAACGCTCGGCGCGCTCATGAAAATTTCAAAAGCGCTCGGTAAGGATCCGGCGCATTTCATAGAGGAAGTGGAACTGAACGATGTCTCCCTCGTGACTCTCGAGGATCGCATTGTGGAAAAACTCGGCAGCGCTGGAACGATGGAGAATCTCACCACTTCGATACCTGGAGGTAAGCTTCAGGCCCGATTCATCCGGCTCTCTCCGGGCAAGACGCTGGACGAGCACCCTCACACCCATTATGGAAATGAAGCAGCCCTCGTCCTGTCCGGAAAAATTCTATTTACGGTTGACGGTGAGAAGTATGAAACTTCGCAGGGAGATGCGGTCTATTACAACGGTCTCGAGGAGCACTCATACGAGAACATTTCGAAAAAAGATGACGCAACGATGCTGTGGGTGAGCACCGAGAGGGGCGTCAGCTAACAGGATCATCTTCCACAGATCGACGGAGAACCCGTCCTCGTAGAGGGCGGGTTTTTTTCTTTGACAGGTTCTCACGGAGGAACCTATGATTCTCGGAACCAACGGGTAGAGTCTCTTTGCACGTGAGAACTTCTTCATCGCTGGAAGGTTGTCATGGAGGATAGAACAAACGAGGGCATGGAGAGAGACGTGCTCTTCATCCATCTCGTGACGATGTTTCATGTCGCGGCAATGCAGCAGCTGGGAAAAGTAATGAATCCAGTGACGCAAAAAATTGAGCGCGATCTGGATCAAGCGAAGTTTGCCATAGACACGCTCGATATGGTTAAGGAAAAGACGAAGGGAAACCTGTCCAAGGAGGAAGAAGATTTTCTGAACAAAACTCTGTTTGAACTCCACATGAACTATTTGGACGAAATCAGCAGGGCGGAAAAGGGAGAAAAAGAGGCCGAAAAAGAGGAGGAGGCGTCTCAGCCCGGCGGCGAGGGCGAAGCTGGAATGGAAGCTCGGCGCGAGCCGTCCCCAGAAGAAAAGGGCAAGGGAAAAGGGAAGGCTGCTCGTTCTCGAGCCAAGGGGAAAAAGCGTGCCGCAAAGAAGAAAGAGGCGGGTCCGGATAAGCCCTCATAGCAGCAATTTACCGCGGATTTTTTTTTCGCCCGAGGATGTGGAATTCTTCTTGCTTAAAGCTCTTAGGTTTATACCAGGGAGCTGGAAAGAAAGGAGACAGTTCTGATGAAACGATGGACGGTTTTGATCCTCTTTGCTGCATTGGTGTTCGCGAGCCTGCCTGCGCATGCGGGTTTGTCCTATAACGGCACGAGAGGGCTCATCCGGACGAGGACCGCGGACACGATCGGTAAAGGAGTGCTCAGTTTTCAAGTTTTGACCCAGTATCACATGTTCGGAGACTCGCTCCGGGAAGGGGTTTTCAGCTTCGGTGATGGCCAACCAGGCGGCGCCACCGTTGATTACCACTTCTTCGTCACCCGTGTGAATCTCACCTACGGATTGAACGAGTACTTCGAGATCGGCGCGGGCGTCAGCGGCCGCAGCTGGATCCGAAGACCTGATGATAAGGGGAACCATGCAGATCTCGAGACGTTCACGCGTGGCGGGCTTGGAGATACCGAGGTCCTCGGGAAGGTGTCGGTGCCTCTCCCTACGCCGCATATCAGGCTGGGGGCCGTTGGCGGTGCCAGCTTTGCTTCGGGCAGTGAGAAGAGAGGATTTACCACCAATTCGACCGATTTCTTCCTCGAGGGCATTGCTACCGTCGATTTTACGGACCTCGAGAGCTTCGTACCCACGCGGATTCACCTGAACTCCGGCTACAAGTGGAACCGGAACGAGGACCATGGCTATGGGATCTTCTGGAGTGACAAGCCAGATTCGTCAGGTTTCTGGCCACCGGCATATCCCGCAGTTCCGCCGGGTCTGGAGACCTCATTCAACGACGCATTCCTGTTCAATGCGGCGATCGAATTCCCATCACCACAGGTGACGTTCTTTGTCGAATTCGATTGGGAGCAGCTGTTCAACCTGGAGGCGCATCCTGATTTGGATCCGACGACCAGAATCCTGGCGTACGATGCGGATAGTTACAGCAAAAGTACGGTGACGCTGACGCCCGGTCTCGCACTGACGTCGAAGAGCGGCACCGAACTCAAGATCGCCGGCGATATCAATCTGAATTCGGGTGACAAGCCCCCGCTGAGCGGCGCCCCCGACTGGGGCCTGTGGCTGTCCGTCTCTCACAGCGGAACGATCATTCCCAAAGATACGGATAAAGACGGAATAAAAGACAAAGCGGACCAATGTCCCGATCAGCCGGAGGACCTCGATGGGTACCAGGATGAGGATGGATGTCCCGATATCGATAATGACGGCGACGGGATCCCCGACCTGGAGGACAAGTGTCCGGATTTAGCCGAGGATATCGACGGATTCGAGGATCTGGACGGCTGCCCCGATTTGGATAACGATCAGGACGGCATACCGGACGCTGACGACAGATGCCCGAATGAGCCGGAGGATTTCGACGGCGAGGAAGATCAGGATGGATGCCCGGACCTCGTGAAGGACAGCGATAATGATAGCGTGCCGGATGATATCGACCGGTGTCCGCTTCAGCCCGAAGACGTCGATGGCTTCCAAGATGAGGATGGATGCCCGGATCTGGATAACGATCTCGACGGCATTCCCGACGCCGACGATAGCTGCCCCAATGCTCCGGAAACGTTCAACGGGTACGAAGATGAGGACGGATGCCCCGATGAGAGACCGATCGAAAAAGAATTCGTCCTGAAGGGCGTCCACTTCGAGAGCGGCAGTGCGGCGCTCACGCCCGACTCTTACCCGATTCTCGACGATGTGATCCGCTCGCTTCTCGCCTATCCCGAGGTGTCGGTGGAGATTCGCGGTTACACGGACAGCCAGGGACCGGCGAGCTTCAACCAGGATCTATCCCAGCGCCGCGCCGAATCGGTGAAGCAATATCTCGTAAACGCCGGCATCGACCCAGCGAGGTTGGTTGCCAAGGGCTTTGGCGAGGCGGATCCGATTGCGAGCAACGCAACGCCTCAGGGACGTGCGCAGAACCGCCGAATCGAGTTCCGGCGCTTGAACTAGTTCGCGAAGACGCGCTTCCGGCGGTCCCGCAGGGAACAAAATAGGGGAAGTCACTCCGTGGCTTCCCCCTTTTTTGCTCACTTGTTCTGGCGCGTATGGTTGGCGATCGAGCGGCGAAGGAACGTCGTCCGGTCCAATCGCCATATGCAGCTCTGCTAGGAGTCAGCGTTGCATCATTATTCAGCGTTTTTTACTTTGTCCCAGTATGCATCCATCTCCTCGAGAGTCGTCGCTTCCAGCGTTTTTCCGTCTCGGTGAATCATTTTTTCCATTTTGCGGAAACGGTCCAAGAATTTGGCGTTCGCTGTTTCGAGTGTTCTCTCGCTGCTGATATCCAGAAACCGGCTGAGGTTCACTATGGAAAAGAACAGGTCGCCGATTTCCGCTGCGATATGTTCTCTCGGTCCTTCCCCAAGGCACCGGTCGATCTCGCCCAGCTCTTCGCGAAGCTTTTCGATGATGCCGGTGGCGTCCGGCCAATCGAATCCGACTTTTGCTGCATGTCGCTGGAGCGTTTCAGCCCTTCGGATAGGGGAGAGATGATCGGGAATATCGGCGAGCGCGCTTTCATCCGGTGCCCTTTCCTCCCTCTCTTTCTCCTTCATCCGGTTCCAGTGAACAAGACTTTCTTCCGTGCTGGCTGCTTTCTTATCCCCGAAGACATGAGGGTGGCGCCGTTTGATCTTCTCGTACGCCCTGGAGGCGATCTGTTCGACGGTCACGCTCCGGTCTTCTTCATGAAGGATCGCTACGGCGAAGCAAACAAGGAAGAAAACATCCCCAAGCTCTTCGAGAACCTCTTCCTGGGATCGCCTCGCGTTCGCCCATTGGAGTTCATAGGCCTCCTCGATGATCGATGGGAGAACGTCGTCGAACGTTTGCTCCTTGTCCCAGGGACAACCATTATCCCCGCGGAGGGTTTCGATGAGCCGCGTAAGCCGTTCGACGGGATGAGGCTTATCCGTGTCGTGATCCATGCGGCGATCATATCCGTACCGGAGCAGCGAATGCAAGCTCCGATTGATCCTTGAATAAATGATCCTTTCGATTTAATATGTTTGTTTACCCTGCAATAGGTCCTCAATGGCTCAGGAAAGGACGATCCGCATGCTCGATCGCATCGTCGTAAGGGGCGCGAGACAGCACAACCTGAAGAATATCGACCTCGATATACCGCACGGTCAGCTCACCGTCATTACGGGTGTGTCGGGTTCGGGAAAATCCACGCTCGCCTTCGATACGCTGTATGCCGAAGGACAGCGGAGATATATCGAATCGCTGTCCACCTATACGAAACAATTCCTCGAACGCATCGCGCGGCCCGATGTCGACGAAGTGTCAGGGATCAATCCTTCTATCGCCATCCAGCAGAAAAACACGGCTCGAAGCGCCCGGTCGACCGTCGGTACAACGACGGAAATCTACGACTACCTTCGCCTCTTGTTCGCCAGGGTTGGGCGCACTTACTGCCCGAACTGCGGTATCCCCGTGGTGAAGCAATCGGCCGACGAGGTCATCGATCACATGGTGGACGCGCACGAAGGGGAGCGGTTCTATATCGTTGCTACGATTTCTACGGAGGACCGCAAACCCTCGGAACTCCTCGCCGAGCTGCAAAAGGAAGGATACTCCAGGATATTGCACAACGGAGATGTGATGAGAATCGATCCTCCACCCCGGGGGCTTCGCCTGAAAGGCCGTTCCTTGAATCTCGTTCTCGACCGCTTGACAATCGAGAACTCCCGCCGTGCACGGCTTCTCGAAGCCATCGAATCGGCGTACAATCTGGCCGATGGATTCGTTCGGTTCGCGTCACCCGATTCAAATATCACGCTCGATTTCACCCACCACCTCGTGTGCACGTCATGCAAGAAAAGTTTCGAGGAGCCGCGGCCACTGCTTTTCTCGTTCAACACTCCTTACGGCGCGTGTTCCCACTGCCGTGGATTCGGAAATCGAATGGAGTTCGACGAGCGGTTGATCGTTCCCGATCCGTCCCGTTCGATACGCGGTCAGGCCGTCGAACCTTGGGCATCGGAGAAGTTCGAGTACTATTACAACCGCTTGATCCGTTTCTGCCGTCAGAGCCGTATTCCGCTGGACAAACCGTTTAGAGCCCTCGATCCCAAACATAAGGCGGCGATACTCGAAGGGAATGATGCGTTTTTTGGCGTGATCCCGTTTCTCGAGGAACTGCGCGAGAAGAGCTACAAAAAGTACGCGCGGTTTTATACGAGGCGGTATCTCACGTTCAGGGAATGCCGGCAGTGCAAAGGCGGCCGGCTCCGGCAGGAAGCCTATTACGTTCGTTTGAGCGGGCAGAGCATTCGTGAGGTGGCGCGGATGACACCCGGCGAGGCGCTGGCGTTCGTTGAGAGCCTCGAGCTTGCGCCCAGGGAAGAAGAGATCGCAGAAGACATCGTTCTCGAGCTGCGATCGAGACTCAAGTTCCTCCTCGATGTTGGGCTCTATTATGTCACGCTCGATCGTCTCACGAGGACGCTCTCCGGAGGCGAAGCACAGAGAATCAATCTGGCGAACTCGCTCGGGGCGAATCTCCTCGGCGTGCTGTACGTTCTCGATGAGCCGAGCATCGGATTGCATCCGAGGGATACCGAGAACCTCGTCAAAGTGCTGTCAGAGCTGAGAAACCGGGGGAACACGGTGGTGGTGGTCGAGCACGATCTCGACATCATCCAGAAAGCCGATTACCTGGTCGATCTCGGGCCGGGCGCCGGCGAAAACGGCGGGGAGGTGCTTTATCAAGGGGCGCTCGAGGAGGCGTCGAGCCCGAGGTCGAAAACGATCAAGTATCTGCGGGAAGGTCTTCCTCTCGAAGATTCCAAGCCCATGCCGTCGCGATGCGAAGGAGAGATTCGTCTGAGCGGGATTACCGAACACAATCTCAAGAACATCGATGTCAGTTTTCCTCTCGGTGTATTCAGCGCCGTTACCGGTGTGTCGGGTTCGGGGAAGAGCACCCTGGTGAGCGACGTGCTGTACAATGCGCTCACCGTAGGTGAAGCGAACTACACGCACGCATACAAAGGCATCAAGGGCAGGGATAAGGTAAAGAAGACGATGCTGGTCGACCAGTCGCCGATCGGAAAAACGCCGCGTTCCAATCCGATCACGTACATCAAAGCGTTTTCGTTTATCCGGGACATCTTCGCTTCGCAGCGGCTGGCCGTGAAACGCGGTTACGCGTCCGGCCGATTCAGTTTCAACGTTCCCGGCGGCAGGTGCAACCGGTGTCAGGGCATGGGATACGAGCGGGTAGAAATGCATTTCATGGCCGACATGTTCATCCCGTGCTCGGAATGCGAGGGCAAACGGTACGGAAAGGAGACGCTCGAGGTCACTTTCCGCGGAAAAAATCTTGCCGATGTGCTCGAGCTCAGCGTAAATGAAGCGATCGAGCTGTTCGCGGATCACCGCGCACTGGCCCAGCGGTTGACGACGTTGAAGAAAGTCGGGCTCGGGTACCTCCGTCTCGGTCAGCCATCGACCACGCTGTCCGGGGGCGAATCACAAAGGATCAAGATCGCGCGAGAGCTGGCAGAAAACATCGAGGGAGGATGTTTCTACATTCTGGACGAACCTACGACAGGCCTTCATGTCGACGATGTGGCAACGCTCCTCCGCGTCTTGAGGGAGCTGGTCGACAGGGGAAATACGGTTGTGGTCGTGGAGCACAATCCGCAGGTGATCCGCCAGGCCGATCATATTATTGACCTGGGACCCGGAGGAGGCGATGATGGTGGGTGGGTGACGGCCGAGGGGACGCCGGCTGAAATCGCGCGGTCGCCTCGTTCGCACACGGGTGCGTTTCTTAAAAAACTGATGAGGAAATCGGCGAAAGGAGCGGCATGAAGCTCTGCGTGACTGGAGGGGCTGGTTATATTGGTTCCGTCGTCATCGAACGGCTTCTGGAAAAGGGCCATGACATCACCGTCGTCGACGACCTGATCACCGGACACCGGGATGCAGTACCCGAGTCGTGTCGATTCGTAGAGGGAGACATCCGGGATGAGTCGGTGCTGAAAAAGGCTTTCGAGTCGCCGATGGATGCAGTGCTCCACTTCGCCGCAAAGAGCATCGTGTCGGAATCCGTCTCCAATCCTCTGGATTATTTCGACAACAACATCGGCGGCGCAGTCTCGCTCCTAAAGGCGATGCGCGACCGGGATGTGAAGAAAATTATCTTTTCATCGAGCGCGGCCGTTTATGGTAATCCGCAGCGGCTGCCGATCGAAGAATCGGATCCGTGCAATCCGGAGAATCCTTACGGAAGGACCAAACGGATGATCGAGGTCATCCTGGAGTGCAGCCGCATCGCTTGGCAGTTGGGTTTCGTTTCGCTCCGTTATTTCAATGCGGCGGGCAGCACGGAACAATTCGGCGAAGATCACCGCCCGGAAACGCACCTCCTCCCGATCGTCCTGGATGTGGCGTTGGGAAGAACAGAAGAGCTCACGATCTTTGGGGACGACTATGATACGCCGGACGGAACCTGCATCCGTGACTATATCCATGTCATCGATCTGGCAGAAGCGCATGTACTCGCGCTGGAAGCGTGCAATGATGGTTTCTCGGGCGTGCTGAACCTGGGAAGCGACAAGCCTCACAGTGTCCTGGAGGTTGTGCAAGCTGTCGAACGGGTAACGGGTAAGAAGGTGAACTACCGGATCGGTCCGAGGCGGCGCGGCGATCCCCCTGCGCTCCTGGCTTCCTCCAAGCAAGCTGAAAAAGTACTCGGGTGGCGCAAGCGTCACAGCAAGCTGGACGACATCATCCGGTCGGCACATGCATGGCGGCTGAAACACCCCTCGGGATACTCTCGATAATGCCCCCTTGGTCATCGATAGCTGGCGTGCTTTGAGCGTTCCTCGGGAGTAGTCCTTGTTGCGGAAGGCTCCGTGGGGGCTCCTCACCAGGCTCCCGCTTCGCTCGGCTATCCGCCTGCGTATGGCTCTTCACACTTTCGGTAACAGTCTGGCAGGATAGTGATGTGAAAACAAACACCGATCCTGCCGAAAGGAGACTGTTACCATGACAAAATCTAGCATGTGGGCTATGACGAGTAAATGGCTGCTTGTGGTGGAAGAATATGAAAGAGTTAAGCAAAAGCGTAACGGTTCGTCATCCCCACGGAGCCTTCCTATTTGCTTCCGTGCATTGGTTCGCCGCCCCAACGGCAACTCCCTAATCTCCTGCACCTGGTTTCATCTGCCGGCCCCCTGCTAAGAGGCTGCCCCGTAAGGTAATGACATATCGCCTCTTGTCTCATGACCCGGAACATTGGTGGCACGAAGATTGCGTATCTGAGGGAGATATCCACCGGGTACCGTCAATAATTTGGGCCCACTAAGCGCCTTCCCAAGATGCAAGGAAACCGTTGATGGAAAAGACGGATAGCGCCGCTACCGAACTGTCGTTTCTGCTCCGCATGCTTCAAGCGATTCCCGATGCAGGGAGTGTCGAGAAAATCTATCGGATGCTGCTCGCCCTCACGACAGGTGGGCGGGACATTGGCTTCGACAGGGCGATGTTGTTCCTCGTGAGCTCGGAAGAAGGAGTGATCAAGGGGCATCTCGGCATCGAGCAGGATTTCTGGCAGACCGCGGGAGATGCCGCCGAGGGCTCGCGTTCCGAAGTCGGCGCTGGCGCGCGGTCACAGGAGCGAGCGAACTCCCGCAAGGCAAATCAGGAAAGCAAATCTTCCGAGGCGATCTCGTATGAGGATATGGCTAAAAAAGTGTTCGATGCATATGAGCGGATCGATGCCAGCGATCTGACGCTCAAGCTCAGGACGTACTCGGTGCCGTTCGGCTGGCATCGGAGCGCACTCGTTAAAGCGGCGAGGACATCGTATCCCGTCCTCGCTGAAGGAAAACTCTCGGAGTACGCTACAGATCCCTTTTTCGAATATTTCGAAACGCAGAACTATGTCGCCATTCCCCTCAAGGTCAACGAGGATATCCGCGCCGTTCTCGCTGCCGACAACTCCCTCCGCAAGAAGCCGATCGATGTGGACGACATTTCTCTTCTATACAGCCTATGCCAGCAGGCCTGCCAGGCGATCGAGAACCTCATCGCTATCACGGAGAACGAACGGAGGTTTCGGATTCTTCTCAAACTCGAGCAGGCCCTCCAGTATGCCGACACCAGGGAAAAAATCGACGAGGCAATCAAGCTGTCGTTGGTGATGCTAAGCAGAGCCGTTGGCGGATCCGGTTCATTGCTCAAGGATTTCATCCGGAACAAAACCGTTCACGTGAAGTCCGTTACCGGATATTCCCTCGATGCGGATGAGGACGACGTCGCGATCGCCCAATGTTTTGGTAAGATATTGGACAAGGTTGCCGGAGGTACAGAATCGCTCAGCGGAGACGGGGGACACGCGCTCGTGGACGATTCCGTAGCGGACGTGCTGGGGCATTTCTTTGCGTGTCCGTTATCGAAGACCGGGGATGTCAGCGGTGTCCTGGCCGTATATGTGGCAAACAAGGAGGGAAAACGCGAGCGAAAGGCGTTTTCCACGAGTGAGAGAAAGTTCCTCGAACTGTGCGCCGGAATCATCGCGCTGAAACTGGATAACCGTAAGAAGGACGAGCGTCTCAATCGTCAAGAGCAATTCCTCGAAGAGGCCCGCTCGAATCTCGCCAGGGAGCGGGGGCGCAGCCGGATCGGCGAGATGGGAATCGAGTATTACCAGAAGATCGAGGATGAGACCCGCCGGATATGGAGAGAGCTCCAATCTGAGACACCCGTGGAAAAGCGCGTTGCTCGCATCGAGGACATCCTGCGGGATATCGAACGGGATTCCATGGCGTACAAGTCGGAGTTCACGCTTCCCGATTCACATTACCAGATGATCGACATCTTCAAGGTCGTTAGGGAAGTGGTCAACGAATGGAAGCCAAAAGCAGAGGATGACGGGATCGACGTCATCGTTCGGATTCCGCCGCGGGGCCCCGAGCTGTTGATGGATCAAGAGAAGATTTCGCTTGCGATTGGAAACATTCTGAGGAGCGTCTCTTCCTCGCTCAGGCCGGAGGAAAAAGTTCTCGTCGAGGCAACGACGACGGACGACAGAGTCTTTATCGTGTTTGCCGATACAGGGCTCGGCCTGCCGGGCAACATTCTCTCCCGGCTGTTCATGCCGTTTGCGGAAATCGGTTCCCGCGATGAGCGGAAGCGGTCGCTATCGCTGGCCGGAGAGATCCTCCACACCCATGCCGGCGAGATCAAAGTAAAAACCTCACAAAACTGGAAAACGATTCTCGAATTGAGTTTTGCAAAAATGGGCAATTTGGATCGCAGAAGGGGACGCCGTGACAGGCGGAAGCGGACATCGGACAGGCGCGTGCCACTCAAGCGGTGATAGGGGGAAAAATTTGCCACTTTACGGTTGTCCCAGGCATGTCATTTACCAGTCCTGTCTGCCGGTCGCTGGCGGGCTGCTGAGGCAGTCACGCTCTAACTCGTTGCCCGATGTTCGATTGCTGATCTTTTGAAAGACGAATCTGATATGTTCGTTTGCCCCGTGCTTGGCACGCCCCTTGCCGGAGGTACTGGAAAGGGGAAAGCCACAGCGCAGTGGCATGCGGTTTTCCCCCTACGCCCAGAAGGGGCAAAGGAAAGATGAACCGCTCACATCTCTGTGCAGAACTCTGCGTGCACATCCTCGATGCCATTCGGGATCCGATTTTAATTGTCGACGGGCAGGCGAACATCATCCTATCCAACCGATCCGCCGGGAGCGCCTTCAATTTGAGGGCATCGGACAACATCGCTTCGCTCGAAGCGCTGGATGCGTGCTTCGAATTCGATGTGATGGACGTGCTCGGGCTTTTAAAGCGCATCGGCTCGGGATCGGGCATTGAACAGCGGCAGGGCCCGCCGGAGAACATTTACAACCACCAGCTGAAAAATGAAACGGGGCACGAAGTACCCGTTTATGTGGATATCGTAAACATCGTAAACAACGCCAGCGGCGGTTACGACGTGAAACATGATCGGAGCGAAGACGCCTCCGAGTTCGCGGACAAACTACCTTCGGAAGCGACGGATCTCAAGCTCCTGCGGTTCAAGGATCTTTCCTTTTTCCGGAAAAGCGAGAAATGGCGGGACGAGTCGATCTCGATGATCTCTCACGATATCCGCAATCCGCTCTCCGCAATCCGGAATTCGATGAGCTTGCTCCTCTCCGGCATGCCCGATCCACTCACTCCCATTCAGGAGCAGTTTTTGAAAACGGCCGTTCGGAGCATCGATCGATTGACGCACCTTCTAGACGGCGTGCTCGATCTCTCCAGAATCGATTCCGGTGCATTCAAGCCCAATCCGTCCTGGATTCCGCTAGAGCAGTTCGTGAACGATGTACTGACCTCGTTCGGAACGCTGTTCAACGTCAGGCGCGTCAAGCTCAAGTCGAAAGTTGTCGGCGATATCGAGCAAATCTATGTAGATGCGTATAAGCTCGAACAGGTCCTTTTCAATCTGTTGTCGAATGCCCTCAAGTTCACACCCGAAGGCGGCCATATCACGCTGTCAGCGAGGCCGGTCGGCGTCGAGATGCTCGATGAAGAACTCCGGTTGCTTCCCTGGAAAGACCTCCCCGATCTCAAGCTGATTCTGTTTACCGTCGAAGACACCGGTCTCGGGATGAACGAGAAGACGCTCGCGAATCTGTTCACCCGGTATTACCAGCAGGACGAAGACGATGAACATGGAGGCTCCCATTTGGGATTGAGCATCTCAAAGAGGCTCATCGAAGCCCAGGGGGGAACCATCGATGTGGAGAGCCAGCTCGGGATCGGTACGGCCGTGAAGATCCGCCTGCCTTGTGATGAGAGGACCGGATACTTGCTGGATTGCATTCGATCCATGAAGACGCACCTGGAGCGCGTGCTCGCTGAAAATAGACAGGTTGCTTTTTATAGTATTGGAAAGGAAAGCGGTGAGTGCTGGATCAATCTCGCTCAGACGTGGCGCAAGCAGCCCATGATCAATCCAACGGTCGATGAGAAGTCAGGCGAAAATTTGTATCTGTGGACGCTGAGCGAGTATCTCGCCGTGGCGATTATGGCGAATGGAGAAGTCGATGAGCTGATCAAGCGAATCAAAGGCGATGATCTTGCTCAGAGGACGGAGAGTGCGGAGTGGATGGAGGGGAGGGGAGAGTCAGATGGTGGTGCGTCGCGCGTGCTCGTCGAGTCCGGTCGAGACCCCATGCGGCAGCCAGAAGGGGATTCAGTGCTTGTTCCCGAATACCCTTTTGACGAAGAGGCGTATCTCGATGGAAAAGTAGCGCGCTTCGACGGCTATACGGTTGGGCTCTGTCTCGCGCCCGATGAGGGAACGAGCCTCGCTCGACTTTTCAATTTATCGATGAAACGATTGACAAAAGCGGGACAAGTCGAACAGCGCTTTGATATTCGGAGTTGATGGTTATCGTTGTATGGGCGTGTCGTTTGTCGCTTTGGGTGACCCCAAAATCCAGGCAGGAGACGGATGATGGAAAACCAGAAGGTGCTTCTCGTTGATGACGAACAGGATATTGTCGATACCATAAAATACAGCCTCGAGCTGCGCGGCTGGCACGTGGACGTCGCTTACGACGGCACCGCCGCGCTGTCGAAGGCGCGGAAAGAGAAATATGCGTTGATGATTCTCGATGTGATGCTCCCAGGGAAGAACGGGTATCAAGTCTCGCGGATTTTGAAAGATGAGATGGAGCAAGGCAATCTGGATCCGTTCAAGATACTCCTCATCACCGCCCGCAAGCTCGACAGTGAGCTCAGGGAAGATTTCGTTTCCACCTGGTCAAAAGCGGATACTTGTATTTACAAACCGTTCGAGCTCGATAAGTTGATCGATACAATTTCTGTTTTGATGCAGCCAGCGGGGAGTTAGGTTGCTTGCTTGAATCTGCAGGCAGCTGGGTTGCTTGAATGTGCGGGGACTCTGGTCGCGCGAAAATGTTGGGAGTTTAGCTTCTTGGGTTTGTGGCGAGCTAGGTTGCTTAAATCTGCATGGAACGTGGCCGCACGAAAATGTTCCGAGTTTAGCTTCTTTGGCTTGTGGCGAGCTAGGTTGCTTAAATCTGCGATAAGCGTTGGCTGGGCGAAAAAATTTATGGGCAGCGGAATCCGCGCGGGATTCGTTTCTGCGCAAGATTTGTGCGAACCCCGCGCGGCCTATGGGAGCTCAAGCTAGCCCCTGGGGCGATTAGACGCGCCGCTGCCCGTGCTCTTTGTAACCCTCTAAATATCATCGAGTTACACGGTTCTGTCCAGAAGAAATCGGTTGACGGAGCCGGCCTTTTGGGTTTACTATCTGCGCGTAAATACACATATATTTCCTTCAAAATATTGCGGTGCGAAGGTAGCTCAGTCGGTAGAGCAACGGACTGAAAATCCGTGTGTCGGCGGTTCGATTCCGTCCCTTCGCACCATTCGTTTAACAAGTTGGGAGGATTCTGAACTCCCCCTAAGAATCCCATCTGCAAGTTTTTCAGAAGGCTATGAGAGCTATCTCAGATTTGCTCTTGGCTCGTGACACAGTTTTGTTACACTGGAATACGCAAGAGCTAAGCTGAAATGTGTTACAGTCATGCGGAATAGGATAATCGAGCGACATTCACCTGAGCCGAGCCGGGAGGCGTGCAACTGACACTCGCGGTCGTTCCATGCTGGAATCGCCTGGTGATTTGCCGGACATTCACCAGCGGCAACATCTTCTCGGAGTTCGGCAGAGTCAGCCCAATCCGTCGAGCGGGGGACGCGACGGGTTAGCAAAGGGGCTCTCGTGATTGGCAAAACCATTTCGCATTACCGCCTAACCGACCTTATCGAAAGCGGTGGGATGAGCTCGGTTTACCGAGCTGAAGATCTCACGCTCGAACGCACCGTGGCCGTCAAAGTCCTCAAGCCGACGCGCTCCGATCCAAAGAGCACCCAAAGATTTATTCAGGAAGCCAAGATTGCCTCAAAGATCGGCCATCCGAACGTGATCACCTTGTACGACATCGTCGAACAGGACAATGAAAACTACCTGGTCATGGAACACATTGGCGGCCCGTCGCTCCGAGAGCGTATGGAAAAGAAAATCGATGTGTTGGAGGTTATCCGTATGGCTTGCGAGATAGCCGCGGGTCTGGAGGCGGCACACGCGCAAGGCGTGGTTCACAGGGATGTCAAACCTGAAAACGTGATGGTCACAAAATCCGGACTTTGCAAGGTACTGGATTTCGGGGTGGCTCACATCGTTGATACCGCACGATTGACGACAGAGGGGCGCGTGGTCGGAACGCCGTTCTATATGGCACCCGAGCAGCTTTTGGGAAAAGAAATCGACGCGCGCACCGATATCTATGCTCTGGGCGTCGTCCTTTACGAAATGCTCTCGTCCCAAATGCCGTTTGCCGCGAAAGAATTGGAAGCGCTCGGCTATCAGATCGTCAATGTAGATCCGCCCGCGCTGACCGAGATTGCGCCAGAGGTTCCATCCGACATCGGGGCGGTAGTGCACAAGGCGATGGCAAAGAATCCCGTCGACCGTTATCAATCTATGAGCGAGATGCTCCAAGACCTCAAGGTTATCCGCGCTCAGCTCGAAGCGGCTGCGGCCGGAGGCTCCGAGCAGCACGTGCACCCGAACCGCCGTCGCGTCATCATCTGGACGGGTGTGGCGTTGGCATGTATCGCTGCGGTTGTGGTATGGCAGATGATGAAACCAATGCCGCCACCCGCCACAATTGAAACGAAGTCGTCCATTGTCGTGTTGCCGTTTGTGAATTTGTCCGGCAATCCCGCCGAGGACTATTTAGCCGACGGCATCACTGAAGATCTAATTTATGCGCTCACAAAAACTGGGTTGCGCGTCGTTTCGAGAACGTCGGCGTTTCAATTCAAGGGGCAGCAGCGAGACATCCGTGACATCGGCGAACGCCTCGATGTCGAGACGGCTCTCGAAGGCACCGTTCGCAGAGATGACGATCGCTTGATTCTCACGGCGAGCCTTGTTGCCGTGTCAGATGGTTACCAGATTTGGTCAAATCGTTATGAGGTTGAATTATCCGATATATTTACTGTTGAAAACGAGATCTCGATGAGCATCGTTCAAGAAATGCAGGTGGATTTGGCAAGCGCCCAGCGAGCTCAGATGCTGAACCGCTACACCGAGGATCTCGATGCGTACATGTTGTACCTGCAGGGGCGGTATTTCTGGAACGAGCGTACCGTCGAAGCATTGAAAAAGGCCCAAAGATTTTTTGAGCGAGCGATCGAAAAGGATTCGAACTACGCGCTTGCCTACGCGGGATTGGCCGACGCCTATCTCATGGGTGTCAATTACAGCACGATTCCGGCCCAGGATGGATTTGCAAAGGCAAAAAGCGCGGCCTTGCGAGCGATAGAGATCGATGACCAGCTGGCCGAAGCGCACGCGTCACTGGCACTGGCACTCTGGATATACGACTGGGATTGGCGAAGCGCCGAAAAGGAATTCGAGCGTGCCGGCAAGCTTAGGTCGGGCTATGCGACGACGCATCACTGGTACGCGCTATTCTTGGGCTTTGTAGGCAAGTACGAAGAAGCGTTGGCGCAGATCGAAATGGCGCTGCGCTCCGATCCCGTCTCGCTTCCGGTGAATTCGGCCGTTGCGCTCATGCAATACACACGGCGCGACTACGATGCCGCCATCGCGCAGTCACAGAGAACGCTCGAATTAAAAGATGATTATTACCCTGTCTACACCGTGCTCGCCAAATCCTACGCCCAGAAAGCCATGTACGCAGAAGCGGTCGCAGGCCTACAAAAGCAACTTGAGCTAACCGGTCGGCGACCGGTAAGCGTCGCATGGCTTGGCCACATATACGCGGTTTCGGGCCAAAGGGATCATGCGATGGAGTTGCTAGCCGAGTTGCAATCGGGTATCGAGGAAGGCAGAGCGAAGCCGTTTCACATGGTCGTGATACACGTAGGCCTTGGCAACCTCGATGAAGCCTTGCTCTGGTTGGAAAAAAGCGCCGGCAGTCTGGAATTCGACATCTTCACTATTCAATCCGATCCCATGCTCGAAAAGCTTCGCGAGCACCGCGGGTATCGTGCAACGCTGGAGAAGATTGGGATTTCTCTCCCATAATGTGGCGATTGAATTCCGTCCCTTCGCACCATTTTATTTAAGGGACTTACGAGACCTTTGGACTCCTCTTAAACATCCCCCCATGCAGGTACATCTGCACTTGGAACTCACAACTCAGCGAGCGCTAACCAAGCATCGCCGCTCGCTTTGTCTGCGCCTCGCGCGGCTTGAATCAAATAAAGAATCTTCCTAATAGATATTGAATTTAGGAAATTATTTTGGTAAAGTACCCTGCTTCGAAACCCTCAATCGCATAATATGTATGAAGAGGCTCGGGAGCGATGTCTTCAAAGGGAGTGCCCGGTTTCCTCATCCAACCAGGATTATATCCCCCAAGCATCTTCTGCTTGAATAAATCTATCCGATTCCCACGTACTGGCTGTCGACGATTCACCGGGTGTAGGAATACCAGACCTTCTGAGACACATTGTGATATGTTCTTAATGGACAATGGGAGG